>Ga0180007_10004821_pt1 | contig 14091 bp, 14 predicted proteins | sample MM_PC_MetaG_FD_121122 | JGI IMG/M metagenome (GOLD analysis project Ga0180007, IMG submission 121122) | Groundwater microbial communities from the Aspo Hard Rock Laboratory (HRL) deep subsurface site, Sweden - MM_PC_MetaG | ecosystem: Environmental > Aquatic > Deep subsurface > Groundwater... | reverse complement strand
GTTATGAAAAATTTTGCCGCCAATTTTTATTTTTTTGTCAAGTAAAAAATGCCCCTCGGTTAAATTTTTTTATAAATAATTTCCGCTAGTTACTGCAAGTTTCTAACCGGACACTACTGATTTTAAGTAGCAAAAACCAACATGCAAAATATTCTGCTCATGTTCAGCCGCCTCAAAGGAAGCAGCTATACTTCCAATAGTAGAGTCATAAACTATCCAGGCGCATGCGATCACTACAATCCATTCGGATTTAAAAATTGAATAAATTCCATAAATTATTGAAATAAACATCGAGTAAACAACGGCGCTCGTGAAGTCAAGCCTTGCAAAGGTGGTGATGTAGTTAAATGGCGCAAGGAATATTGATGGACTTGACAAAAAAATATCTTTCTCTATTTCCTCTTCAAATAATTCAGGATTTTTTTCTAAAATGAGAAGCGCAAGCGATTTGAACCGATAATTATAGGCTCTCAGCCATAAATGTGAAAAAATCAGAGCACTTGGAACCAGGTAAGGCCAAATCATCACGCCGATTAGTGAGAGCAAGTAAAAGATTACTCCTACAATTAAGAAAGAGAAGAAAGTGGTAAACATTATAAGCCCTCAGCACAACGCCAATCTTAACCTGCACGCGCCGTAGTCCCGATGACTTACATAAAACTAAGGCGTGGCGCGTGTCAGGTTCAAGATTTGGTTATGAGATTTTATTCGTAATCGGTTCTATGATAAAGAATGCAGGAAAGAACACCTGCCAGCATTTTCTGGTGACCTTCTTCCATGTCATCAAAGCGAAATTGGCTTCTTATTATTGCAGCTCTTGTTCTTCCTGCCGCGGCCAATACTAAATCTTTTTGTTGTCTGTCGCTAAAGCTTCCTTGTTCAAGAATGGCCACATAATCTTCGCCAACCCAACGACCATTGATTTTTCTAACATTCCATCCAAGATCAGAAATAACATGCTCTGCGAGTCGGTCTTCATGGTCATGATATTTTGATGGTGGATTTACGGTACTTAACTCTGCGATAAGGATGTTTAATAAATTTGAGTAACTATCTTCTTCTACAAGGTATTTTTCGTTTTCGTAATCCAAAATTAATTCCCAGTTCGGTCTAATATGCGACAAAGGTCTGGTCACGAGATAGGCCAAATATTCACATCGGTGAAAAAAGGATTCTATATCCTCACTTGAGACTAGTGATGCATCCATTTTCTCTCTCATAACGACCAAGCTCAGGCGCGGCCTTGACGGAGCGCAGCGGAGTCAAGGCCGCGCCTGAAGCGCCATGTTAGGCCTGCCCCTCTTATCTCGGTCCATCCATGCAGTACACTGCTTTACCTCAGCGGATCAGCAAGAAGACTCGATCTTGTCACTGGCGCCGTGAGCCCGTAGCTTTCAGTTGCGACCTTTACCACCTCAACGAACCAATCCGCTGCAAGCGGGGAAACATAGATCTTGTTTGCAAGCGCGTTAACGTCACAAGCCATATCGTGGCCAGGGCGAGGTTCGACTAAGTTGATCTCCTCGGGTTCCTTAGAAACCTTTATCTTCCCACGGCCATCTATGTCTGGGAGTATCTTGTCGCCCCAGTGAAAGACGCCATTTTGAGCGACTAACTCCTTCTGTACTACGCTGGTATCCCAATAAACAAGGCGATACTCCGCCTCGTAAGAAAAGCTCAACCGCTTATGAAGGATAGGAGTGAAGGCATTGTTTTCGTCCATCTCGAAGGCTTCGCTTCCGTAATCGCCGTACTCGATCTTGCCGCCGAATATCGACACACCGACGTCATGGAGTGCAGATTGAATCCTTGCTTTCCGACGAGACCACAGCAATTCCTTCGTTGCGGCGTGAGTAGATGTCCCACATTGCCGAAGACTCATGCTCACTCAGATGCCAGCAGTTGACAAAATACGACCGTCTATATGCGTAGGATTGCCGTATTCTTAGCTCAGCAAAATCTTTGTAGCGTGCCAATTCTACCTCCGGTTTCAGCGTAGGGACATTGAGGGACATTGTTGAGGGACATTGGGGGACAGACCACGATTTTGTATCTGTACCACCATAGCGTTTTCAAGAAACCGTGGTCTGTACCCGATTACTCCGCACTTATTATTGGTGTTTGGCTGAAAATCTTTGGCACTAATTACAATGCATTGAGGTTTGCCGCATATTGCCGGACACCGGCGGCGATATGGCGGGCAATGGCCTCAAGATAACGGTCATCCTGCAGGCGGCGGACCTCTTCCTTGTTGCTTAAAAAGGCTATTTCCGTGAGAATGGCCGGCATCTGGGCGCCGATCAGGACGATAAAGGGGGCCTTTTTGACCCCGAGGTTTTTTACGGCATAATTTCTGTTTAAACCATTGGCCAGTTCACCCTGGACACTGCCGGCCAGTCTGGCTGATTCCTCAATTTTGCTGTTTTGCATTAGATCCTGCAAAATTTTCTGCAGATCACTGATCTGGCTTGAAGAGGCGGCATTTTCCCGGGCCGCTGCCTGCATCTCTTCACGGCTGGTGGCCAGACTGAGAAAATATGTCTCCACGCCGCTGGCATGAATGTTAGGGGCGGAGTTGGCATGAATTGACACAAAGAGATCCGCCTCCTTGGTGTTGGCAATGGCTGTTCTTTCTTCCAGTGGAAGGTAGACGTCACGATCTCTGGTCAGCAGGACTTTGAATGCCGTCTCCTTTTCCAGGATTGCCGCAACCTTTTTTGCCACCTTAAGGACAACATCTTTTTCCTGCAGGCCGTTTACGCCGCGTGCTCCCGGGTCCTTTCCTCCGTGTCCCGGATCGATGACGATGGTTTTCACACCCAGACCGAACTGCTCCGCCAGGGTGGGGAGTTTCCCGTGGAGTTTCGGCTTGGGCTTGGTGCCGGTGACATCTATGACCACCCGGAAGGGGTCTGCCAGGGTGAAAATCTTATAGTCTTCAACTGATTCGGTATCAAGCACCACCCGCACCGTGGTCTTGTCAAACTGGGCGCCCCGCACCTGTTTGAGCAGGCCGTCTTGTATCGGGATGGCGTTCTGAAAGGTCGGGGCGATGCGGCTGTTGAAAAGATCCACATAGAGTCGCCGGGGCAGCTCGCCGTCAGCCTTGAGAAAGTTCTCTTTAAATTGCACGGGAAAGGATGGTTCAATGACCACCCTGGTATAGTTTCTGGTTGACCAGAAGCGGATGGGCTGGCTGAGGAAGGCCATGGGCTGATCAGCCACCTGCTTCTCTTTTTTCTCGCTGATCACCACTGGTTCGTTTGGTTCATTGCCGTTTTTCATCCGGCGCAGCATGAGAGCCGCTGATTGCGCCATATCGCCATCCGGGTAAACGGCAATAATCCGGGCAAATATTTTTTCGGCTTTTTTGCCGTTGCTTTTCTTTTTCAGGCAAACATTGCCGAGGTTAAGCAGGGCATCATCGGCCAAATTGTCTTTGGGAAAAATCATGGCAAGGTCTTCATAGTAGCCGGCAGCTTCGATGAGATCGTGGGGATCATGAAAACGGTCGTGCATTTCCTCATACATTCTGCCAAGCATGAAAAGGGCGAGAGGCGCCTTGTCATGACCGGGATCACGGTGATACACCATCTGCAGGGATTTCACGCAGCGCAGCCACCTGTCGCGGCTCCTCTCGCCCTTGTTAAATGAGAGATTGTTATACAGGTATGTTGCCTGGTCAAAGCGTTTACCGATACGATCCGGCGCCCGTGGTTCCGCCCAGGCCTTACCAGGATAAGACGGGCTAGCAAGCAGGAAAATGATGATCGAAAGAAGAATAAACAGTTTACGCATTCTTTTTCAGCTCATAGAGTAGATGAAGAGCTTCAATGGGTGTTAATCGGTCCGGATCGATCTGGTTGATCTTTTTTCTGATAGGGTCATCTTCCGCGGCAAAGAGATTGAGCTGGCTTGGGTGTTTTGCCTTTGTTTTTTTGCCGGGGGCGATCCTTGGCCTGCCGTCCCTGTTAAATTCGCCTTTTTCTATATTGTGCAGCAGTTCATGGGCCCGCGCCACAACCCGCTTGGGCACCCCGGCAAGAGCCGCTACCTGGATGCCGTAACTTTTACTTGTCCCGCCCGGCAGCAGCTTGTGCAGAAAGATGATGCTGTCGTCCCACTCCCGCACGGCGATATTGAAGTTTTTTATCCGGTTATGGGTGAGAGCAAGTTCGGTCAACTCATGATAATGGGTGGCGAAAATGGTTTTCACCCCTTTGCCGTTTTTGTTCACCAGTTCTTCCGTCACGGCCCAGGCAATGGCAAGTCCGTCAAATGTGCTGGTGCCCCGGCCGATTTCATCCAGCACCACCAGGCTTTTTTCCGTGACGTTGTTTAAAATGTTGGCAGTTTCATTCATTTCCACCATAAAGGTTGACTGTCCCCTGCGCAGATCGTCCATGGCGCCCACCCTGGTGAAAATCCGGTCAACAATGCCGATCCGCGCCTCAGCAGCCGGCACAAAGCTCCCCATCTGGCACATCAGGACAATGAGGGCCGTCTGCCGCAGCACAGTCGACTTGCCGGCCATATTTGGGCCGGTGATGATAAGCACCTCCTGGCCGGTCTGATCAAGGTGGATGTCATTTGGTACAAAGCGGCCGGTCGGCAGTGATCGTTCGATCACCGGGTGCCGACCTTCCTTGATGACAATTTCCTCGCCGTCATCGACCTGGGGCCGGATATAATTGTAACGCCCTGCCGCTTCGGCAAGACTGGTGAAAAAATCCACCTGGGCGATGAAGGAGGCGGCCCTGATGATGCGGGAGCTTGCCGCAGCGACCTGTTTCCTTATCTGGCAGAAAAGCTGGTACTCAAGCTCGATTCTTTTTTCTTCCGCGCCGAGAACCTTGTTTTCAAATTCTTTCAGTTCCGGGGTGATGAAGCGTTCGGCGTTGACCAGGGTCTGCTTGCGGATAAAATCATCCGGAACGTTGGCAAGCTGCCCTTTGCTCACCTCGATGAAGTAGCCGAACACCTTGTTAAAGCCGATTTTCAGTTTGGCGATGCCTGTGCGTTGCCGCTCCTTTTCCTCAAGGGCCAGAATATGTTTTTTGCCGTCGGTCAGGATGGAGACAAGCTCATCAAGCTCATGGTGATAGCCCGGTTTGATGAGTTTACCTTCCCGCAGGGTAACCGGACAGTCTTCCCGGATACTGCGGTAGAGAAGATCGTAAATATCTGCCAGCAGATCGAGACTGCGGCTCTCTTCACACAGAATTCCCCTGGTCAGGGAGGCAAGGAGCTGCAGCTCCGGCAGCAGGGCCAGGGACTGTTTGAGGGATGTCAAGTCCCGGCCGTTGGCCGTGCCCAGCACCACCCGGCTGTTTAACCGTTCAAGGTCATAAACGTCGGACAGGATATCCCGCAATTTGGCCCGCAGTCCTTCTCCTTTGACCACCGAAAAACTCCCCCCCCCTGCCGCCACTACGGAAAGAGGCGTTGCGGCAGGGACTTTTTCCCCAACAAGAAAGGCTACCGTGTCGAGCCTTCTGTTTATTTCTTCAATGTCCTGCAGCGGGAAGAGCAGGTTTTTCTTGAGGAGTCTTGCTCCCATCGGCGTGCGGGTCAAATCGATGGCGGCGAGCAGGGAACCCTCACGGTTTCCACCGATGATGGTCTGCACAAGCTCAAGATTGCGCCGGGACGAGTCATCAATCAGCAGCACATTGTCCCGTTCCAGGAGGACAATGCGCTCGATATGGGAAAGATCCGTTTTCTGGGTTTCCCGGATGTACTGCAGAAGGGCGCCTGCCGCGCAAATGCCTTCATGCAGATGATCGCAGCCGAAGCCGGCAAGATTGGTGGTCTGAAAGTGTTCAAGCAGTGTTTCCCTGGCATTTTCCCGGTGAAAGAGGGAAACAGGGCGTGTGGTCAGGCAGGCGGGCAGCATCTGCTCTTCAATTTCCCTGATTAAATCGGCTTGCTGATCAGCAATAAGCAGCTCGGCCGGGGCCATGCGCTTGAGTTCATCAATTATTTCCGCCGGTTCCCGGTATTCAGCCACCAGAAACTCGCCGGTGGAAAGATCAAGCAGGCTGAGGCCCCATTGTTCCCGCAGGAAGACGGCGGCAACATAACGGTTTGATTTTTCGTCAAGTACCTGTTCTTCCGTTACCACACCCGGACTGATGACCCGTACCACTTCCCGTTTGACCACCCCTTTTGCCTCTTTCGGGTCTTCAACCTGTTCACAGATGGCCACCCGGAAACCGTTGTTGACAAGCTTGGCCAGGTAGGAAGAGGCGGCATGATAGGGAACACCGCAGAGAGGCACCTTGTTTTCGTCGTTTTTGCCGCTGCGGGTGGTGAGGGTAATGCCCAGCACCCGGGACGCGGTGACCGCGTCATCAAAGAACATTTCGTAAAAATCGCCCAGGCGGTAAAAAAGGATGGCATCCTGGTGCTGCTCCTTGATTTCAAGGTACTGGCGGAGCATGGGTGTTATTTTGAGCGTATTATTCATGATGGATATCTTGCAGAAGTTTCAGGAAATCGGGCAGCAGCATGGCAAAAGTCTCGTCTATATGTTGGGGAATGGTGCGTATTTCACCAATTACGGTCATAAAGTTGTGGTCCCCGTGCCAGCGGGGAACCACATGAAAATGGAGATGGTCGGCAAGTCCGGCGCCTGCCACCGAACCGATATTGACGCCGATGTTAAAACCGTCCGGGCGCAGATGTTTTTTTAATATTTCCACACTGCGGCGGACATGCTCCATGAGGATTGCCGATTCGTCTGTGGTGAGATCGGCCAGATCGCCCACATGGCGTGCCGGGGCAATCAGCAGATGACCGTTTGCATAGGGAAAGCGGTTGAGCAGCATAACGGCGGATCTGCCGCGGCACAGGATAAGCTCCTCTTTATCATGTGTCTGATCCGGCTTTCGATCAAAAATGCAGCCAAGGCCGCGATCTTCATTTCCCAGAATGTAATCCATCCGCCATGGGGTCCAGAGATTTTTCATTGATCACCCTAGAGCCGGGGAACTTCCAGGATTTGTCCGGTGATGGTCTCATCGGCCTCCAGGATGGCATAGGTGCCCGGAGCGCCGTAGCGGCCGGTTCCCAGGAAGCTGCCCGGATTGATAAACAGGGTTTCGTAGAGACGGTGGCAGACCGGTCGGTGGGTATGCCCGAAAACGATGCAGTCCACATGGTCAAACTCCCGCATCAGGTGCTCTTCCATATAGTGGTGAAACCCCGTGCCATGGGTAAGTCCGATATCAAATCCGGCGATTTGAACGATTTTTTTGTCGGGCAGCTTCTTTCGGCATGAACAGTGGCACATATTTCCATGAACAGCATGGACTTCCCTGTTCTTGAAGGCATCAAGCACACTTAAATCCGTCAGATCACCCGCATGGAGAATAATGGGAACATCCGCAAAACAGATGTCCACCAGTTGCCGGTAATGCTCGTCCGGTCTGATCAGGTGCGTGTCAGAGAGGATCCCGATTCTGGTTATCATGGCTTGTCTCACATGCTTCCTGAAATTTAAAAAAACTGTTCACGATTCTGCCGGCCTCTTTGAAGGTGACCCCTTGGAGCACACAGCGTTTGTGACGGCTCTGTTGCCCGCTCATGATGATGACGGAAGATTTCGCCACACCGAAAAGCTCGGCAAGATAGGCGATAACCGCCTTGTTGGCCTTGCCGTCCACCGGAGGAGCGGTGATGGCAAGTTTAAGCTCACTGCCGTGCAGACCGCAGACAGTATTTTTTGATGCCTTGGGCTGGATGTACAGATCCAGCGAAACGGAATTTTCCGCAACCTCACGGAGGAAGCTCATTTCAACTTCATGTCCTCATAATACTTGTCGTCCAGCGGTTCAATGTCCGCCCCCGGCTCCTGTTCTTTCTCATCAAGGGGGTCTTCAAGGGCAAAGAGCATATCCCCTTCAAGATCCGGGATAGTGATTCTCTCCCGGTCGTCCTCTTCATCGAGTTCGCCGGACTGATTCTCCTGCAGGGCCGAGGCCATCTTTTCCTTTTCCTCTGGGTTCAATTCGTCCGGAAGCTCTATTTTCTCATAAAGATCATCAAACTCATCAACCGCCGCATCTTCCGTATGGCCGGCCGGCTCTGCTGCCGGCTGCCCGCCATCCATGATATCAGACTGCAGCAGGGAAAGCGGGGTGTTTTCAGCCAGGGAGATATCCTGGTCCAGCCAGGAAAGATAGGACTGCAGATAGGTCCGCAGCTCCTCTTTGACCTTGCTCTTGTTTTTCTGGAGGGCAGCAATTTCCTGCTCAAGGGTCTGCTTTTCCTCGGTGCTTTGTTGCCGCAGTCGGTCAATTTCCTCTGTGCTTTGCTGCCGCAGCCGGTCAATTTCCTCCTGCACGCGTACACGTCTGGCATTTGCCTCCTGCCGGCTTTTTTCCTGCATTTCATCGGAAATCCTCTGGGCCGAGATGATGGCATGCTGAAAAGTCTTTTCCTGGGAGTAAAATTCATTGGTTTCCATTTCCAGTTTCTCGACTTTTTCTTTCAGCAGCCTCTTTTCATCGTTGAGCAGGGCAAAATTTTCTGCAACCCGTTCCAGAAAGGTGTCAACTTCTTCAATATCAAAGCCTCGGAAACGGACGTGAAACTGTTTAGTCTGTATATCTTCAGCTGTCAGCGACATAGTAGGTACTCTCCTTCAATTTTGTAAATCATGATAATAAAAGCCGCAATCAACCAAATGACCGGGCAATACCATGCAGGGTAGGAACAACAAAACTCTGTAAAAAAAGAATGATAAGAATCAGGATCATTGGCGAAAAATCGATTCCTGCAGCAGATGAAAAAGGGAGAATGCGCCGGATTCTGGAAAGCACCGGTTCGGTGATGTCATAGAGAAAGCGGACGATCGGGTTATAGGGGTCCGGATTGACCCAGGAAATAATCGCCCGTCCGACGATGACCCACATGTATGCACCCAGCACAAAGTTGATGAGGTTAGCCAGGGCGCTGATAAAATTTTCGATGACAAACATGATTTATCCTTTTGTAAAAAAATGGCGCGTTATTATTATAGAATGATTTCGTTGTGGAGACACGTTAAGAAAGTATTTTGTTGCAGATTTCCATAACAGCCATGCTTGCCCTTGATTTCGGCTGGGCAACGAGAAAGGGCTTCTGTTTGCGCACCGCCATGGCAACAGCGCTGTCCTGCGGAATCGCCCCCTGATAGCAGGGTTTGACACCCAGGAAATTCTCCAGCACGGTGCTTATGTTGGTAAATACCTCCCGCGCCTCTTTCTTGCTTTTCACATTGTTGATAATAAGGTGGAAATCTTTTTTATTATAACGGGTTTTCATGATCTTGATCAAGGCATAGGCATCCGTCATGGCGGTAGGATCAGGCGAGAGCATGGTGATGTTTTTGCCCGCCCAGTTGTTGAACCAGAGGACCGACTCGCCGACTCCTGCGGCAGTGTCCACCAGCACAAAGTCAAAGTTGCCGACGATATGTTCAAGGCTGTCGGTGAGAAATGCCTGCTCCTCGTATGAGAGATTCGCCATTTCCGGGACACCGGAACTGGCTGGCAGCACAAAGAATCCCGGCATGATTTCCACCAGAATCTCCATGGGGTCTCTCCCCTCTTCCACTGTTTCCCGCAAGGTGTGCTTGACATTTAAACCGAGCATGACATCAACGTTGGCAAGCCCCAGATCGCCGTCGATGAGAAGGACCTTGCGGGATTTTGCCGAAAGTGCTGCGGCCAGGTTGATAGTAAAAGAGGTTTTGCCTACACCGCCTTTGCCGCTGCTGATGCAGATAATCTGCGGTTTTCTGTTTTTTCCCATCATATTACTCTTTTTTCCCTTGGTTCAGAAAGCTGAAAAGCTGGGCCCGTTCTTCTGCGGTTACCTGGCATGAGTCATCATCCTGATTGTGGAAGGAGTAAAAAATGTCGCCTGCTTCATATTCTGCCTTCTGCAATTCATGAAGCGCCATTTCCATAAATTCTTCTGCTGAAGGCACTGCCCTGGCCATACAGACTGCAAGCCCGATTGTCACCCTGCCTGCGGTGTCTGCCGAGAGGGATTGATGAATGGAGCCGGCCTGGCGCAACGCCCTGTTTCTGTTCAACCATGAAAGAAGAAGGGCCAAGGTGGCGTGGTCAAGATGGGCGAGGTGATGGTCGCACTCAATTTCCCTTTTTAAGGTTGCAGCAGCTTTTTTGAGAAAGCTCCTGTCTTCTATCCCGTCAATCCTGATCAGCAGCAGAGAACAGGGCAGCCTGCTTTTTTTTACTCGGGCAAGCTCGGCATGGACACAGTCTTTAAAACTCTCCGCCCCGGTCAGAGCGCCTGCTCTGTCCAGTAAGGCAATATGCTGTGGGTTGCGGTCGGTAGCTACGGCCCTTGCAAGTTCCCTCTTTCTTTTTGCGGAAAGGGTACTGTCAAGGACCAGCACCGCCTGGGGGACACTGCCGGGCTCTTCAGTAAGCGGGATCAATTCTACAGGAAAGTGGACGGCTTCTTCCTCAATCAGATGAAGAAAGTCTGAAAATTTTTTAGCCCTCTGCTGACTTTTAACTTTTACCACCAGTTTATGACACCTTGCTGCCTGGAGTGACCTGGGAGGAAACCGCGGAAAGGGAGAGCGAACCCTTATCTTTTATAGCTAAAACCATGCCATGGGAAGCTATTCCCATTAATTTGGTTGGTTTGAGATTGGCGACAATGATCACCTGCTTTCCCACCACCTGCTCAGGTTCGTAAAATTCGGCGATACCTGCGACAATGGTTCTTTCCTCCGGTGCCATTACCGTGAGCTTGAGCAGACGGTCTGATTTTTTGATCTTCTCGGCTGCCACAATCTCGGCCACCCGCAAATCAATTTTTTTAAATTCATCAAAGGAGATAAGATTTTCGTCTTCAGGGTTTTCTGTTGGAGTCATGGTTTTTAGGGGTTTATCTCCAGCCTGTGCCGGCCCTGTTTTTTTCTTTTTACCGGTGTCCAGCCGCGGGAACAGTGCCTCGGGCAGGGTGATGACACTCTGCGGGGCAAGCAGTCCCCAGGTGGCCTGAGTGGTCAGATCAGGTTCGTGGCCAAGGCCGAGCGCCTGGCGCATTTTGACGGCCGTAGCCGGCATGACCGGTTCAATGGTAAGGGAAATAAGGCGCAGCGTTTCGAGAAGATAATAAAAAACCGTGTCGAGCCTTTCCCTTTTGTCCGCATCCTTGGCAAGATCCCAGGGGGCGTTTTCCACGATATACTTGTTGGCCCGGCTGATGACCTCCCAGACCGCGGCAAGGGCGCGGTTGAAGGCAAAATGGTCCATTTCCCGCCGATAGGTGTCAATCATCGTCATGGCGGCATCGCGCAGTTCCCGGTCAATTTCAGTCGGGGTTCCGGCAGCCGGGACCCGGCTGCCGGCGAACTTGGCCACCATGGTCAGCGAACGGCTGAAGAGGTTGCCAAGATCATTGGCCAGGTCCGAGTTCTGGCGTATGAGCAACGCATCGGCCGAGTATCCTGAATCAAGGCCGAAGGACATTTCGCGCAGCAGAAAATAGCGCACCGTGTCCGCGCCATATGCCTCAACCATTTCAGCCGGCCGGACAACATTGCCCAGGCTTTTGCTCATCTTGGTTTCACCGATGTTCCAGTAGCCGTGTACGTGCAGTTTCTTATAGGGGACCAGGCCGATGGAACACAGCATGGTGGGCCAGTAGATGGCATGGGGTTTGAGAATGTCCTTGGCAATGATATGCTCGGCCACGGCCCAGTAGCGGGAAAAATTCTCGCCGCCGGGATAGCCGATGCCGGTCAGATAGTTAATGAGGGCGTCAAACCAGACATAGGTGACAAAGCGGTCATCAAAGGGCAGCGGTATTCCCCAGGTCAGACGACTGGTGGGCCGGGAGATGCACAGGTCTTCCAGCGGCTCCTTCAGAAAGGAGAGAACCTCGTTGCGATAGCGCTCAGGAGTGATGAACTCGGGATGATTGTTGATGTGATCAATGAGCCACTGCTGGTACTTGCTCATGCGGAAAAAATAGTTCTGCTCGGTGATCGGTTCCGGCGCCACCTGATGGTCGGGGCATTTGCCGTCAACCAGCTCCTTTTCAGTGAGAAACCGTTCGCATCCCCGGCAATAGAGGCCGGAATATTCGCTGAAGTAAATGTCGCCCTGGTTATAAACCTTCTGCAGGATGTCCTGTACGGTCTTGATGTGGACGGGGTCGGTGGTGCGAATGAAATTGTCCGGTTTAATAGCAAGCAGCGGCCAGGTTTCCCGGAACATAAGGCTGATACGGTCGACATACTCCCGGGGAGAAACTCCGGCCCCCTGGGCCGCCTGCACAATTTTTTCACCATGCTCATCCGTACCGGTCTGGAACATCACCTCATCACCGCAGAGTCTGCGGTAGCGGCAGTAAGTGTCTGCGACAATGGTGGTAAAGGCATGTCCCAGATGGGGTTGGGCATTGACGTAAAAAATCGGGGTGGTAATATATGTGTCCATTATTCGGAGCTTTTTTCCTTTTACTCGGTTTTGGGCGGCATCTTTTTGCGCGGCCGGCCTGGTTTGAGCGGCCGGACATTTTTCGGGGTAACGGTTTCCCACTCTTTGCGGGTAAGAACCCGTGGTATATCTGGATTATCCTGGTCAACCACCGTCACCGTTTCCTCGAGCACGCTCTGCTGGATCACTTTATAGGTCTTGCCCTCAATGGTCAGTTTTTTGCCGGGACGGGGCATCTCTTTCTTGATGTCGCGATAGGTGGAATACTCGTAGGTAAGGCAGCAGAGAAGCCGGTTGCAGATGCCTGAAATTTTTACAGGATTAAGGGGAAGATTCTGCTCTTTGGCCATTTTGATGGAGACAGGGGCAAAATTGTTGATATAGGAGGAGCAGCAAAGCTCCCGCCCGCAACAGCCCAGGCCGCCGAGCATTTTGGTTTCATGGCGGACGCCGATCTGCCGCATTTCCACCCTGGTGCGGAATTCCTGTACCAGGTCTTTGACAAGCTGGCGGAAGTCTACCCTGTTTTCAGCGGTAAAATAGAAGATGATCTTGCTGCCGTTGAAATAGCGCTCCACCCTGATCAGTTTCATGGAGAGCTCCTGTTTTTCAATCTGTTGCAGGCAGAAGGAAAAGGCCTCCTCTTCCCGCTCAATAAGCCGCTCGTACTTTTCTATTTCATCTCTGGTGCAGCGGCGCTGCAGAATATGGGCGGTCTTGATGGGGGGCTCGGCTTCAGGATCCAGCAGGGGTCCCAGACCGGTCACCTTGGCCGGTTCCGGACCGTGGTCGGTCTGAATCATGACCTCTTCGCCGGTTTTGAGATTCGTTATCTGGGAAGAGGCGGAAAAAATCTGCTCGTTATTCCGGAAGCGAATCTTATAAATTTTCTCCACCCTTTCCGGCTCTGTTGTCTGGTCCTGTTGCATAGAAATTTGTTTTTTTTACTCTGAATTTTTTTACATGTTTACCCTTGGGCGCATGTGCGAAACATTTAATATAACATCAAAGGAGCCCAAAGAAAAGGACTTCGCATACCAAAGTCCTGTTACAGTTGTGCAGAAGCTGCCGGCGTGACCTGTTGATCAGCTGCAGTTTGTCGGCAAGTTCGTCATGGCCCCATCTCCGGCAGGCGGCCGGCAGCAGGGAGCGCAGATCGTTGTTGATTACTCTGTTGGTGAGACCTTTGTGCGCCAGCATGATGTCCCGGATCCAGATGGTGATGAGATCCAGCAGCTCATCAAGGTTATCCTTGGTGTCCGCCGCCTTTTCCGCCAATTGAAAAACAGCTTCCACCGTATCCGGTGCCCTCGGTGCAAGGGCAAGCAGGCTTTCAATAATCTCCCGGCGCAGCGACAGCAGCTCCTCCTGATAAAGAAGGCGCGCCCGACCCAGACTGCCCTCGGCAATGGCGGCAAGTGATGCTGCTGTCTGCTCTTCGATATTGTCATGGATCAGGGCCCGGGTGACCTGTTCATAAGGAAGCGGGTAGAAAGGAATAATCTGGCAGCGTGACAGAATGGTCGGCAGAATGTCGCCCGCCTCATCGCCGGTGAGGATGAAGACGGTGTCGGCCGGCGGTTCTTCCAGGGTTTTCAGCAGGCTGTTTGTCACCTCTTTT
>Ga0180007_10004820_pt1 | contig 14093 bp, 8 predicted proteins | sample MM_PC_MetaG_FD_121122 | JGI IMG/M metagenome (GOLD analysis project Ga0180007, IMG submission 121122) | Groundwater microbial communities from the Aspo Hard Rock Laboratory (HRL) deep subsurface site, Sweden - MM_PC_MetaG | ecosystem: Environmental > Aquatic > Deep subsurface > Groundwater... | reverse complement strand
GCAGATATTTACATTGATTCAACAGTCAATGGAGAAGGTGTAAGGTGGACAGTTTTTACATAATATGTCATCAAATAAAATAAATCATAGTCGAGTTAAACTAGCAGGAACACCTGATTACATAACAATTGCAGGACAAGAGATAACCAGAGGACAAGTAGATTTAACCACAGACGTTACAGGGGTTCTACCAAACGCTAACGTAGCTGATGATATAACTGCTTCAAATTATCTTCCTTTAGCAGGTGGAACTATGGCAGGAAATATTGTTATACCTGATGGTGGAACAATAGGACAGGCAGCAGGACCTTTAGTAGCTTTTGATGATACTAATAACTATTTAGAAATAACTGGAGCAAACGTCGGCATCGGGACGACGAGTCCAGGGGTAAGATGTGTAAACAGTGGGGCTACTAATGCAACAACTCCAACGCTCGGTTCAGGAATCATAGGGACAAATGCCTTATTATCAAACGATGGTTCATATGGATTGTATACAGGTGTATCTGATAACGGAGATGTTTGGCAACAAATACAAAGGAATGATACTAATACGTCTGTCTATAATTTGTTGTTGAATCCATTAGGTGGCAACGTCGGCATCGGGACGACGAGTCCTTTTTCTAATCTTGACATTAGATTTCCCTACGTCAAAACTGATACTACTCAAAGATATGCTTTACAGCTTGGTTCAAACGAGGCTACAAACTACAGTGCTTTGAGTATTAGTAGTGTTGGAGGAGCCTCACAAGCAGTCCGAAGATGGGATATTCAGACAGATGAAAGGGGTATTGCCAACAGCGGTTATTTGAATCTTCAACCATTAGGTGGCAACGTCGGCATTGGGACGACGGGACCAGGAGGAATGTTGGATATAGTCAAAACACATTCATCAGGCACTACACAAGAAATGTTCAGAACTGCTTTTGATGCTAATTGGGGATTGAGGCTAGTTCAAAATTATGCTGGTGCAGGTGATATAAAGTATGAATTAAAAGAGAAATATAGTGGAATAGAGTATGATGTTTTAGCATTTAAAGCCGGCAACGTCGGGATTGGGACGACGGGGCCAGAGGCCAAACTAGATGTTGTTGGAACGGTAGATATATCCGATGCAAATAAAAATTTGGGTACAAATCTATTAGAAATTTATAAAACCGGCGCTATGGCGCAATATGAATCACTTATCGGAGTTACCCAACGAGATGCGGGAACAACTGATAGATACTTTTTCGTAGCAAGTAGGTCTGATTCTTCTGATGTATGGGTAGATAATGAGTTTTTACTTCGTACCAATGGTGTTGGTCTCTCTGATGGAGGATGGACTACACCTGCTGACTTTGCCGAATACTTCTATACTGCGAATACAGATCTAGAATCGGGAGATTTGGTAACAATTACAGAGCATGAATATCTTGATAAGGATCATATTGCTATGGGAGTAATAAAAGGAGCTGATAAATCGGATATTCCTTTAGGAGTAATTTCAACTAGACCTGGATTTGTGGGTGCCCTATCTGATGACGTTACAAACGCTGTTGAAATCTATGAGAATGATCCACACTATAAAATTGTTGGTTTGTTAGGACAGGTACCTTTTAAGGTCACTACTATTAATGGTAGTATTCAAAGCAATGATCTTATCAGCACCTCTGTATTACCTAAATATGGAGCAAAAGCTACTGAAACTGGAATAATTGTGGGAAAGGCAACGGAATCAACAGAAGACTGGAACGAACAGAATTGTCCTGTAGTTCAAAGTCTGAATAGTATTCAATGGCCTGAGGATAATGGAACCAATCCAGCTAAACCATGTTTCAGACTTCCAGATGGCACCTATATTGGAAAAATCATGGTATTTGTTAATGTTTCCTGGCATGATCCTGATGTTTATCTTACAGACACAGGAGACCTTAATATAATAGCTGATAATCTGGAAAATTCCTCTACTACCTATTCTCTGGTTAACACAGCAGGTGAAATTATTAACAGAATTGGAGCATTTACTGAAGTTATTACAGCCAACATAAAAACTGGCGCTCTTGAAGTACAGGGTACTATTAAAGCAGGTGCAGTAGAAACAAAAGACTTTACAACAGATACATTTTTAGCTTTCCAGGCAACAGTTGATAATCTTCTTATTAAAAGCGGATTAGTTGTACCAAATATAAAAACCAATATCATCTCCCCCATTGCTGATACGGATTTAATAATTAACTTAGAAAACACTGCAACAGACTCTGTAGTACCAACTTATGGAAACTTAATTGTACAAGGTGAGGAAGGAAAAAAAGTAGCTTCAATTGACTCATCCGGAAACGCAACCTTTAGCGGAACCTTAGAAAGCGATAAAGTAAAGACAAACGATTTAATAGCTGGAAAAATATATGCAGATGAAATAATTGCAAGATCGGGTTCATTTACTGAAATTTATTCAGCCAGTCAATCGGCAATAACCAGAGAAGAAATAGAAGAAATATTAAGAGATGCAGAAAATAACCTTGCTGATCTTTCTTCAAACTACGATCAAAGTCTGATTTTTGCCACCAATTCAGCAAATTTGGAAGAACTGGTTTTGGAAAATCTCTTTGTAACAGATATTGCAGCCGTTACCTCCCTTTCTGTAACCAACTCACTTACTTTGGGATCTGATTTGGTAATTCAAACATCTTCCTTGGATAATGGACAAATTTTGGCAAGTACAATTGATACCCTCTCTGCCCCACTTCAAATCCAATCATTGGCCATGGCTCCTTTGGAAATTATGGCAGGTAAATTCAGAATTGAAACAAATGGAAATGTATTTATTGATGGAAATCTTTTTGTTGCAGGCCAGATTGAATCCCAAGGCCTTACTCTTAAACCAAACCAAGAAGTAATAGAAAACGGTTTTGGAGACCTTCTTAAGGTTCAGGGAATAAATGGAGATATTATTGCATCCATTGATGCTTCAGGATCAGCCAGGTTTAATGAAGTATCTACAAATAAAGTAATTATTGCCGGCAGTGAAGAAAATCAAGAAATAGGGATAATTTCTGGAGATATTCAAACCAATGCAACTGCTGGAAAAGCAATTATCCCTGCAGGAGTTAATCAAATTATCATTACAAATTCCAATGTCACAAACTACACCTTAACCTATGTAACTCCAACATCATCAACCAAAAACAATGTTTTATATGTAAAAGCAAAAGATAATGGATATTTTGTAGTTGGATTTAATCAAGCTTTAGATGTTGATGTTTCTTTCAACTGGTGGGTCATTGATGTTGTTAATCCACCTACAAAAACAGTTTTACAATGAAAAAAATTATCAATCAACAGAGAGTCAAGGATTAAATATTAAAAAAATTAATATCAGATAGAATATATCAGAGTAATACCTTAATATATATTAGTATATAAAGAGTAGTTGTTTGTTCTAAAAGACTATTGACAAACCAGTTCTCAACGTTTAAAAATTAACTATATATAAAATGAGAATTTTAAAAACATTTGAAAAATATATTCTTCTAGCAATTGTCTTTTTTACTCCCTTATTAGTTCTTCCTTTTTTTGCCGACCCATTTAGAACTAGCAAGGTGTCAATACTTGTCTTGGGAGTATCACTTGCTCTTCTGATTAAATGCATAAGAACTTTCATCAAAGGAGAATTAACAATCTCTTCAGGCAGTTTTGATTTCCCTATTTTTTTCTTAGGAATTGCCTACTTGATTAGTGGAATACTTATAACCCCAAACAAAATTGAAGCTTTCTTTATGCCTGGAAATGCAATTATTTTTGTCAGCCTTACACTTTTTTATTTTCTCTTAAACCAATCACAAATTAAAGAAAAAAAGATAAAATCAATCCTTTTTTATTCATCTTTAATCTTTTCCCTAATATTAATCTTGGCTCTGTCCGGAATATTGTCCAAAATTCCACAACTTCCTGCTTTTATGAAACTTTCCACTTTCAACACCGAAGGGGCACTTATTCCTGCTCTGATCTTCCTGGCTTCAATTTTGCCAATTACCATTCATTCAGCTCTAGAAGAAAAAGAATTTGTAAAAAAGATTTTTACAGCAGTTACTTCCGTATTTATAGTTTCCGCAATAATACTAAGTCTCGTAAATATTTTTTCCGACAAGAAAATCAAAATTGTTTTGGATAGTTTCCAAAATTCTTGGATAATATCAATGGATTCCCTTAAACAAAATCCCCTTTTGGGAATGGGTCCGGGCAACTATCAAACAGCATTCAATCTTTTTAGACCGATCACATATAATGCAACTGAAAATTGGAATATTAAGTTTAATTCCGCCAGAAACCTTTATCTTACAATCCTAACCGAAACCGGTCTTATGGGTCTATCCGCAACCATTCTTCTTTTAATTGTTTCTTTCCAAGTTATCAAGAAAAATTTAATTAAGAAAAAGGAAACAACAGTTTCACTTGGTCTTTGCTTAATTCTTCTTGGAATATTTCCATCATCAACAACTCTTTTGCTTACTTTATACACTCTTTTTTCTCTTAATTCAGAGAAAAAGGATTTTAGTATTAACTTGACCCTTAAGGGTCAGGAAGGACAAAAGGGATCGTATTTCCTTACAAGAATTCTGGCTGGTTTAATAACAGCCCCAATTGTTATTGGACTTATTATCTTCTCACTTACCGCAGTTAAGACTCTAAGGGCTGAAACAAAGTTTAAAAAAGCAGCCAACTCTTTAACTACCAACAATGCCATAAATACTTATGATTATCTGACAGAAGCGATACAACTGAATCCATATGTTGACAAATACAGATCCTCTTATTCTCAGGTTAGTTTCGCCATTGCAAATTCTCTGGCCAGGCAGGAGAACTTAACTGATCAGGATAAAGAAACAATAACTCAGCTTATTCAACAGGCAATTCAAGAAGGAAAAGTGGCAGTTACTCTTAATCCCGCCAGAAGTGAAAATTGGAACAATTTGGCAATTATCTATAAAGCAATTATTCCATTTGCCCAAGGGTCCGATCAATTTGCAATTGAAACCTTTGGTCAAGCAGTTAATTTAGATCCTATTAATCCCCTGCCAAGAATCTCTTTAGGTGGAGTCTACTATGCATTGGGTATGTATGATGAGGCTATAAGAGTATTTGAATTGGCAGTTATAGCAAAACCAGACTATGCAAATGCTCATTACAATCTTGCAGTTGCTTTAAGAGAAAAAGGAGAAATTGAAAAAGCAATCGTCCAAATGGAAATTGTTCTTTCTTTGGTTGAGAAAGACTCACCCGATCATGATCTGGCCGTAAAAGAAATTGAAGCTTTGGAAGCAGAAAAACCTCTTCCTGTTGAAACTACAGAGAGTAAGGCTGAAAACTTAATTCCCCCACAACCCAAAGAGGAACCAATTATCAAACCTCCTTTAGAACTGCCTGAAGAAGCAACACCACCGGTTTCGCCGTAGTTATTTAGTGAAGCAAGCCAGTTACTAGGAGACTTTACATAAACATTATCTGACAAAAAGTCCAGACTTTTTGTAATATTAAATAACTAACTAAACACCTCTTAACATTGAGGATAGTTTTAGTATAAATTTATACTAAATATGTCATCTATATCTGCTATCAAAGATAGCATAAGCAAAACTACCATCCAGTCATAATAATCGACGGATAAAACTATACTTGGATATATTTGTGGACCTCTCTGGGAATTTGAACCCAGAATTTACCCATGCGAAGGGTGTGGTATACCGTTTGCCTACAGGCCCTTTTTTTGTTTTTCTGTTATTAATTAAAAATAATTGAGATCACACGAAATAATTATCTTTATTGATCACTTCCCAAGAAGCATCAGGGTAATTGTCTTTCCAAGCTTTAGGAGATTTCTTAATTGTTTTACTCCATTTAATTTCAAAACCAAAAAGTTTTCCTTCCCTTTCTTCTACCAGATTAACCTCTTGTCCATCATAAGTCCTCCAAAAATATAATTTTTTTAGGTTTCCCACAAAATTAGATTCTTTTTTCTTTTCTCCCACCACAAAATTCTCCCACATAGCTCCAACATCATTTCTTAAAGATAACGGTTTAAGACTATCTATTAGGGTATTTCTAACTCCCAAGTCATAAAAATAGATCTTTCTTAATTTTCCTACTTCTTTTCTTAAGTTTTTACTATATGGAGTTATTTTGAATATAACAAAAGCTTTTTCTAAAATTCCAACATAATTTTCTACTGTTTGCTTACTTATTCCTAAAAGGCTGGATAATTCATTGTAGGAAACTTCGTTTCCAATCTGAAGTGCGAGAGCCTCAAGTAATTTTCTGACTATTTCAGCACTTTTAAGATTCTGAAACTTCAACACATCCTTATATAAGTAATTGGAAACTATTTTCTCTATCTGAATCTTTTTTTCTTCATTTGAGGAAGCAAAATGAACCAATGGATAAGTACCATAAATAAGCATGTTCTCAATATTTCTGGAAAATTCCAAATTCTGACCCTTCTTAAATATTTCCGAACTAGACAAAGGATAAAGCCAAAATTCTCTTGATCTACCTGTCAATGGTTCTTTAATCTCATTTGCCAGCTCAAAAGAGGATGAACCGGTAGCAATAACTTGTTGATCAGGAAAATTATCTACCAAGAGTTTTATCTTTAAACCAATATTTCTGATTCTTTGAGCTTCATCAATAACTACCAATTTTGAATCTCCAATTATTCTTTTTAAACCATCTGAAGTTTCTGCCTCAGTCAACAACTTTCTAATGTCTCCCTCGTCACAGTTGAGGTATTTACAATCTAATTTGGAATTATCTTCAATAATTTTATTTACCAAGGTGGTTTTCCCTACTTGTCTTGCTCCATAAACAACAATTGCATCCCCCTTAAAAAGGTTTTGTTGAATTATTGGCTCAATTAGCCTTGAAATATACATTTAATAGTTTAATTGGGAAACTTCACTTGCCTAAATTATACTAAATTAGGCAACTTTGTCAAGTAGATGAGACAAATATGGGTGGACCTGCTGGGAATTGAACCCAGAATTCACCCATGCGAAGGGTGTGGTATACCGTTTGCCTACAGGCCCTAAAAAATTTCTTAAATTATACCAAAAAACAAAAATTATTAGAGTACTGACAAAGGATTTAAATATACTCCATTTCTAATTACTTCAAAATGAAGATGGATACCAGTAGATCTTCCTGTTGATCCCATTTTCCCTATTACGTTTCCCCTAGCAACGGTTTGGCCAACAACAACTGAAACTTTGGATAAATGTGCATATAAAGTTCTGTAGCCATTTCCGTGATCAATTACTACCCTATTCCCATATCCCACTCCGTCAAGCCAACCAGCAACCACCACAGTTCCAGAATCTGCTGCCAAAATGTTGGGAGCTGTCTTATTGGCTATGTCAATTGCCTTATGATACCAGGAAAATCTTTGAGAAATTTGCCCACCTGCTGGCCAAACAAATGTACCTAGTGCAGTAACACTTCCTGCATCTGGTGTGGTTTGTTTTACACGAGCCAAAGGTTGCCATAATACTTGAGAAGGTTTAATTCCTTCAGGAACAATGACGGTTTGGCCGATTGCCAACTCAAATGTTTCATCATTGGAAAATGAGTTAAAAGGAAAATCGACAAGTCCCTGTGCATTTGTATCATAATACTTCGCAATAGAATAAACCGTATCGCCTTTTTTAACTTTATGAGCAACACCTGCTACGGGAAGTATCTCTAAAGTCTGACCAACTTTTATCGAGTCTTTACTTTTTAAATCATTCTGCCAACGAATAGTGTCTATTGATATTCCGAATTTTTCTGCAATTGTAGATACTGTATCTCCTTCTTGTACTTTATATTCAGTAATTTTATCTCTCATCTTATCTGAAATTAATGTATTTACTTCCATATCATCTGTTGATGCAGAAAGAACCGCTGATGGAGAATTTACTTCCCAAGGATTAACAGATCGACCTGGAAACTCTTGTGCAACAACAGGTGCAATAACCATTCCCAATGCAACTAGTCCAGCCATACCTGTATGCATAAATTTTCTTGCCAGTTTTCCCCTTTGTTTATAAAGTGCTTCTACAAAAGCACCTTTTCCTTTTTCAAAATTGACAAAGGAAATATGAAGGTTTTTTAAAATAAAATCAGTCAATTGAAGAAAAAATTCTTTTACTTCCTCAATAAAACCCAAATAATCACCAAATAAATCTTCCATAGACTAGATTGAAAGATAACATATGAAAAGAAGCTATACAAATTTTTTAAAAAATAAAATAATTACTCAAATAATAATTGTGTTATTGCAGAAAGTTTTTTTTAAATCTAAAATTTAGTCAATGCCCGATTTTAAAAAGTATCTAAGGGGATTTATTGACCCTTTAAGCTTGATCGCCATAGGTTTTCTGGTAGTTTCTTTAATTGTAGGAACTGTGGTTGTTACAAATAAAGGTGCAAATTTCGATATTAGAAAATTGGCATTTACACAAACATGCAGCGGTGGAGTATGTAAAAGCACAGATAAATTAAGCGGTTATACATGCAATATAGATTCTGAGTGTATCGAAAAATCATCCGGAACACCTTACTGTTGTAAATCTGCTTCAACTCCTTCAACTCCAACTCCTTCAACACCAACACCAACTCCAATTCCCTGTGCCAAAGAAGGTCAGAGTTGTACTACCAGATCTTGTTGTGATTCAAATAATTATATTTGTACTGATGAGGGGGGCTTGAGTTATCCAGTCTGTGTAAAGAAAGGTTCAATTCCTACTCTTAAACCTACTCCAATTCCTACTCCAACAACATCTTCCTGTCAAAAAGATGGTTTATTTTGCTTAGCCAATGGAATGTGTTGTTCGGGGTACTGTAATCTTTCAAACCGTACCTGTCAGAGTCAATCAACTCCAATTCCTACTCCAATTCCAACAGCCGCTTTATCTTCTTGTGAAACTAAATTAGGAGGAACTTGCATGGATGGCGGTTGTCCCAGTGGATACACAAATAAGGGCAGATATGTAGAAGGATGTAGCAATAAATACTGTTGTGTACCATTAAGTTGTACTACAGTAAATAAAGTTCCCACCAGTAGTAAACCTTGTTGTGATGGATTAGTAAAAGCCTCCACTCCATATGGATATTATTGTGCAGAATCTAAAACCTGTACAAAGAAACAAGAATGCAGGACTGAATCTGGTTCCAGTTATATTTATATCTGTAATAACGGATATTGGACAAAAACTAAGATGTGCGATTTTGGATGTGATGGGGATAATTGCAGAACAACAACTCCACAAGGAGATATAATTTGTAAAGCTGGTGAAACAAGATGCTATAAAGACAGACTTCAAACTTGTTTAAATGACAGTTCAGGATGGAGTGGCCAATATTGTCAATACGGGTGTGATTGGGATACACAAACAAAATGTAAAAATCCAATATTAGCTTGCAGCAATAATATAAACTGTCCTTCAGGTTGGTTTTGTAATGGAGATATTGTACCAGGAACTGCCGGTACATCTTTTCAAACAAGATATTGTACGCAACAACAAGAAACAGTAACTGGGACAGTAAGTTGTGATACAGATTCAGATTGTCCTCAAGGTAAAAAGTGTATGACATATAAACAATTTGGAACGGTATATAACAATGCAGGAGGTACCCAATTTGGGGCGGGTCTTGCCGGATTGGCAACAAACTCTTCCGGAAATACTCCTGAAAGGAAATGTATAACACCTGAAGAAGGTAAGTCTTTAGATGAATTGGCAAATATCCAATTAGCTATTGGTGCCGCGTTACTAGCAGCTGGTGTAGCTCCAGCCATTCCAGTTTTAACTGCCACTTTGCCAACAGTACCAGCTTGGTTATCAACAACATTAGGTTGGGGTGGAGTTGCCGCAGGATCTTATGCTTGCATAACAAATCCAAATTCTGATGCCTGTATGGCATATATTGCAAGTCTTCAGGGTGATCCTACTCAACTATTCCAGCTGGCGGGGTCAACAGACAATTTAATTAACAACTATCTAAATACTCAAATTGATGACATGTTTTCTTGGACAAGCAGTTTGGGTTCAGGCTACAAGCCCAACTTCTCCAACGAATTTACTATAGCTGATCAAATGATAAGAATTGGCCCATCTTCCGCAGCTTCAAGTGCTGCTGACGATGCTCTAGAACTTACTGATGAAGGTTACAATCTTCTTCAAGCAATAGCGGAGACTACCAATAAAGCTCTTAAATATCATGCAGAACCAGGATTAGTACCGGCTGATGTAGGAATAAACTCTCTTGAAGACTTACTTCAATGTGGTGGAGGACAATGTAGACATTTGTCCCAATTCTCTACAGGACTTGCAAATCAAGCTAAGATGGGAGTTAATGCTGATTTTGCATCCTTCAGAATTTCAAATGTAGATAAAACCATTGGACACGCCATAACAATAGTAAAAAATTCTAATGGCAGTTTTGGCGTTATTGACGCTACAAATAATGTCAGCTTTTCAGATATTGGACAATATATAGTCTGGTTAAAAAATAAAGGGTGGGAAGTAATAACTAATATTACAGGAAGTAGCTACTTTTGGAATGCATATCAAGTTTTAATTCCTTAATAAAATCTTCTTACCACATCTTGTAAGTAATGGAGACTGCTTTATTTATTTTAAAAACTCCATTTGAAACTGCAAATTCATCCTGAGCTTCAGTCAAAACATCAGCTTTACTTGTTGCGGTTGAAGTAGTTCCTGAGGTTTGCTGATCGACTGCAACAATTTTTTTGAATAACTTCCAATTTTTCAAAGCAATCTTTCCTGCTTTTGATTTTGCATCTTTCATTGCTTCATCAAATGCTTTTTGTTCCAAGGCTTTTGAATCCTCTACTCCCAAAGTTGGTTGAGAAACAAAAACTGCTCCATTATCATATAAAGTAGAGATGAGAGTTGATACTGAATTAACATGTGAGGTTTTTACTGCCATTGAAATAGAAGCTTGATATCCGGTTGAACCTAAAGCGATACTTGCTGCAGGAACAACATTAACCTGTGTTTCAACAATATCCTCTTCAGGAACTCCTGTATTTTTTATCAATTGTTTTAAAAAGTCTACTTTACTATTAACAGCAGCAATTGCAGTTGCAGAATTTGTATCATTTGATGAAAGAGTAAAAGAAAGAGTTGCATTTGTTGGAGCAACGGATACTTCTCCCATTCCGGTAACAGAAATAAGCATAGGTGAAGAAATCCATGTCCAAATAACTATTAAAACAATGAATGCGGCAGTAGCAACAAGAATATTTTTGATAGAAAATTTTAGACCACAACGATCATTATTTTTGAGATTCGGAGTTTGTTGAATTGGTTGGGCAAAATCCATTGTTATTTATATTAAATATGAATATAAATTCTTTATCTGTCAAGTATCTTACTAATTAAAATTGCGCTAAAAATGTTTGGCAATCTATGTATTTTTTAAAAAACCTAGGAAGCCGCATTAAGACTTTGGAGAAATTCCTGATTGTCTTTTGTTTTTTTTAGTCTTTCCAGCAAGGTTTCCGTTCTTTCATCATCACTCATTAATTCCAACATTCTTCTTAAGGTGTGAATTCTTTCTAAAGTTTCTTTCCCATATAAAAGCTCTTCTTGCCTTGTTCCTGAAGCCGTAACATCAATTGAAGGAAAAATTCTTTTGTCTGCAAGTTTTCTATTTAAATGAAGTTCCATATTCCCTGTTCCTTTAAATTCTTCATATATCAAGTTATCCATTCTTGAATCAGTGTCAACAAGACATGTTCCAATAATGGTTAAGCTTCCGTCATTTTCAATCTTTCTAGCAGCTCCAAAGAATTTCTTTGCGGGGAATAAGGCCATTGGATCAAATCCACCCGTTAGAGTTCTTCCTGATGTTGGAAGAGCTAAGTTATATGCTCTTGCCATTCTTGTAATGGAATCCAAAAGTATTACAACATCCTGTCCTTGCTCGACTAATCTTCTAGCTCTATCAAGTGCCAACTCCCCAACTCTTGTTTGGTCTGGTGCTGGTTCATCAAAATTACTTGCTACAACTTCACCTAAGCCATTTGTAAGGTCTTTTACATGTCTTTGGATATCAGTTACCTCTTCGGGCCTTTCTCCAATTAAAACTGCCATTAAATGAACTTTTCTTTTCTTTGTCTTTCCGTCCTCAGGATAGTTTTTAGCAATTCCACCAATAACATCTTTTAATAGCCAAGTTTTACCAGCCTTTGGAGGAGAAACAATTAAACCCCTTTGACCAAAACCAATTGGTGAGACTAAATCTATAACTCTAGTTGTCATTGTATCTTTTGCGGTAGAAAGAACTATTTGTTCATTGGGGTAAATTGCAACTAAATCATCATAATCTTTTCTATCCGCAGGAACTTTATCTACATCAATATCATTAATCTTTTCTACCTTCAAAAGTCCCCAGTAGCGTTCATTTTCCTTTGGCCTTCTTGCTTGTCCCCCAACTTTATCTCCAACCCTTAAATTAAATCTTCTTATTTGGGATGAGGAAATATAAACATCTTTATCAGAAGCTTGATACTTTGGTCTTAAAAGACCTGATCCTTCATTTGCAATATCTAAAACTCCCTCAATATAGTCAGTAGGAAGATCCGCATCAGGAATTTTCCACTCATGATTAACATTTGAACGTCTTGAATCATATCTTCTTTCTTCTCTTTGAGGTTCTCCAACTAAGTCAGTAATAGTCTTTTTTTCCTCCACAGGAGAATCAACCACAATATCTTCTGGCTTATCAACTTTTGTTGTAACTTTTTTGGAAATAGGCATGTTAGATATAACGAATAACTAAATAAACTTGAAACTCAGATTAAAAATCTCATTTTTGAAATTAAGAGGGCAAAAGATTCATTTCCCTTAAACGTGGACAGCTGTATTTTATCTTTATTCCTTACTCTCTGTCAACTAGCTTAAATTGAATTTTAATATTTAGTCAAAAGAAAGATAAAGTTTTCAGATTATATGGCTAAAATATATAGTTTCCAGTATATTAGAAAAAATATTTAATCTCCCCCCTTAATAGCTCTTCTCTTACTAATGTTGGTTTCAGTAAAGTGTACATTTTTATACTTTTCTGAAATCATTAGAAATAAAACTGCATAATATGTCAAGATTTAAAGAAACATTAGATAATACATATCAATATCTCTTGACTTTCGATAATCTTCGAAATATACTATGTTTAATATGAAGAAAATCGAAACAACTTGGCATCATCTGCTCTGGTCAGCTCTGGAAAAACATCAGTTCAAACATACTCAAAAAAGCTTGGCTGACTATTTTGGTTATTCATTAAGCACAATTAATCTCGCTATTAAAAAGGCAGAGGCTATCGGGGCAATTAAAATGTCGGGGAAGTTCTTCGTTCTCTCTGATCCTAAAAAACTACTTTTTTATTGGGCTACGCATAGAGATCTTGACAAAGATTATCTATATAAAACCTATTCCAGTCTGCCAATTAGTGAAATTGAAGGTTTAATCCCCCCTCAATCTATAATAGGAGGTTTTAGTGCAGCCAAAAAAATTTTAGGTGAAGCCCCGTCTGACTATTCCAAAGTATTTTTCTATCTTCCCCAAGAGGAAATCGAGACAGCAACAAAAAGATATCCCCCTTCAGTAAAAGAGCCTAAGAATATATTTATTCTTAAGTCGTATCCAAAACAAAAAGAATATGGACAGATTGCAACCCTACCCCAAACATTTGTTGATCTTTGGAACTTGCCTGACTGGTATGCAAAGGATTTCTTAACATCTTTAGAAGAAAAAATCGATGAGCTATTATCATAATATTATCACCCAGAAAAGTTGGGAAGAACTTACCAAACTCAGTAAGACTTGTAATTTTGTCCTAATCGGAGGCTGGGCCACCTATCTTTACACAAAGACCTTAAAATCTAAAGACATCGATATCTTAACCCAATACGAAGAACTGGGAAAGTTAAGAGAAATCTATAACGTAACTAAAAATGAAAGATTAAAAAAATATGAAGCCAGACGTAAGGAAATCCAAATTGATATCTACCTTCCACATTACTCCGCAATCGGTATTCCTATTGAGGATTTAAT
>Ga0180007_10004819_pt1 | contig 14095 bp, 8 predicted proteins | sample MM_PC_MetaG_FD_121122 | JGI IMG/M metagenome (GOLD analysis project Ga0180007, IMG submission 121122) | Groundwater microbial communities from the Aspo Hard Rock Laboratory (HRL) deep subsurface site, Sweden - MM_PC_MetaG | ecosystem: Environmental > Aquatic > Deep subsurface > Groundwater... | reverse complement strand
GTTGAATCAATGAAGGCGCGAATTGCCTCAGGCACACTACCCTTGCAGGAAACATCAAAACTGTATCCCGGGCGGATCTCATCAATATGTCGGCTCAGATCGTAAGCAAATGTTGATTCAATGTATGCCCTGATTTCATCTTTTGAGCTGCCGCTACGTGCCAGAAAGACAGCTGCGGCAGTGGCCTGAGCCCCCTTGATTCCTTCGGGGTGATTATGGGTGACAGCGGTGAACTCTTCGGCCTTGCGCAGCACCGTGGCAAGATCGTCAAACGCGAAACCGACCGGGCTGATACGCATCGCCGCGCCATTTCCCCAGCTGTTATAAGGCTGTGGATTGGCGCTCTGAGCCCAGTCATGAAAACCACCGCCGTAGCCGGCCCCTGAATACAACCAGTAATACTTCAGCAGATTTTCGCGGCATGGCACACCGTTAAGAATGCAGTCAGCAATGGCAAGCGTCAGCACCGAGTCGTCAGTAAACCTGCAGCGCGGGCTAAAGAGCTCGAATTCCTTACTCTTGATATTGTGACGTTCATAAACAGAACCGATTATGTCGCCAGCCAAAGCCCCAATCATATGATCCTCCTGTACTTAGCAAGCCAGGAATTCAGAAGGGCAGTTCATTCGCTCTTGTCTGACAGCAACTGAAGTTCTTTCATCAGGCTCGGCAACTTATCCCTGGCAGCCTGCCAGACGAGTTTATCTGAAACTACGGCATAGCCATGCGAAATCAAATTCCGAAAATCAATTATGCGACCACCCTCAGGTATTTCTGTGAATAGTTCCGGCGAATAATTCCTTAAATTTTTCAGGGCTTCTCCGATGATCTCAAACTGTCGCTCAACGGCGGATTTGACGAGAATATTGCTCTGGTATTCTTCAAATTCTATGTTCTCTGTAAAATCTTTTATATATCGCCCGGCCTGCAGTGCATCACTAAGGTATTTCAGCGAATCATGCGACATATATGCACCGCCTGCTATCCTCTATGCTGCGTTTGAAATAGTCACAATGAATCCCATCTTTCATTACCAGATCCACCTTGCGACTGAATATCTCTTCCAGGCCTTCCTTAAGATCGAAAAATCGGTCAAAAAGGTCTTCGTCGTCAGCAAACTCAACCAGCAGATCCACATCACTATCATCAGTAAAGTCCTCGCGTGCCGCCGAACCAAAAAGTTCAAGACGCACAACACGAAGTCGTGAACAAAGATCTGCAATCTTTTTAAGAGAATGTTCGAGTTTAATCAAGCCGAGCTCCTTCAATAAAAACAACATCTGCATTTTAACTTACGAATAAAAAAAATGCACTCGTTGAATGCTAAATCTAACGAACTTAACATAAAAACATTAGAGAGGCACGGTCTGGACGACGACTGCAGGCTCAAGATCAAGAACATTTGTTTTTGCCTCAGGATTGTCCAGACTTATGGCAGCAGCGGAAAACCCTGTTTACATCTTTGGGTTTGCTGAGTTATCCTACAATCGAGTTGGAATGCACTCTGGACTTAATTGTTATAGAATGCCAAATTAGAGTGGCACAGCCGCAAAGAGGAAATCAGAAATTTTCACGCTTCTATAATGGGCCAATTGAAGTAAAATCAACTGGTTTTGGCATAGAACTTGTCAGTTTCAGACAGATTCGAGAGGAAAAGTTGATGGTTAAAAAGGGTTTTGCACTGGGAATTGTGGTCGTATTCATTGCCTTTTTCATGATCATGGTTTTTGCCGTTATGAGATTTTCCAGATCTGAAATGAGATCAACTTCTCAAATGGCACTACAGAAAAAAGCACAAATGCTGGCACTTTCGGGAATCAACATAGCTGAAATGGCTCTCGAAAAAGGAAGATGGTATCAACCTCCCTATAAGCCTGCCGAAGATATTAACGGCGACGGAGAAACAACCAGGGCTGAAGCTGAGACATCATCCCTGATTTCCCGGCCCAATTTTTCTTACCTGGACATATCGCCAAAAGACGGCGAAGACGGAACAATAAAGATCTATTTTCAGGAAATAGCCAAAAACGGAGTCGATGTAAGCAACAACAGACTCTATGCCAAATACAAACTAAAAACCGCCGATCTGCTCGACCATATCAAAGTCTATTCCGTCGGTGAATTCCAAGGAGAAAGGGTTATGATGTATGGGAAGTTTATCATGAGCCCTTCTCCCTTATTCAATTCCCCAACCATGGATATAGCCTCTCATACTGAATTCCCAACCACAGAATTTCACATCATCTGTGAGCCTCCAAGATTGGTAAAAGAACAGATTGATCAGGGCATGCAGCCTTTTAAGATTGGTGAAATCAAGGAAGTATTAGCAAAAGCCGGCGATAGAGTTGACCCTAATACAAGGTTATTGGTAATCAAGGATGCCGAGGTTCATGATCCTGGTCCAAACGCCTGGATATCAACTCAGTTAGCCCAGCCAAAATCTCAGGCCCACGGGGTGGTTAAATCTATGATCAACCCTAATACAGGCTCGCCATGGCGGGTTGGGGACCAAACCCCTCTTCCAATCGAAGTAGCTATTATCAGTGAAGATTCAAATGTAGGCTCAGACATCCCCAGTCAGACGTTAAAAAAAATGGCCATGATCATGGAAATTCCACCATCTCTATATTCAGCCAGCAATCTCACCGCAAATGCCGCAACATATAACACCCTTAATAAGATTGGTTCCTATACAAGGGGAGTTGCCATTAAATTTGTAATGAATTCCATGAATAAAGGAGATTTTCAGGCAAACCTTGAAACCGTTTTCAAATCAGCTTTTCCTGCCCATGACGACGGCGGAACAAATGTTTCCAAAGAAACAATCATTTCAACCCTTGATTCGATTGGAACCCTCGACGGAACCGACTATAACTTCTCAGGAAACAAGTTCATTATCTCAATGTTAAAAAAATGGCGACCGCGTGGATTCAAAATGACTCCCGATGAAATGGAAAACATTGCGGACCTGGCGAGCTTTTCCCTTGGCGTAAAAGAAACAGACCCGCGCAAAAGCTGTCAGGACATTTTCACCATCTGCCAGGAATTTTCAGAATGGGTATATGATACTTCAGCTACCCCACTTGATAAAAACTGGACCCCTGAAGAACTTTTTGCGATCTGGCATCCCAGATACCCCGGGGCTGACGGTTTACCCTCGCAGTACCCTCTGAGAACCACCTGGGACTATTTTGAAAAAACTCTCGCCAGAGAAATTAAACAGAGATTGTATCCAAGCGTGCCGTTGGGCGCTAATACAACCCCTCCATACGTAATCTCTCCAGCTAATTCAAAGAAACCCACCGATGAATATCTCAAATTCAAAGGTTTTAAGGGAAGATATGCCGAGTTTGCCAACAAATCCGACGGTGGTTTTGATCAATTTATGGAAAGCTCCACCCCAGAAGAGTTCGTGCAGAAAATGTCTATTTTGAAAAACGCTGCCAAGAAAGTTCATTTTACCTTCTTACGTTGGATTCCCTGGCAGGATTGGGATTACAGCGCCATGGTAAATGACTACGCTCATGACTTGAATGGCCTACCCAAAGCAGCACTGTACACTCACGACGATTATCGCGCTGTTGTTGGCTTTAAACCTGATAACTACTGGCCCTGGTGGGGCGACCAACAGCAGCTTGATAAGCGAGAAAGCTTGTTTAAATTTGACGCAGCAAAGCAAAAGTATCCCCAATCAAACAACACCTTTGGCGCAAAAGGTTGGCCAGACCAACTGAGAATGCCCAAAGGGGACCCAAGCGGCAGCAGAATTAATCCAAGTTTTATTGATCCTAAGGCAATGGTTGAGCAGGTAGATGTGCCTTACACCTATGACCTGAAGTTTAAGAGCGGCAAGGGAATTAAAACAAGAATGGATTACCTGTTGGATTACTTCAGGAAATATTTTGACGAACCGCCACCCAAGCCCAGTGCAACTGAACTAAGAGGAGCCAGCGACCAGACTGACACCCCACAAACCCCTGGACCACCCGACCTTTTGGGTGCTATCTACACGGGCTTAAGTTCATAAGGAGAAAACCAATGAAAAAAGCATTTTCTCTTGTCGAACTGCTGGTGGCAGTTGCGGTCTTTTCCATTGCCGGATTACCAATTTTCTCATTGTATTTCAATACGGGACTTGGGCAACAAAAGCTGATCAGAGATTTTCTTGCGGTGACAACAGTTACTGAAAAGGTAATTAACCGAGTGAATCAGGAAATTGAGGAGCAAAACCTTCCCATGGCCAGGTTCAATTTTGATAAAAATATTTCCAATTCAATTACAAAAGGCCAATCCCAGGATCCGGATTTGAAATTTCTTGATAACAGCTTTGTTGATAAATCAGGAGAAGCGGCTTTCCGCTACATACAGCATTCTGAAAGCAGGTTTAGCACCACGCCATTTACTATTACCAAGGGATCAGTACCTGCAAGCCACCGATCAAACAATCCCGAGTTGTTGCAAGAAGTCCTGACCAGCATAGAAAAAAGGTCGAAATTGTTGGAAGTTACAACCCAATGGCGCGACACTTCAAGAATATTGCACGACTTCAATGTTATTTTGATCAAAGCCGTTGTCCCCGAGTCATGAGGATAATCACCTATGAATAGACAAATAATGAACCATAAAAATTCTGGAATGACGATGCTGGAACTAATCATTTATGCAGCCATTTCAATTCTCATCGGCGGTTTTATGCTTAATCTGTTATGGGGTGGCAAAAATGTTGAAACAGGAAGAAAACGGCTTGGGATTCTCCAGGATCTTCGAATAAGTTCCCTGAAAATGAATCGCGAACTTACCCAGGCCACCGAAATACTTTTCCCGCCGCCAGATGGAAAAAAATACTCTCAGCTGGCCTTCCTTACCTGCGAAGGCGAGCTGGTAGTAATATTCCTGGACGACAAGCAGAACCTGAACATGCTTAATTATGACGAGCTTAAAAGGGAAAAAAGACCGCCTTACCTGCTGGCTCATAAAACTCTGGATTTCTACGTTTCGAGACCTGAGGATGCGCAGGACTACGTTCAGTATTTCATTCAAATCCTTGATGAAAAAGAGCTTCCCTTCGTGTTAAGCGATGGAATCTCGGTAAAGAATATTATTCGCTGATCAAATCATTGAAACCATTTTGATTGTGGTATCATCGTTGCCATGAGTAGCGGTATAGCCAGCAACAAACAAGGCAGAACATGGCTGCGGCTTTTGCCGTATTTCATGTTGTTTCTGCCACTTGCGGTAATAAATTTCGGTTTCAGATTTCTAGCCAATATTGAACTACACTGGCAGGAACGCGATCAGACAGAAAGCGCCCAACAGGAATTAGAAGCGCTAACCCGAAGTTCATCTTTTGAGCATCAACTTAATCGCCATGCCAGGCTTTTTTCCGAGCAGATAACGACAGCCATAAATAGTGGAAGCAGTGGCGAACAATTACGAAAACAAATGGAACAGTTTGGTGAAACCAATTTTTCGACCTTAGGTTCCAGATATAAATTGCATGTTTTCAGAAAAAAGTCACCGAGCAACTCTTTTGATCTTATTTTTGCCAGAAGTGAAAAAGTCGAAAGCAAAAGAGCAATGAGCCTGATTTTCGATTACATGGTTGCATTGCATCAGAAACACGCTTTGTCTCCGAACATCTGCAAACAAAGGGATAAGCTGGCTGAAAGTTATTTTGGCAAATCCGTTCGTTGTGAAGCCTATGCCAACAGCCAGAAAGGCAAAACAAGCTACATTTTATACAACAATATACCTCATTGTTTTATCTGGGACTATGTAGAGGATTCGAAGAAAGAAATATGGGGTTACTTCGTAGCAGTAAACATTGAGCAGAACAGCACTACAATTGCTCAAAAGCTAGCATTGAATGAGTGTAGAAAGCGCAACAGCGGTCTTGCCGGCTTTATTCCTCTTGTGGACTCAAGCACACCTGAAGTGGCTTTTAAAGAGCTTGAACAATCTGCCCTGTTCAAAGCCTGGCGACAAAAAAGAGTTCGAGCACTCGACAAAAACCTGTCATACTGGCTTAAGCGAGGACCACCAGAACCTGAGCGAGTAGGAAATTACATTGTTTACTCTTACGTGGGAGAGATCTCTGATCATTTAACGGTTTTTCTCGCACCAATTCCAAAGGCTAGAAGCCTCCCGGACTCTATCAGACTGGCAAACATAATAATCTTCACACTGATAATTATGCTGTCGCTCAGAGGCCTGCTGCTCAATCACTGGTTTGAACCGAATCTTTCTCTGCGTTTTCTCATTCTTTATTTTCTGGCAGCGACCTTCCCTCTCGGACTTCTTACTGTCACTGCTGTTGCCTATCACTACCAGACAAGCCTGTCGGCACAGAATAAGATAGCCTCAAATCTTGAAGCCTGCCTTAAACAATTCGAAACAGCAAAAATGCGAATTCGAGAAGAATACCAGACTACTGCTCAACAGCTTTTTAACAATTCTGAGCTCGCAGAACTGATAGAAAAATATGGACTGAATCACGAACTGGTTCGGGATGCAATTCTCAAGGCCTTCAAAGATCGTGACAATCCGCTTCCCCTTGTCGGATTCTATCTATTGGATCTTGCCGGGAAAGGGCTCGAATATACAGAAAAAAATGCTACAGTCAGTCTTTACGATATCTTCAGTATGTATCGCGCTCCACTCATCGAAAATCTGCGCAAAAAAATTGCGCAGAACAGGCCAGAAACTGTATTGCCCGTTTTCAAGATTACTGAGGAAGAAAAATATGGCGCACAGGCTTATGACTCAGCAACCGGAAATAATTTCGAAGTAGAGCTCGACCGGCGGCGACATTTTTGTATAGACCAGAAGGCTGGCGACAACAATATAAGCTTTATTTATGATTTTTTAACAATCAATGGATGCCCTCAGGCACTGCTGTTTTTTGCATGGAATGAGAGAGAGCTGCTTGAAAAATCTATCCAGGCAGCAATCGAAAATTTCAGATCAACATATCCTGATTTTTCTTTTATTGCTTTTTACAACACTCCACAGGGCCTTAAGTCGCTGTTCAAGCAAGAAGGTGAAATTTCCGGGCAAGTTCTTTCGAACACAATTAAAGTTGGCGAAATGGCAGGTGGCCGGTGCGGCACCGTAAAACAACATATGGCTGGATATTCTTATGTTGCAATGCCGGTCGGAGCCAATTCTGAAATAGTTGTTGTCGGGCTTTCCAGCCACAACAAAATTCAGGCTGATGAGAAAAAACGTAAAACAAATTTTGTCATACTTATAATTGTCTCTTTGTTGATTGCAGGCCTATGCGCTTACTTAACTGCGGCATTTCTGCTAAAACCGGTCAGCGAATTAAAATCAGCCCTGGATCGAGTATCTGTTGGCGATTATTCCGATCGACTTGAATCAAGGCGTTCAGACGAGCTCGGCAAACTGACCACTGAATTTGCCAGCATGGTAGACGGCATTAAAGAAAGGGAGCGCATTGCAGCTCTTCTTTCCGATCATGCCGTAGAAGCCCTTACAAGCACTTCTGACTCTACGGCAGAGTGTGACGCCAAGGCATTCACAGGCATCGCTCTGGTTACTGATATCAGAAGCTTCACAACTTTGTGCGAAACCTATCCGACCGATGAAATAACCGAAATGCTGAACCATCACTTTGCCACCATGGCAGAGGTTATTGCGGCAAACGGAGGCAGAATTTACAAATTCATTGGAGATGCCATTGAAGCGGTTTTCGACGAAAGAGAAGCACATGCCACTGCCTTTAACGCAATGAAAGCGGCGGTAGAAATGACTGCGGCATTAGATATTATTAATCAACAGCGCAAAACAAAGGGTCAATTCACTTATTCATCAGGTGTTGGACTATCCAGAGGCACATTTTATGCCGGGTCGGTCGGCAGCACGGATACAAGACTTGATTACAGCATAATTGGCGAGAATTTTAATCAGGCTGCACAGCTTGAAGCCATGAGCAAACTCTGCAGCAAAATTCCTGTCGTCTTTGACAACGAAATAGCTGATCTGGTAAAGGATAAAATCAATATCGCCCCGATTGCGCAGGAAGCTGCAAAAGCCTGGACAATAGCAGGAACCGATACCTGGAGCGCAAATATCGCTGCTGAATTTTTGCCCGAGTCGAAAAAATCAGCTCCCAGGCAGCAAAATGCAGTTGGCACAGCAGATTTCAGCAATCCCGACAGAAATTTTCACAGCAAATATGACTGGACTGCAGTGATTCTGTTTGCAATATTTTCGATAATTTCTGCGGCAGGCATTTACCAGGGCTTTGTTGTACACAACGAAAAACTTGAAGAATTCAACATTCAACAATCTCGTGCGCAGACCTCGAGGCTTATACAGCAGATTAAATCTGAGAATGCCGCAAAAGTTGCATTTGAGACAAAAATGAATCAGCTCATCAAGAATATTGAAAAAAAACTTAAATTTGAGTATCAGCCTACAGAAGGCAAGAGTTACATAAAAGAAATAGAAAACGCCATTTCTGAACTGCGAAAGATCGGCATCGAAACACGCCGCGTTTATGCAATATCAAACCGGCCAGGAAAAAAAGATCAGCTGTCAGATACAGTTTTCTGCCAGGGAATTGCAGAAAACCAGAAAAAATACTATTTCAATCAGGCACAATACAGTCTTCTTTTATATCGCGGATTGGAATACAATGATTTGCTGAAAAAACATGAAACACAGCTGGCGTCGATGTTTGGCGGCATTTCGCCATATACTCTTAGTAATGAAAATATCGGCATCTCAACTCAGATGAATTCAGCAGATGGGGCCGAACTATTTTACTGGAACACCGTCAGAGTAATCTCTGAAGATACAGGCAGGTCATTGCCCGTTAGCAACTGTGATCTTGCCAATCTACCCGGGGAAAAGTGGCGGATAGCAGGCATTGTTATGTTTTCTGTCACCCTGAAATCTGTAATAAACTGTCCCGAGCTTATTATCGAGGGTTACAGCGAACCAGGATGCGAAATTGCTCTCGTTTCAGAGGCCCGGAAAATTTATCATAGCGATGGATTTCCCACATCATTAATCAATGTTAACAGCGATAATTCAGCAGCATCTGAAAATGGCCTGTTTTTAATTGAAAATGATCACATCAAAATTAACAAAAAACCGTTTCGACTGGTAATTGCCAGAGCTTTGCCAACAACCGGCCAGGCTAGTCTTTCGCTGATTGCAGCCGTTCTTGCGATGATCACAATACTGCTGTTCTGTTATGTTTACAGATCAGTTTTTGCTGAGACTGCGATGAGTCGTTCAATTCAATTAAAACTGATATTTTCTATTCTATTAACCTCGATTATTCCTCTGATCACAGTATCCTTTGTTTCAGATTTCTTTTTGTTTGAAAACCATCAACTGATGATTCAGGATCAGCGACTGGAGATTCAGCATCATCTCGACTCTTACGAAATCAGACAGTTTTATAATCAAAAAGTGGCAGCGAATCTTGCATACAATCTCTCAATGAATCGGCAAATTATTGCCCTTGCACGGCAACTCGATGAAACTCCTGATTCAAAGGAAATTCGTAAAGAACTCAACGAAATCTTTGAAGATGCATTTGTAAAAATAAGTGCAGATGACAAGTGGGAATCAAACTCTAACGTCCGCAACGCAATTCTTATCAGCCGAAAAAACTGGGAATTCTACAAAAGTAGAAAAGAAGACGATAAAGACATGTTTTCCATCGTTCTAAGCCAGGTCGGCAAAAGGATTTTATCGCGTATCTCTACTGGCGCCAGAACTGATGAGTTTTCCATGAAGGATCTCAAAAGCGAAATGTTCTATGACAGCGCAATGCAAAGCACGCGGTCGAATTTCGGCAATGAAACCTACATCAAACTGACAAACACGATAAGAAAGCTTGTCGAGTTTGAGGTAACCACTGGCTCGGCCGGAGCGCTGGCAATACCGCTGCCCTCAGTCGAAAACCCTGACTATATATTGATCTGGTTGATTACTCTTACAAAAGGCACATATTTTACCCGCATAGCCAATCAAAATCGCGGTCCATATGCCATTTTCACCATAGGCTATCAAATGTATGGCAAAACTATGAGCACTTTTTTGCCAGTGCCAGGGCTTAATCTCGAAAAAGCCGCAGCATGGATCACCTCGTCAAATCTGCCGGTTTCTCTTGAACTGCCTGTCTGCGGAGAAAATGTGAGCATAGAAGGAAGAGCCGGCATTCACCAGATAAACAACTTCATCATCGGCGCAGGCTCTCAGGCTCCAATACACCAGGCCACTGCCTCTAACAGGCAGTATCTCATATATTTTATTCTGCTGGCTCTTCTGATATTCATGCTGATTGGCTTCCAGACATCTTCAGACATAATAGCACCAGTCAGATCAATTAGCGAAGGTATGCACCAGATCGGGCTGCAAAACTATTTTCATCGAATCAGTCTTGACCGCAACGACGAACTTGGTCAGCTCTGCTCTTCTTTTGACCGCTTTGCCAAGGGGCTGGCAGAAAAAGAAGTTATGGGAAAAATGCTTTCGCGAAGTGCCAGACTTGCCGCAGCTGGTAGCAATGAGGATACAAATCTCATCAACAATAGTAAAAGAAGCTTTGTATTTGTTTTCATCGGCAGCGTTGATTTTGCAAAACGTCTGAGCAATGAAAACACTGAACAACTATTCATTAAACTAAAAAATCAGGTTGCACTGCTCTGTCGTTTTATTATCGAACAAGGCGGTGATATCGACAAACTGATGGGTGATAAAATTCTCGGAGTTTTTCCATACACCGGCACGAACTGTGAATCTGCACAACAGGCGGCGATCAGCGCGGTTAGACAGATAATGCACGCCGAACAGGCCGGAGAACTGAATTTTCCTGTGGCAATCGGCGTTAACGCCGGCGAAGTAATCTGCGGCATGCTAGGCTTTGGTGCCAAACGCGACTTTACCGTTATTGGCGATGCCGTTAACGTCAGCGCACGCATACAAAAAACGGCTGAAAGTATGCCAGAAAAACGATGCCTGTTTTCTCAAGACTTTGTCAGTGGCCTTACTGACAACTCAGCCTTTAAGCTCCACTCTGAAGCCGTGCTCAAAGGCAAATCAGCGACTCTCAAGCTTTACCAGAACACTTAATTGATCAGTAACGGGTGAAAAAAACCATACGATCGACGAACGAGCCTGGTTCTGTGTGAAGCAAGGTTGTCTTGCTGCAGAGGCATAATTGTGTTATTAACTCATAACAATTTTCCGGCAGGCACGGGCCGGCGCAAAATCGAATGAGCAGGAGCAGATAGTGAACACAGATTATTTTAAAAATTTTCCTGATGAGAATGGCTATTTTGGCGAATATGGCGGAGCCTACCTGCCACCGCAACTGATCGAACACTTTAAAGAAATTACACATTCTTACCAGACCATCTCAAAATCGCATCGTTTCATATCTGAGCTGCGCTCGATCCGCAAGCATTTTCAGGGGCGCCCCACCCCGGTCTATTTTGCCGAGCGACTTTCTAACAGCCTCGGCGGTGCCCGCATTTATCTCAAGCGCGAAGATCTTAATCACACCGGTGCACACAAACTTAATCACTGCATGGGCGAAGCTCTGCTCGCCAAATATATGGGCAAGAAAAAACTCATCGCCGAGACCGGCGCCGGTCAGCACGGCGTCGCGCTGGCAACAGCTGCCGCCTACTTTGGCCTCGAATGCGAAATTCACATGGGCGAAGTAGATATGGCCAAAGAACACCCCAACGTTGTTCGCATGAAACTACTTGGCGCCAACGTTATCGCGGTCACCGAAGGCTTGCGCACGCTCAAGGAAGCGGTTGACTCCGCCTTTGTAGCATACCTGAAAGACCCGATCAGCAGCATGTACTGTATTGGTTCTGTTGTCGGCCCCCACCCTTTTCCGATGCTGGTGCGTGAATTTCAGAGAGTTGTCGGCATTGAAGCCCGTGAACAGTTCTTTGAAATGACGGGAGAACTGCCAGACAACCTGGTAGCCTGCGTTGGCGGCGGCAGCAATGCCATCGGCCTGTTCTCGGCGTTTCTTGATGACCCGTCCGAGATTTACGGCGTAGAACCTTCCGGGCGATCGCTCAATCTAGGTGACAACTCAGCCACAATGACACTGGGCAAACCCGGAGTTATTCACGGTTTCAAATGTTACCTGCTACAGGACGAAAAAGGCGAACCGGCACCAGTTTATTCGATTGCCAGCGGTCTAGACTACCCCGGCGTTGGACCGGAACACAGCAACTTCAAAGACAGCGGCCGGATTAAATATGTCACTGCCAGCGATTACGAGTGCCTTGAAGCCTTTTACACACTCAGTCGCACCGAAGGTATAATCCCGGCGCTCGAAAGCGCGCACGCGGTTGCTTATGCCCTTAAACTTGCTGCCGAAAAGAAATACCAGTCAATTCTGATTAATCTCAGCGGGCGCGGCGACAAAGATATCGACTTCGTTTCAGAAAAATACGGTTTTTCGCTCGAAGAATTCAAACAGCGCTACACCGGCACCGACAAGCCATAACAAGCCACAATACAGGGCAAAATCTGCCTGCAGATTTTGCCCTGTAGTTCTTTGCGGATGTGATCAGCAAGTTACCTTGAAATACATAGAGGGGAAAAAATGAAAATAGAAATCAGCCGACCAACAGAAAGCGATCTCAGCAAACTTGGTGTAAAAAACTGGGATATCTGGACCTGCGAACCAAGCAAGTTCAACTGGATCTATTCAGACCGCGAGACCTGCTACATACTCGAAGGCAAAGTCACGGTCACCACTGACACTCAGACCGTCAGCTTCGGTCCCGGCGACATGGTGGTGTTTCCCAAAGGCCTTGCCTGCGTATGGGAAGTTCTGGAGTCAGTTCGCAAACACTACCTCTTCGGCTGACCGGTTTTATTAACTCTCAGATCAAATCAGCAACCAGTTCGGCGTGATCTAGCTTTGTCAGATCACACTGTCTTGTTGCCCCTATTCTAAATCACTCAATCTAATTTATGTTAGAGTCTGATGCCCTTCGGCAACAGCAGCGCAGGCAATGGCCTCACTTGAATTCCAAAGAACGAATTTGAGCAGGGACATGCATAATGCTCAAATTTTGAAGCTTGTTAAAACTCAATAGCCAGCTTGTTAAGAGTGTGGTGTCATAACAGTTTTTACCTGGCGCTTAGGGCCTTTCGACTCTGACCCGGGCAAAAGGAAGGTCCCCCGGCTGCAATGCCAGGGGGGACCTTGTTAACTAGTTACACCGGCCTTCTTCGAAAGACAACCCTCGGATCAAAGGCCTCCATCGAACAAAAACCCGAAACTTTCTGCGGCGGCGTTTCCCGCTCCGGTAGTTTGGTCAGTGGCTACATCGGCATTGATATCGATTTTCCCTAATACATAGGTAGCTAAACCTTGTATGGAGAATTTATATTTGGAGGCGCTAACTTCTACAAAGCTTCCCACAGACCCCTCCGCACCTATGTAGTCAATATCCGTCAAAGAAAACCCGTTTACTGGACTGCTAAAGGTTACCTCAAAATAAATCGGGCTGGACGTGAAGGGGCTTGGAGGAATTGTCGCATCCACCGCGGTGATGGTCACGGTCGGTTTCGCCGCTGCGGTCCACTTGGCGTAGAGAATCACGTTGGTGGTGCCCATGGTGAAATTGGCCTCATCAGCATAGGCTACGGAACCAGTACTGGTAGTTGCCCAGCCAGAGAAAGTATAACCAGAGCGAGTGAAGCTGTTTGCAGTCAACGCAGCAGCGGCATTCTCGTTAATGGTCTGGTCAGACATACTGCCGATGCCATCGTTTGCATTGAAAGTCACAGTGTGGTTGTTCTGGGTCCACCTGGCGTAGAGAATCACGTCGGTGGTGCCCATGGTGAAATTGGCCCCATCAGTATAGGCTACGGAACCATTACTGGTAGTTGCCCAGCCAGAGAAAGTATAACCAGTGCGAGTGAAGCTATTTGCAGTCAACGCAGCAGCGGCATTTTCGTTAATGGTCTGGTCAGACATACTGCCACTGCCATCGTTTGCATTGAAAGTTACAGTGTGGCTGTTCTGGGTCCACCTGGCGTAGAGAATCACGTCGGTGGTGCCCATGGTGAAGTC
>Ga0180007_10004818_pt1 | contig 14096 bp, 15 predicted proteins | sample MM_PC_MetaG_FD_121122 | JGI IMG/M metagenome (GOLD analysis project Ga0180007, IMG submission 121122) | Groundwater microbial communities from the Aspo Hard Rock Laboratory (HRL) deep subsurface site, Sweden - MM_PC_MetaG | ecosystem: Environmental > Aquatic > Deep subsurface > Groundwater... | reverse complement strand
CGGAAGTGGTACTGACTTCGGAAGATGATGGATTTAGTCAGCAGGTACAGCTTATGATCAATTGGCTTGATTTGATGTTGCAGATGGATAACTTTAGCCTATTGTCCGAAGAGGAACAGTCTTTTGTTAATCAGATAAAACAAGAGTTGGATGCGGTACTGCTTTCTCTTGAATCGACGGATACGCAGTATATTATTATAGAGGGCACGGTAACGCAGCTAAATTCCAAGGAGGTTTTGATTAGTACCGCGGAAGGAAATTTTAAAATAACTTCTGATCCTGTAAGTAGTATCTTGAAAGTGCTTCCTACTGATAGTCAACCCATGAAGTTGAAGGTAACCGGAATGAAGATTCCGCGCCGTTCTCATTCCATACAAAAGGAAGAGGTTCATGTTCCTGTGATAAAACAGGATGTGTTGCCGGTGGTTTTGCAGGTTGGAGAAGGCGGGATTATGAAAAGCGTATTAGCCGTAGAAAAGGGTATGATGATTTTTCAATCAATTTAATCGCTGCGGTTTATTTTTATCCGGAGGCCTTCCTGAAAACCGGGAAGGCCTTCTCTATTTGTTTTGCCTTCCCGGAATTGACATAATACGAGGGGATGTTATAACTCCAAAGAAAAGGTCAAATCAGGAGTGGGGAGGGGAGCCGGTTTGGTTTGCGAGATCGACAAATGTATGCTCTAAAAAATATCTTTTTTATAATTCACTTTTAAATATTTATTTTAAGCGAGTGTAATAAAAAAGATGATGTTTCTATTGTGTTTATCTCAATTATTATGTATTTTGATGAATTATAACCCCTTTGAAATGGACAGTATAGGACAGTAATATACTGGGTTCTTGACGGATTTAATAGGATAGTGTAAATTTTAAAAGTAATAAAATTTCTAATAATATAAACTTAAGTGAGGAAGGTAGATGAAAAATGATTTAAATGAATTAATAAAAAGAAATTTGTTAGAAAATATAAACATATGTTGTCTTTGTAATTTAAGTTAACAAAGGAGAGTGGGATGAATAGAAAATCTGTATTTATTTTGGCAATTATTGTTTTGGTTTTAGGATTAAATGTGCGGGATTCTAAGTCTCAAACTATTATAGAAAACGGTGGATTTGAAGCCGGAAATATAACTGGTTGGGCGAGTTATCATTCATTGACTAGTGTTGTTACTAGTGCCAATATCGAGGGGAATTTATTCGCACCTGTAGAAGGAAATTATTTTAACCTTATGCGGCCAAGTAATGGTGGTGATTCTATTTTACAGCAGGATTTTTATTTGAATGCTGGAGATGTTTTAGAAGGGTGGGCGGCTTTTTATAGTGCGGATCAGATGCCTTTTAATGATTACGCTACGATGTCTATTTACAATAGCCATGGGATTGCTGGTCAGTGGTATCGTTCTATACATAATGGTGATAGCAATACTGGTTGGGAGTTTTGGAGTTATTCTGCACCGCAAGCCGATACTTATCGTCTAAGACTAATTACCTGTAACGGGTATTGGGCAGGAACAGATACTATTGATGTCTATGGTATGTTTGATGGAATAAGAGTTATTGAGCATGACAATAGCAACTCGGTGCCAGAGCCGGCAACATTGTTATTATTTGGTCCAGCATTATTAGGCTTACTTGGATTTAAGAAAAAAAGCTAAAACTTTACTTATATAGAAAAACTTAAGGGATAGTCAAATGACTATCCCTTTTTATGTAACTACCTGTGAAAAAAATGACGGCCAAAGAAAAAATAGACTGTTTTTTTATAGAATGTTTTTGATTATTGAGTTAAAACATGCTAAACTAATACTAAGAATAGAAGTTTGTTTATTAATTGCTAGAATTAGAAAGGATGGTATAATGGCTTGCCCGATAAAAGAAACGTGTACATTTTTTAATAATCAAATGCGCATATCGAAAGAAAGACAAGCATTGATGAAAAATCGTTTATGTTTTAGTTTCTATTCGGAATGTGCTCGTATGAAAGTATATCTTCATTTTAAAAACGAGCATAAAGTTCCTGCAAGTTTATACCCAAATGATTTTAATGGAGCTGATATTATAATTAAGCAAAAATAAAAGAAGTGATTGCCTCTGAAAATTAATTAGCCTAGAGCAACTTCATTAGCTAACCATACCATTATTAACAGCTCTATGAGCGGCAAGCGGATTATCAGCAGAGTGATTAATTATTTAAGGAGAAAATTAAAAATGAAATGTCCAATTTGCGGTTCTGAAACAGAAAAAGGGAAATTAGTGGGCGATAGATATGCTTTGAAATGGATGAATGAAAAGAAAAAATTATTTCTAGGCCTATGGGCAGTTGGCGGACAAGTCATTGACAGCCGGAAAACAAATTTAACTTTATCCAGACCATTTGTTAATGGTTATAAATGCTTAAACTGTAAAAAAATTATTTTAGCCATTGAATAAAATTGTGGGTTTATATTTAGAAATAATAAAAGGAGGTTTGCAATGGCTAAAAAAACAATCAAAATTGAACAATTAGAAGAACATAGTGATGATCGGGGAGTAAGTTTTTCACTTCCGCTACAAACTTTTGATTTTATGAAAAAAATCAAAGAAATTCACATGGCCACGATTTTACCGGGAGCTGTCCGCGGTAATCATTTACATGAAAAACGAAAAGAATTTATGATGGTGCTGTATACGGATGCCTGGATTTTTGGTTATCAGGAGAAAAAAGCCGAACAGCCGACATTCAAACATTTTGAAGGAGAATCGGGAATTGTGATTAAGATTGAACCCGGGATTGCCCATGCCTTAAAAAATACCGGAAATAAACCGTTGATTCTCGCGTGTTTTTCCAATTTACCGAATGATCTAAAAAATTCTGATATAATCAGAAAAATTGTGTTATAATATTTTTCAATGAAAAAACATATCGCAATACTCATAATCAGCGCTTTTATACAGGCATTTTTTGCCATAGCTGCTTTCGCGCTTGTCGAAGTCGGCAGCTCGCGTCAGGAAGTTGTTGCTGCTTTTGGTGAACCATCCGGATCCATGACCAGCGGTAATGAAGAAATTCTTAGTTATCCCGGAGGGATGATTGTGATTGTTGATGGTAAAGTGGACAGTCTGGATAAGGATTTTAGTCAGCGTTTAGAAATCCGCAAAGAAGAAAATCAATTTAATACCCAGCAGAAAGAAAAAGGACTGGTGCAGCATCAAGGCCAATGGGTGACTTTGGATGAAAAGCAAAGCGCTGAATCCCAGAAAAAACTTGGTCAGCCGATAATGGTATTTAACGATGGCGGAGCAGAAATAACTGTTGATCAGATTCTTGTGCCTGGAAAAATAACGATTATTGATTTTTATGCTGATTGGTGTCCTCCTTGTAAAAAACTTTCCCCGTTTTTGGAAAAACTCGCTAAAAGCGACAAAGACGTGTATTTGCGCAAAGTGAATATTATTAAATGGGGAACACCGGTAACTAAACAGTTTTCGATCAACAGTGTTCCTGATGTGCGGGTATTTGACCGCTATGGCCGGATGGTTGGCAGGCCAACCTATGATTTTAATGAAATTCTTTCCAATGTGCAACGCTCGAAATAGAATTCTACGAAATATCTTTATTTAATAATCTACAAGTCAAGTACTTATCCTAATTAATTGAGGTGTTTTATTTGAATTAATGTTATTTTAGCCCGCGATTTAGCTGAACCAGTAAGAAAAATCCTTTACCCTGATCAGCCGCTAAGAGAAGCTTTTGATATTTTTGAAAAAAGAGAAATCGAATATTTACCGATTGTGAAAAACGCGAATTCCAAGGAAATCGTGGGGATTGTCGAGTATCTGGCTTTGGTTGATTCGGTAAATATCCGGACTCTGGAACGCCAGGAGAGTTTGGATAAAAAACCTAATTAAACGAACCAGAAGATAGTTTGGGTTTGAGCGCGGCTTTTATTTTACAAAACAATATTCTGTGATATAATTCTTTATTATGAAAGGTCCGAAAAAACCCTCAGAACATGATATCTGGTTTGTGAATAAAATCAGAAAAGATAATTCCTTGAATAAGGTGAATACTCGTCAGCAGCGGATAGTGGACAGAGTCCGCCGCTGGGAAAAATACCATGGCCCGATTGACCAGCAGGAGTGGAAATTTTAATAAGTAAGTTATTGTTTGTTTTTATCTGATAACTTCTAATAAAAAATAACGGAGAAATTAGTTCATGCTCAGGTATCTTTATATCGGGATAGGCGGCGCAGCCGGAGCATTGTTGCGTTATTGGATTTCCGGTTTGATTCAGCGCTTTCTTAATGGGGGGTTTCCCTGGGGCACCCTAAGCGTTAATTTAATAGGGGCATTGATAATCGGATTCCTCTGGGGCGCTTTTGAGTCAGTAATTGTTTCCCAAAATATTAAACTCTTCTGTTTTATCGGGGTACTTGGTTCCTTTACGACATTTTCAACTTTTTCTATTGAGAACTTTCATTTATTACGAGATGGTGAGTATAATTTTTTCGCGATAAATGTTTTGGCAAGTTTTTTACTTGGGATGATACTTGTTTTTGCCGGATATTTTTTAAGTCGTTACATATTTGACGCGGTGCGTTAAGAGGGTGGATAAATGATAAAATTACCTGAAGAAGGAATGCTGTTAAGAATCTTTATTGGGGAGTCAGATAAATACAAAGGAAAGCCGCTTTATGAACAAATAGTCTTTCAGGCCAGAGAATTACAGCTCGCGGGAGCAACTGTGATTCGTGGAATCATGGGCTTTGGGGCTGATAGTCGTATGCACTCTGCTAAGATATTGCGAATATCCGAAGACTTGCCAGTGATTATTGAAATTGTAGATACAGAAGAGAATATAAATAAACTATTGCCTTTCCTTGATCAGACGGTAGAAGAGGGGCTGATTACAATTGAAAAGGTAAGGGTAATTAAGTATAGACATAGTCATTCTTAAGTATTTAGATAATAATTCCGATGTTTAGCTTATTGCTTTAAAAACAAGCCTAGATTTATCTCCTACCATAAATTAAAATCCTGCCCCCACTAAAAAAGAAACTTCACTTTAGGTGTTAAATATGCTAAAATCATAATAATTCATTGAATTTGAGCAAACAGCGACAAGCTAAAAGGTAATTATGTATAAAAAAGAAAAACTAGTTTTGGCGGTAATCGCGATTATTATCAGCGGTACGGTCATAATTACCAGTTTTGTTTTTGGGATAATTCAGATTGCTCACAGCAGATATGATGATGTCTATACTTTTACCATTAAATTAACCGGGCAGAAAAAAGATTTGGCTTGCGGTAACTTTATTGCCGCGCAAAATGAACATCTTTCTTTTTGGTTAAAAATACCTGATCGGCGGATTGAGAACAAAGATTTTCAATTAAGTGTTAATATCACTGATAATAATAAAGCAATTGATACAACCTGGAAAAATGATTTTCGCTTTGGGTCATGGCGCAATGGCACAGAACAAGGGCAGTATTATCATTTAGGAACTTATGATTTTAAAAGCAATTTTAATGGAACAGTTTGTTATAAAACCAGCGGCAGTTGGATTGCTCCTTATAATGGAGCACTGGTGATTCTCCGAAGAGCGCGATTTAAAATGCCTTGGCGTGATTTAAAATTTTTTAGTTTTGGACTGCTTTTATTTGCTTTAGGCTTAAAAACATTTTTAAAAACAAAAAATTCACGGATTGATTTAGATTAGATGCTAAAAATCTTAGACGAAAAATTTAAAACCAATAAACTCGGATTTTTACTGCAAAGCTTATTAGCAACAGCAGTAGTGTTTGTTATTCTTTTAGTGCTTGATCCTGTTTCCAATTCAGCGGTTATCGCGAGTTTGGGCGCAAGTTCGTTTATCGCGTTTACAATGCCCCATGCTAAAGAATCAAGCTTTCGTTGTCTGGTTGGCGGATACCTGATTGGGGTCATTATCGGAAATTTGTGCTATTTTATCTCTATTTCGGGATTGGTGGAGAATATTTACTTTTTAGATAAACATTCAGCAGTTATCTTTTGCGCGATTGCTGTGGGATTGTCTATATTTCTAATGGTAATCACCAATACCGAACATCCTCCGGCAGCAGGCATGGCTTTAGCTTTATTTTTAAATCAAGCTGGTTTAAGAGCAATTATAGTTGTGCTGGCGGGAATTACCAGCTTAGTTATTATAAAAACCTGGCTAAGGCCGTATCTAAAGAATTTAGTTTGAGCTAATTTCAAAAAAGACAAGGATAGTATGGGGGGGGGAGATTCGCGATTTTTAATGATAAACTTGGTTTATGGCTACGCGGTGTAGTTATTGGTGGATTAGTTTTTAATTATTTGCTGATTAGCCTGATATCCTGCTGGGCAGGTGACCAATTAAATTCCCAGCAAGCTGCGGGCAAGCAAATTAATATCCAAACTTCAAATGTCCAAGGAGGGTTTTATCCCGCGGATCCAAAGGAATTAAATAATATTCTGGATTTTCTGCTTAGTTCAGCAGGAAACCCAATAATTGATCAAAGGATTTATGGACTGATCAGTCCGCATGCCGGATATATTTATTCGGGAAAAGTCGCGGCAAAAAACTATCAGGCAATCAGCAGTAAACAATATAAAACTATAATAATTCTCGCGCCGTCGCATTATTTTAATCTTGATTCCGCGGCTATCTACAGCCAAGGCGCTTTTCAAACCCCCTTAGGGCTGGTAAACATTGATCAGCTGTTTGCCGAAAAATTAATCAAAAATAACCCAAAATTGTTCCAATCTAATCCGGATGTTTTTGCCAAGGAGCACGCGATTGAGGTGCAGCTGCCTTTTTTACAAAAAACGCAGCATAATTTTAAAATAGTTCCGATTCTCATACCCCAAGTATCCTATGAGATAACCGAAACTTTAGCCCAGGCTTTAGCTGCTTTGATTGCCAATCGAGAAGATGTGTTGGTAATTGCCAGCACTGACTTATCGCATTATCATGATCAGCAGACAGCAAATCAAATTGATCATCGGACATTAAACTGGATCTTGAATTTGCAGCCAAAGGAGTTGTTTGATTCTGTCAAACAAGAAAAAAGCGAGCTTTGCGGCGCAGCCGCGGTAATTACTTTAATCCAGATAATGCGGAATATAGACGCGAATAATGTTCAGCTGCTTAATTATGCCACATCCGCTGATTCTGATTATGTTCAAAATCCAGATAAAAACAAAGTTGTTGGTTACGCGGCAATAATTTTTACAAAACCCGGCAAACCAGCAGATAACTTAAATCAAAGGAGTAGCCTAATGCTTAACAGCAATCAAAAAAAAGAATTATTGAGTATTGCCCGTGACGCGATTGTTAATATTGTAAAAAACAACCAAAGGCATATTGTCATGACTGATGATCCTCAGCTAAGGGAGGATAGAGGAGCTTTTGTAACTATATATAAAGATGTTGCTTTGCGCGGCTGTATTGGTTTGATTGAAGCTGAGCAGCCTTTGATTAATGTGGTCAATGATATGGCAATACAGGCATCCATCCGCGATTCACGGTTTACTCCACTGAAAGCAGAAGAACTGGATAATATTAAACTGGAAATATCGGTGATGAGTCCAATTGAGCAAATTACCGATATAAAGCAGATAGAAGTAGGCAATCATGGTTTGATAATTCGTAAAGGTAATAATTCCGGATTACTTTTGCCGCAGGTAGCAACTGAGTATAAGTGGACACGAGAGCAGTTTTTGGAGCAAACCTGTGTAAAAGCCGGATTAAACAAAGACGATTGGAAACAGGGAGCGCGGATATTTATTTTTTCCGCTGAAGTGTTTAGTGAAAAAGAATTAAAGTAAACAGCGTCACAAGGACACAAGGTCAATAGCTAATAGTCGATAGTTTTTAAAAACTCTAAATCCTAACTAAACCAAAAACCACAAAAATAAAATAAAAATCAAACTTTTTTATATTTTTTTATTTATCCTGAGCGAAGTCGAAGCGCTTTTACTATTAGCCATTGACTATTAGCTATTTAATTTCTTTTTTAGATTTTCCGGATCACGTGTAACCTGCATTGCTTCATCCGTGCCGATTAGTTTGCGGTTGAGCAGTTCCTGTAAAGCCTGATCAAGAGTCTGCATGCCTTGTTCCCGACAGGTTTCAATTACAGAATAAATCTGATAGGTTTTGCCTTCCCGGATCAGGTTTCTAATTGCCGAATTAACCACCATAATTTCCACAACCGGCACGCGGCCTTGCACATCAGATTTTATGATTAATTGCTGGGAAACAACTGCTTGGAGAGTAATCGAAATCTGAGTGCGTACCTGTTGCTGCTGATGCGGGGGGAATACATCAATAATCCGATCAATGGTTTGCACAGCATCAGTTGTATGCAGTGTAGCCAGCACTAGATGTCCGGTTTCCGCTGCCGTGATCGCGATACTGATTGTCTCCAGATCGCGCATTTCCCCAACCAGAATAACATCCGGATCCTGGCGCAAAGCTTCTCTTAAGGCAAGGGCAAACGAGGCCGTATCCTGACCAATTTCCCGCTGGGAAACCAATGATTTCTTATGGGAATGAAAATACTCTATCGGATCTTCCAAGGTAATAATATGACAACTGCGCTCAGCATTAATCAAATCCACAATTGCCGCTAAAGTTGTTGATTTGCCGGAGCCGGTTGATCCGGTAACCAGAATCAGTCCGCGGCGTCTGCGGGCAATATCTTTTAAAATCGGAGGCAAGCCTAAATCGGAAAAACTTAAAATCTGATTAGGGATAAATCTTAAAGCCAAGGCAATACTGTTGCGCTGAATATAAAGATTAACTCTAAATCGGCAAAATAGATCACGTTTTTCATTTAAATAAGAATAGGAAAAATCAAGCTCATTTTCTTTTTCAAATTTTTCCCGGCGCGGCTCACTTAAAATTTCATATGTAAGGCGTTTAACTTCATCGGGAGTAAGTTTTTCTTTATCGGAAAAATATAATTCACCATTAATCCGCATGGCCGGAGCAGCTCCGGCGACTAAATGTAAATCCGAAGCATGTTTTTCGGTTACTTCGTCAATTAAATCGAAAATTGTCATAAGATCTTCTCCTTAGAAAAATATAATATCGCTTATCAATACCTTTGTCAAGAATTCCGGAAACTCAAACATTACTATTTTCAACAATTTACCCGCGGCTTCCGGCGGAATATTTATAACACAGGCATGCCAGTGATCATCAAGCTTAAGCGGGTAATTAGAATTTGTTTTAACAAAACTGGCTGGCTTGTCTTTTTCCGGTAAAGTAAATAGTTTTAAAACCAGAGGCTTGTTTTCAGCTGAAATATCTTTTGGCTCAAATTCAATTTTAAATCTGAGCAGTAATCTGTGCGGCAGTTCAAAGGGAGAAACTTTTTTACTAACTATATTAAAATCAGAAACATAAAAGCGATTAGCGCCGGAACCAGAGAGTTTGGTTAAAATCATTCCCGGGTCTTGAAAAACCACGCTGGCCGAAGAAGTCCAGTAGCTTTCCTGTCCGGGAGTGAAATTAGCCCGATATTTGATCATTTTATTTTCCAAAGGAATCATTTCCTCACCCAGATCAACAAAATCCAGGCCGGCAATTTCTTCAGGAAAGGGAATATTAGTACTGACAAGTTTATTGTGTAGTTGCTCCGGTTTAACCGATTTAGTTACAACTTCTAAATCAGAAATTATATTTTCCTGATAAAGTTTTTGTAAAGACTGATCCAGAGTCTGCATGCCTTGCTCTTTGCCGCATTCCATTGCTGAATAAATCTGGTGATATTTTTTATCCCGGATCAAATTCTGAATCGCTTGGGTGGAGTACATGATTTCCAAAGCCGGTGCCCGGCCAATATTGTCATGGCGCATAACTAATTGCTGACAAACTATGGCTTGGAGAACAACTGAGAGTTGGGTTCGAATTTGATGCTGTGTATTTGCCGGAAACGCGCCAACTAAGCGGGTAATTGTCTGAATGCAGTCAGTGGTCGCCATGGTAGCAAAAACGAGGATTCCGGTTTCCGCTGCCTGTAAAGCAATGCTAATGGTTTCCATGTCACGCATTTCGCCAATCATAATCACATCCGCGTCCTGGCGAATTGCCTCGCGCAGAGCGCGGGGAAAGCTGGCAAAGTCTGTGCCGACTTCTCTTTGCGAGAACAGCGCTTTATTTGGTTTAAAAAAATATTCAATCGGATTTTCCAAAGTAATGATATGACAGCCGCGTTTTTGATTTAAAACATCGAGAATCGCGGCTAAGGTACTGGTTTTACCGCAGCCAGCCGGACCGCCGAGAATAACTAAACCTTTTTTTAATTCCATGAGCTTACTAATATTTCGCGGTAAATTAAGTTCCGGAATTGTCGGAGTATGTTCGCTAAGCACGCGGAATATGCCATTAGTTAAACCTTTTTGCTTATAAAAATTTATTCTGATTCTGCCGATTGAATCGAGAATATAAGTAAAATTTACGGAATTGTCCTGGGCAAATAGTTTAGCCTGAGCGGAATTCATTAAAGAATCAGCCAGAGCATCAATTTGCCGGGCGTCAATTTTTGGAGAATTTTCCGGAATCAATCTTCCGTCAATATTAAATAAAGCCGGCAGCCCAGCACTCATATGCATACTAGCGGCTTTTTTTTCCTGCATTATTTTAACTAATTGTTTAAGCATAAGTTTTAATATTAATAGTTTTCCTGCCATTTTATAAAAGAAATTCCGGCAATAAAATCCGGCGGCGGGTCAGGGACCATAACCGGACGATAAATTAAATCGAGTTCTTTTTTTAAAATAATATCATTGGCCACAATACAGCCCTCAAGCTTAAAAGTTTCCAGATCAATAATTCCCTTTTCCGAAAACAATATTCCGTCAAAGTCTCTGTCATTGGGATCAGTTACTCCGCTTTCCCTAATATCGCCGTCTTTAGTAATTAAGGTCGGATACTCTGGATTCCATTTTCGAAAATAAATTCTACCGCCAGCCGGAGTAATCAGTTCTCCGGCACGTAAAACCATGGTCTGATAGCTTTGATCTCCAGCAAAAAAAGTAATATTAAATATTGAATTATCCATATCGCGATTACCGCCACCCCAGGTAAAGTTGCGGAAATTATTGATCTGCATAGCCGCGGATTGTCCGGGATTCAGAGTAATTGTCGGACTAAAAGCAATGATTTGACCATCAGCAGCCCGGCCGGAAGGCGGTGGATAGCTCCAGTTGGTAGTAAATCCGGCTTGGCCCTGGACTTGACTTCGGACTTCTTCATAAGCTCCGAGTACTGAAACGGAAGACCAAGAGGCAGACATGGCGGTTATGGTAATCGGCGCATCAGTAGTGTTTTTAATTTGAAATTCCACGGCGCTGTTGGTATTAGCTAATCTTGTCAGTTCAATATAATCCAGGCCAGAGGGGCGATATTCATTGATGATCTCGATTCCGCCCACAGCAATGATCATGCATTGCGGGAAATTTAAATTCATATAATAACTATTAATTGTCGCTTTACCCGTTATATAATAGCTTTCCCTTTGATAATAAGCAGTGCCGGAAGAATTAGAATCAACAAACTTATCATAGCCATTAAACGTAAAATCACCCTCGACAAAGTTAGTGGCCCGGTTGCGATAGGCCAGCATATCCACAACAGGCATGCTGACTAAAGGATCACCTTGAGAGCCTTGAGTTAGTTCCCCATCAATTTCCAGGTCATCAGCCGAAGGACTGGAGGCAAGTTCGACACTGATGGGATAAAAAGTCGATCCATCGGAAAAAGTCACATTAAAAGTCGTATTATCCATATCAGCTTGGGGATTAGCATTTCCGCTAAGCCGGGTGCTAAAAGTTTCCAGGCGTATCTCAGTCGTAGCCATATTGGGAATAATCACTGGTTCATCAAAGTTAACCATTTGGCCGCTGGCAGCGCGGTTGCCGCCATTATCAAACAGATCCCAGACAGTGCCATAATTTGTTCCGCCGGATACTTTGATAATGACTTCGCTATAATAAGCAACAGGACTAGTCCAGGTTGCGGTTAATTGAGTCAGGCTCAAAGCTGCTCCGGTTTCATTCTTAATATCAAAACGAACATTTGAATTTGAATTCTGATCTCTTGAACCATCTACATAATACAGACCGGATTGAATTCCCAAGCCTAATACACTATTGTTGGCGTGAATATCACCGTCTAAACTGCCAGTTGCCGTATCGCTAAAAGTAATATTAGTATTAGACATTAACAGAAATTTCCAGGCACAGAGATAAATAACCGCTTCCGTAGTCCGCTGGGCAGCGCCCACATAGCCAGTGGAAATAATTCGGACAAAATCCTCGCCAATATCCGCGGCTATGGCAACCGTGACAATATAATAACCATCAGTCATGTTTTCCTGATAAGACCAGGGCATGCTATCAGCTTCCGGGGTTTCCACAATCAAACGCATCGCCCGATCAATCCCGGCTTCTGCCACAAAAAAAGCTTTTTCCCCGTTTTCCTGATTGCGGGCAATACCGCTTTCACTAAGCATTGAGGACAGGTAAGTGGTGCTGAGCATAAACAGGATGACCATCACGATCAAAGCTAAAAGCAAAGCAATGCCTTTATTGTTTCTTTTTTCGCGCGGAATAAACAGCGGATTAATAATCGCTTGCTTGATTTTAGCTAAATTAAAGTTTTTCATTTTAGTCCTTAAATTGCTAAAGCTACTGGATATTTCTCGGATGAATTGCTTTGCGCATGATTGATTTATACTCCGTAAGTTTACTGGTTTTTTTTATTCGGAGAGTCGCGGTAATAAAAAAAACATTGCCTGGGCTGGTAGTCTGCACAGAGTTTTTATCAAAGTATTTAAGCTCAAATAAATCCACATAATTAGCTAAAGGCGAAGCCGCTGTTTCCGAGTCAAACTTTCTCAATAAATCAGTACCGGATGTTCCGTCCCAGGTAAAAGCCAGGATTTCATTGTTGTCAGCAATTTTATTATCATTTGTATCCGCGTACCAAAACCGGATTTGATTAGCCGTGATTGTATAAAACTCCCGGCTATGCTTGATTTCATCGCACATTTTATCCAGTCCGATTCGCGCGTTTTGAATAACTTCGGTTTTATTTTCTCCGGTTTCCCAGGATAAAGCGCCTTGACGCAAAAACTCATAAATCGGATAGAGGATCAAAGCAAGAATCGCTACTGTACATAAAAGCTCAACCAGACTCATTGCTGATTTATTCAGCTTAAATTCAGCGCTTATATTTTGCCAACAATTATAAATTGATTTATTTTTTAATTTCAATTTCATTTTTTTAATAATGGGACATAATTGTTTCCATTGTTTTATCATTGATTTTGGGATGCGCCACGCTTACGGTGATTGCTTTATAATATGTTGGTGAGCCTGATGGTTCCCAGGTATTATTATTTATCCTGACATATTTAACGCTTACACTTCTCGTGAAATCCTTAAAATCAGTTAAAACCAGGCCATCTAGACTCTGGGGCGGATGCTTGCTCCAATTATTATAATCATCAATATCATCAAAAGTTGAGCGATTATTCGGATTTTCCCCAAAATCAGGGCCAATAGAACTCAGATTTACAGGTTCATCGGGAAATTTATTCTCATCAAACCGGCGGCCTTTGATTTCCTCCATCAGATCATCTGCTAAATCAGCAGCCTGAGTAACCAGCTCGGCATTTATATTGCCTTGAAAGCCAATATAAAATTGCGATAAAAGGGGAATAAGAGCCATAGCCAAAATCATTACTGCCATCAGCACTTCAATATAAGAAAACCCTGATTGACAGTTGGTTTTGGCGAGGTTATGATAAAGCGAGAAAGCTAAATATTTTCTCAGTTTAGTTAATAGACTGTCTGGGCTTATCATTGGCAACCATATGGGTAGTAAATAAGCAAAAAACCTAATCAGTTTATGATAAATTAATTACGCGAAAAATAGGTAACTATACTATTTTCCATGATTTATGGTCAAATTTTTCTTGAATTGATTTTACCATTTGCCTGATCGAATGTCAAGCCAATTATCGAGGGAAAACTTTACTTGACAGTTAATCGCACTTAATGATAAAATTAAACACGGAAACCCTTTTAATTAAAT
>Ga0180007_10004817_pt1 | contig 14097 bp, 13 predicted proteins | sample MM_PC_MetaG_FD_121122 | JGI IMG/M metagenome (GOLD analysis project Ga0180007, IMG submission 121122) | Groundwater microbial communities from the Aspo Hard Rock Laboratory (HRL) deep subsurface site, Sweden - MM_PC_MetaG | ecosystem: Environmental > Aquatic > Deep subsurface > Groundwater... | reverse complement strand
CCCCAAGAATAATCGCCTGTTTCTTTTTTTACTTCAGAAACCTTGAATTCATCCAAGTCAGACCCTTTTTTTAGATGATAATAAATAACTCTTTGACTTGTTTTCGGAAATAGTTCTCTGTAAATCTTGAAGATTTTATAACCATGTGCTTTTTTAAGAAAGTATAATATTTCAACAATGTTTTGACGAATATTACTGCCAACTGGTCTTCCGCGAGTCATTTTAAAACTCTTTTGCAAACTTTTTAGCAACTCTCAAAGAAAATTCTGCTTCAGAAAAATCCAAATCTTTTTTGTTCAAAAAGGCTTGAACCTTGATAATGTCTTCTTCAAAAGGAACACAAATCATTGTTTTCAACTCACCAATCATTTCTGTTAAGTCTTCGCTTTTCTTGCTTAAAATCTGAAAATACTTTTTTTTAATACGTTCAGTTATTGTTTCAAGACTTTTTTTGACAATTTTTTGAAGCTCTTCATCAGCGTTAAGATTATCTTCTTCTTTTGGTTCAGTTATTTCTTGTTTTTCTGTTTTTTCTTCTTTAGAGGAAATATTTAACAAGAAACCATCGTCTTCTTCATCACTCTCTTTGCTAACAACCACATTTTCATCTAAAAGATTTTTTTTCAAAGAAAAGTTTTCAAAAGGATCATCATCCGACAATTCTTCTTTTAAATCAGCATTTTTTTTAGGCTTTTCAACTGTGACGGTTGTCTCGTTTTTCTGGCTTTCACAAACATTCTCATCTTCAGAAACGTCAATTATTGTTTCAGATTCATCTTCTATTTTAGAAGTGGTTTCTTTTAATTCTTCTTGAATCACAGGACTTTTTTCTTTTTTTTCTAAAATTTCAATCTCTTCAAGAAACGCCAAATCATCTTCAATAGGAACTTCTTCAACTGTTATTCCAAAATCTTCAGCATCAGGATCATCATGATTGTTTTCTTCTTTATCTTCTTCAGATGCAAAAGTTTTTAGATTTACTTTATCAATCTCGTTCTCTGTTTCTTTGTTTTCAATATTTGTTTCAACAGCTTCCTTTATTTCATATTCTTGTTTGTTCTCCTTTTCCTCAACAGTTTCTGTTATTCTATATGTGTGAAGTAAGTAATATTTGCTTTTTCTAACACCAAAATAAACTTTTATTGGTTTCTTGAGTATTTCATAAGCTTTTTTTGAAAACCTCGCGACTTCAGAAGCATCCTTATCATTAAGTTTTTGTTCTGAACCCAAATCTTTCAAAGATTTTTTTGTTAAAACATTATCTCTAATATCTCTTTCTAGCATAAACTCTTGATAATTAATTTTTGAACTAAGAAGGTTTAAACCAGTTTTAGAAAAAACCATTTCATCTTTTTCAATCTCCCCTTTATAATCTGGCAGACCAAAGTAAGGCATAACCGTGATTTTTTCACCAGAAACAATACACTCTACACAAATTTCGCTATCAATCATTTTTTGTACAACTATTGCTGCTTTTACATCATTGCCAATATTATTTTTTTTTCTATACTTTAAGGCTTTGGGAGTGTAAAGTGAAATCCAGCAGTCCTTAACAGCTCTGAAAAAAGCAGTTTTGCTTTTAACATTAGTAATAACTCCTTCAACAACACCACTATCAGAGATATAGCTTGGACTAGTAATAAAAGTTGTGAATGGTCTTTCAATTGCAGTTACTAATTTTGCAACATTAAAATTGTCAATATCAATTGTTAAGGTGTCATAAGCCTCTAGCAATTCATTTTGAAAATCTTCTGATAATTCAAGGTTTTCAAAAAAATCTTTTATTTCTGTATAAGCTTCTTTTAGTGATTCATCACTTTCAAAATCAACTTTTGATAAAATGCAATCAAGGTGAACTTTTAAAGAATTATCTTCTAGAAATGAATCAAACGCTTTTGTACTTATTACAAAACAAAGTGGAGTGCTAATTTTTTTGTTAAACATCTCAGCTAAATCAACACCTACAAAGCCAGCTATTTGAGTATCTGAACGATTAATTTTATTTAAAGTTAGGATGCGGTCCATACATAACACCTCAGTTATAAATAATATTCATCTGATTATTTATAAAATTTTATGTTTTAGAAGTATTTTTTTTGTTCTTTCTTATTATTTAATGCAACTAAAAGAATCTCTTGGTCTTCGGCAGGTTTAAATGTCTTCATGAAACTTTCTATTTGAGCGATTTTTTCAGGACTCTTGAAAATGTTTTCATCAATTTTTTCAGTTTGGACATAATTTGTACTGGAAGCAACAGCGTATGTCTCTATAAAATCAAAATTTTTAAACCTCAAATTGTTTTTTAGTTCTTCTCTTTCTTCAAATATTTTTTTATAATAAGTCCTACCTTGATAAGAAATAACATATCTTCCACGAGTATTTTTTATATTGATTACTTCTTCAATCCATTTTGGAAGTCCAGATATCATTCTTGTTGAATCTTTTTCTTCCCCATTATTGTTTTCATGATACCTTAAAGCACGGTTAACTACTGTTTCGCCTTGATTATAAGCTATAAGTGTAATAGTTATGTCTTGATAAATATTCATTAAATAATCAATGTGTTCCGCAGTTCTTTTTGCAGATTCAACCCTGTTAAAAGGATTTATAGAATTTTGTGTGGAATTATCAGAACGAGTTCTTTCTCCGTAAACACTGCTTGTATGAGCATCGGGACCCAATGCACCAGTATGAGAGATACACTTATCAAGACCTCCACTTTCAACTTTTCTAATGGCCGCAAGAAGAAAAGGGTCAACACCATTTTTTTCTCCAATAATTTTGAATGTATTCATATCTGATAATATTAAATCTAAACTATTTCTTCCAGCTGCAAACCTTCCAAGTTCTATTCCTAAGAGTCCAGCAAATTTTTTCACACCTAAACTCATACGATCTTCTTCAATTTCAAACCCTTCTTTCTGAAGAAGTATCTGCCAGTTGTCATCTTCTTTATTAATCATATAATTATTTAGTGTAACTGTTTTATTAATAGTAGTTTTAGAATTCATAGTCATTGGTTTTTGGTTTACACTACTACCATCTAATTCACTCGCCAGAGCAGTAATTGTTGAAAAATATATTAGTCCTAATTTAACAAAATTTTTGAGTCTTTTCATAGTATGAATGACTCATGATTTTGAATTCTTTTAAAAAGCTTTTGGGTTAGAAAAAAACAATTTTTTTATTCCAAAAACTTCATAGCTTCATCCACAATTTTATTATGAAAAACGATTGATTGTATTGCTTTTGTCATACTAAAAGGTTTTGGATGTTTCCAGACTTGTCTTCCAATAGCAAAACCACACACACCTATTTGCATGCAATCATAAATTTTTTGCAAGAAACTTCGATCATCAGTAGCATCTCCGCCTTTAACAAGGATTTTACATTTTCCAGCGTTTTTCACCACCCATTTGAAACTTTCGATATTTTGATTATAATCAATTTTTATCATATCAGCACCCATTTCTAGAGCCATTCTGGCAGAGTAGGCAAGTATGTCGTTATCATAAGAGTTTGGTATTTTTGCTCCTCTAGGATACATAAAGGCAATTACTGGTAATCCATAATCATGTGCTACTTCAACAACTTTTGCAAATTCTTTCATCATTTTTTGTTGATGTTCGCTTCCAACATAAATTGTGTATGCAACACCAGACGCTCCAAGCCTCATTGCTCTTTCAACACTGCATAAAAGAGCAGGTTCTGGTTCTCCAGAATGAAATGTGGTCTTTCCATTGAGCTTAACAATTAAAGGCAAATCTTTATAGTAATCTTGGTGATACTTTTCCGCAAGACCTGCTTGCATGATAACGCCATTAAAATGACCTTCCAGAGCAATATCTAAAATATAGTTTGGATCAACATTTTTTAAATTAAACTCAATAGGTCCGTGCTCAAGTCCGTGGTCATATGCTAAAAATAATCCTTTTTTATTTGTTAGAAGTTTGTTAATTTGAATTACCATAAAATGTTCACCCCTTTTTTATTGAATTTATTAAATCTTATTTCTATATAAATTTTTCTAGAGTTTTTTTTCTTTTATTACTCGTTTATCTTTTTGCAACTTTTTTAAAAGTTCATTTTTTTTAAGCAAAATATTTTTTGCACCATAGTTTTGTATAACTGATTCTGCGTTTAAACAAGACATTTTTAAACAATTCCTGATATTTTGTTTCATGATAATTCCCACAACAAAGGTAGATGCAAAAGCATCACCTGCGCCTGTAGTTTCTTTTATACTGACTTTTTTTACAGGTGCTTGATAAATAATTGTTCCATCACAACAATATGCGCCTTTTTTACCATCAGTTATTATCAAGTATTTCATGTTTGGAAGCATTATTCTTTTTATTAAATCTGATATTTCACCTTTTCCTGCAATTAATTCTGCTTCTTCTTTGTTTAATATAAACACATCAATATTTTCGAGTATTTTTTTAAGTTTTGAAAACCCCTTGTTTGCAAGATACGTATTAATATTAAAAGCAACGTTAATTTTTTCTTTTTTTGCAAATTCAACAATTTTTTTTAAGGTTTGAAAACTAGTTTTAATCATGCTTGAGCAATAAAGCCACTTGGTCTGTATTTTAGAGCGATTAATTTCTTCAAATCTTAAATTATCATTACAGCCTCTATAAGTGAGGATTGTTCTGTCGTTGGCAATTGAGTCAAGTATGATAGAATAACCAGAAACATCTCCCAATGTTCCTAAAAATTCAACTTTTTCATTTTTTAAAAGTTTAAAAATTTTGAGTCCATTTTCATCTCGTCCTATTTTTCCAAGATAACCTGTTTTTAGTCCAAGTCTTGAAAAGCAAACAGCAGTATTTGTTCCGCCGCCGCCAATCATGAAATCTAGACGGCGAATCATTATTTTACTTCCTAAAGGATAAGCTATTAATTCTTCTTCACTATTTTTAGTTTTTATATCTATTAGCTCTGAATCTGTTTTCACAAACACATCTAATGTGTTAGAACCAAAAGTTATTATGTCAAACAAGCTATTCTCACCCCTATGTTATTAGAAATTTATCTTTTAGTATAAATATTTAACTAATATTATCAAGTATGTCATGAGCATCTTGTGATGAAATGCAATCTTTGATTTTTTGCTGGTCTCTCTTAAAATAAACCATTAGTTTTGTTTTCAAATATTCTTTTTCTCTGTTAGAAACTCTTGCAACCCCATCAGTTTCTATAAGACCATATGGATAACCGATGAACACAGGATCTTTTGCCATATTTAAAAGAATTTCACAAACATCTTTTGTTTTGTTTTGTTCTGATACATCGATTCTGAAAATGTACTTTGATTTCTCATGAAGTTTTGCAAAAGAAATGTTTATTTTTAGCACTTCAAAATCGTTTTTCGCAACTGGAAAATAAAACCAACAACCTTCTTTTCTTGACAGGAGTTTTTTTGTTAAACTATCGCCTTTTTGTGTTAGAATGCTGTTTGTTTTTGAAACGCCTGAAAGTAAAATGTTTTGTTTTTTGCAGGTTTCAAAAAGCTTTTTTAAATATTCATTTTCATAAGTAAATCTCTCTTCTAACGACCCATCTAAAACCAAAAAGTTGCATGAAGAATTTTTTGCTTGTTCTTCTGCAAAAGACAATTCTGCAAGTCTTCTTATGGCTTGTGCTATTTTTGTAATTTTTACTCTTGTTCTTCCACTCATTAAGGTTTCATCAAATGAGTTAAAAGTTGGTTCTAAAAATGCATCTTTTGGAAATATTTTTGTTTTAAAAAAATTATCTTCAAAATATGTCAAACAATAAAACTCCTTATTTTTTCTGAAAAGCTTTTGTTGGCCTTTATAAAAAACTGCAGCCATTCTTATGAATTGTAATGAAATATTATTTGCACTTATTAGTTCAGAGTTTCCACCATCTACAAAACAAATTATTTGCTCATCTTTTCGTGGTTTTATTTCATGATAGTTTTCTTGAGAAATATTTACTGGTATAAGTTCATTGTTACTAAATGAAGGACAATCATCTCCACACTCTAATGATTCAATTTTTTTGATTATAAATTCTGCTATCTCTTTCATTTAAATATTTTAAAAAAGAATTGCTTATAAAAATCTTTAGCCTACATTCCAAGTCTGTGTTGGAAAAGCTTTGGTTGAGGTTCAAATGTTTTGATGTTTAAGTATTGTTTGATTCTTTGTTGGAATTCATAAGCATGTCTGTACAATTCTCTTTTATGTTCTTCTCGAAAATTCTTATAAATTCTTTTTCTAAAAAAGTTATCGACGTGTTTTAACAACCAATGGTCTTTCCAAAGATTATTATAGTCTAATTGTAGCCATGCTTCAATTCTTACTATTGCATCAATCTTATTTGTTTTAAATTTTAATCCCTTATGCATGACTTCAACGCTTTTTGCATTCAAAGTTTGAAAGTCAACTTTTAGAAAATAACGAACATAATTGCTGTTCCCAGGAATATAATGTGCCCGCCACCAAATGCGATGCTCTTGGTTGCCGGTTGAAGCAATTGTTCTTTCAAAATAAAAGGATTCAAACTTATCAGTCATACCTTCAGGATCAACATAACCTTTTTCGCCAAGCCACTCATGCATTAGTTTGTATAAATTCTTAAAATGAAGAACTTGCTCACTCTCGATTTCAAACTTTGCAGCAAGTATATCTCTATCATCTCCAGGTCTTAATTGTGGCTTTGACATAAAGTAAACTTAGCAATAACCATATTTAAATATTGCTATTATTGAGGCGCTGTAGAAACCTATTTTGGTTTCGTCGAGCTATTATTTCACAAACACAAAATATAGTGTCAAAAGCAGAGGGTTTCTACTGAGCCTATTATTGATTATTCAAGTTTAAACAAAACTTTAAACGTTTTTATAACAAATTGAGAAAATGAAAGAGGCTTTGTTTTGAGAACAACATTTTTTTTTCTTATGGCCTCAAAAACGCTTTTAACATCTTGTTTTGAATTAATAAGTGAATATGTATGATTTAATTGGTTAAAATTATGTGCATCAGATGTTCCTATAATTGCTTTGTTAAACTTCTTTGCAACCCTTACTGCTTTTTTGTTTCTATTAAGAAAGGATAGATAAAAATGAGAATATTCAATTGCATCAAATAAATCAATGTTTTTAACAAGTTTTTTTCCAAGACAGTTAGGCAGAATAAAATATGGGTGTGGTGCAATTATTAATATATTTTCACCTTTATTTTTTTTAAGATTTCTTAAATCACTAAAAGTGTTCAATTTTTTAATATCTGTTTTTGAGATGTTGTATATCAACACTTCTTTTCCTTCAATTTCTTTTTCAACACCAGAAACTAAAAGCACACTTTTTTTTTTTGCGTATTCAAATATTTCTTTATTAAAAAAGCATTTATTGTGAAATGTAAAGCTCAAAACTTCAAATCCAAATTTTGCTGCTTCGTCAATAAGCTCTTTTGCATTGTAGGAAAGATGATGTATTGTATCTTCGCTTGCATGTAAATGCATATCTGATTTTAACATATTTCAATTGAAAATGATGATTGTTATAAAAAAGTTTTGAAGAATTTAATCCAACCAACTAGAAGGGTTTCTTATTTTTTCGGGCAGATAATTTGATATAACAAAGTTTAATCCGTGTTTTGCTAGTGCTTGTTGTTCAGCCCTAACTTTCATCTCAAGCAATTGTTTTAAAGCTCTCTTCCAATTTTTATGTGCTGCAACAAAGGGATCATTTTTTAGTCCATCTTTTATTCTTTTTATATCAACCTCTTTTAAAGGGTGTGATGGGAGTTTGTAATCAATAATATCTTGTGGTGTTATGCCTATAAACTTTGCTTTTGGAACGCAAAAGAACTGATTTAGATGTGCCGCATTACCACTACCAACTTTTAATGTTCTATAAATATTCAAAAAACCATACGGGTCTCCATCAGTAAACACGAATACTGGTAGATTCATATCATCACTAAGTCTTCTGATGAATCTTCTGCAAGCTCTTGTTGGAACACCACCCATGCTAATAATAATACAGTCAGCTGTTTTCCAATAATTATGTTTCACAAGTCTTTGAAACATACCAGCAGTTTCTATTGCCAATATAAATTTAGCATTTGTTTCAAACTTTATTTCTTCAACACTGGACGGAATAGAATAAGCACCACTTCCAAATTTTGTACAGTCAATTCTAATCTCTTTTCCAGTATCAGGACTCTTATCAATAACGATTAGTCTTCCGGCGATATCTCCACCTTTTTCTTCTGGAATGAATCCCATTTGCTCTCTGTTTACGCCAAACATTGCTTCGACATCATCCATTACAGTATCTGATTCTGTTTGTTCTTTGAATCTTGCGTCACCCCAATTCTTACTAACATAGTAAGCTTCTCTTTTTGTTGCAATATCATTTGTTTCGACTAATTCTTTTGAAAGACCCATCATTTTTAGGGTTTGAGCGAAGGTTTTAACAGTGGATGCTGCAAGTGTTCTTGATTTTGTTTGTCCTTTTAATTCAAAAAAACCTTTTTCTATATCATAATGAACATTTCCAAGGGATCTTATGGGTGATTCTAATTGAGGCTTTTTTTTATTCTTTATATGTTCAAGTATATCTTTTGCTTGTCTTTTAATTTGTTCAATAACTTCCATTATTTTTTCCCTCTATTTCTTCTTCATCATTTTTTTGTTCTTCTTTTCCTATATCCGCAAAATCTTTGTCGTATTCTTGGTTTTTGTTTTCGTCAAACTCCATTTTATCAATTGCTCCTCGTTGTTGTTCTAGCATTTCTTCGAGTAGTTCAATAACATTTTGTTCTTCAATATCTGAGAAATTTAAAATTTCTTTTAGAGCCTCTGCGACTGCAGGTATGTATTTTTCAATGTAGTCCCTTTTCTTTAATTCATCTTTAACACGTCTTTTTTTTGCAATGTATTTGTATAAGTTTCTTCCTACTTCTTGAAGTGCAAGTTTAATTTCTTTTATAATCTCAGGATAATGAGCAATGGCTTCTTTTGCTTCACTTGTAAATGGAACCCAAACCGATGCGATATGAACTAGAATAACACAAGGCCCTTGTGGATTATTATCTCCTGATTGTTGTAGTCCATATGAACGCCAACTTGTTTTACCAATTGATTCAGTTATTGCACAAGCTCCTTGTTGGTAGAGAAGGGGAACTTTGTTTGCGAATCTGAGAATTTGTACTGAACCTTCTGATGGTATGTGTCCTCCATAAGCAAGTGCTGCTTCAATGATAAAAGGATTTCCTCTGTATACTGCTGGTGATCTGGAAACACTAGTATAAAACTCTGCATTAACTTCTTTTTTAAGACCTTTTTCTAACAATTCTGCACCTATAGGACTAATACAATTTGTTGGTGGAGCCATTATCTTTATTTTTTTTATGGCTTTCATTATTCTTTCTGCGAGTTCTCTTGAAATTTTTTGAGGTTTAGTTTTTGGTATGATTGCTGCTTCTTCCAATAGTTCATTTGCAGTTTTATTTCCAACCCTTGAGAATTCTGTTTGTAAAAATTGTTTTATAGTTTTTGCTTTTGTCCAGGTAAGCATTTTTATGAGCATTCCAAGTTCTACTCCATGAGGATGGGGTTTTATCTCTTCTGATTGTTTTGGATGTTTATCTGTTGCTCTTGGAAAAATTATTTGTTCACCTTTAGGGTTGGCATAAATTATTGTTGTATGAGGATTAATTATTGCTGTTTGCTTTAGATATTCATCGACTGATTGTGACCCTTTTATATAACTTCCTTCAAGGTCTATTTCAATTCTAGTTCCATGATTTTTACTCCATTCTTTTTCTTCATCTTTTATTATTTCAGGTTTGTTGTTTTGAGTATTTATGTGTAATTCATAGTAATGAGCCGGGTAATTAACACCTATTTTGCTTGTAATTTTTGCAGGTCTTCCGGTAGTCAACTGACCATACATAACACTTGCAGAAATCCCTATTCCTTGTTGTCCCCTATTTTGTTTTAAGCTATGAAATTTCGAACCGTAAAGCAATTTGGCAAATATTTTTGGTATCTGTTTTTTTACAATTCCAGGACCATTATCTTCAATTATGAGTCTGAACCGATCATTTTCCATATCATATATACTTACTTCTATTTCAGGAAGTATTCCTGCATCATCGCATGCATCTAGAGAATTATCAACTGCTTCTTTTATTGTTGTTAGAAGAGCTTTTCTTTTATTGTCAAATCCTAATAAATGTCTGTTTTTTTCAAAGAATTCTGATATTGATATTTCTCTTTGTTTTTTTGCCATTTCGTGAGCTTTGACTTGCTCTACTTCAGGCTGGTCTTTTTCAAGTTCAAGTTTTGGTTCTTGAGAATTATTCTCGTTTCCAAATGAATGAAGACTTCTTGTTATCTCTGGCATTTTATACAGTTTTTGATAATCAACCATTCCTTAATAAATCTTTCTACTCTCTTTGAGTTAAAAAGATTTATATATAATAAAAATAATTTTTTCTTCATGGTGGATAAACAACTTGTTTCTTTTATAAAAAATCAGTTAAAGGCAGGTTATGATGCTATGACTATAAGAGATTATCTCTTGAATAGACACTATAAAGAAAAAGATATCAACGTTGCAATGGATTATCTTTTTTCAAGTGAGTTTAAAGAGCATAATTCCAAAAAACTAAAATCTATAGTGATTATTAGTTTAATCATTGTTATTTTGATTTTTGTTTCATTGATGTATTCAATTGTTTTTCATCTTAAAGCCCTTAATAAACTTGAATATTTATCTTTAACTGAAGAGTCTATATCTTTAGAACAGGAAGATTTGTCTTATCTTGTTTGTGCAGATTTTTTTGATGATGAAAAATTTTCTTGTTATGAACATCTTTTTAATAATGACTTTTCTTGCAGAGAAGTTCTTTTAGAAGATGAACAAGACTTTTGTTATAAAGCAAATGATATATATGTTTTAAGTGGCTTAAATGCCTAGAAATTCTTGTTCTTTTAACTTTGCTTTGCTTCTTTCTAACCACTTATATACTGTTGAATGATTGCTTCCTTCTAAAAGATTTTCAATGGCTTTTTTTGCTAAGAATACTTTACTTGCTTCGCCAATAACAGATATTGTCTTTCCATAAACAGATATTTTTGTATCAGTTAATATTTCAATAGTTGTTCTTGATTTGCCTTTAGTTCCTATAACTCTACCTCTAATCTGTATTAATCGATTGTGTTTATCTGTATAATCTTGTAGTGAAATTATTTCAAGATAATAATCTGGTTTTAGCATGAGTTTTGCAATTTCAGGATTAAATCCTCGACCAATTGCAGTTATCATTTCTTTCACAGAATAAAGCTTAATTGTGTCGGTACCTTTTATTCTTACTTCTCCTTCTTTTGAATCAATTTCTATCTTCGTTTTTGTTTCTTCTTCAAGCTCTCTTTTTGTTTCACCTTTTGTTCCTATAAGTACTGCTATTCTTGCTTTTGGTATTTTTAATTCGTGAATGAACTCGTCCATGTTTTTTAAGAAAAAGAGTTGTCTATAAAAAGCTTATTGAAAAGAAACGTCTAAAAGGAGTTCTTGAGTTTTTTCTTTTCCAAGAACTTTTTGAAAACATCTTTGTATGTTTTGCTTATCTCTTTCAAATAATTCTTTTGCATTGTAACTCTTGCTTAATGTTGCTTGAGAGAAATCTATGAACACAGGTTCTTCTTTATAGTTTAAAATATTGAATTCTGAAAGATCACCATGAACAATGCCCGCTTCTAACAATTTTTGCATATTATAAATAATTTTTTTTAAGAATTCTTCAGTGTTTTTTGGCATTTTATCTTTAAGCATTGGTGCAGGTTCATCTTCTCCGATTTGTTCCATTAGCAAAATGTTGTTTTTATAGGTGATTGGTGATGGTACTCTTATTTTTTCTCTGGCTTTTAACAAATTTTTAAATTCTCTTTGTGTCCAAGCAAATATAACACTTCTTCTATGATTGCGAAAAGTCATGTATCTTGGATCTGTTTTAATATAAGAATACATTTGGTTGAAATTGCAGTTTTCAAGACGATAAATTTTAATAATTATGACTTTTTCATCTTTTGTTCTTGCAGTGAATATATTTGCTTCTTTTCCAAGAGCAATAGGTCCGATAAGCTCTTCAAAATGTCCTTCACTAGATAGTTTAAATAATGTTCGTAGAGAAAATTCTGAAAAGACGTTCTTATAAACTTTCCATTCTTCTTTATTTCTGGGCATTTAAGATAAAAAAATGAATGTGTTTAAATAGGTTGTTAAAGAATAAATAAATATGAATAAAAGAAAAAAATAAAAATTATTTTTGTAAGTCATCTCCGGTAATGATTTGAACTCTGCCTGTAGATTTCGCTTTACTTTCCATAGCGACGATAAAGTTAATTCTTGCCCTTTCTGCTATGCTTAAAAGTTCTTTATCAACAATTCCATCAAGAACAACTGCACATATTCCTGATCTAAGACTTTTAATGGTACTTTGAAGTTCAGAAATTGGAACTTTTCCTAAGATGTTTAGCTTATCATCTAAAACATATGCACCTCTTGTGCCAATGAGATCTTCAAGCATTGTGTTGAAAGTTTGTTTTTCTTCTGCTGTTAACTTTCTTGCAGGAGTTGGTTTTTCACTTGGACTGCTCGTAGAACTACTCGAACTGGCTGTAGAACTGCTTGTTTTTTTTGAATCATCTTTTTGGTCAATCTTTCTACTTTCAACTCTTGAAGAATAATGATTATCCTCTTTTGTGGTTCCAATCTCCATTCTTGCTTGTTCTGCTGAGATTTTACTTCTTAGAGCTTTATGAATTTCTTTTTTTGTTATCTCTTCAACTTCTTTTCCATCAGGTGCTTTTGTCACGAAATCAATTTCTGCAACATCAAACAGTTCTTTAATGATTAAGTCTCCACCCCTGTCCCCGTCAACAAAAATAGTCAATATTTTTTCTTTACTTAAATCAATAATTGTCTGTGGAATATTTGTTCCATTCATTGCAATAACATTTTTGAAACCGTGTTTTAAAAGGTTTAAAACATCAGCTCTGCCTTCAACAACTATTATTTCGTCACTTTCTTCAACTGAAGGACCTGCAGGAAGTCTTTCTTTTCCAAATTCCTGTATCTCCATTACTCTTACAGAGTATGCTACTTCGTCAGATAATTCTTGAGAATCTGGTAAAACAGAATCCATTAATTCCTTTAATAATTCTTTTGCTCTTGAAACAACTAATAATCTTTTTGAAACTCTAACATCTTCTATCTTTTCAACTCTGATTTTTGCATTGCAAGGTCCAATCCTTTGAATTATTTCAAGTGCTGCACCAACAATTGATGTTTCTGCTTTATCAAGAGAACTTGGTACGATTATTTCTCCAGTTGTTTTTCCACCTTTTGTTTCTGTGTTAACTTCTATTCGTCCAATTCTTCCTGATCTTTGAAGCTCTCTAAGTTCAAGATCTGCTCCTAATAATCCTTCTGTTTGTCCGAATATTGCACCAATCACGTCTGGTTTATCTACTACTCCTTCGATTTGTATATCAGCATGAACGATATATTTTGCGGATACTTGTGCTATTTTTGCCATTTTAATTCCTCCTTCTTCAATTTTTTTTAATTCACTGCATTTCAATTAGAAAATAGTTTTTTGTAGTTTATTTTCTTTCTTTTGAAATGTTTTTTAGAACAAGTTTTATACTAAAATACTATGAAAAAATGTGAAATGATGATAGTGAACTTGTTCTTGAATATAGTGAATATATTTACTATCCCCGAAGGGATTGTTGCCCGAGCCACCAACTCCCAAGCTCATTACTTGACATTCGTCGTACTCCCTTGAGTACTCTCTGTGTCGGGCTGTATTATGTAAGAGTGTCTTAGTCTCATTGTAAAAACAAATTGTTTCCCTTGACTAAGGACCTTTTCACATAAAGTATGAAAAAGTAACCTCTGTTGCTTTATAAACATATCGTTTTTATGGCGTTGTTCATAATAGTTGCTTTTGTGAGTAACTTGAGCAAAGCTTTTATGCTTTGTGAAAGTTTTTCTAAGTTGTAAGTGATTATTTGCCATGCGAATTCTCGTTTTTTCATGTGTGCTTG
>Ga0180007_10004816_pt1 | contig 14098 bp, 12 predicted proteins | sample MM_PC_MetaG_FD_121122 | JGI IMG/M metagenome (GOLD analysis project Ga0180007, IMG submission 121122) | Groundwater microbial communities from the Aspo Hard Rock Laboratory (HRL) deep subsurface site, Sweden - MM_PC_MetaG | ecosystem: Environmental > Aquatic > Deep subsurface > Groundwater... | reverse complement strand
TACCATGGCCGGGCAGGTATTTATGAAGTGTTTGTTATCAATAGTGAAATCGAGTCACTTCTTTCCCAAAACGCCCCCCAGGCAACAATTCAAAAAGCAGCCATCTCAAACGGGATGCAGACCCTGTTTGATAGCGGGAAGGAAAAAATTTCCCGGGGAATTACCACCTGTGAAGAAATTTTACGGGTCCTGGGTCCCCAAACGCTGTTTGGATTCAAATGCCTGACATGCGGGCAAGTGATGACCGAACGGTATAAATTTTGTCCCTATTGTGCCACGCCGCAACAAAAAAGATGCAGGGCATGCGACCGGTTTCTTGAATCAAATTGGCATGCCTGCCCGGACTGCGGAACAATGGCAAAATAACCCCCAGCCCCCATACCCCCAGGCTACAATTCTTTTCGTAAGGCCATTGCCTCTTGGTGGTTGGGATCTATCTTTAAAATTTGGGCCAGATAAGTATCTGCTTTGCGCATCTCCTGGTTATGGTAATATATGGTTGCAAGTTGAAATTTTGCATCCAGATGATCTCTGACATTACAGTCAACTTTGTTAAAATAGGTCAATGCCTTTTCCAGATTATCGGCTCGATAAAATATCTGTCCTGCTGTATGGATCAGGTCATAATTGGATGGATTCTCTTTGACCGCAAACTCAATGATTTTTTGGGGATATTCAAGCTCGTCACAGGACAAACAGATTTCAATGATTTTTTCCCTGGCAACATTTGTTTTTTTTGATTGGGCCAACACCTTGGAAAAGATTGCAAGGGCCAGTTCCCTGAGGTTATTTTTCAATAATTTCTTACCGATATCATATGCCTTTTCATTGTATCGGGTACTTAATGACAGAATCTCAAGATAAAAGCTGCCCGCTTTTTTAAGTTCATTTTTTTTTAGATAATAATCCGCCAGATAAACCCTTGAGATGGTATCCTGCCGGTTGACGGAAACGGCTTTTAAAAGACATTTTTCAGCAATACTCATTTTTTGTATTTTAAAATGCAGTAATCCCAATTGGCGAAGGAGTCTTGAGGCGGATGGTTTGTACGTCAAGGCCGTTGTTATCTCCTGGATGGCTGCGTGGTACTCCCCGTTTTCTTCCAACTCTCTTGCATTTCTTCTGTGTAGGGTCAGGGGATCGGGATGATTGGCTTTTTGAATAACGCAAGTTATAGTCGTGTCCAGGGCACCAAGGGTTAAAGGCTTCAAAAGGTATCCATTTATTTCCGTTTCCGCAACTTCGGAAACAATATCCCGCTCCGCCTCTGCGGTAACCATGATGACGGGAATATCCCGGAGCAGACTGTCATTACGGATTTCCTCAAGCATGGTAATGCCATTCATCACCGGCATATTCCAGTCAACAATGAGAAGATCAAAGGGTGTGCTCCTTAATACTGCCAGTCCTTCTTTTCCATTTTCAGCAAATCTTAGCTTTTGACCAATATTTAAGTTTCGAAGCATCTTTCGAATGGTCAACCGCATGCTCTTCATATCATCAACCACCAATATCGATAAATTTTCAAGCGTTAGGTGAGTATTGTTTTCTGACATTCTTTACCTTTGCTAAATTTAATTTTTCAAAACACAAACAGAGCCGTGTGGCTCCTCGTCCCCATGCCCTTACAAAAAATCGAAATTTTTCACAATCCGACAGGCAGATTGCACCCTCAATTTTCATGAAACCACATATCACATATTCTCATAATTTACGCAGATTTTTTTTACTCAAGTTACTAAAAAAAAGAGTTAAACAAAAAGTATGGGTATGCTCCCCAACCACCATGGCTTGAATCGAATAATCCAAGCCTATATTTATTTTACTTGCAATCTGTGGACAATAGTGTAATCTATGGGGTAGCTTTATACCAAGTAGAATCAAATTTTCCTTCAAGGGTTGTCCTCGTTAACTGCGGTGTTTCCCAAAGCATCGTTCGTTGCGGTCGAAGTTTCTGCTGATTCATTAAAAACAGGAGAAACTGTATGACATTGTCTGTCATAACCATTTACCGCGCTGCAACAGAGATGATTCCGGTCCAAACCCCGTCGATTCCCCCTGATGCCCCCAAAATAGCCAGTTCAACCATTTCATCAACCATATAAGCAATTATAGCGGATTACACATATCCGTAGATCGAAACGTCAGGGAAATGCCCTGGCCGATCATCACGCAATACATTAGGAGTATTAATGAGTTTTAAAGAGTTTAATTTCCACCCCAAGGTAACTGCCGGCATTGAAGTCTGCGGTTTTACCACCCCCACCCCGATCCAGAAACAAGCAATCCCCGCAATTCTTGAAGGCCGGGATATTCTCGGACTTGCCCAGACCGGCACCGGAAAAACCGCCGCATTTGCGCTTCCCCTGATCCAACGGCTTCTGGACGGCCCCCGCAAACGAGTACGGGCCTTGATTGTAGCCCCCACCAGGGAACTGGCAGAACAGATCAATGACGATATCACCCGGATGGCAAAACATACCGGCCTGCGCAGCATTTCCATTTATGGCGGTGTGGGTAAGCAACCCCAGGTCAAAGCTATCCGAAATGGTGTTGAAATTATCGTTGCCTGCCCGGGAAGGCTTCTGGACCTATTGAATGACAAGGCCTTTTCCCTGAGTTCGGTTGAAGCCCTGGTTCTTGATGAGGCCGATCATATGTTTGACAAGGGCTTTCTCCCGGACATCCGCAGGATCATTCAGCAACTGCCGACCAAGCGTCAGTCCCTTGTTTTTTCCGCCACCATGCCCGCAGAAATCCGTCACCTGGCGGAAAATATATTAACCAATCCGGTAACCGTGCAGATTAATCACACCCAGCCGATCCTTGCCATCTCCCATGTTCTGTACCAAGTGGCCAAAGCACATAAAACCTCTTTACTCAAGAACATGATTCAAGAGGGTAAGATGACCAGTACCCTGGTCTTCACCCGCACCAAACACAAGGCCAAAAGCCTGGCCCTGCTCTTACAAAAAGAAGGATTTAGTGCGGCATCCATCCAGGGCAATCTGTCCCAACAAAAACGCCAGCAGGCATTGAACGGCTTCAAGGACGGCACCTTTAAAATTCTGGTTGCAACAGACATCGCTGCCCGGGGCATAGACGTCCAGGGAATCAGCCATGTCATCAACTATGATGTGCCGGATACCGCTGAAACCTATACCCACCGCACCGGACGTACAGGCCGGGCAACCTGCTCGGGTGAGGCATTCATCTTTGCAGGTCAGGAAGACAATAAAATGATTGCGCTCATTGAGCGAACTCTGGGACAAAAAATCCGCCGGGAGCCAACTCCGGGAATTGTATATGACCCCAGAGAGGATCTGGTTGAAGAAAAAAAAGTATACGTTCCACAGCGAATGCCCAGAAGAAAACCCGCAGTGACCGGTCGCAAAAGAAGCCAGCACAGCAGCAGTAGCAGTGTTTTTTCCCTGGCTTCCGCCGGTAGAAACAGCGGGAGCAGAAGAGCACAACAATAACCGATTGGTCTGGACACCCAGACTTCCAGGCGAGGTATCAAATGATACCTCGGCTATATAAACAGCGGTTCCCCTTACGGAACCCATCGCAAAGGAGTAATATCACATGGCTGAAGGTACTGTAAAATGGTTTAACGATTCAAAAGGGTTTGGTTTTATTGAGCAGGATGGCGGCAAAGATTTATTTGTTCATCATTCAGCAATTCGGGCAGAAGGATTCAAATCCCTGGCTGAAGGCGCACGGGTAACCTTTGATGTCGTTGATGGTCCCAAGGGACCTGCTGCAGAAAATGTTGTCCAGCAATAAGAGCTGGTAAACGAATTAAAAGACCCCGCATTTTTGCGGGGTCTTTTTTTTAACAAATCTTGGTTATCACCCAAAACATTTATAGGAGAAAACTTTTGTTCAAACCAAATTATTCATTTGAAAAACGTCAGAAAGAAATGGCAAAAAAGAAGAAAAAAGAAGAAAAGAAACTGCGCAAACAGGAAAAACAGGACACCCCCACCGAAGAGGTGGAAAATGAATCTCCTCCGGAAGAATAGTCCATTTAAGCCCAGCGTTTGACCCTGGGAAGGCAATTTTTTTTAAAAATTTACCACCCCATTCTCCCAAGGCATCCATGGGTTTTTCTTGCAGTCATTTTATATCTAGGATAGGATAGGATCTGCAGCATTTCTTTACGGCACCGCATAAAACCATATGGAGGATGAACATGGATTTGGAAAAATACAGACAGGTAATTTCAGATGCCATCAAAGGTGAAATTGAGGCAAAACAATTTTATGAAAAGGTTGCCCGGCGAATCAAGGATGCCTTTCTCACGGAATTGTTTGAGAAATTTGCCGCGGAAGAAGCAAAACATGAAAAAATTCTCACCGCCATTTTAAACAAAGAAAAAATGGACACCTCTTTTTTCAATTTTGAAAAGGATTTCAAGGTATCTGAAACCATTGAAATGCCCGAAGTCAATGACGCTATGGATCTTAAAAGTGCCATTGGCATTGCCATGAAAAATGAAGAGCTTGCCATGAAAAAATACACCGCCCTGGCCGATAATTGTCAGGATGCCAAATTAAGACAGGTATTCCTGGATCTTGCCGCCATGGAACGGGATCATAAATTCAAAATGGAAAACAACTTTGTGGACGTTGCCTATCCGGAAGTCTGGTAGGAAGACCTTTTTGAGTTAAATCACCCCGTCCAGCTCATGTTTCAAAGCCCGGTTCATCAACCGGGCCACGGTATCAGCCACGGGCCGGTCTTCAAACAGAACCGCATACACCTCATTGCAAATGGGAAGGTCTACCCCTAATTTTTTAGATAGATTGTACACGGACCGGGTGGTCTTCACCCCTTCTGCCACCATTCTCATTTCCGAAATAATATCATCCAGCTTTTTACCCTGTCCTATCTGCTTGCCCACGGTGTAGTTCCGGCTTAATTCACCGGTACAGGTCAACAAAAGGTCCCCGACACCCGCAAGCCCTGACAGCGTCAGAGGATCAGCCCCCATCTTGCTGCCCAGGCGCGTCATCTCTGTTAATCCCCGGGTAATCAGTGCAGCCCTGGGGTTTAACCCCATGTTCATCCCGTCACAGATCCCGGCGGCAATGGCCAATACATTTTTCACCGCCCCCCCGATCTGGGTGCCAACAGGGTCATTATTCACATAGACCCTGAAGGTGGGACAGGAAAACACCGCCTGGACATATTCTGCCACCCTTGGACTTTTAGAAGCTGCAGCCACAACCGTTGGCACCTTTGCAGCCACTTCCTTGGCAAAACTTGGCCCGGACAAAACAGCAAAATTATCCTTTGGAATAAAATCAATAATTTCAGACAAGATCTCGGTCATGATCTGGTGGGTTCCATTTTCAATCCCCTTGGAGGCAGTGACCACAATGGTATCCGGATGAATATATGCTTTCATTTCCAGGGAAACCGCCCGCATGCAATGGGAGGGGACCACCACCAGGACCAAGTCCTTGTCTTTTACAACGGTTTGGATGTCATTGTGGGGAATCAAAATTTTGGGCAGGGTAAACCCGGGAAGAAACACTTTATTTTCCTGATCTTGTTCAATCTGGGCTTTCACCTCGGGCTCAAATACCCAAAGATCCAGAGCAAACCCTTTATCCGCCAGCAATTTGGCAAGGGCGGTTCCCCAGCTCCCTCCTCCCACAACCCCTATACGCGTTTTTAAAATATCCATACTCATATATCCTTTCTGACTTTTCTTATTCATTTTTATAAAAAATAGTATGACGTGTCTGACGGTTCAAAAAGCCTGGGATATCCGTGTAAATTTCCGGCTGGCACTGCTCAAACAAGGGAAAATCCCCCTGGTTAAAGGATCGGCATTTTAACCGAAGCACCCGAACAAGGCGATCCTTTTCAAATTGAAACAAAAAACCCACATTTTTTTTCCCCCGACAAATCCAGACATCGGACAGGGCAAGACCTTGGGTCATCTCAAAGGATCGCCGGGATGTAAGTTTCAACTCTTTTGATGCTTCTGACGTATCACAGGGTATAATTTGACGGATGGCCTTTACCCGATTGATTTCCCTTAAGAGCCCCTCCCTGGACAATCCGATTTTAAACCCCTTATACCCCGTCTGGGAGTAGGAATAGATCCCTGTTGGTTCAATGATCACCATTTCTATCAGGAATGCCAGGAAAAGCAATCCAATTCCCATGAAAATCTGCAAGAGACGCTGTCTGGTTTTTGTTTTAAAATGGGGCAGTCCTAGGATCATATCACCTTGGCATCCCCAGTTTTTACCCACCCGACACGGCCCTTTTTCAGGCTGATCTTCAAATACCCGTTCTTTTTTGCACTCACCTGAACCCGAGTGCCGGCATGGAGTTCAAACAGCTGGGTAGCGGTTTCCATGGTGCCCGACCGGACGGCAGCCGAATCCTGAACAATCACAGCCATATTCTCGGCCCGGCCCCGGTAATCTTCCATGCAGGCGCCCAGAAAAAAAAGAATCAGTAAAAACATGAGCCCCCAGCCCGGCCCTGAAAACACCGATTTTCGCCGGAGGGTCTGCACCCCTGCCCAGAGGAAAAAAAGACAGGAAAAAATAATGGCCCCGACCTGAAACCATTTTAACGGCACAACTCCCTGCCAGAAAAAAAGGATGTCCATAAGGGTCACCGAAGAATCGATCTTATCTTTGACAAGTGAGTTGGCATGGGCCAGGTTAAACAGCAGGTCCGGGTCTGACGGCGCCAGCCGCTTTGCCCGCTCATACCATAAAATGGCCTGGCCCAGGTCCTGGGCTTTCAGGTAGGCATTCCCGATATTATAAAACAGGTCCGGATTTACCACCCCGGAAACGGCTATGGTTTCAAAAGAATGGGCCGCTTCCTTGAATTCACCGCTCCTGTATTGCTTGATTCCGTTAATAAAGGGCCCTGCAAGATCAACCAAATTTTTAGAAACAGCCGCTTCTGTCTTGTCACCGGCATAGGCAACAGGGCCACCGTGAACCCAAAGCCCTATACAGCAAAGGGCGATCGAAAGCATCTTGATGATCTGCTTGACCCGGCCAGGGGAGATATCCATTGTTGAATATGCAAGTGTCCGGCCACCGAATCTGCCGGCATCAAGGGTGGAAAGCAGGGTCACTACCTCATCAATCACACTTTTTTTTGTTCCGATTTTCCCCAGAATCTGTCTTGCCTCGTCACAGGTCAGGCTCTCTGCCTGTTTGTCTGCCTTTGCCAGGATGGCGGCAATAAGACCTGTCTGTACATGAATTAAAAAGGGTTTGTCCGAAGCGCTAAGTTTTTCAGCCTTCTTTAAAGCCTGTCTGGACCGAATCATCATCAGGGTTTCATTTGACTTTTCCCGGGTCTTAAAGCTGAGAAAAAAGGCCAAACATCCGTATGCCAGCCCCGGGGAAAGCACCAGCAAAAAAAACAAAGAAAAATTCAATTGAAAGGGCGTGGACAGAATGGAAATGCTGTCTCGAATATCCAAGATATCCTTGTTCTCCATCACCACTTCCTGTTTTTGATCGGCCCTGTCATCTTTCCCACTTCCCAATCCCTTAAGGTCATGGCCCGGGCCGGAATCTGTTGTCAGGATGGGCCCTCCCCCCAGAACATCCAGAACAATAGGATCGGTTTTAACGGTCTTGTAACCTTTTTCAGCAACATCAAAATAGGTCAGAGAAAAGCCCGGAATAGACACGGGGCCAGCCTGAATGGGAACCAGGGCGCGCTTGAAAATTTTCTTGCCCGAAAACCCAAAAGCCGTGGCCGTCATCTCTTCTGTGGGGGTGTCATCATAAACCTTCACCACCTTCGGGTCCAGGTTCAATGGAGGGGGGCCGGCATCCATGATATTGCCCTTTCCCTGGATGGTAAGGGTCAGGGTAGCCGATTCTCCGGCAGAAAGACTTGTTTTATCAATGACCGCCCCAATGGTAAATTGTCCCACAAGGCCTGAAAACCTGTCTTGCCCGGTATAGGGGGGAAGCGGTTTCACATCCATCACCACCCGGTTGGAAGCCACCTGTATAGGTCTTGTCCGGGCAGAGGAAAAGAATGAATCATTGAAAAAAGAATCGATGGGGTCCCGCCCGGCGTTCTGTATCACATCGGCCATGATAACGGCCGGACCGATTTCGACCCGGCCAGGTTTCTCGGCCTGGAGAATATAGGTTATCTCATTTACCAGATAGGGGATGCCGTTAATGGTCTGGGTATAATTTTTACGTTCTTCAAGCTCCTGGGCTGCAAGGGAATCAAAGTCAGGCGCTTTGAGGGAGGCCCTGGCAAACCTTTGGGAAGCAAATAATTTTATGGTATAAACGGTCTGCTGGCCCGCCACCAGATCGGAAGAGGCCACATGGGCCTCGACATATAGTTGTCTGGGCAGGTCTGCCCCCTCCTTGCTCTCCTCTGACACCAGAATCCCGATTTCTTCGGTCAGCACACTTTCTTTTCCATTGGAAACCCCCAGGGGCGGAATCTTAAGCACCCCTGTTTTTTCCGGCACCAGCTGGTATTGATACACCACCTCGTGATGCCAAAGGCCATTGGTATAACTTTGACTGGTGGAAGTGCCCGAGGGAACGACCTGGAAATCACGAATGGGGGACAGATCAACCGTGGCTTTCCCCCCGTCCACCACAATACGCAAGGATACCATTTCTCCGGGAACCACCCGTGTTTTATCCACCTGGGCCGTGGCCGTAAAGCAAAAGACGGATGCGGGCAGCCACAATGCCAGCACCATGCCCAGAATAACCAGATTCAATAATCGGATGGTCGGTAATCTCAATTTCGCTTTCATTTCATTACCAGTCTTGTTCAATATTTTGTTTTTGAATCACGGGGATCATCCCCATGCCGGGTTTGTCCTCCAGGCGATTCAATCTATTTTCCAACAGAGCGGACTGGGCCCCATTTTTTTCCGGGTCTTGCTTAACAGTATCCGTTTTCCCAGGGTCCTTGTCCCCGGCTGCACCCGGCGATGGCTTTTGGGAGTCTTTGGCATCGGGTTCTTTCTTTTGGTTATCCTGATCCTGCTGGTCTTGATTCTGCGGGTCCTTTTCTTGCGGGCTTTGTTTTTTCTGATCTTGATCCTGGCCGGACTTGGAGGATTGTTCGGAATTTTTCTGTTTTTCCTTATCTTTCTGGTCCTTCTGGTCCTTTTGATCTTCCTTGGAATTGTTTTCTTTTTTTTCTTGTTCTTTTTTTTCTTTTTCCTGGGCCTGCTGTTGTTTCACAAATTCCAGATTCTCCCGGGTCTCCTTGTCATCGGGGAAGGAGGCCAAAATCGCCTCATAATCCTTGATGGCCTGGTCCAATTTTCCCTGCCGATAATGTGTGTTGGCAAGATTGTACATGGCTTTGTGACGAATATCCGTATTCTTGGATTCAGCAGCCTGGGCAAAGTTTTTTTCTGCCTGGTCATATTCTTTGTTCATATAGGCGGCCGCACCGATATTATAATAGAGTCGCAGGTCAGAAGGGCTTTCAAGCTGGGCGTCAATAAAATAGGTTTTGGCCTGGTCATAGGACTTGGCTTCATAGGCGGATAGCCCCTTTTTCACATGGGAAGAAAAAATATCGGCTGCCCGGGCAGGTGCATGAGTCCCAAGCCCAAGCAGCAAAACCGCCAGCACAAGCCCAACCTTGTTCATTTTCTTTCGCAACGGCAGCATCATTTCCACGAGCAAAAGCAACACACAGGGAAACAAAAACCATTGGAAGCGCTGTTCCCACACCTTTTTTTTGCCCTGGGTCAGTGTTTTTCGTTCCATGGTGTTTAAAATGTCCTGGGTATAAATAAGATCCAGATCCATATTGCCTGCCACGGACCGGACATACCTCCCGCTGGTTAGGGCTGCTATCTTTTCAAGCCCTGTATCATCCACCCGGGACAAAATGATGTTGCCAGAACTGTCCTTTTTAAACCCTCCGGCAGAATCGGGTATGGGAGCACCGGCCGGATCTCCCACTCCAATGGTAAAAATTTTTATGCCCTCCTGACCCATTTTTTTGGCGATTTCTTCCACATCTCCCAGGGTACTATTCCCAAAGGCTCCATTCCCAACGGTATTTTCACCGTCGGTGATCAGAACAATGGCTTTGTCGGTGTCACTGTCTTTTTCAAACCCCGCATAACAGGTTTCAATGGCTGCGGTCAAATTGGTACCACCCACCGGCAGATAATCCGGTGTCAATACCCGCAGAAAAATATTAAAGGTGTCATGATCCAGGGTCAGGGGGCATTGGAGGATGGCCTGGCCGGCAAAGGCCACAAGCCCTGCCCGGTCAGACTTCATTAATCTCAGCAGATCAATGATCTCTCTTTTGGCCTGCTCCAGCCGGTTGGGTTTTATATCCTGAGCCAGCATACTATTGGAACAATCCAGGGCGATCATGATATCCACCCCTTTTTCCTGGGTCTTTTCCCATCGAAATCCCGCCTGGGGACCGGCCAGGGCAACAATAGCAAAGAGAAAGGCCATCAGAATCAAAAAGGACTTTATCCATCTGATTTTCAGCCCGAACCCCGGCAGGATAAATGGATACACCCCGGGGTCGGCAAACCGGCAAAGGATCTTTTTCCGCTGCCGGATGCCATGGACCATCAGCCCTGCAACGGGAACTATTGCCCAGAGCAGATATAATATATCGGGATCCATAAATTTCATTTTATTCTTTGTTTCTCTCCTGCTTGCATCAAAAATTTCCCTTAAGGCTTAGAGCTTTAAGGAATCCTCATGAACCGGGTATGGGTCAGTACCAGATATGCCAAAAACAGGACGAGACCTGCTGTCAGGAATTTCAAATACCATTCTTTGTACTCCACCCATTTTTCAACCTCAACCTTTGTTCGTTCAAGACCATTGATCATTTTGTATATCTTTTCAAGGGAGGCAAGATCCGTGGCCTGGAAAAAGCTGCCTTGTGTTTTTTGGGCAATGGTTTGCAACGCATCCCAATCTATCTCCACCCGCTGATAAACATACCGCTGGCCAAATACACCCTCCACAAGGAATGGGGCCTCTCCGTTTGTTCCCACCCCAATGGTATAAATTTTCACCTTCCGCTGGGCCGCAATCTCAATGGCGTCCTGCCAGGCGAGCTGGCCTGCATTAGACTTGCCGTCGGTGAGCAGGATGATGATATTAGACGCACTCTTTACATCTTCAAGCCGTTTTAAGGAGATACCAATGGCATCCCCAATGGCGGTACTGGGGCCTGCCGAACCGATTTTCAATCGATCCAGCATAAAGGCAATGGTATTATAATCCCGGGTCAGGGGCAACTGGGTAAAGGCATTGGTCCCAAACACCACCATGCCGATGCGGTCCCCCTGGCGCTCCATGATAAAATCGGCCACCACCCCCCGCACCGCATCCAGCCGGGTAATGATCTGGTTGTCCCGTTTAAAGTCAAGGGCTCGCATGGATTCGGACAGATCCAGGGCCAAAATAATATTCACCCCTTCGGTCATCACATTTATTTTCTCGTCTCCGGACTGGGGGCGTGCCAGGGCCAGGATCATGAAACTTATGGCCATCACCTTTAGCAAAGGCAAAACCGAAGAAATCTTTGTGCCCAGGGTGGGCTTAACCATTGAAAGCCCGCCAAGGCTTGCCACCTGAATGGTATCAGATTTTTCTCGTTTGAGGGTGTAGACCCAAAATCCCCAGACAGGAATCAGCAATAACAGAAACCAGGGAGTGGCAAACCGGAACATCAGGGTCTCTCCTCTTCCAATGGGGTGGCAGGGGTCCGTTTGGATTCAAGATCTGCTTCCATGGCGGTGATCAATTGCCGGACCGATGCCAGGTCCTCTTTAACCCGGGCGGTGTCCGGTGCCATTGGTCCATACCGAAAGGGATCGGATACGATTAAAAATTGGGAAACCGACTGGACAAGCCCGTGGTCCATCCGGGTAAACCGGATATGCTTTGAAAGCTCCTGGGTGGTCATTTCAACGGCATTCATGGCATAGGAGCTGCCGATATACCGTTTAATAAGACCACCCAGATCAAAATAAAATGCCTTGGGATCCATCACCGGTTTTTTGCAAAGCAGATCCAATTCCTGTAATGCAAGGGCATAGGGCGGGATGGCCGGGATCAACTTAGCGTTCTCAGCCTTGGACCTGGATTTCCAGAAACGCCGGATCAGAAAAATCACCAGGATCAAAAGAATCAGTCCCCCGGCAATGAACAAGATGAGTTTGATCATTGCCGGGTCCATCCCGATCATCACAGGGGCTTTTATGGGGTTGATATCCTGCATTTATCGGAACCGCCTTTCCCGCAGTCGAAAGTATTGTGTCAGGGTGTCGGATATGGAATCACTGGTTTTCAGATCGATCAAATCCGTTTTGGCCTTTGAAAAAAGCGCCTGGGTCTCCTGGTGGCGGGTTTGTTTTGCTTTAAAAAAAGCGTCCTTTGTTCCTTTGTTATAGGCATCAAAAACAAGGGTTTTTCCTGTTTCAAAATCAGAAAACCGCACAATTCCCTTGACCGGAAGTTGAAACGCCCCCTCATCATAAATCCGGATACCAATGGGTTCATGCTTTTGCCGGGCAAGTTTCAATGCTTTTTCATACCCGTTTCCTAAAAAATCAGACAGGATAAAGACAAACGAACGTTTTTTCGATATCCGGGAATAAAACTCCATGGCCCCCCCGATATCAGTCCCCTTTCCTTTGGGCACAAAGGTAAAAATTTCCTTGATCACCCGCCAGATATGTGCAGAGCCTTTTTTGGGAGGGATATATTTTTCCACCTGGTCCGTGAAAAAAATAACCCCCACCTTGTCATTGTTTTTAATGGCGTTAAAGGCCAGTACCGAGGCCACTTCCGCCACGGTTTCCAGTTTCTGCCCTGAAAAGGTACCAAATTGTAAGGAGGCACTCACGTCCACCAACAGCATGAGAATGGATTCCCGCTCTTCCCGATAGCGTTTGATAAAGGGTTTGCCAAGCCGGGCCGAGACTTTCCAGTCAATGGATTTGACCTCATCCCCCGGGCAATACTCGCGCACCTCCTCAAACTCGATACCGGACCCTCTAAAAACAGACCGGTATTGACCGGCCATGAGATTGTTCACGGTTCTGCGGGATTTAATGTGAACCCGTTTGATTTTCTTTATGATCTCTGCCGGAATCATAACAGGTTATGGCACCTCAACCGAATCAAAAAGGGTGGTGATGATCTGATCGCAGGTGATATCTTCGGCTTCGGCCTCAAAGGAGAGCAAAATCCTGTGGCGAAGGATATCCGGCCCCACCACCTTGATGTCCTGGGGGGTGACATAGGCCCGGCCCGCGAGGAAGGCCACCACCCTTGCCGCTTTTGCAAGGAAGATACTGGCCCGGGGAGAGGCTCCGAATTCAATATATTGACCCAGATCCATGCCGTATTCCTTCGGATTCCGGGTGGCAAACACCAGGTCCACAATATATTCTTTGAGCTTTTCATCCACATAGATTTGTTCCATGAGACCTGCCATGACCGCCAGTTGTTCACAATTGATCACCGGCTGGATCGGGTCTGATTTTGCAAAACTATTCTTTTTTAAAATTTCAAGTTCCTGGGCTTTATCCGGATAATCTACCAATACCTTGAGCATAAACCGATCCACCTGGGCTTCAGGCAGGGGATAGGTGCCTTCCTGTTCAATGGGATTCTGGGTGGCAAGCACCAGAAAAGGAGTGGGCAAAGGATAGGTCGCATCTCCTATGGTTACCTGGCGTTCCTCCATGGCTTCCAACAGGGCAGACTGAACCTTGGAGGGTGCCCGGTTAATTTCATCGGCCAGGATAATATGATTGAACAACGGCCCTTTTCGGGTAATGAAATCAGTGGTTTTGGGCCGATAGATTTCCGTGCCCGTGAGATCGGCCGGCAATAAATCCGGGGTAAACTGGATTCGCTTGAAATCTGCCTGGACCGCAGCAGCCAGGGCCTTTACCGCACTGGTTTTGGCCAGTCCCGGCACCCCTTCAATCAACACATGCCCCCCGGTCAAAAGACCGATTAAAAGGCTGTCCACCAGTTTTTCCTGACCCACCAGCTGTTTTGAAATTTCGTTCCTGATCCGGCTGATGAACAGATGACTC
>Ga0180007_10004815_pt1 | contig 14099 bp, 10 predicted proteins | sample MM_PC_MetaG_FD_121122 | JGI IMG/M metagenome (GOLD analysis project Ga0180007, IMG submission 121122) | Groundwater microbial communities from the Aspo Hard Rock Laboratory (HRL) deep subsurface site, Sweden - MM_PC_MetaG | ecosystem: Environmental > Aquatic > Deep subsurface > Groundwater... | reverse complement strand
CCGTGATCTCGTGATCAGCGGACTCAACGACGGCGTCATTGATGTCATGCGCCGAACCCTGTTGTACGACAAAATAGGCGAGGACCATTTGTTCCGCAATGCCTCCCGGGCCCTGGAGGCCATTCACGACGAGGCGCATCGGAATTCCGATGAAAACCCGTGTCCGTTGTTCAAGGTGCGCTTCATCGGTCTGAAGGCAGCCGCCAAAGTCCGCAAGGACTGGGGGAGTAAGTAGGGGACTCTAAAGAAGCCAGAGCCCCTCGCCCGCTATCAGTGTAAGCTTTCCGTCTCTCCGTCATCTCAGTAGTAGCTGACTATCAGACGGGCGGACGGACTGCGACTCACTCTCGGCGGTCTGTCCGCCGTCTAATCCATCAAACACTATGTTCCGGAGTAGCCGCGATATGCGTCATCCCTATCTCATCCTGATGTCAATTGTTCTGCTCGTTTTCATGGGTGCCCTTACGGCAGAAGCAGGCGGGACGGTCGCCGATCGACAGGCCGTTTCCGATGCCGTTCACGCATCCATCGGCTGGGCTTTGGAAAAGGACACGACCCTGTTGTATTCCGTTATGGCCCACGATTCTGAACTGTTTTATTTCGGCCCGAATGATGCGGGGAATATTTCGGGTTTTGCCGAATTCCGGCAACTGGTCGAGGGCTTTTTCATGCTGGATGACTTCAAGGCCACCAGCTACGAAATCCGCGACCTGAAAATCAACTTCTCAAGCGGGGGAGAGGTAGCCTGGTTTTCGTGCCGTCTTGATGACTACGGTGAATGGAAGGGACAGCCGACGGCATGGGATGACTGCCGCTGGTCGGGAGTTCTGGAAAAGCGCGACGGGCACTGGGTTCTGGTCCAGATGCACTTTTCGTTCGACACCGCCGCTGTGGCCAAAAAGCAGGCGGAACGGGACAAAGAGAAGTATGAGGGAAAGCCGTAGGAGCAAAGTGTCGCCGGACGGCTTTTTGACTACGTCATCAGGCTGGTGTCGGCAGGGGTAGCAAACTGGATACGGAACTCCGTGAGGCCGTCGTCGTTCGTCTGGAGAGCAAACTCGCATTCGTGATTGGTGAGAATCTCTCGAATCAGGGTCAGCCCGATCCCCTGGCCGTCGCGCTTGGTACTGAAAAACGGCGTGAACAGATACGGCTTGTCATCCGATGAAATGCCGCGCCCCGTATCAACAATGCGCAGGACACCCTTACCGACCGATACGTCAATCGTGATGCGGCCGTTCTTACCGATCGCCTCAATCGCATTTTTCACAATGTTCACCAGCACCTGCTGCATCTGCTCAACATCGATGTTCACGATGAACGACTGATCGGAGGCGGAGGATTCCCACGCAATGTTCCTCCGCGTACATTCGGCGTGCATGAGAATCTGGACCGAGCGGAGCAGCTCGCACACGTCGTACGGCGTCCGAGTCGGTGGCGGAATGCGGACCACATCGGCGAAATTGGCCATGAAGCGATTCAGGCCGTTGTTTCGATCCACGGCCACCGAAACAGCATTCTCGAAATCAACCCGGTCCTCGGGCGTCAGTTGCGATGCATAATGCAGCAGTGAATCGAGGATCGAATTCACGGCGCCCACCGAGTTGTTGATCTCGTGGGACATCATGCGAATGACCTTGTCGTAGGCTCGCTTCTGAGCGCTGAGTATTTCGGCCGTGAGTTCCTCGATCATGAGGAAACGGCGGTGAAATCCCCGGTCCACAAAATGCGATACGCGGCACTTGTACGAGCGAATGCCGCTCACCGACACGATACGGGTCTCACCGTCGGACATCCCGCCTAACTCGCTGCCCGGGACGGTGGTGAACTGGGTGATGGGGCCACCCGTGACGGCATCGGGAGTGGTCCCCAGAATGCTGCAGGCGGCGGGATTCAGCATGTTTATGCGATCATCCAGGTCCAGAATGATAATGCCGATCGGGGAGGCATCGATCAGGCGCTGCAGGAAGTAGTGTTGTTCGCGCTGACGGACGCGTTCGGCCCGCAACTGCTCTATCATGCCGTTGTACACGGCGATCAGGCGGTCGAGTTCCTCCTGGCCGGTGGGACGAAAGGTGGTACTGAAATCCCGGTCTCGGATGGACTCCACGCCGGCCGACAGAATATCCAGCGGTTTCAGGAAGGCGCGATAGAGTTGAAACGTGACAATGACACTGACCAGCAGGATGATTTCGGCTGCCACAAACAGATACTTGCTGGTGCTGTACAGGAGGACGGACAGGGCTATCAGCAGGACATGGATGAGAACGGCAAACCAGGTGAATTTGGTGCGTAATCTCATACCGTGATACCGTACTTCTCCAGTCTGCGATACAGCGCCCCCCGGCTCAACCCCAGGGAACGGGCGACTTTGGTGATATTGCTGCCGTGGAACTCCAGGGCCTTGCGAATCATCGATTCTTCCATTTCATCGAGCGTGGCCGTGCCGACAGCGGGCAACGAGGCGGTGCCGATCGAAGAAGCGGCTGATTGTGCCTGGATCTGAAAATCCTCCACATCCAGGAGGTCGCGTTTACTTACCAGCACGGTACGTTCGACCACGTTCTTGAGTTCCCGCACATTGCCCGGCCAGGGCAGTTCAGCCAACCAGACAAGAGCCCGGTCGGCGATGGATAGATTCTCACGTCGATAGATCGTTTTGAGGTTTCGAATGAAGTGATTCACCAGGAGCGGAATGTCATCTCGACGTTCTCTCAACGGGGGGAGTTTCAGGGTGATGAGATTTATCCGGTAAAACAGATCCTCGCGAAACTGCCCGGTTCCGACAAGCTCGTCCAGGTTGCGATTGGTGGCGCTCACCGCGCGAAAATCAACCGTGTGCGTTTTGCTGGTCCCCAGGACTTCAAAGCTGCGATCCTGCAGGACGCGGAGGAGTTTCACCTGGCTGCTGGAGTCCAGGTCGCCGATTTCATCGAGAAAGATCGTACCACCGTCGGCAGTGTCAAACCGTCCCACCCGATCGTGTACGGCATTGGTGAAGGCGCCCTTTTTGTGACCGAACATTTCGCTTTCAAACAACGACGGGGGGATGCCTCCCAGGTTCACTTTGACGAACGGTCCGGCGGCCCGGCCGCTGTTGGCGTGAATGGCCTCCGCCACTAACTCCTTGCCGGTACCGCTCTCACCCACGATCAACACCGGGGCCTCGGTTGAGGCCACTCGCCCGGCCGTTTCCAGCACCGCCAGCAGTTTTGAGTCGCTGCCGATGATGTTATCGATAGCGTAGAGGCTGTCCAGCCGGTCACGATCCACGGCCGCCGCGCCGGCGGCACCGTGTTGCGAGAGACTGAGCGCAGTTTTGATGGATTGCAGGAAGCGATCATTATTCCAGGGCTTGGTGATGAAATCGGCGGCGCCCAGCCTCATGCCCTCCACGGCCAGGGGGATGGAGCCCCAGGCGGTGATGAGAATGACCGGCCGCTCGGGACAGGTTGCTTTGATGTCGCGCAGCAGGGCCAGGCCTTCGTCACCGCTGGTGGAAACGGAGAAATTCATGTCCAGGACAAACAGGTCGGGCGTTTGCCTGCTCATGAATTGGGAGGCCGTATCCGGGTCCTCAGCGGTGGCTACCTCAAACCCGGACTGCTTCAGCAGCAGGCTGAGTGATGAACGCACCGCGCTGTCGTCATCGATAATAAGAATCATATTCGGTCTCCGCACACGGGAGATGTTACCAGTCTGATCATGGATCACTCGTCGTGCAATGCCTCGGCCGGCTGTATGCGGGCGGCCAGACGGCTGGGGTACATGGCACACACCGCTACAATCATGTATATCATAAGCGACGAGCAGATCATTGCAAGCAAATAGATCGCCGTTGATATCTGCGGTTGGATGTCCAGTAGTGGCACCTGGATCGCGAGAATGATCCCGACCAGGATGGCGAACGTTGCCATGACCAGGGCCTCGCCGATGATTTGCCATGATATGTGTGCGGCCAGCGCCCCGGCCGCCCGTCGCACGCCGATTTCGCCCCGACGGCGACTGACTGAATACCAGAGGATGCCGAACAGGCCCAGGGCCACATTAAAAACCAGGAATAAGGCAACAATCACTCCCGGCAACGCGTTGATTTTGATGTTGCGCAGCGATTCGTTGCGAGCATCCTCCAGGGCTTCAACACCGATGATCCAGCCGTGGGATATCTCCGCCAGTCGATCGGTAATGGTTTTCTGGAACCCCACACCGGCATCCGGCCGCACTTTCACCAGCGCCGTGCCGGCGTACAGGGTCAGGGAGTCCTCGTGGGTCCGGCGAAAGAAGATGCTCGGTTCCGAAACTTCCATCTCTCCTCGATATCGGTATTCATCGACCACCCCGATCACGACAAAGTCCACCGGCGTTTCGTCGTCGTCGTCGGTGATAATCTGTCCGATCGCAGGCTTGTCTCCAAAAGTAGTCTCACAGACCTTCCTGTTGATGACTATGGGTGTGATTGCGGCCGCATCGTCATCAGCATTGAACCAGCGGCCCTCCAGAAGCGGCATGGTCATGACGTCTGCGAAGTGATCACTCACATAGTGTATGCTGTAATCCCGTTCGATCCCGTCGTATATATAGCTGGTTCGCCACATGCTGCCGGCCCAGGGCAGGTTGCTGGAGCCCCAGGCGACATCAACGACTTCGCGGCAGGAGCGCAACTCCCTCTCCATGGTGGCCATGATGTCTTTTACCTCACGCTCGGACAGCGAATCGGTCTGCTGGGCATCCTCGTAATTCGTCTGCACGACCAGGACATCCTCATAGTCAAAACCGAGTGGTTCTGACAGTCTAATCCCGGTGAACAGGGCAAACGTTGATACGGCAAACAGCACCACAAAGGAGAAGAAAATTTCGCTTATGAGGAGGTAGTTGCGGCGTTTTCGATTCCAGATCAGCTTGAACATGTGCCGGATCATAGGTCACTTCCTTTCAGAGCCCGGACGGGATGCAGACGGGACATGCGATAGGCCGGAATCACACCGGAGAGAAGGCCGAATATCAGGCTGATAACCAGGGCCGCCGAGAAAACACGGAAGTTGATGTGAAACTGACCGAACGGGATGATATGGGCGTCGGTTACCACCTGCAATACTACCAGGGCCGCCACAAAAGCAATCGCTCCGCCGATCAGCGTGAGAATCACGTTTTCAACCAGGAACTGCATCACCAGCGTTTTGGACGATGCTCCGAATGCTTTTCTGACACCAATTTCCGACGATCGCTCAATGATGCGGGAGCTGTTCATGTTGATTAGGTTGATGGCCGGAAAAAGCATAAACAGCAGCATCAGCGTAATCAGCACCACAATCGCGAGGCCGATCCCGCCGCCGGTATCCTCCTCGAACGGGTCAAGCAGCAACTCCAGGTATGTTTTGGCCTCGCTTTTGATTGAATCGAAATCAGCCGCGTGGTCCTGCTGGGCCCGGATGACGTTTTCCTGGAACTCTGCCTTAATGGCGTCATAATGACTTTCGTCCGGCGCCAGGATCAGAGCCCGGTGTCGGCCCCACACCTGAGGGCGCTCCACCGCCGCCCGGTTGGTAGTCACCGGTATGTAGATATCCCCCCAGGTGCGGTCGCTGGGGATACCTTCGTGAGGAATGACCCCCACCACGCGAAAACTGCCCGTACTGATTTCAATGTACCTGCCCAGCGCCGAGTCATCGCCGAAAAACTGGCGACGGGTTCGGCTGGTGATGACCGCGACGTGATCGGCATTATCCACTGCGGCCTGATCATAGGGCTGGCCCTCCAAAAAATCGAACGCCAGAAGGTCCCAGAACACGTGATCGGTATACAACAACTGCAACTCGATTTTGTGGTTGCGCAGGTAGCTGAGCGTGGAACCCGGGGCCGTGATTGAGACCGCCTCGGCCTGCTTGAGTGATCGGGCGTATTTGTCAAGGAACCCGTAACTGGGACTGGCGACGTAGGCAGATCGATCATTTCTGGCGATGATGCGGTCGATATACAAACATCGTTCCAGTGGTGTGCCCGGGCGGGCGGGAGCATACTGCTGTTCGATCACGGCCGCCGCCACCATTAAGACCAGCAGAGTGAAGCTGATACCGAATAGACTGACAAACGTGAAGAACTTTCGTCGCAGCAGCACCTTCCAGGCGATTTTGATGTAATTCTTGAGCATGACGTATACCTCAGTCCACCTGGCTGCCGTCGCACAGCCGCACGATGCGTTCTGTCTTCTCAGCCATCTGCTGGTTGTGGGTGACCATGACGATGGTCGTCCCTTCGTTTTTGTTCAGGTTCATCAGGATGTCCAGGATTTCGTCGCTCATGACCGAATCCAGATTGCCGGTCGGCTCATCGGCAAGAATAATTTGCGGCTCCCCGACAATAGCCCGGGCAATGGCAACCCGCTGGCATTGACCGCCGGAGAGCTGGGTGGGAAAATGGCGCGTGCGAGCGCTCAGTCCTACCTTGTCCAGAGCCGCCAGGGCTTTCTGGCGACGTTCCGCCGAGGTCGATTTCCGGTACAGCAACGGCATTTCGACATTGTCGACGACAGTGAGATCGTTGATCAAATGATAGCTCTGGAACACAAAGCCGATTCGACGATTACGCAGGCGGGCCATTTCATCGTCTTTCATGTTCGCAATCTGCTGGCCATCAACCTGGACTTGTCCACCGGTGGGGTCATCGAGCAGACCCATAATATTGAGCAGGGTGCTTTTGCCCGATCCCGACGGCCCCATAATTGATAGAAACGCCCCCGGGTTGATCCTCAGGTTGATGTCTTTGAGCGCCAGCGTCTCAATAGTGCTGGTGCGGTAGACTTTCTCCACATGGGTCAGGTCAATCATAATGTACTCACACGATTTATGGGTATAGGCTTTCGTATTACTCGTCGCTTAGATTAACCGCCGACATATGCGTGTACTTGCTCATGTCGGATATGATGATTTCGTCGCCCGGTGTGATATCACCCTTGAGTTCGACAAAGTCATAGTTTGATATGCCGATATCGACAACGCGACGTATCGCCCGGTTGCCGTCGATGACAAATACTTCCTGATCGACCGGTCGCGAATGAAACGGCCCGTTGGCCACCCGCAGGACACTATCAACATACTCTGTTATGACGTAAACATCGGCGCGAAGATTCGGCCGTAGAACCGGATCGGCGCTATCCGCCAGTTCGACCTCGAACGACATGGTGCCGGAGGTCACGGCCGGGTTGACGGAACTAATCTGCCCGGTCAGATCGCGGTTGCCAAACCGCACGCGGACCGGGCCGCCGGCCCGGAGTTTCTCAGCGTGAATATCGGAGATCCGGCCTTCGATTTTGAAACTGCCCAGGTCGGCCACCCGGGCGACCACTTCGCCGGCCGTGACGGAGGCGCCCACTTTGTCATTGACCCAGGTAACGATACCGGGGCGGGAGGCTTTCACATCGGCCAGGTCTCTCTGTCGTCTTAGATTCGCAAGATGATTCTCTCTGATTATTATTTCAAGATCGAGACCGTCAAGCTCAGTCTCCAGGGCCGCCCGTTGATTCTCGATCTGTTTGGCTGCCTGGGCAAACTCGCGCCGGGCAATGTCCAGATTCAGGGCTGCCCGATCAAGTTCCTCACCGGTTGTACCGCCAAGATCGTGCAGATGCTTGGTGCGATTGTATTGTGACAGGACAAACTCGGTTTCCAGTTCTTTGATATCATACTGGGCCTGCAGGTCGATGGACTTTCGTTCGATATCGAGTGTCAGTTGGTGCTTGCGGTTTTTTTGCAGCTCCAGCTCGCTGCCCAGCCGGGCAAGCTCAAGATCCAGCGATTCGGTATTGAGGCCGAGAATCGACTCTCCGGCAACCACGGCGTCGCCGTTACGCTTGAGAATGCGTTCGACCGTCGAACCCACCGGCGTAGTCAGGGTTTGTTCAAATTCAGGAACCACTACCCCCGAGGCCGTGACGGCGGCATCGATGCGCCCGATTTCGGCGATCGCCGTACGGATTTTCGATCGCTGCAATGTCGGCGCGATCATCGCCCGAAGAGCCAGTACGCTCAGGACGAGCGAAGCAGCCACAATGACGATCACGGCGATCCGTTTGATGCGTCGTTGTCTGATCAGCTGTTCCGGCAGTTCTCGATCCATGTGTGATTCCCATCTATCGGTTGTCTATGCCAATGTGTATTACAACTCTCGTGCCACAACGTATCTGGTTGTATACCAGTCGTGTAGGTGTTCCGGTCCACAGTATTGGTGTCCACTTCTGGACGGTGCGTTCGGAGGTGGATGGTTGGGGAGCCCAATTGAGTTGTTACGAGTGAACAGCAAACGGCCGTGTACGTTCGGTCGTACACGGCCGTTGTGTTTGTCGGCTGGATTGCATGATCAATCGCAGGGCGGCGGCAGACATCCGAAGCACACAAACAGGTGCTGGATGAGCTCGGTCAGGTCACCCACATCGATCACACCATCGGGCTGACCCGACGATGCCGTGCCGGGAGCGATATCTCCCTCCTTCGGACAGCACAGCGGCCGAAACGAAATAAACAGATGATCGATCAGCGCGGTCAAGTCACCCACGTCGGTCATGCCGTTGAGCTCATCACAGTTGCCGAGGAGAGCAATATCGCCCCTGTCCCCGGTGCAGCAGCAGGAGTCGCCGACACCGTCCATGTCCGTGTCGGTCTGGTCGGGGTTCCACACAGCGCTGCAATTGTCACACAGATCGCCGATACCATCTTCATCACCATCTGCCTGATCCCCATTGGCGACGTTCGGACAATTGTCGCAGGCATCCGCATAACCGTCATGATCACCATCCCCACGCGGATACGGATAAGCGCAGCCCTCCGGCAGGATGAACTCCGGATCCTGTATATCGTAGACGTCCCGCCAGTCAATCGTACCGTCAAGGTTGACATCGGCCGGCCCCCTGTCACTTAGCGGCGCTTCGCAATTGATGTAGGCTATCAGTAGCGAAACATCGAGTTCGTCGATAACTCCATCGGTATTCACGTCTCCATATCGATGCGTATCGCAGTATTCCTGGCAGGCATCGCCGATGCCATCGCCATCTGTATCCGCCTGATCCTCGTTATACACCCAGGGGCAGTTGTCATCCGGGGCACATAGCCCGTCGCCGTCCCCGTCGTTGGTGGGATCCGCAGGACAGGCATCGCAGCCGTCGTAATATCCGTCGTGGTCAGAATCGCCTGCGGGATACGGCGGGGCGCAGCCCTCAGGCCAGCTTCCGGGAGGCGGAAACATGCCGGACGCGTCGGCAGCATTGACCACTCCATCACCGTCTCTATCCGCACCGCCAAGGTCAAGCGAGCGATAGGTGCAGTTCAGAAAGGCCACCAGAAGCGTATAGTCGCCTATGTCCGCCACACCGTCGTGGTTGATGTCGCCATATTGATGGGTTTCACAATACTCCTCGCAGACATCGCCAATGCCATCGCCATTCGCATCCAGCTGATCCGGATTGGGGTGCCAGGGGCAGTTGTCGAGGTGGTCCAGCCATCCGTCGTGATCATAATCCTGCGCCATTCCACCGGTGGCGCATCCAATTGCCAATGCAATGAGTACAAAAAGCTGCAGTGTCTTCATGACGTGCTCCTCCCGCATAGTCGACAATGGTACACAGACCCGCCCGCTATGCTTTTCACGGTTTTGGGCTGTTCTGCAGGTGGGGGACCGGTTGGCGTGAGGTGTGGGCACACCATCCGTATCTACCGTATCATAGTGAGTCAGGTCTGTTTTTGCAAGCAATACCTGTCGCCGCAGTCAGGTGCGGATGTGTACGGATGACGCAAAGCACTGCCGGCCTGCGCGTTACGTGAGACGCACGGGAATGCACAACGTCGCACCGTGTCGGTTCGGGGATACAACCTTTTGCGCAAACCCCCGTATATCAATACTACCATGTCGACTCGGCGGTTTGCGCCCGTCGGGCAGTACGGGAGAAGGATTTGCTATTGCGCTCACACGTTCGTTATCCGTATTTATGCCAACAATATAGGTATCACTATTCTTGATAGGAGCACGCTCTATGCGATACACGCTCGCTGCCCTGTGTCTGCTTCTGGTGATGGCCGGATCCGGGTTCTCGCTGGACTGGTACACCGAGACGCTGGACAATGACCTCAAGGTCATGATCCTGGAGAACCACCAGGTCCCCCAGGTCAATATTTCCACCACCGTACAAGTGGGAGCCAAAAACGAGTCGGACTATTACGACGGCGCCACACACCTGCTGGAACACCTGATCCTGTTCCGCGGGACAGAGAATATGACCGGGGAAGAGGTCAGTGACGCGATGAAAAGTCACGGTGCCTATTTCAACGGGTACACCAGCTCCGACTGGACGGATTTCGTCATTACTCTGCCGAGGGAGAACCTCGATTTCGCATTGTCGATCCACGCCGACATGCTGTTCCGGTCCAACTTCCCCGAAAAGGAAATGGCCAAGGAACGACAGGCTGTCTACGAAGAAATCAACATTTCTGAGGACAATCCAGGTGCCAAGGCATATCGGTCGTCGCTCAAGGAGATCTTCGGTAACCATCCGTATTCCAAGAACGTTCTGGGCACTCAGGAGAAGATCCTCAGTATTCCCCGCGATTCTGTATACGCCTATTACAAGCGCTACTACGCGCCCAACAACATGACCATGGTAATCGTTGGCGATGTTGACACCCAGGCCACAATGAAGCTGGTGAAAAAGTACTTCGCCGACATCCCCAAAGGCATGGATGCCGTCGATCGTTATGCCGCTCCGCCCGTTCGCGACCATGTGGTGGAGATCAATATCAAAAAGGACATTGGTCAGGCCTATCTTATGATGGGGTCGATCGGCCCGAAGGCCGACAGTCCCGACCAATTCCCGCTCGATATCATTGCCACGGTGATTGGCGACGGAGAGTCCAGTCGACTCTGGAAGAAGCTGAAGGACGAACTCGGTCTCGTATATTCCGTGGGATTCGCCTTCTATACGTCCAAGTACGAGGGAACGGTTCTGGCCCAGGCCACGCTTGATCCGGCGAACGTCGATGCCGCGGAGCAGGCCATCAAGGAGGTCCTGCTGGATGTCAAGCAGAACGGGTTCACGGAAAGGGAATTGCGCAAGGCCAAAAACAAGTTGAAGACCGGCCACTATGCGTCGCTCGAACGCGGCCTGGACATTGCGGACAAGTACGCTCAATACGATTCATTCATCGGGCGCCAGTTTGTTGACACCTATCCCGACAGCATAGAGAAGGTCACCCTGGCTGAACTCAACGAAGTCGCCGGCAAGTATCTGAACACTGACTCTTATGTCAAAACGACGGTGGTGCCCAAATGAAGACAGTTCGCGTTTTCCGGCTTATCGTATTGCTGGCCGCGCTGGCGGTCCTGGCGGGCTGTGGGCAGCGGGTGGACAGCATTTCGGTGGGTTCCGACGGTTACGGGAAAACCACCATGGCCAACGGTATCACCCTGCTGGTCAACCACGACGAAACCACCTCTCTGACCGCAGCGCGAATCCTGATCGACGGCGGCGTGCTCGCCGAAACCGCCGACAACAACGGGATCAGCAACATCATGACGCGCATGCTGCTCAAGGGCAACGCCGGAATGAGCGGCGAGGAGATTACCGAGGAACTGGATTTCCTGGGCGCCACTGTTTCGGCGGGTTGTTATCGGGACTTCAGCGGCATTGCGCTGGTCTCGCTCACGGAGAATTTCGACCGTACCCTGGAAATCGTCAGCCAGTCCTTGCTCAGTCCCACCTTCCCCGAGGAGGAACTTGCGAAGCTGAAGCTCGAGATTGAAGGTGAGATCAAAGCCTCAAACGACAACCAGTCCAATGCATCCGATCGCCTGTTCTACAGAACCGCATTCGGCGATCAGGGCTATGGGTTGCCGTCGCTGGGGACCGAGGAGTCGATTGCCGACATTTCGGTCGATCAGATCCGGGCATATTATGAGAAGTATGTCGGCGGTAGGAATATCATCTTCTCGATTGCAACCGACATGCCGATGGAGCGGTTGTCGACCCTGCTCAGCAAACACCTGGGCGGTTTGCGAGCCGAGGCCCAGGCGGTACCGGCACCGTCGATGGAGCTGCAATCGGAACAAACCGGATTCATCAGCTACGACCGTAACCAGTCGTTTGTATACTATGGCAATCTGCTCCCTCACCTGGAGGCGCGTGAGGTAGCCTGCGGCCGGCTGATCAATGAAACAATGGGCGCCAATGTGGGCAGCCGACTCTGGTCGCTGCGCCAGGAAGAGAAACTGGCCTACACCGTATACACACAGCTGCGCACCGACAGGTACGGATCGTTTTTCCGGGCCGGTATCGGCACGGATACCTCAAAAGTCAGAATTGCCCTGTCATCACTCGACCGCGAGTGGAAGAAGCTCGTCAAGGACGGCATCACTGAGGGCGAGATGGCCGATGCCCGGGTGAACATGAAAAACAACCTGATGTTTTTCATCGATCGCAAAAGCAACCGGGCAAACAACATGGCCTACTACGAGCATGCGGGCTACGGATACCGGTTTGTTCTGGACCTGATCGACATGGCTGACAGGATCACGCTGGACGAAGTCAATCACTTCGCCAACAACGCTCTCACCAATGATACTCGGTATGTGTCGATTGTAGGCAAGAGATAGCTCGCCATCAACTGTCACAAAGGGCTGCCGGACGGCAGCCCTTTGTGGTTTATGGCGGGTGTGTTCCCGGGCTCCGGCGGTCAATTACCGGCAGGGCGGCAGCGCCGGGAAACTTATGAACAGGTGATCGATCATGCCGGTCAGGTCACCGACATCAACGACACCATCGGGCAATCCCGGCGGCAACGGCGAAAGATCGACCTCTTCCAGACAGCAATAATCGGCGAAACCGATGAACAGATGATCGATCAGGTTGGTTAGGTCAGACACATCCACCGACTGATCGGCGTTGTCGCAACCCGGGACCAGCACGACGTTACCTCGCTCACCGGTACAGCATCCGAAAGCCGTGACACTGTAATACGATACCGGTGCATCCAGCGGTTCAATCGCCGATTGTCCCACGGAGTCAGTGATTTCAATGTAGTAACGCGCGGTCGTTCCGTGCGACAGGGGCGGCAACGCCACTCCGTACACCGAATCTCCGGCCGGACCATCGCCGTGCATACCGTCATCAAACATCACAACAGGGAAGAAACCATCTCCGGTATCCACCTGTGCTGTGACCAACTCAAGTCCGGCGAAATCGCAGGCCCGGGAGGTGATGACAATTGAATCATGGTCCGAGGGTTCCTCGGGGTAGTGCTGTACACCCAGGATATCGGGTGGCAACACATCACGCATCGCCTCACACATCTCTGTGCGGTAGAAACGGCTGCGTACCGAGGTGATTATCTTACCCTGGATAACCGGCGGGTGATCATTGCCGAGATAAGTCGCACCGGCCGCTGTATATTCAGCAGCGTAGTCCGCGTGACCAACTACATTAAGGCCGTCGATCAGGTCCGCTGCCGCCAGCACCCGCACGGCCTTGCACCAGGCAGCTACAATCACACCGCTGTCTACGGCGTCGTTGATAAGACTCAGGGCCTCCGGACTGGAGTAGATGTTCGGCAAACCACTGCTACCGGGCAACAGGCACAGGATGTCGTAAGCCGCGATGTTCGGAATGTCGGGAATCAGATAATCCACAGTCTGGGGTCCAAGCCCCACGCCGGCAGAATATGAGCATCGGGGGATGGTTTCCATCAGGCCGGTAGTGAAAACATTCCAGCCGAAGCCCTGCAATTGTTCAATGATGCTGTTGGAGGCATCGTTGATATCGTAATTGGCGCCAAGTTGTTGATCAAGCACCAGCAGAATGTTAACACCGTCGCCGGGCGGTTTGGTATACCGCCTGTTTTCAAACTGATACACCCGGCCCCCGGTCACCGTGAGATCCAGATCTTCGGAATACGTGTACCGGACCGAAAGGGTCACGCCCGCTCCCGGAGGTGTCGCCAGCGATATCCAGCCCTCGACCAGATCAAGACAGTACTCGCCGGGCGCCAGCGGGGTGCCGTCGAGCTCAACCGCCGAGACCTCGTGAAGTACCTTGTGATCCACCCGGAACAGTTTGCGGGTGTTGT
>Ga0180007_10004814_pt1 | contig 14102 bp, 11 predicted proteins | sample MM_PC_MetaG_FD_121122 | JGI IMG/M metagenome (GOLD analysis project Ga0180007, IMG submission 121122) | Groundwater microbial communities from the Aspo Hard Rock Laboratory (HRL) deep subsurface site, Sweden - MM_PC_MetaG | ecosystem: Environmental > Aquatic > Deep subsurface > Groundwater... | reverse complement strand
ATTTCCTGTAAAAGCAAATTCTCCAAACCTTACTGTCGGACGTTCAGGTGGATCCGGATAGAGTCGTGTAAGTTGCCACTCGATTTCTGTCATTGTCCTATCACTAAGTTCATTTGCTGATAAATCAGCGTTTTGTCGTAATACAGGATCAGTATAACAATCAAGTTCTATAACATGTATGTATCTATACGGTATTGCATCTACAACACTGAACCCTGGATCATACGGGTCTAATGTCATGACAAACATTACATTATTCGCACCTTCTCCTGTGGGTCCGAAAAAGATTTGTCCTATGCGATCCCAAGCCTGTTTGAATTTCTCTACATCTCCGGTTTCACGCATACCCCATGGGAACCAAAAATAAGGTTCATGGAAAAGTCTTAAATAGACAGGACCTAAACCAGACATCTCGCGAGCCATATTACGCAATAATGGATCGAGTTCTCCTTCTATCACTGCATCAAGGACCATGTTTTGATTTATATAATCATTGATAAAATCATCGTAGGTGATGCCACCAGTATTTAAACTATTGAACCGCGCGCGCTCTGCTTCAATCTTGGCAATTGAGTCTGGATCAGTTCCATTATCTCTTGTAATCTGCGCCCAACTTCGAAATTCCATTGTAATTGATGGGATAGGCACATTAAGTAAACTTGAGATTTCTGTATTACGTTCCATAATATCTGAATAATAATTTGTAATGCCATATGAATCTATTGGTTCAAAAATAGTTGTAAACCAGGTAGCAAGTACAGGACTCTGTCCATATTCGGATTGATAAACACCTGTCCTAGTTCTCCAATCATCAACACTCGTATCTAAAGGAATATTCTGCAGGTTGTGCCCGCCTGTACCAAAAACTCTTTTTTCATCACTTAATCTACCAACCTGTATATCACTAACAAGCATCCACCCACCGATAGTATCAGGGGTAGTGTCGTAACCAAAAGACACTTCTTTAACATCTGACCAATCAAAACCAGCAGGCGTTCTATCTAAAACCCAGGTAAATGGTAAAGATACACACTGATTATTAGTATTTAATCCTAACATTTCTTCGACTGGATAAACAACCTGGTTACTACTTTCATCCTCAATCTTCATCACTAAATATGGGGGGGTAGCTCCAAAATCTCCTAAGATATGAAATCTTAATGTGTGCTGCTCTGGCTCAATAACTAGCGAGGACCAATCTTTCTTATCAGCGTGCAGTCCATCTGGATCAAGCTCAACACCCCACCAACCCCAATCATAAGCTGTCCCAAAATCTGCCTTTATCCATTGCATACCAGGTACATGCCAATCATCCACAATCCCAACTGATGCATCACCCATCTGCCATCCGATCTCGCTAAAACTCGATGCAGGACTATTAGCATTAAATGCATCAATCAAAGATTCAAATGGTAATCTTGATTCCTGTTTCGCCTTCTGAATCACAAAATTATGGTAGTAGCCTTCTGGTGCGACTATATCAAATCCGGCAAGCCCGTCTGCTCGAACCCAGATATCATTACCAAACCACTCAGGATGATAATTATATTCATTCCCAAATTCCCACATTAGAATTGCTGGATGGTCTCTGTGGTCATTAATATAATTCTTATATTCGTCATTCGCTATTTCATACGCCCATGAAAAACCCATGATAACTTTGATTTCATTAGCATGCAGCATATCTAAAATCGCTCTAGTTTCCTCATAGGTCTCTCCTTTTATTGGACGGTATGTTCTTATAGTATTAATACCCATCTCTCTCATTAATGGAATATCAATCTCATACCATGTGTTAAAATCAGGCGGGTAATCATTAGGAGGTTCAACCGGAGTACTACCAATGCTATACGGTACCCAGCATATTCCTCTAATTTCATACGGCTCTCCATCCACAAGTAATTCTCTGCCAACAGTAGTTACTGGAGGAATCTCTGGAAATATCTCTAACATTGCTGTAGCCGATGTCTCTGACCACTCTCCATCATTATCCTGAACAGTAAAATATATCTCGTGAATGCCAGGAGATAATGTATTAATAGTAACTCCATCCGATGGCGCAAGAGCATCTCCATAATAAAAAACTCCATCTATGCTAGACTCCCACGAATAACCTTCTACGGTCCCATCTATGTCTGTTTCAGAGCCTGTGAATATTACATCTTGTCCTTCTCGAGCTGGGCTTGGAGAAATTGTATCTATATGCGCTGTGGGTGGCTGATTAAACAAAGCCGTAATCTCTAATGTTGCTGTAGCTGGCTCTTCTGACCAATCACCTTCTTCATCCTGCGCCATAAAATATATCTCGTGAAAGCCAGGAGACAGGGTATTAATAGTAATTGTATCCGGTATATCTTCGTAAAACACACCATCTATGCTAGATTCCCACCTATATGTTTCCACAGTCCCATCTGAATCTACTCCGTGTCCTCTGAATTCTACATCCTCTCCTTCTTCAGCTGTCTCCGGAAATATAGAATCTATATACGCTGTGGGTGGTTGATTAATCTCTTCAACAATCTCTAATATCGCTGTAGCTGGCTCTTCTGACCAATCACCCCTATCATCCTGAACTTGAAAGCTTATTGTGTGAGTACCTAAAGATAAATCATCTGCTCTCATGGTAAATACAGCAGCAATATCATTCAAAATACCATCTAAATCAGAACGCCATTCATAACCTTCAATAGTTCCATCTGTATCATTCCCATATCCAGTAAAGACTACATCTTGCCCCTCTTGAGCTGGATTAGGAGAAATTGAATATATGTATACCGTAGGCAGGATGTTTGCAATTGGGTTGTAATTCAATGCCTCATAAGCATCTACTATTCCATAACCATAATTTGAATCCCAGCCAATCTCTCCTTTATCTTCGGCAGTAGACTGTAAAACTGTTCTTACCTCATACGGGGTAGTAGCTATACCATTGGCTATTAACAAGGCTGCTACACCACTAACATGAGGGGCAGCCATAGATGTGCCTTCATAGAACCAGTATCCCCAGTCATCAAAAGTAGTTCCGAATGTCTGCTGTAAAACTCCATCTACATAACCATCTCCATCTTGGTCCACACTTATATCTCCGCCAGGGGCAACCAAATCTAGAGAATGACCCCTATTAGAATAAAAAGTAGGCATTTCATCATATCCTGTAGCACCCACAGCTATACAATAATCATCATAACGAGCAGGGTAACTAACAGTATCTTCAGATCCATCATTTCCAGAGGCACATATAATAGTCACCCCTGCATTATAAGCATAGGCCAATGCATTTTCCAAAACAGTTGCAGGATAATCTCCGCCTAAACTCAGATTGATGATATCTGCGCCGTTATCAGTTGCAAAATAAATACCTTCTGCAATATTAGTGTAAGTACCAGCTCCAAAGCTATCCAAAACCTTCACAGGCATAATCGAACAATCAAAAGCCACACCTGCAACACCTATTCCATTATCTGTACTTTGAGCAATAGTACCAGTAACATGTGTTCCGTGTCCTTCATCATCATTAGGATGCTCATCGTCATTGACAAAATCATAACCTGGTACAAAAGAGGTATCAGCTAAATCTGGTGCCTGATAATAAGTCCCAAGGTAATCCTCATAAGCAACGCCTGTATCTAATACAGCCACTATTACATTAGGATTTCCAGTTTCAATATCCCAAGCCTCTTCCATATTAATCCCGCCATTTTCAGAATTATCCATATGCCACTGATATTTATAAAATGCGTCTTCAGGCTGCAAACAGGCATAAGCAATATAGTTAGGCTCAGCATATTCAATAATAGGCACATTCTTATAGACATCAACCATTTCAGGAACTGTTCGGTGGGAAGGGATCTTTAATATAGCAATGCCAGAGGAAGGACTAGTATATGATACAGCAGTACCATGTATTAAATTCAGGACAGATCTTTCACTCCCAGTAGTTTTTGAGTTGAATTTTATTATAATTTCTCCTTGGACATATGCTGGGGCACCCTTTTCTATTAAGCTTCTTTGTCGTATTTCATCCTCAGTCAACCCCTGTTGGGTTAAGAGCAGAGCAAAACACGACATAATCCCTATAATCAAATATATCTTTTTCATATTTCCCACCATCGCTGTAACCCTAATATTTTATCTAGATTACTATCATTAGATACTTTATACTTTTAAAAATTAAATATAAAGTATATAAAAAAAGTATGCATAAAACTCCTTCTACTATATAGTATACCCTATAATGTATATTTTTTCAATAGAATAAATATGTTATATTAAATAGAAAAAAGGAGGGGAATAACCATATCAACCGCCAATTATTTACGTCTTAAAAATACGCCCCTCTCTCTTTCGAAAAAGGGGCGTATTTTTTTTCATTATTAATTGTTTAATCCAGGTAGGTCAAAATCCACTACCATCAGGGATACCGTCACCAGCATCTGGCGCCGGTTCTCCATGTCCATATTCTCCAGCAATTGCAACACCAAAACTAGCTGCCACAAAAACTGCCAATAGTGCTATCACTAAAAATTTCTTCATGTGTCTCCTACTTTCTTATAAAACACCTTATTAAACGACCAGATGTTTCAAATTTTAGTTATATTCCATCCATTTACTTCTACAGCCAATGTTGTTAATTTTTATATTTTAACACAATATTTAAATTTGTCAAACCAATTCTGATGCCGGGGGCGGGAAAACGACATAATCTTGCATAATTTTACTAATATGCTAAACTTATTTCTATGATGGATAAAACCAAATTAAATTTAAGCGCGGTAATTCTGGGCATGACCTCAATTATAGGTCAAATAATTATCATAAGAGAACTTATTATCGTTTTCTACGGAAACGAACTTTCTTTGGGAGTCATACTTGCAAGCTGGCTCTTCTGGGTATCGATAGGAAGTACTGTATTAGGCAGATTAGTGAATAGATTAAAATCTAAAAAAGCTACACTCTCTAATATTCAACTATCCCTCGCCGTATTTCTACCTCTAAACATATTTTTAATCCGCAATATAAAATCGATTCTAAAGATTTCAAGCGGCGAAATCATTGGTTTTATACCAATGCTTGGTTGTTCCTTTCTATCCCTCTCTCTACTATGTATAATGCTAGGTTTTACCTTTATATTAATAGCAAGGCTTTCTGCAGAAAACAGCAAAATCCCCTCTAAAGAAGTGGGAAAAATTTATTTATTGGAAGGGCTGGGGGCTTCTATAGGAGGGCTCCTCTATAGTTTTTTCCTTATTAAGACTCTCTCGCCATTCCAGACTGCATTCATCGTAGGGAGTTTCAATCTCATCATCTCCATTCTATTTAATAGGAACTTCTTTCAACTCATCTATCTAATAGGCCTCTCAACCACATTTATATTCAACTGGCCGGCACACTTAGAAAAATATACAAGGCAGTTGCAATTCAGGCCTTTTGAATTAGTAGAAAGCACGGACTCTATTTACGGCAATATCACTGTTACAAAATCCAAAACACAATTTAGTTTTTATGAAAACGGCCTACTTATCTTTACAAGCCCAGACCTCCTAACAAGCGAGGAATCAGTCCATTATGCATTACTGGAACACCCTGCGCCGAAAGATGTGCTCCTTATAGGCGGCGGAGTAGGCGGTTCTCTTAAAGAAATCCTAAAACATCCCATAGAAAGCCTCGACTATGTAGAACTCGATCCTCTAATAATTAAACTCGCTGAAAAATATCTGCCGCTCATTAAAGACGACAGGGTAAATATAATACATACAGACGGCAGGTTTTTCGTTAAATCTGACCTTGCAATAAGGGGATATGACGTTGTGATCCTCAATATTCCTGACCCATATACAGCTATGTTAAATAGATTTTATTCTATAGAATTTTTCAGGGAGGTTAAAAAAATCCTTACGCCTGACGGCATCTTATCATTTTCACTCACCTCTTCCGAAAACTATATAAATCAGGAACAAGCCTATTATCTAGCCAGCATTTACAATACCCTTAAACAAGAATTTCAGGATATAAATATCTTGCCGGGAGACAGGGCTACGTTTCTTGCTACAAATAAATCCGGCATGTTAACCTATGAGGCAGATATCTTAATAAACCGGCTGCGAGAAAGAAGAATATCTTCTAAATTTGTCCGGGAATATTATCTGCCCTTTAAACTAGACCCTTTAAGGATTAAATATATAGAGAATACGTTGAGAGAATTTACGGATGCAAAAATAAACCAGGATTTCAAACCTATCTCTTACTTCTATCACATGTCAGCATGGATGGGCCTTTTCCACTCCGGAAAGGGGATCCTGCCATATTTACAAAAAATCAATTTAAATCTATTTATCTTAATAATAGTGTTTCTATTTTTCCTGGGGTATTTAATAAAACATCTGATGAAATTCACCTTTAAACTCCCTGTAATCCTATCTATCGGAACTACAGGTATGAGTGAAATATCTTTCCAGATAATCGTAATCCTGACATTCCAATTTCTATATGGTTATATTTACTATAAAATAGGGCTGATTTTGACCTCTTTTATGATAGGCCTTGTGTTGGGAAGTTTCTGTATCAATAGAATCGTGCAAAAATTACAGGACGAAAGATCCCTTTATATAAAAACCCAAATTGCCGTATGTATCTACCCTTTACTGCTTCCAGCAATATTCACTCTTATTGCAAAAATCAATCTAACCAGGCCGGATATTGGTAATAGCCTTCAGGTGAGTTTTGCAATGTTACCGATTATAGCTGGTTTTATAGGAGGGTTCCAGTTTCCTCTTGCAAATAAAATCTGCCTCAAAGACTCTCAAGATGTCGGAAGAACCACAGGACTTTTATACGGCATAGATATATTTGGGGCATGTATTGGCGGATTATTAGTAGGGGTAATACTTATTCCAGTCATTGGTATTATAGAAACATGTATTTTCTTATCCATTCTAAACACGATTATATTAATCTTACTTACATCTACCCGTAAATCGTAATATTTTCAATGATGGGCTACTAAAAGTACAACCTAACTTTTCAAATAATACGCTTTTAACTATCCTTGTCTTGTTTTTTTCAAAAAATATGCTATATTTATATATAGAGGTTAGACCTCGATCAAGGAGGCGTATAAGTAGCGCAAGCAAAAAGGTTTATAGCCTATAAAAAAAGCCGTTTTTAAACGGCTTTTTTTATTGCACCTCTTTCTCGTTAAAAACCTCTGCGGAAAAGATATAAATCTCTGTGGACTTGTCCTTCCAGGCAGTCGCAGGAAGACCTGCCTTCATGCAGGTATGCTCGAGGAAAGTCTCTTTATCCCATCCGTATTCTGTCGCAACCTGCGGCAGAAGAAGCCCTGAATTAAAACCGCGCTTCATGTATATACCATGCTTACCGACTTCTATTTTGTCCACATCGTTGATTTTTTTAAGGGGGGTAAGAGCGGATATCTCCAATTCTATCTCATCCAGTTCTTCTTTAGATACAGGGCTAAATCGGGGATCATTTATTGCTGCGGATTTTGCAACGTCTTTAACGGTTTCATAAAGTGGTTTTACTGCAATTATATATCCAATACAACCGCGAAGCTGGCCGTGTTTTTTTATTGTTACAAATGCCCCGCAATTCTCTTTTAGACGTTCTTCAGTAACCTCGATCCCGGCCTGTTTTTCTCCGGCAACAGCTTCTATTATAGAAGCCCTGGCGATATCAATAAGTTTTTGTTTCTCTTTTTTATTTAAATATTCGTTGCTCATTATAGTCTCCCCCTTTTTGTCTGATTCTTCAGGGATGTATATAACTACGCTGGAATAACCCACTACCCTTGATTTGTCACCTATCTCGACATCTCCACTATTGGCATATTTTAAAATCTCGATCTCTCCCCCTAAAATGTTAGATAATTCCATTATGGTTTTTATGCCATCAATTCCGCAACATACGGTATCCTCTCCTGGAACATTCCTAGCCTTAACCCCGCTTATATGCGCCTCTAATCCGGGAACATCCCCTCCTTTTATAAACTCTAAAGTCTCCCTGTCAATTTTATTCGCGTCTTCATAGCTGGGATAATGTGACATATCCGTAGAGATAATGACAATGTCCTCCTTGCTTAAATTGTCAGCTAAGGCTTGCGCTAATTTTTTATAGCTATCGTCGTAGCTATTACCAAATAGCATAGGGACTATCTTAAAATCTCCGTCTAACACAGTCTGTAAAAACGGTAATTGTATCTCAATAGTATGGTCCCGTTCATGAACGGGGCTATTATATTGAAAGATACTATCAGTCCTTACTATCTTATCTCCTATTTCTTTATCTAAAGCAATTAAACCTAAAGGAGTCTTCCAGGTACTATACCCGTCAATGGCAATGCCTGGAAAACGGGCAGTATGCGAATTGCAGATTAGTATTGCTGAATTGACCTTGCGTCCTTCTAATTGTTTAAAACCATATGCGGCAACCTGGCCTGAATATACATATCCAGCATGAGGGACAACTATGGCTAAAATCCTTCCTTCAATGTCATGTTTTCGAACATCAGCTAAAAATTCATTCAACATTTCTTTAAGCCTGGCTTCATCTGCAGGATAAAATGCCCCTGAAACAGCTGGTCTTCGCGGCTCTTCCGAAGAAGAACTGCTACAAGAAAGCAAAGACATTAAAACAGTCAATATGAGTATCTTTTTCATATCTCAACCCGCCAGATTTTTGTAATACTCTGCATCTCTGTGCGAAACATTGTCAGTATTTCTGAATATTTTAAGGAATGGTAGCACAACGGCCGCTATAATCCCTAAAAATCCCATCTTAAAAAACTCTTTACGTGTAATTTTTTTATCTAGCATTGGGACCTCTCTTTATTTGGCATCCGCCTCAGGCGGATGCCCTACATGTATGTTAATTCCACCTACCCGGTATCTTATGGTTACAAAATGTACACTTCCCTCCATCAATATTATAATCTAAAATCATGTAGCCGCGTCTTGCAATAACAATATTTTTACACACAGGGCAATATGTATTATTGCCCTCATGCCCAGGCACATTACCTACATATGCATAATGTATACCTTTCGACATTGCGATCTGCCTTGCACGCGTCATAACCTCTACTGGTGTAGGAGGCAGATTCTTCAATTTAAACATAGGCCAAAACCTGGAAAAATGCATTGGGACTTCATTCCCTAAATTCTCCACGACCCAATCGCATAATGCAGTAAAATCCTCTGCAGTGTCATTATATGTGGGTACTACTAAATTTGTAAGCTCTATCCACACGCCTGATTCTTTCATTATCTTTATTGCATCAAGCACTGGCTTAAGTGTGGCTCTTGACATGGTCTGATAAAATTTATCCGTAATGCCCTTTAAATCAATATTTGCCGCATCTACAAATGTTACTGCCTCTTTTAACGGCTCCGGATTTATATACAAAGCAGTAACCCAGACATTAAAAATGCCGTTTTTGTGCGCAAGCCTTGCGGTATTTGCGGCGTATTCAAAAAATATAACGGGTTCGGAATAGGTATAGGCAATTGTTTTACAGTTTGTATTTATTGCCTGTCTTATAACGTCTTCAGGTGCTAAATCAATATTCCTCGTATTTTCAGGCTCTCCTTGTGATATCTCCCAATTCTGGCAATACATACAATGCAGGTTACACCCTGCTGTTGCTATAGAAAACGAGCCTGTCCCAGGTAAATAATGAAAAAGAGGTTTCTTTTCGATGGGATCGACATGCACAGCACAGGGCTTTCCGTATACTAATGTCTGAAGCCTTCCTCCTATATTCATACGGGCCCTGCAATCTCCTCTATCACCATTATTTAATTCGCATTCTCTTGGACACAGTAAACATTTAACCTTATTCATCTATAACCCTGTAATACCTTGCCTCTCTAGGCTCCAAACCTGCTTCTTCCAATCTGGTTAGAATATCATCTTTGAGTTTCGGCTGTAATTGCAAGGGTTTTTCGACCATTCCTGCATCTAGCGAAGCTTGTTCACTATTACCTTTTCCGCTCAAACTCGGAAGAGAAAGTAAAAGTATATTTTCTACTATACCCGCTACAAAGAATATTATTAAAACCACTGAAATAAAAAGAAAAATCCTATCTTTCATTTCCTCTTAAAAACCTTCCTGCCCCAGCTTGACAACATATCAAGAAACGCGCCTGTTGCGCAAAAGTACCGACAAAATGGCCGATAATGGAATAAAGACAGCCCTAATACTATAAATGCGATACCCCACGCAATAATGCTACCTCTTCTTAAAAATACGGTTGAAAAAGGTTCGTAATTTACAATGTTTGAATTATTTAATACTAAAACTAACAGGGCTAAAAGCCATAATAGAATCCATCTGATCTTTCTCAACCTATTTGCTGATTCCGAAGACATCTCCAGGTTAAATTTAAAAATCTTATTCAAAAATATCTGGAGCGCTCCGAAAGGACACATATAAGAACAAAAAAAAGCACTAATTAAAAATGTCAGGATGAGGCCGGAAAAAATAAATACATGCCATGACATGTTCGATCTGAAATCCGGTAGATTCCATAAAAGAATACTCCCAAGGTTTGACATTGAGATAAAAACTGCCTTGTAAAATCCAAAATACAAAATTGAAATAAATAATCCCGTATACCTAAGCCACTTGAAGTTAAAATAGAATGCAAGCAGAAGAAAAATAATGATTAAAACTGTTATATAGAAAGCAGTGTCTGGATTTAAAGGCAATTCACTCGTTTTTTTTCCTTTCAATCCGCTAATTATTATCTGAATATTATCCAAAGCGGCCTTTAAAATTCTGGCAACCGACTTACTGGATATGGTTGCTTGAGTTATGCCATCTATATCCTCACCTACTATAAATCTATCGCTAGCCCCCTTCCCCTTAAACTGGCCCAGAAATTCCGGACTCGTAATACCACTAGCGTACTGAGGGGTCTCATTATGGCGCAGCACTTCGAGATTTAGTATGTTCCCTTCTTTATCAAGCCCCACCAGTATCTCAAGGGGGCCGCTATACCCTTTCTCTTCAGGCGCAACATCCCTGGTATTAAAACAATAGCCGATTAATCTGTTCTTTTTATAAACCTCATGATATAAAAATGGTTTTTCATTTTTCTTAAAAAATTCTCCTTCAGGCATAACTGTCTGCAATTCGCCCCCTGAAAAACCTTTAGTATCTGGCCTCAATCTTCCGTAAATATTCGCACCTAATGCTGTCAAAAGCGTTATAAAAACAATTGCCTTGAATAAAATTGCTCTACGCACTCTTCTGCCTCTTTATAAATAAAACTATGCTTACTGCACAAATTAGTCCGCTAATTACCTGTGCTATCTTTAAATCGGTATTCCATATATACAAGCTATCGTAGCGCAGACTAGATATTACTATTCTAGTGCAATTATACATCACTAAATACAGCAAAAAAAGTCCCCCATCGAATTTTAACCTCTTCCTCATAGACCATAAGATAAAAAACCCGATAAGGTTAAAGAAAAGTTCATAAAGCTGGGTGGGGTGTACTGGTAGGTTTTTATATGCCGGGTAAGGTAAGCTTCCTTCCGGGAATCTTATACCAAATATAGATCCTGTAGGAATGCCGGAACAGCACCCATTTAGAAAGCAACCTATTCTACCTATTGCCTGGCCCAAGATTATTGAAGGGGCTAATAAATCAGCCAGTTTCCAAAAAGAGATTTTATGGAATTCGGAGAATACATATCCTGTAATTATCCCGCTTAAGATTGCACCATGTATAGCAAGCCCTCCCTGCCACACTTTGAAGATAGATACTGGCTCTTTTATAAAACTTGAAGGGTCAAAAAACAAAAGATAATAAAGACGCGCACCTGTCAATGAACCTATCACAAGATAAAAGGTAAGGTTATAGACTAGATCTATCTTAATGCCTTTTCGAATTGCTTCATGCTTTGCAATATAAATACCTACAAGAAACGCTATGGCAACCATCAAGCCATAGCTGTAAATTGTGATAGGTCCGAGTTTAAGTATAATGGGGTGCATTGTTATTCAACGTAGCCAACAGGAATTATATATATAGGAACAAGATCTTCTGGAAGGTTCAGTAGTTTCTTTACTCTATCATCAGAAAAAGCCCCTACAGGAACGGAACCGAGCCCCTCACTAATTGCCTGCAAATGCACATTCTCTGCAGCATGGCCAATTTCGATATAAACGTAATTCTCACCTCTCTTCCCATAAGAGGAGGTCGTCCTTTTAAAATCAGCGGTTATGACTATATCTATGCCAGCATCTTTTACAAAGCCCTGGCCATAACATGCGCGGGAAAGCTCTTCCCGTAAATCCTTATCTTTAAGCCTCCGCAAACTGTGTGTTTGTGGAAGATAATGGAAAAGCCCGTCTGGACTGAGGATATAAACTTCTAAAGGGAAAGTAGCCCCTGCAGAAGGGGCGCTACGAAATCCTCTGGAGCCGTCTGTAATACCCTGGCAAGCCCAAAGCAATTGACTGATTTGATCGATTGTTAATGCCTTTTCTGATAAAGTCCTTTCAGATCTTCTTCTTTTAATTGTCTCTTCTAAAGAAACCTTGCCTTTTTCTTTTGGTTCAGGAAGTTTTATTACCATACCTTCCTCCGCATAGGAAACTGTAGATAAAAACAGGGATAAGACTAAAATAAAATTGAATCTAAACATTATAATTTTATTGTATTGCACTACCAGTATCCAGCATCTAGCAAAGCTATCTTATTTCTATATCCAACTTACCTGTCCTCTGTTTTGCAAGATCCCAGCTATAATCATAAAGATGAAGCCCTTTACTCGAAGCTATAATCTCACCGTTTTGAACACCTATTTCTTCTGCCATGTACTGTTTTACTAGTTCCAGGCCTCCAAGATTTGATGGGAACCCACCCCACAAATCCCATGACCTGAAATAAGGAAAAAAGTGTAGTTTTCCATATCGGACCCTTGTATCTATAAGACGGAGGCAAGGCGGATCATTTAGTTTTATATCAGAAGGCATACCTATTTCCATTATTGCCTGGTTAGTTCCATGCCCTTGCGTCTTGTATATCTTTATAACCTCTTCAATTTGGTTTACCTCAAGAGGCATTTCCTTTACCATTTCTCTGCCATCAATCATCTGTCTTACTCTTACCTTCGCATCAACCAGTCGCTCTCCGTACGTATAATCTTCTGTCTCTGTTTTCTGGCCAGTCAATAAATAAGAAAGGTAACTATGAATATATTCCATGCTGGTAGGGGCTGGTATGCCGGAGCCTTCAGGGACAAGGGGTATTATCTGATGTGCAGGGTTCTTTATCTTTATGGTAACATAATCAAACTCAAGCCTCTTCTGACCCTCATAACTACCTCTAGTGATGGTATATACATGTCCTTCTTCCAGGATATTTGAAATGGCCTGAAACCATGCATCATCCAAGTCAAATGCCTCTATATAAACAGGTTTAAGTTCTTCTTTTGCCATCTTATGTCAACCTCCAATGTTTCTTTAATTCTTCGTTTATCTCGCCGATTCTGTCTCTATCTAAGCCTCTTATGTTTATTGTACTCCTAGAGCTATTTTCCTTCAACATAATTTCTTCCAATTCACTTACCGAAATCACGTCACGACCGAATACCTTAGAATGGTTTCTGACAAAATTATCATCTGAACAAACACTTATTTTATCGGACGGATCAGCCCCTCTAAGCATATCAACAATAAAACTGTCGGCATCCTTATCATCTGCGACAAACAAGGCCTCTATATCCCCATATGAATGCCTTCTTACGCCCAGCTCATTTTGCGAACTATCAAACACAATAAAAATCTTGTCGAATATGTCTTTATGTGTCATAAAATTCTTTAACATTTGAATAAAAGACATACGCGCTGTTTCAAGGCTCACATCACTTTTAGCTTCAAGTTGAACAATCTTATTTATCGCATTATATCCGTCAATGATCAGGTATCTCGACATGATACTTCCAAGCCCTCCCTTTTCAATAAAGCGCCTGTCACCCCGTCACCCGCAATTAAATTACCCTTGAAGTTACCGTCATAGATCTTCCCGACTCCGCAGGAGGGGCTTTTTGATTTTAAAACAGCTTTTTTT
>Ga0180007_10004813_pt1 | contig 14106 bp, 8 predicted proteins | sample MM_PC_MetaG_FD_121122 | JGI IMG/M metagenome (GOLD analysis project Ga0180007, IMG submission 121122) | Groundwater microbial communities from the Aspo Hard Rock Laboratory (HRL) deep subsurface site, Sweden - MM_PC_MetaG | ecosystem: Environmental > Aquatic > Deep subsurface > Groundwater... | reverse complement strand
CTCCGATCATGATTGGCCTATCACTTTTGTCTTTGTTTCTCATCACCAAAGGGCCCCTGTCCAGATTGACCGGGATCGGTCTTTTTCTTATGCTTGTGGCCTATCTGTACTATAGTATTCGGTTGGCCAGAAAAGAAGTGTCGGAAGATATCAACAAGCAATTCCAGGAGGGCGTTCCTTCCCGGTCAAACTCCTTATATCGGGATTTATTATTTATCGGCGGGGGGCTGTTACTTCTCGTCACTGGCTCCCGCCTTCTGGTCATGTCCGCATCAGACATTGCCCGTTTTATGGGAATAAGCGAGGCTGTCATCGGCCTTACGGTAATTGCAGCAGGTACGAGTATGCCAGAACTTGCCACTTCTATTATGGCAGCATTCCGGCGGCAGCCTGATATTGCCGTGGGTAACGTTGTCGGGTCAAATATTTTCAATGTTCTTGGAATTATGGGAGCAGCATCCATTGCGAATCCGCTTTCGGCAACCGGAATAACAGGTTTGGACTTGTGGGTAATGGTTGCTTTTTCCATGGCATTACTGCCACTTCTATATACAGATTTAAAACTGCAGCGGTGGGAAGGGGCATTATTGCTGTTGGGTTATACCGGGTACCTGTGGACTTTATGGCCTTAAAGCCAATGGTTTTTCATATGAATATACAGCCTGGGTAAAGCGGGCGAATGGAGAATCGACACATAACACCGTATTCTTTTATCGTTTGCCATGCATCCGGGGTGGGAGGAACTTTTTGATGATGGATCTGTATCAATTTGTACGAACCAATAAAAAAATAGTGATCTGGGTTTGTTTTTTCGGCCTGTTGTTTCTGGTGCGCAAGGTTTTTGGTCTTGTTTTTTTGACCTTCATTCTATGTTATATCTTCAATAATATCATTGTTCAACTGGAACGTCGAACCCTATTGGGAAGACGCTTCTGGATCATATCGGTATATTTGTTTTCCATGGCGGTGGTTGCCGGCCTGTTTTTCTTTGCTTTGCCCCACATTTTGGGGGAAACCAAATTGTTCATCACCAAAATACCCCAGTCCGTGGATGCCATACATGTGCATTTGGACAAACTGGCGCATAAACAACCTCAGATAGCCCCGATTATGGAGCGGATCAAGGATTCGGTAACCATTAACAACTTGCTGGGAATCAATCGTGAGGCATTGGTTGATTTTGTAGTCGGTTTTTTCAACCAGACCCTTCATTTTACCACTTATTTTCTGCTGGCCACTCTGTTTAGTTTTTTAATCCTGCTGGATTTACCCAACTTGAGGACGCGGGTGTTCGCCCTGCGGGATACACGTTTCAAAGATGCCTATGATGAAACTGCCGGCAGTGTTGTCCAGTTTGCTCTGGTTGTGGGAAATACCTTTCAGGCCCAGATCCTGGTCGCCGTGCTCAACACCCTGCTGACCGGTCTGGGGCTCTGGTTTTTTAAAATAGAAGCCATTGCGCTGCTGGCGAGTATTGTTTTTTTTGCAGGCCTGATTCCTGTATGGGGAACCTTTATCTCCTCCATTCCCATTTTACTGCTTGCGTTTAACGATGGGGGAATGGGGCTGGCGGGCAAGGTGGTCTTCATGATTGGGTTCGTCCATGCAGTCGAGACCTATGTCCTAAACCCGCGAATCGTCTCCGCCGTCCTCAAGATCAACCCTTTGCTGACCCTGATTATTCTTTATGTCGGGCACTCTTTATTCGGACTCTGGGGCATCCTGCTGGGCGTTCCGGCTGCCGTGTATGTCTACCGCTATATCCTGATGATACCGGGTACCCTTTGCACAGACAGCAAAACCTGAAGGGTTTTCAAAAAGAGTTTTCAGTGCCCGGCAAAAAATAGCATCTCCCTGATGTCTGCCCGATCAAAGGGTGTGACAAAAACTTCGCCGGTCCTTTCTCGCTTTTTGCTGTCCAGATTTTCCCAAATATAAACGCCCGGGCTGGCTAGGAAAACAGAGGAATAGGTGCCAACGGCCAACCGTTAGGACAATAAAACGATTACGAATATGTTTTGGCATTTGGAAAGCTCACTTTCATTATCTTCTACTGTCGCAACACAAATTTCACTATCGGGCGCGGCAGTCCATTTTACCCTTCCATTCTACCTGGCGTTTACCCCAGGACAAACAACCTTCAGATAAAGCATCAAGGAGAGAAGAGAGGTGTTTAATTTTGGCACCTATTGTTTCCCCAGTTTTTTGCATTTTTCATCATCGAAATCCCATACAATTTTGGAAGTGATCTCTAATCAGTTAAAGCGATTTTTGCCAAATTCAATTTTTAGATAGAATTTAGCCCCAGGGTAAATTTTGCTATCCAAAAACTTAATATTTTAGTATGAACGTCGTTTAGTGCCCAATAACAAGTATGGAGAAAACAAAAAAATGAACCTCTGGCTGACAAAATCCATTTCGCGAAAAATAGGATCTCTGGCTGTATTAGCCCTTTTCAGTATACTGCTTATCATGATGGTCAGTGTGACCTTTTTTGGGAAAATTTCACAGATCGCGTCCCTGGCCGACGTGGGGAATGCATATCGTATAGCATACTACCAATCCATGTCCGCCTATGAACACTATATGACAACAGGAGATCACTCCGCCCTGGAACGGTTCAAAGCTGCCAATACCCTCATGCGCAAAAAAGACGGTGCAATTGTAAAATTGCATGAATTATTGGCACAGGGCAACTCCGTTGCCCAGGCAGTTGAAAAGTACAGCAAGGATGTGCCGAATATTGACCCTGTGACAACAACTGCTGCTGCCCACCTCATTAACAACCTTAAAGGCAATGAACGCCTGGCCAGGTTGGTTGAAGTCTCTGCCAAAGGCAGTGACCACTCCCATCGCTTTAACAGCCTCGTGGATCAATACAGCCATTCCGCCTCTGTTTCGGAAAAAGAACAGATAACAAAAGAAATCCAAATCCTCGCCCCTGAACTGGAGCTCCTTGCCGAAAAAATCATACTGATTTTCAAGGATATTTCCCAATACCTGATCGGATATGTAAAAACACTTTTTTACATACTGGCGGCCGCGATCGTTCTGATTCTCGGCCTGGTTTCATTTTTTATCATCAAAAGCATCACCCTGCCCTTAAAAAAGACTGTCCATTTTGCAGAAGAAATGGCAAAAGGGAACCTCACCCTTTCCCTTAAAATCAAAAACCAGGATGAATTGGGAATGATGACCATTGCCATGAATGCCATGACCCGCTCACTGTCAGCGATGATCAAGGATGTGAAATCCGGCATCACCCAGCTGGGAACTTCATCAAACGGATTATTCGCTATATCGGATCAACTATCAACCCTTGCCGGTCAGGCCTCTGACAAATCCGATCGTGTGAGCGCTTCGGCGGAAAAAATGAACCAGAACATGGTGACCATGGCAGCGGCCATGGAAGAGTCCGCCACCAACATCAACCTGGTCAGCATGTCCAGCGATGAAATGACCTCCACCATTGACGAAATTGCCAAAAATGCAGAAACTGCCAGAGGGGTATCTTCCGAAGCCGTCATCCAGGTAAAGAAGGCATCTGAACGAATGATGGAACTGGACAATGCCGCCCGGAAAATAAGCCGGATTACAGAAACAATAACCGATATCAGTGAACAAACCAATCTTCTGGCGCTAAATGCCACCATTGAGGCGGCCAGGGCCGGGGAAGCGGGAAAAGGCTTTTCAGTGGTGGCCAATGAAATCAAGGCGCTTGCAGGACAGACGGCCAATGCCACAGCGGATATCAAACAACAGATTTCAGATGTCCAGACAAGTGCCAAAACAACCATTTCTGAAATTTTACAGGCCTCCAAAATCATTGAAACCATAAATGGGATTGTTGCCACCATCGCGACCGCAGTGGAAGAGCAATCTGCAGTTACCCGGGAGATCTCTGGAAATATCGAACAGATTGCCCAGGGGGTAACCCAGGTAAATACCACAGTGGCCCGAAGTTCCATCACTGTGACTGAAATAACAGAAGAAATAGCTGAAGTCAGCGGATCCTCAACACAGGTTGCCGCCAATAGCCTATTGGTTAAAGAACGGGCAGATGACCTGTCCGCAGTGTCTGTCCAGCTACAGGCACTGGTCGGAAAATTTGAAGTCAGCTAACGCTTTTAAGGGATTTTCATAGAGATTAACCATAGCTAAATTTATGCACCACAGGAGGATTTATGCAGTTTAAGGAGTATACCAGTTTTCACCAGATGCTTTCAGAGACCGTTGACAATTATAGCGACAAGCCTGCATACCGGTGGTTTGACAAAAATGCCACTGCCACTTGTGTTACATGGCAAACCTTCTATGACCAGGTAAAATCGGTATCAAAAAGCCTTATTGCCCTTGGTGTTGAAAAAGGCGACACGGTGAATATTTTGAGTTATACCTGCTATAAATGGGTTTTGACCGATGTTGCCAACATGAGCGCTGGCGTCGGGACCGTTGGTATTTACCAGTCCAACCTGCCCGTTGATTGCCAATATATCATCAACCATTCCGATGCAGTGCTTGTCTTTGCCGAAAACATGACCCAATTGGATAAATTGCTCATGATCCGGAAAAACATCCCAAACATCCGGAAGGTTATCCTGTTTAACGGTGAGATTGCGGACAATGACTGGGTCATTACCTATGACCAGTTTTTAGCCCTTGGGAAAGGCATTGATGACAAGACGTTTGAAGAAAGGACCCGCCAGGTAACCGCCCGGGATACGGCCGGCATTGTATACACCTCCGGTACCACCGGGGTGCCCAAGGGTGTTGTCCTGACCCATGACAATATCACCTCCACCTGCCAATCCGTTTACCAGAGCGGCGATTTCAAAGACGGTGAAGAGATGTTTGTCTTTCTTCCCCTGGCCCATGTTTTTGTCAGAACCAGCTGCTATACGGCCATTAAAACCGGCAACCGGACCACCTTTGCCAGGAGTATCGACTCTCTGCTGGAGGATTTCGGCCTGGCAGCCCCCCACTGGTTTGTCAGCGTGCCCCGGGTGTTCGAAAAAATCCATACCAAAATCATCAGCGGAGCGGAGGCAAAGGGCGGGGCGGCAGAAATAATATTCAACTGGGCCTTTGGGATAGGCTCCCAGGTCAGCGCCTGCAAACTGGCAGGCCAGGCCATTCCCTTTGGCCTGGGTTTAAAATATAAACTGGCAACCAAACTGGTCTTTTCTAAAATCCACAAGGCCCTGGGCGGAAACGTCAAATGGTGCATCAGTGGTGCTGCACCCTTGAATCCGGAGATCGCTCGGTTTTTCCATGCCGCCGGTCTTTTGATCCTGGAAGGACTCGGTATGACAGAGAACACATCCTTTTCCAATGTCAACCGACCGGACAAGTATAATTTCGGCGTGGTGGGACCTCCGGGCGAAGGCCTGTTCCATAAAATAGCCGATGACGGTGAGGTGCTTCTGTCTGGACGGAATGTGATGAAAGAGTACTATAAAATGCCCGATGAAACCGCGGAAACCTTTACCTCAGACGGCTGGCTAAAAACCGGGGACATCGGCAAAATTGATGAAAACAATGTCCTGAAGATCACAGACCGGAAAAAGGATCTCATCATTACGGCCGGCGGTAAAAATATCGCTCCCTCCCGCATCGAAGGGATAATGACCACCTCGAAATATATCAACCAGGTTTGTGTGGTGGGCGACAGACGCAAATTCCTTTCCGCCGTGGTCGCCCTGGATGAAGAAAATATAAAGGCCTATGCAAAAGAACATCAGATCACCCATGATACCTTTTCAGACCTGATACGACACCCTGATATTGTGGCCCTGGTTGATGCCGAGGTGAACAGGAAAAACCAGGAGCTCCCCTCGTTTGAAACCATAAAACGCGTAACCATCGTTCCTGAATTTACCATTGAAAATTCGATGATGACGCCCACATTCAAGCTGAAAAAAAATATCATCCTGAAAAACTATGAAGGGGATATTGAAACCATGTATGGAAAAGGCTGATCCATCTTTGGCAATATGGCAACTGCGGCCCTGGGCTGCCACAATAGTATCATGGCATGGGCAATGCCGTCGTCAAGGGTACCGATGCCTCAGGCTTTCCAGGCGGGTGAAGCGGAAACGCCAAGGTCTTTTTCTCTTTTTTCGCCTGTTTTCTTTCCGTGATACCCCGGGGAGCCCCAGGGATAAAAATATCCACGGGGCTCCTTTAAGCTCAGGCCTGATGCAAATTCCCATCACACCTTGAATTTGCCCATCATCTCGGAAAGATTCTTGGCAAGGAGAGAAAGATCATTGGCCTTTTCTTTAACCTGGGAACTGGAGTCTGCCATCTGAACCGATGACTGGGTCACCTGGGCGATCTCCTTGGTGACACCCTGGGAAGCCATTGATCCCTGGGCGATATTTTCATTGACCTCACCGATTCCCAAAGAGGCCTGGGATACATTCTCGGCAATTTCTTTTGTGGTGGCAGATTGCTCTTCCACAGCAGAGGCAATGGTTGACACAATTTCATTGATCTGTGTCACCACCCGGCTAATACTGGAAATTTCCGCAACGGTTCCATCTGTGGAAGTTTGAATACCCGATACCCGTTCCTTAATAGCATTGGATGCTTTGGCCGTCTGGCTGGCCAGATCCTTAATCTCATTGGCCACAACCGCAAACCCTTTTCCCGCTTCCCCGGCACGGGCAGCTTCTATGGTGGCATTCAGGGCCAGCAGATTGACCTGGGAAGAAATATCGGTAATGGTTTCCACCACCGTAAAAATTTCCTTGGCCGACACCCCGAGCTCATCCACCTGCCGGCTGGCCTGCTCTGCCTGGCCTACAGCTTCCATGGTAATGCTCCTGGCCTTTTCCGCATTCTGGGCAATCTCGTTGATGGTGGATGTCATCTCCTCTGCTGCCGAAGAAACCATGTTGATATTGGTGGAAGCCTCTTCCATGGCCGCCGCCATGGAGGTCATATTGGCCGTCATCTGTTCCGATGCGGCAGCCACGGATCCCGCCCTTTCGGAGGTATCTTCGGCTGCTGTATTCATCTGGTCCGCAATCCCAACCAGAACCGTAGAAGAACCCGTCAAAACTCCGGTATCCGACTTGATATTGCTGATCATGGACTGGATGTTCTCAATGAATTTATTGAAATATTCTGCCAATTCCTGGGTTTCATCCCCGGAACTGTCTTCAATCCGTCGGGTCAGATCCCCTTTGCCCTGGGCAATATCCTTGAGCATTTCAATAATGTTCCGTATGGGCCCGACCACTCCCTTTGCAATGACAAAATAGGAAATCAGGAGAGAGAGACCGATAATGACCAGAACTACGGAAACCATTTTTATGATGGCGCTGGAAACATTGCTGCGAACCTTCCGGGTCTGTTCTGCCACCGCTGCATCGATTTCATCGGTATAGACCCCGGTGCCGATATACCAGTCCCAGTCTGCCAGCTTCCTGGAAAAGGAGGTCTTGGCCAAGGGGATATCGCTCCCTGGCTTGGGGAAATAATATTGAAAAAATCCCCCGGATTCATTGCTGTCACCGGTTTTTATTATATCCTGAACAAGAAAATTTCCTTTTTTGTCCTTCAGGTCCCAGAAATTTTTCCCTTCCCGTTCCGGGGCCGGAGACATTAATACACAGGTTCCTTTGGAATCATAGATAAAAAAGTATCCGCTGTTCTCCTTGCCGTAACGGATGGAGCCAATGCTGTGCAGCGCCTCCTTTTTTAAAAGCGCTTCCGTGGATTCCAGGTAAACCCCGCCGCCGATGATCCATCCCCAGGGCTTAAACAGCTTGACATAGGAAATTTTATCCACCGGCGCCTCAAACCCGGGTTTGGGCCATTTGTAATCCACAAAGCCCCCACCCTGTTTTTTTGCGATATCGTCCATTTCCTTGAAAAAAAGTTTGCCGTCCGGATCTTTGAGCTCCATAAGATTTTTCCCGTTCAAGGAAGGTTTAATGGGGTGGAGCACCATCTCTCCGTTTGTATCCTGAATCCAGAAATACCCTTCTCCATCCTTTCCCCAGCGCATCTTGTCAATGATTTTTACGGCAGCCTGTTTACGGCTTTCCATATCCCCTGACCCATCATCGCTGCTGGCGGCTTCAAAAACGGAAATCGCCTGGTCCACCACAGCCTTTACCTGATCCCCGTATTCCCTGCGAAGGGCTTCCTTATCCCGGGAGGCATCCAGTCGCTCCTGTGCAATGGTAAAAGCAGAATTCACCAGATCCCTGATCTGGGACTGTTTTTCACCCAGCATCCCTTCAGCGTAAGCCTGGATGGCAAATTCGCCCTCTTTTTTCAGGGAGGATACGGACAATAGAAGCGATGCGCCCCCGACCAGAATTAAAGCAACAATGATTAAAACATTTACTTTTGTGCCAATGTTAAACTTCATACATGACCCTCCTTTACAAAAAAACCCATTGGTCTGTTAGAAATAAATTGCCGGCAAACTAAAATATCGTCAGGATTATTTCGCAATATTATCACACCGAAACCATGAAGTAAAACCCTATATATGCAGGGATAAAAATTCCTGGCAGGAATACCTGCAATCTGGGTTAACAAGCCAAGACACTCCCCAGAATAAAATTAGCCTGGTTGCATTGACAAATTAATGCCTTATCATTTAAGTAATTTTCAGGTATGATTCCTGAAGACAAAGGGTCTATGAGTGGAAATATAGAGAATACGCAAGGAGGAAACAATGAAAATAGCATTTCCGATAACAGAGGAGAAGGGGCTGGAAAGCCCTGTCAGCGAGCACTTTGGGGTTGCCAAAAAATTCATGGTCGTGGACCTTGATACCAGAGCGATTGAGGTTGCAGCCAACCAGAAACTTCTGGAAAACGCCTCCTGCAAAACCGCGGTGTTTGACCTGGAAATAGCCGTGAATGCCGTTGTCACCCACTGCATTGGAGACGGATCCCTTCGGGGGCTTAACGCCGCCGATATCAAAGTTTATGCCGCCCGAAAAGCAACCGTCGCGGAAAACCTGGACCTCATGGAGAAAGGCGAATTAAAACTCTTCCACATATTTGACCTCTGCCAGGGAAAAAAGAACAAAAAAGAAGGCGGATGCGGACACCACCACGGATGAAAACCCTATTAAGCTGGATTGGCAGGATCTTGTACTTTTCCATCGGCTGGACCTATGATCCTCTGCCCGAGTACTGGGACAAAAAAAGTGTGGTCATAGGTTTTCCCCACACCAAAAACATGGACACCTTCCGGGCCCTGACCTATATAAAAATTGCAAAGGTCAATGCCCGCCTGCTGGTAAAGGCATCCTGGTTTTTCTTTCCCATGTCCCTTTTGCTCAAAGGTCTTGGGGGGCTGCCGGTAGAACGGGATAAAGCCAGCGGATTTGTGGGAAACGTGGTGGCTGAATTCAACCGCCGGGACGAACTGGTGGTGGCCCTGGTTCCCGAAGGCACCCGAAAAAAGGTTGCCACCATTAAAACCGGTTTCTGGCACATTGCAAAAGGGGCAAACGTCCCCATTATCTGCTGGTACCTGGACAATCGGGCAAAGCGGACCCGGTGGATCGGTAAAATCGTTCCGGGAGAATCCCTTGAGTCAGACCTGCTCAAAATCAAGGCCCTGTATGAGCAAGCCGGCTTTTCCATCCCCCTGAAGGATATCAAAAAACCGGAGACTCCGGCCTAGGTGTCCTTCTGTTGTTCTGTAATTTTTTGTATAAAAATTAAGCGATCCTTAAAAGATTCTTCTTTTTTCATGGGAAAAGTTGGCTTTTCACCAAACCATCCCGCCATCGCCCAGTCGCGTAACCCACTGAAAAACAATAAAAAAATTATTGACATGGCACTTGAGAATCTTTAAACTAAGACTTTTGGAAAATTGATAATTACCACTTTTCTGTAAAAGACAAGGAGTTTATATAATGTGTCGTCTGTTCGCACTTACCAGCAAGGATCCGATATCCCCCATGTTGGCCATCAAAGCCCTTGACGTAATGAAAGAGGGGCATGACGGATCCGGAATGGGACTTTTGCTCCAGGACCTTGGAGGTCCCTTTGAGGAGATGAAGGATGCGCCTATTTTATCGGGCATCTTCAGTGAAGAAGGGATTCGGCGCCTGGACCTGTTCATGATGGACAAGGGATTTCTGACCAAGTATAAAATATCCCTAAAAATCCCAAAACAGCCTGTGGAAGGAATTCCAAGGAGGGATCTCTATCTGATCCGGGCCTATGAACTGCCCGAAGACTGGGAAAATCTTGACCAAAGCGAGATCGCCGGCCGGCTCTCGGACATACGGCTCAAAATCCGCGACATGGGAGAAGAAAAAAACGACATGATGGTCTTTTCTTTCTGGCCCGACACCATCATGATCAAGGAAATCGGTGATCCCCTTCAGCTGGGTCATTACCTGGGGCTGGACCGGAAAGAACTCCATGCCCGGGTAATCATGGCCCAGGGCCGCCAGAACACCAACTATGCCATCAATCTGTATGCCTGCCACCCCTTTTTCATCAAAGGGTATTGCACCATGACCAATGGCGAAAACACGGCTTTTATCCCCATCAGGGATTTTCTCTCCTCCAGGGGAATCCCTGCCTATAGCGGATACCAGTCCGACTCCGAAGTTTTCGCCCATATTCTTCATTATGCCATGGAGGAACTGGAACTGGGTATCGATGCCTACAAGCATGTGATCACTCCCCTCCAGGAAGAAGCCCTTCAGCGACACCCGGATGCCCCGTTTCTGACCCACCTGAAGAGAACCTGCAGGCCTCTGATCATTGACGGACCCAATTGCGTCATCGGCACCCTGCCCGACCATTCTCTTTTCATGGCCCAGGACAGAAAAAAACTCAGACCCGGCGTTGTGGGGGGAAAACCGGGCCTTTATGGTTTTTCATCGGAAATCTGCGGCCTGGATGCCGTGATCCCGGACCGGGATAAATCCAAAGATATTCAACCCATGCACCTTGATACTGTAATTGTAAGCCCTGACCGCCAGGAGGTAAAGATATGTCGTCAAACAGAAGCCTTGAACCTTCCTCTTTAAGCCTGAACGACCTGCCCTGGCAGATTCGCTACAGCAAAAGCCTGTGCACCCTGTGCGGACAATGCACGGCGGTCTGCCCGGTAAAGGCCATTGAACTGAAGGTTTTTCAAAAAAGACTCATTACCACATCCATTCAAAAGGATGCCGTTCATTCCAACCGATATGAGACCTTTTACGGCATCCAGCAGAAAACCCAAGTGGAGAATGCCTGCATCGGATGCGCCATGTGCACCATGGCCTGCCCCAATGATGCCATCGCTCCGGTTAAAAACCCCGGGCTGGACCGATTAAAGTTCCATATAAATCAGCAGGGCGTCCCCAGACGCAGAGGGGGCAGAAGAAACGCCTCTGGTTCTGTGCTGGACCGGATCAAGTTCACCCGGATATCCATGCTCACGGACCCGGCCCTGGATGCCGGACGCCATGAATTTGAAATGCGGACCCTTCTGGGACGCGTTCTCTCCCCCAGGGAGAACATGAAACGCCTCAAGGAAAAGGGCTGGATTCCGCCGGTAAGGGAAATTTATCCTCTGATCATCGGCGGTATGTCCTTTGGGGCACTGTCCCCCTCCATGTGGGAAGGGCTTCAGATGGGGGTGGCCTACCTGAACGAAGAGATGGGCATGCCCGTGCGCATGTGCACCGGTGAGGGCGGATGCCCGCCCCGGTTGTTACGCTCCCGTTTTCTTAAATATGTCATTCTCCAGATTGCTTCGGGCTATTTTGGATGGGATGAAATCATCCATGCCATTCCCCATATGAAGGAAGACCCCTGCGCCATTGAGATCAAATACGGCCAGGGTGCCAAACCCGGGGACGGCGGATTGCTCATGTGGCATAAGGTCAACAAGCTGATCGCCGCCATAAGGGGTGTTCCCCAGGGGGTCTCCCTGCCAAGTCCTCCCACCCACCAGACCCAGTATTCCATTGAAGAGTCGGTGGCCAAAATGATTTTGTCCATGTCCATGGCCTGGGGATTTCGGGTGCCGGTATATCCGAAGATATCCGCATCGTCCACCTCCCTGGCTGTACTCAACAACCTCACCCGGAACGATTATGCATCCGGCCTTGCCATTGATGGGGAAGACGGGGGAACCGGGGCGGCTTACTCGGTCTCCATGGATCACATGGGCCACCCAATAGCCAGCTGTATAAGGGACAATTACCTGAACCTTGCCAAGATCGGAAAGCAGAACGAAATCCCCATCTTTGCCGGGGGCGGTATCGGCAAAAACGGCAATATTGCCGCCAATGCCGCCTCCCTCATCATGCTGGGCGCCTCCGGCGTTCAGATAGGCAAATATGCAATGCAGGCGGCCGCCGGCTGTGTGGGCACCGAAGAAGACCGCTGCAATGTCTGTAACTTAGGCATCTGCCCCAAGGGAATCACCTCCCAGGACCCGAGGCTTTACCGGCGTCTGGACCCGGAAAATGTGGCCCAGCGGATCGTGGATCTTTTTGTCTCCTTTGACACGGAACTCAAAAAGATAGTAGCGCCTTTGGGAAGGTCCACCTCCCTGCCCATCGGCATGTCCGATGCCCTTGGCATTGATGACCAAGCCATTGCAAACCGCCTTAGTATCAAGTATGTGGTGTAAAGGAAGCGTTCATGAAAACAAATGATTATATCTATATAGCAGGCAAGAGAGAAGAAAAAAGGATTCCCTCCCGGGTGCTGGAAGAAATCATCCACCAGCACATAAAAAGCGGACACAGGCACCTGGAAATAGAAGCCTTTGGCCAGCACGGCATTGGCGGCAGGCTCTGGGATACAACCGAAGAAATCCATATCCGCATCATCGGCCACTCGGGCCAGCGGACCGGTTCCCTGGGCAATGCCAATACCATTATCGAGGTCATGGGACCTGCGTCCGATGATATCGGGTGGCTCAATGCGGGGGCCCAAATCATTGTCCACGGCAATGCCTCCAACGGCGCCATGAACGGAGCGGCCCAGGGAAAAGTCTATATCGGCGGAAATCTGGGCGCCAGGGCCATGACCATGACCAAGTGCAACCCGCGGTTTGAGCCGCCGGAACTCTGGGTTCTGGGGGCTGCAGGAGATTATTTCGGAGAATTCATGGCCGGCGGCATTGCCGTGATCTGCGGAATCGGATTCGGCAAAACTGATAAAATCCTCGGGTACCGTCCTTTGGTGGGCATGGTGGGCGGCACGGTATTTGTCAGGGGCAATGGGGAGGGTTTTTCCGAAAAAGATGCCAAACGCATCCCCATGTCCGATGAAAACTGGGACTGGCTCATGCCCAATCTTAAAAACTTTCTAAGCAAGATTGAAAAACCCGAACTTCTGGCCACCCTGACCGACCGGGCTGACTGGCAGGTGCTGACCAGCAGAAGCCCCCGGGAAAAGACAAGCGGCGCTGAAATCATGTCCATGGGGAAATTCAGAACCCAGGTCTGGGACAGGGAGCTGGGCCGGGGCGGACTGATCGGTGACCTCCAGGAAACGGAAAAAGGAACCATTCCCCTCATTGCCAAGGCAGAACTGAGGCGCTATGTGCCTGTCTGGGAGCAGGGACGGTATATGCCTCCCTGCCAGGCCTCCTGCCCTACCGGGATTCCGGTCCAGGAAAGATGGGCCATGGTGCGGGCGGACAATATTGACGAAGCCATCAGCATGGGCCTTGAATACACCCCCTTTCCGGCAACAGTCTGCGGATATTTGTGTCCCAGCCCCTGCATGGCCTCCTGCACCCGGAACCTGTCCTCCATGCCCCCCATTGATGTTCGGCTTCTGGGAAGAGCCGGAAAACAGATCCCCGCACCCACGCCGGCCAAAAAGAGCAAAAAGAAAATTGCCGTTATCGGGGCCGGCCCCGGCGGCATTTCCGCAGCCTGGCATTTGACCCTGAAAGGCCATAGTGTCACCCTCTTTGAGACCGGCAAGACCATCGGCGGAAAGATATCCTCGGCCATCCCGGATTCCAGAATACCCGGAGAAACCCTGGAAACCGAACTTGCCCGGGTAAAGAGTCTGATTTCCGACATTCGCCTGGAACAGCCAATTGACCATTCAGAATTTTCCAAAATCAAGTATGATTACGATTTCACCATTGTGG
>Ga0180007_10004812_pt1 | contig 14106 bp, 31 predicted proteins | sample MM_PC_MetaG_FD_121122 | JGI IMG/M metagenome (GOLD analysis project Ga0180007, IMG submission 121122) | Groundwater microbial communities from the Aspo Hard Rock Laboratory (HRL) deep subsurface site, Sweden - MM_PC_MetaG | ecosystem: Environmental > Aquatic > Deep subsurface > Groundwater... | reverse complement strand
CGGTCTGTACCAGAAATCCGCCGTCAGCTGGAATACCTTCACTATTGCCGACAATGGCTTTGGTGAGCCGAACATCCATATTCCTACCCCTTGAAATCTCAGCGTTTTTAACAGCCATAAGCTGTTCACCGAGTGAGCTAAACGGCTGGTCGGCAGCGTCTTTTATGACCTTTATTTCCGCATCTTCAGCGGGCACTTTACGGGTAATTTCTTTGCTCGCCTTGTATTCCTCGACAGCTCTTGCGGCTGCTTCGGCGGTTATTTCGGCGATTTTCTCATCTGTTAATTCCATGTTATTTAATCTCCTTTATTACATTTTTCACTGTTTGTTCGATGATAAGTTTTAATCTTTCATTGTCTGCCCTCGCATCAGGCGGGGGCTTTACTCCTTGTACGCTTGGTACACGAGCTATATCCTCAACTACTGTGTCGTCAGTAGGCAAACGCTTCATTAATTCCTTAAGTGATTCCTCGGCTTCATCGTTTAATCCCACTTCGTCAATCATAACTATCAGGTAATCAATCTCGTCTATGATTTGCTCTTGTGAGATTTCACGGGCGGATTTACCCTCGTGTTCTTTAACCCATGCTTTGGCTTTGCTCATTGTCCAGTCGTGGTCTTTTCTGAAGAGGTATGTCCTAACCTGTTTCTCTTTACCGCAATACAGAGCCGAGATTCCCTCTTTCTTTGAGATGTCTATTGTGGCGGTTACGTCACAGGTTCTAACGGGTATCCTGATAAAGTCATCTGTCTCTTCGGGCTTGGTCACTTTATCTTTTACAATCTCAGGTTCGTCTAATTCGGGATGATGCCTTGCCCCTGCCCATTCTGGCTCATCATAATCATTCGTTTCTTCTGGCTCGGTTATCTGTTTGAGTTGCTTTGTAGTGATTACACCCTCTTTGACTGCGTTCAATAAAGCATTGGGATTGGAGGGCACAGGCACAATAGAGATTTCCAGAAGCTCCTGTTTAGTGTATGTCCGTCTAGGGGATTTCTCGCCTCCGTCTCCGTCTTCCCATTTCTTCGGCAGAAACCCTACTGATTCCGTCTTAAGGAATCCAGCACCGACAAGCCTCTCTACAATATCAGCGAACTCATAAGTCCCTTCGGGTGGGAACTCAACGTTATTGACTAACTTCCCTTCACGGATACCGATTTTAGTAGCCCTGCCGATTGGGAGTGTTCTATAATCGTGAGCAAACATAATAACTGGATTCTTTTTGAAGTTCTTTAAGTCCCAACCCGCAACGTCAATAACCTCCCCGTCTCTATCCTGGTCAGCGGTAGAAGCAGTAAACTCGTATTGCCTCTCCCCGACTTTCTTGACCTCGCAGTTTTCTAAAATCTTATATACAGTATTCATAATTACCTCCGGTTATCCTTTGAATTGCTAGATCGTAATATTCTTTATAGATTTTATTAAGTTGCATTTGGTTCTGTTTGCATTTCACCCCTTGACAAATGATTAAAAGTAGTCTATACTTTAAGTATAAAGGTTAAGGAGATTAGAAATGATAATTTTAAGGCTTTTAGGAATTATCATCTTTTCACCGATTATTCTTGCGTTGTTATTTATCTATCTTATAGAATTACTTTTTATGTATTCTATATCAGGTGAGTGGGGATTATAAGGAGGTTAGTTATGTTTATTTGGATTAAATCAGTTATAGAATTTAATAGTTTGTTAGATAAGTTTAGTAAACTAGGGATTAAATCTAAACCTCATCCATCTGTAGATAAATTTATTATCCGTCGAGCCGTTAAAGAGAAAACTCCTAGTAGTATTCCCGATACTCGTGAATGGGATATTGTGGGTGATACTCATTATTTTATTAATGATACAGAAGTATCCGAAAAAGAATTTATGTCAAAAGCCCCGAAATAATATTGTGCAACGCACCCTCATTACTTGCCACTATCTTTCAATATGTTTATAATATTCTGGCGATTAGACTCCACGGCAGGAAACAGCCAGGGATAGTGTCTGCTGCCATCAGCGTGACCTAACTCTAACCACTTCCCGTAATAAACATTAGTGCCTATCGTGACTTCACCCGGCCCGACGTCGTGGGTTATTGAGCTTCTTAATCTTCCCGTCTGGACTTGAGGGTGTCCTGTGGATTGCGATACGTTAATCTTAGCCTGCCGTTCTACAATTAAGCCGACTTTCTCAAGCGACTTCTGTAGGTTGTCTATTATCTTGCCCTCTATCTCTTTGCGATAACTTTTGATAGTAACTTCAGCCATATCTACACACTCGGAAGCCAAACACATCTACAAAAAGGATGCACGGGTATCATGCCGTGAGAATCTTCGGTAATATATTCACCCGCTAAAGGCAAACATTCCTCACAGGCCCCAGGGCTAGGATAAAATTCTGATTTATCTACACCCTCAACCTCGTATCTGTGCAAAGCACCCTCGTTACTGGCAGCTATCGTTTCAGTTCTTGAAATCATCGCCGCCCGTGCTTTAGCGTTACCCTCAAAGTATCCCTCGATACGTTTTGATAACTGAGTGATAGATTCACCTGCCTCAAACCCTAACGCTAGTTCATTACGGATAGCCTCCATTGTAGTAGCGTTAATGTTCTTGGCGAGCTTTAACGCACGTTCCGCTATCCAGGTTCGGGCGAATTCATCCAATTGTTTTACTGGCATCTTCTATCCTCTTAATTGCTATGTCGTAATATCCCTTGTTAAGTTCACTAATACATTCTATTGAAGTACCATCCCCCTGCCAATCAGATTGCACGGCGTAAACTTTCGTTAATTCTTTATCTGGCATTTGCTATCCTTAATTTTAATACCGCATTTGGGGCAATGATACATTCCTCTTTCACAAAAGACACACCCACATTTCAAACATTGGACTATCATCTTAAAATAAATCCTTAAAAGTACTTGACAAATTAGAGTTTATGGTTTATAATTTGTAATAGTAGGTAGAAGTTGCTAATCATAAATCCTATTAAACGCTAGATTAGAGTTCCCTCTTAGACTAGCCCTAGAGATAATAATTCTAGATAAAAGTCTCTATGATTGAGGGGATATACATTGTGCAATATATTAAGGAGTAGAGAAGATGATATCAACCAAAACGGTAAGATGGCAATGTTCAGGATGTGACCATTTATGTGCTTTATTGCCGGATGAAATAGTAAAGCCTGTCAATCTAGTTCATTTAGCAAAATGCAAACCTAACCAAAAATGGAGAATTGAAAAAGTTTAGGTTAAACCGCCTCATCAAATCCACTCTGATAAACCAACTCAATAGCGGGCTGGAACTTCTTGGCGGTTAAATCATCATCTAATACAGTCGGAGGGTGTCCCGTTCGTTCTAATTCCGCTATGACATAATCCTTCTGGTCGTTAAAGACGGACTCGAATACCCTACTGAACATTTCCTCTTGACGTTCTGTTGACTTGGCGTAATTCTCCCAGTGTAAACGCTTCTGGTCAGGGGTTAGTCCCTTCAGTGTTATATCGGGAGTGCCGTTCTTTCCATCAGGTGGAATGTTCTGCACGTTTGATGTACCCTTAATCGGGGTCGGTATGAGATTTAAGGGCACTAGTAAAATATCACCGTTAGGAATAGCGTCTTTACCAGTGGCTATTCTAGCTTCGTTGACTGTCCAGTAGCCAGTCCTGACACCGGACTCGGCATCTAATCTTTTCTGCTCAGCGGTCTCCGGCACAACTTCCTTAAATCCTAAAGTGAGATTATCCGACCTTTTGAACTTACGGATTAACCGCTCCTGAAGTTTGGCTTTCTTCCAATCTAATCTAGGTTTGACAATCCAGCGGGCAAAGGAATAATCCCCGGCCTCGGCATTGGCTTTGTTGACATTCTCCGATATACCCATGACAGATTGAGGCATACCCCAAACACCCAGAATTACATCCCGGTTCTTTTGCTTTAAGTTAGGGAAGTCCATGTCCTTAATGGTGTTCTGGATTTGAAGATATTTGCCGCCGCCCTCTAATAGAGCTACCTGGTGAGCCTTCGAGACGCCTTTGTATTTCTCAGACCATTGTTTCTTTAGCTTGTCAAACTGCTCATCTGATAAATTATAATCAAACTGGATAACACCGTCTGGTCGGGCAGAATTGTAGAAGAACTGATTGACCCACTTGTCGGCGTTCTGCTCAGCGTCTAGGTTAATTCCTATCGCCTGCGCTGGAGCGAGGCCGTGATACTGATTTAAGGGATTAGGATACTTGAAATGGATAACTTCCTCTGTGCTGAAGGGAACGGCATCATTGCCAGTGCCGTAAACATATCCTTTAACATACGGAAACTCTTTGGCAGGGACTACTGACATCTTCTGGGGGTAAGGAAGTATAATCTCCGCTGGTTCACCGAGGGCGTTACTATTCAGTACCCAATATGATTCACCTATAAGCTCGTTGTAAATCGTATCTAGGGCTATAAACTCGTTTGAAGTCTGGAAGGGGTTGACCTGCTTTAAGAGAGTTAAAATAGGGTGTTTGTATATCTGTCTAGGTTTCTCTGGATTACTTGAGTCGAATAATGTCCACTCAACCTCTGAACAGCCTAGAGCGATACGAAAAACGACGGCGTGGAGCCAGCCTATTGACCCATAGGCAGAAAGAAGCCCCGCCTGATTCATACTGGGGGGGATTAAACCACCAATACTCAGATAGGGGCTATTGGGGATTGATTTCTTTCCAAACATCTTTTGAAATATATTCAAATAATAACCCCTTTAAGGACTTGACAAATAGGTATTTATGGTTTATAATGTATGTGTATGGAAAGATTCGGATTTACTTACCAAGACGGACAGTGGACAAAATAGATTGTGCAACACGTTGCAATATGTGGGAGGATTGATATGGACATAGCTGAATTAGCAAGGGTTTATGAAAAAGACTGCGGGGCTGAATGTGGGAATTGCCCGTTAAACCAACGCATCGAAAGGATAATGGCCGATTTCCTCTTTGAACTCCCTAAAGAACTTACAATTTGCGCCTGCTTTGATTTGATAAACCTCAACCATAGCTTGAGATAGGCATAGTTTAACCTACACTACCCCCATTCTTATAATACACCCAACGTGCCTGTTTTGTCAATCTTCTCTTTTCTCTTAAGCACTTCAAACACAGATACCCGTGCTGTCTGGCTTTCCACTTAGTATCTAGCTCACCATTACATACCCTGCATCGTTTAGGTGGTGCGGGGATTTCTTTAATCTTGCAGTAGAGTCTTAGGTAGCCGTTGATGTTATCAATTATAGCCATCGTATTTGGGGATTTTTAATTTCCGGTTCGTAAAACGCCAGTGCTAGAGCGTCAGCCCTATCCGGACTCTTTTCCATTTTCTCTTTTGATTCTAACTGGTATTTCTTCTCACCGGCTATCATGTATTTAATTGTCGCCAGTTGAGCGATTAGTGTTCTGTCGTCTGGTATTGATATTAAACTATCACGGAATCTTCTTTGAAGTTGGAAGTACATCTCGGCCCTGGTGTTGATGTATTTCGTCTCGTCTCCGGCCTTCTCACCGGCGATGATAGGTTTAACGTTATATCCCCGTTTCTTAATCTCGGAGTAAATCAGCGAACCTCCGCTCACGGCGTCAACATTAACGTTTTCGTGAGGTACTCCGTGCCGGTCAATCAGTTCGATGACTTTATTCGCACTCTGTATTGAGTCCTCTTTACGGTAAATCCACCGCTCCCAGAATACGACCTTCCCGCCTTGACGGATAACTGCTACATTTTCGTCAGTTCCGCCCCAAGAGAAGTCAACTCCCATATGTTTATCGCCTTCGGGAGTAATGTCCGCTTCGACAGCTCTGTTGACCTCATTCCATGAGAACACATAATTCCCGGACTCCATGACATTCCAGTCACCGTCAAGCCATGCCCTGGCAAGTTCTTCGGGGTATTGCTCTCTTAACTCGGCCTCATAGTTGACCGGTAAATATGGATTGTCTTTTGGTAAGGATGGAATATAAATGAAATCATCGGGTGTATTTTCAATGAAGCGTTGTTTTACCCATCCGGGCATTGGATTGGCTGTCAAGATGTATTTGTATTTAATATCCTTTAATTGTAAAGATAAACGACCCAGAAGGTTGTTGAAGTGCATCTCAGAACATTCTTCAACCTGGTCTATGAAAAACCAACCTATAGTTGTACCCATTTGAGATACCAGACCCTTCTGGTCGTCTACTAATCCTGTGTACCATATTCTACTTCCATTAAAGAACTGAATATAGTGGTCAGTGGCGTGATGCTGTGTGATTAATTTACGATACTCGTTATCTATATGAATCCCGGCGCTGAAGTATCTCTCTAATTCTACCAGAACAGTCCTCTTGAAAGCAGGGAGGTTCTGTCTGGCCATGATACCGACATTACCAGGATAGTCTATTGACAACTGGATTCCCTCAGCCACGCCAGCCATAGATTTTCCGCCTCTGATGGCTCCCCCGAAAAGACGCCCCCTTTCAGGAGCCTGGTGAAATAACACCTGTCTAGGGTGTGGTTTATATAGTTTACTTAAATCTATTGATGGCTTAGACAACTTATTCCCACTTCCTAAATTCAAATGGAAAGACCTTGAAGAATAACCAGAATCTAAATCTATTGTACCAAGTTCTTTTCATGGGAACAGTAATTTCTAGCGGGTAATAACAATATGCACTACACGGTTCGTCTTTACTGCTATCCACTACTTCACCCATTGAGAATGTTATCTTCTCCATCGTTCCCTCCTACATTGTGCAATACGTTGCAATATGTTGAACTGTCAAGTTTTTGTTTACAGTTGCGTAAACCAATATTCCCTCACTACCACATTAGGGCAATAGTCCATCTTTTGGTCACTATCAGTATCACAATGTGGCGCATATTCGCAGTCTAAGCATTTCTTCGCTGCTTTTATACCATCGCCAAACCCGTCTGTATATCCTATTTTGTAACCCGTTTGAATATCGTTCATTTTCATTTATTCCTCCATATATAATACCTTAAAGCCCTTTCCTTCCTCTCTACTGTATCATCAAATAAGTTTAACGCTTTCCCATGTTCTATTATATGCTCTATCTCTTTCCTTAGTGATAATGGTAGGTCAGAGTACTTAAAGCCGTTAGATTTTGATTGTACGACTTCTGGTGATACCTTGCGGGTGTATTTACGTTTCATAACTTCATCACACTTTGCCTTAATCTATTTCTAGCTATCTCACAATACTTTTCTGAGATTTCTATTCCGATGCACTTGCGACCTAATGCCTTAGCCGCAACAGCACTTGTACCAACCCCTAAAAATGGGTCAAGAATAGTATCACCCGGTTTTGTAAAATAGTTAAAGAAGTACTTACACATTTCTTGAGTAAATGTTGCATGATGTTCCTTAAATGATTCTTTCTTATACCATTCTTTGATATTGGGAACATAACCGTTATCAGGGAAGTTTGAGTATTTGAAAATCTTTGTGTCATCCTGCCCCAGAAGGAACACAAATTCAAATCCACTCGCCAAGATTGGCGAGTCCTTTGCACATATTTGTGAAACAGCTTGCTTCTTCCAAATGAAAATATCCTTTGTGTTTGCACCTAGATTTATAAATATACCATGAATTGCGGACTTAGTAGATACAAGATACTGCATATTCCAGAAAACATATCTCGATTTTAATAAACATTCCCTTATGCTCCCAATTACCCAATCGCAGTATTCTGCATCTGTTAAACTATCGTGGTATTCTCTATAATAATTATTCCCTACTGTACTTCTAGGCTGATACCCTAAATTCTTATTACCAGTATTATACGGTGGGGAAGTCAACACCAAGTCAATACTCTTATCAGGTATCTTCGGTAGTATCTCCCTGCAATCAGCACAATAGATTACTACATCATCATCCTGAAAGTATATCTTATCCTTTGCCGGTAAATTTTGAAAGTCTATCATATTCACGCCTGATTAGTAACTTTCCCCACCGTACCAATCAAATTACCTTAATTCTACCACAAAACTATTCATTTGTCAATGGAAACTCTATTTTATCTATTTGTTTTCTATCGTAATTGCCGATTATCGCTAGCGAGTTTCTTTTGTGTTGTTGTAGCTAGTTGGGCACATACCCACGCCTATTTCCCCAACTCTGAGGTAATAAACAGCCCCTACCCCCCTATGTTCGCACTATAATTGTTATGTAGCACAATCCACGCCTGACTACCTTAATCTGCTTTACAATTGGTATAATAGGGGTTATTTGGATTGCGCAACTGCGCAACTGCGCAACTATTTTTTGAAGGGTGGACACAGGGTCGAACAGTATATCCACGCCTACAATGTAAAGCACACATTACAATAAGTCTTACGGTTCAATATCTGAATCAATCTCATTACCCCATGAGTCCCATCCTTGTATCTTCTGTCTGGCGAAGAGTTCTATACGGGGTAGGTCTCCATATAGTTTAACTATATCATTCCTAAATGCTTGAGGTTTCTCTGAATGTTTACCACGTGGGTGTAGTTGTGTATTATATATACTAGCGTTCATTCTAGTGATGCCTTTACCACGTATACCCAATAAGCATATTTCTGCATTAGCTCTTGTATGTCTACCCATGCCCATATAGACACTACCATCCTTGTTTACCTTAACCCATGTGAACGCTACTGTCTTATACTTAAAACCCCATGCCTTCATGAGTTTAATGCCCTCTTCTAGTTGTGGGTAAGTGCACCACATAAGGCATACAGAGTTTTCTTCTACTGGTATCTGTATCTTGGCTAGTTCCTGTGTAGGTGTGCACTTATAATGGCTTTCTGCTCCACCGCCATGTGACTTACTCTTGTCCTGGTACACCCACGGAGGGTCTGCGTATATTATGTTATACTTCTTCATTACTCTCCCGCGCCTGGTTCTATGGTTTACACTGTATTCTATATATATCCCCACGCTTGGTTCTTAAGTATCACTTACCTGTACCCACCCTACACCACCACACCCATTACAGGTAACGGGTTGCGGTATTGCTGTACTGTAGTGAGTAAGGGGTGGCATAACCTTACCGCTTCCATTGCATACTGGACACAAAACTGCTTTCATTAGTTACCTCCTTGTTAATCATCATACATGACATTACCATCTGCGTCATATTGGGTCTTAACGGGTTTAATGTTTAGGGTCTTAACAACCTGCTTATTAGCTATGGGTTTTAGCAATGCCCTCTTATTACGCATATAGTCTCTCATGTAGTTACGTTGATATAGTTTCTTCTTCTCGCCTGTTAGCATTGGCCACTCTCTTGCAGGCTATTCCCATAATGATTTACACCAGTCAATAAAGATTTGGCACTTATTACAATATCCCTCTTGACAGAGAAGAACAAGGTGTTTTATCTTACCCTTCCATTCAACCCTGTAGGGGCAGTATTCACCTTTATGGTTTCTATTATCGGGCGTTCCCATCTATACCTCCTGTTATCTTCTCTACCCGGTCTTGTAGATAACGTATAAACTCACACATATTGGTTCTGATAAAAACAGCATCAGTCCTTATTACCTCTTGGTGTGCCTCCATTAACTCTGTTTGTAGTAACTGTTTAATCTGCCTTATCTGCTCAGACAGTGATATCTTGACAGGCTTTTCTTCACCAGCTGTTAGATACTTGTTGATAACGTGATGAAAAGAGATATTCTTTCCTTCAGGTAACAAGTTCAAATCAGGGTATAAAGAGGCGAACTTGATAGCATAATAAATAGTCCTCTTCTTCTTACCTAAAGATTGTGCAACGCATTGCACGATGTTTTGACCATATATCTGTGACCTCTCAAAGTTAGCAGTCTCTGATATAATACGAGTGCCTAAAGTGTGATAACCTTCAACCAGTGCCCACCTTGAAGTGAACTCGTGTTCGATTACTATATCGAGGCAATCCTCAATTAAAGTCGTAAACCACGGGGCTGTTAGTTCATTCATTTATTACTTCCCCTTCAATAACCTCTTCTATAGTATGCGCCTTTCCCCTCCCTTTGTCAAGCAGTTTCTTTGGTTTATTTTCTATAGCGTATTTAGGTCGGGGGACTGCTGTTATTACTCTAACATCATGGTCTATTCTACCCTGAACGATAGTTTGCCCCCTGAAACCTGGCTCATAAGCGTTGGCCAGAGCTATCGCCGCCGTTAATCTGTTCCTGTCGGTTTTCTCTGTATTCTCACCATAAGCATAACTTTTAATCAACTCAATAGCCCTGTCTGCTATGTTGGTTTTACCCTCGGCGCGGGCTTCCAGGACTCGCCGTTTGAATACCTCGCTCCGGCGCATTTCTTCGTTTAATGTCCTCACGGATACGTCACAGATTTTGGCGGCATAGACCATAGTTCCGTGAAAGCGCAAAGCGTCAATAACAGACTCTTTTAATTCATGGTTCAATTTCTTAGCCATTATCTACTCCTCGGATAAATAGGTTGTCTTATGTTTACTTTATTGCCAACATTATCTTGATATGTAGTAAATACTAAATCCACGTCCTCTGCATATTCACCAGGATTATGTTCCGGCATTGCGGGGTGTTCAATAATAAGCTCAATGCTGTCATTCTCAAAGTTGAAATATGCCATCCTGATACACCCGCCCTCCAATTGCAACCATTTTAATATAAGTTCATTACCTATAAATACCTTGCCTATTTTCATTATTCCACCTCATACAAACTAAAAGTTTTCATGTTTACTCAATGTGGGGATACGCCCCATCAGCTGCTCCGGTAACGGAACACTTCTGGGCCAGTTCCGTACCAACTGCTCTATATACAAATATCCTTCAATGTTCTGTTTCAGCCGCACCATCTCACGGTTATCCGCAGCTCGTTGGTAGTTATCACAAAGCAGGTTCAAACGAATCCCTCCCTGGTAACGTCTCTAATAGCAAAGGGGTGGTGTCCTAAAAGATACACCTTTGGCCGTACCATCTAATGAGCAATCTCTTAAGGACTCCTTAGATACTACTTCATTATATCACAAAATCAACAGAATGTCAAATATTATTTATTATAGTACCTTTAATAAAGGTTCTACCATATAGAAACTCGTCTCTAGGGGGAATTGATTTAGGGGTAGACCCTTAATTACTACTCCATTCTCGTGTTCAAAAAGTATTATCCCATCAGCTACCATATCGGCTATCGCATCACCAATGTAGAAGCGTAATCTTTCTACTATCCCTTCTTTAATCTCTTCTTGTTTAGTGGGAACATACTCGGCAAATGAACCCCTATTTACAATCATACTATTTCCCCTCCGGTATGACGCTCTACTTACTGTCCCTAATATTATAGCACACTTGTTCTATAGTTGTCAAGCCGGATAATATTTATTTTTAGAAAATAGTCGTTACCTACTTGACAAGTTAGCAAAGGTGTGATATAGTCTCGTTAATGGAGGAATGGAAAATGAAACCCATAGTATATAAAGGAGATAAGAAGATGAACCATAAAATAACCTTACCGGATTACAAGGTATTTGATGATAAAACACACATGCTAAATGGAGTATTTGAATTCAAGTCAGAAATCAAAGAGCCGGACAAGGCTATTTACGGGACTGATTTTAGCGGAAATGAAGGATGGGGACGATACCGTGAGATTAAATATACGTGCTTTCAGGTTTAGGGTTGCAAGATGGTCAAGACCTAGCTGGAATTGGGGCTTAGCGATTCAGGCATGGAACAAACACTTTGCCTTGAGGTGGTTTTTCGACATCTGGCATTACAGAATATCGGTATTCATAGGCGAATTTATCTAGGAGGCTTAAATGCTAACACTATCAGACCTTAACCGGAATGAACTGAAATGCCTGGGTAAACTAAAGTCGAATCATCCCACTATATTGAGATTAAAGAAGGAGGCAAGGAAATGAAAGCTACACCTGAAATGTTAGTCTGGCATGATGAGAGATGCGGCATGTATAAGACACCCGAAGGATATGTTCTTTTAGAATACGCAACAGGTGATGCCAGATGGATGCCAGCAAGCGAAATCGTTTATTAAATTACAGGAGGTATCATAATGGGGAAAGTAAGAATAATCAGCTATCATAATAGTAATGTTGATTTTAAAGACGGTAATGATAGCACAGTAGCCACTCTAAGCGAATCCGCCTGGTATGGACTGCAACAAGATGCTGGATTAGCCTGTATCTCAATCAATCCCGATCATCCTATGGCTGTAGCTGAACAAATCCGCTCAATGTATGAGGTTTGTCGCTACCTATCTACTGAGGGATGGAACGCCGGTGTCTCGGAAACAGCCAATAAACTCTTATCAGATATGGAAGTAAAGTAGTGGAGAAACCCTATATTTACGAATGTTTGAACTGTAAGGAACAATTCGAACATCCCCGGGGAAGTCATAAAATGTGCCCCAAAGGACATAAACACGCAAGGAGGGTAAAATGAAATCAGGAAATAGTTTAATCCAACCGGAGAAGGCAGACCGAGCATCCAGGATAAGAAAATACCGTGAGACTATCCTTGATACACGGCCATATGACTGGCTAGACCTAGAATTAATAAAGATGGAGGTAAGGAATTAAAATGTGTTTAGGAAGTGTTGACGAGAAGATAAGAAAGCCAAGAGGTATGATAGCTTACAAGGCGGTTTACAGGAATCTTGACGGGACTTATACACCTTGCGTCTACAGCAATTATGAGCATTGGCAGGTTGGTGAAACTTATGAGGACACAAACGAGAAATGGAGTTCACCGCCCTGCTACCGATTCGGGTTTCACTGCCATACTAACAGGAAGGATGCCCATTTTTGGTGTGGGGACGCAATTATAAAAGTTAAAGTTGACGAAATCACCGCTTCGGGGTATCAATTCAGAAGGTCTTTGAAATGTGTAGTTGCTCGTAAAATAACAATACTGGGTGAAGTATGGGGCGTAAAGATTCGTCAGGCTGACTTTACTAAAACCCCACAGAGAACTCTTTATGTGTAACGCTATCGGAGCTATCCTGGAAGGTTGGGGAACGGTAAAATACGCCCAGGAGCGGGCAAGGAAGCTGAAAGAATGACTAAGTGGGAACGCCGGAGAAACAAGAGAAGAGCGAGTTAAGAATAAGATGAAACCGATTAAAAGATACCCTGGTTGGTATTATTGCGCAAATCCATCGTGTAATGTAATGGTTAGAGAAGAATCTAAAAGGGAGATTGCAGAATGAATGAGTCGGATATTAGAAAGTGGGTAGAAGAAAACGCTGAAGGCTTAATGCTAGAGACACAGTTTACCCTCAACGAGCTTGACCATATTGCTATGTGTATATACCATATTTACAGGTGGTATGAAGAGGACTATCCGATTGGTGATTTCCTGACTGCCATTGTAAGAAATGATTTTACGGGGGCGTGTTTCAAGGCTGATGATGTAAACCGCAAAGCTCTATATCTCTACGCCTTGTTTATAGCCAATAAAATACCGTTTGATTATCGAAAAAAGGCGGAGGGACTATGAGCATCTGTGATACCTGTAAGAAAGCCCGTAAATGTAAAGACAAGCCGGTATTAATTTATTGCGTTGATTATGAGAAAAAGGAGAAATAATGGAAGCAAAAGACACGGTAATGAGTCCTATTGATATAAGTAAAAAAGTCAGAGAGATTGTCACCCTTTCCCCTATAATTGGTGAAGCAGGAGTAAATATAAAGATTGCTGAACTCCAAGCCGAAATCTCATTCAAGGCAGGCTTTGATAGTGCCTTCAAGATGTATAAGGGAAAGATTGATGCTGGTTGGCTTGAAAGACGAGAAGCGGATGCTAAACAAGAAGGCAGAAGGGAAGTGGTGGAGTGCTTTGATTATGATATAGCTAAAATGGCAGAGCAATTCCCAACTGCCAAGCAACTAACGGATTTTATAAATAAATGGCAATCCAAACTAGAAGAATGGCTTGACAAATAGTTCATTATATGGTAGTATAAAGGTGGTCGGGTGTCCTGCATTTCGGTCGGTAGCAGAAGAAACCAGCCTTGACGTTGGTGGATGCGGCTCCCACAGCCCTTGAGGGGTACTGACAGGCAGTATAAAGACCTAGCCCGACCTTAAGGAGAGATAAATGAAACT
>Ga0180007_10004811_pt1 | contig 14106 bp, 16 predicted proteins | sample MM_PC_MetaG_FD_121122 | JGI IMG/M metagenome (GOLD analysis project Ga0180007, IMG submission 121122) | Groundwater microbial communities from the Aspo Hard Rock Laboratory (HRL) deep subsurface site, Sweden - MM_PC_MetaG | ecosystem: Environmental > Aquatic > Deep subsurface > Groundwater... | reverse complement strand
TGGTAATTGGACTGGAACTATGGTTCATGCTCTTTTGCACCACACACAAGGCTTAAGTGAAGTTAATGATGAAGATAGACCTGGCATTGTTCATCGTTTAGACAAAGATACTTCTGGACTTCTTCTTGTAGCAAAAGATCCTTGGGTTCACTCAGAGCTTGCAAAACAATTTGCCGATAGAACTACTGAGCGTGAATATTGGGCTATCTGCTGGGGTAGGTTCAAAGAATCTGAAGGTGAAGTTGTTGGTAATATTGCTAGGAGCAAAAAAGATAGAAAAATATTTGCAGTAAGCGAAAGTGAGGGTAAATATTGTGAAACTCATTTTTCTGTAATTGAAGAATATGAGTTTGCTTCACTAATAAAATTGAACCTAAAAACAGGAAGAACTCATCAAATTAGAGTTCATATGAATCACATAAATCATCCTATTTTTGGTGACCACATTTATAATGGAAGAGTATTAAAAGCGGGAACTAATCTTCCCAAAATACACCAGCGTGTAAGCAATTTACTTTCAATTATTGATAGACAAGCGCTTCACGCAAAAACACTTGGATTTACACATCCTAAAACTGGAGAAAAATTAATTTTTAATTCAGAACTACCAGATGATATGAAATTACTTATTGAAAAATTGCAATACAGCTAAAAGATTATTTACTTTGAAAAGTAAAACATGAGAAATTATTTAGGTATTTTAATTAAATCATTTTTCAAATTTACTTTGCCCTTTGGTGGTGGATTAAATTTTGAAAAGTGAACTGCTGCAAGTCCAACAACTCCCATAAATTGTGCTATTCCTAAATATTTAGCAAAAACACCATACTTTTTCTGCGATTCCCAATTTTGTGTAATTCTAAATTGATTTAACATAACATCTGGTTGTAATTCAATATTTAACCCAGAATTGATTTGTGAGTCGGTATAAAGTGAATATAATGATGATGAACTATATGTTGAAGATTGCAAAGCATTAATTGGATAAAATAGGAATGGTGAATTAATAATACTCCAATCAGTTTGTATGGAATTCAATGGAATTAAATTATAGTTGTTAAAATTAACATCTATTGAATCTTTATCCATTTGTGCAAAAATGCAAGATGTTACTACTAAGTACGATATAATAAAAAATCTTTTCATATTGAATGCTAATCGGGAATTATTTCAAAAGAGCCTTTCTTTGGAAGTGTAATGAAATATCTTTTCTTCTCTTTGTTAGTTAAATAATTATCACGTAACCATGGATTAAATAATTTTAGAGTCTTGTAATTGATTTCGTGTAATTTTGCGAAATCAGCTAAATGAGCAACTGAAGAATCAAGTTTTACTTTATATGTTAGATAGGGAAGATAAAGCTGCTCCTTCTTAATATCAAATCCATAATATTGAGGATGCTCCATTACATATTTTAAGGCTAAAATTCTAGGAATATATCTACTTGTTTCTTTATTTAATACTAAATTATAATAATTAGTTGCTTTCTGTCTTTCAAGCTGGTTATCAATTCCGTTTAGTCCTTTGTTATATGAAGCTGCAGCAAGTGTCCATGTTCCAAATCTCTCCTTGGCTTCCAAAATATAAGCACAAGCCGCGTAAGTTGATTTTTCAACATTATAACGTTCATCAATTTCTTTGTTAATAATTAAACCATATTTAGGCCCATTGTAATCCATTAATTGCCAAAATCCAACAGCACCCGCTGGCGAAACAACATCTTCCAATCCACTTTCAGCAAGAGCTAAATATTTGAAATCGTTTGGAATACCTTTTTCTTCTAGTATATTTTCAATTAACGGGAACCAACGGTTTATTCTTTTCAAATAAAGAATAGAAGCAGAATGATAATAAGTTTGAACAATAAATTCTCTTTCAACTCTTTCACGAACATCTATGTTTTCAAGGGGAACAGGTTCACCACAAAAATCTAATTGCTCTGGAATGTAAGGAGAAATTACATGATAGCCTTGTGGAAACGTTTCATTGCTATTTTGAGAAATGGAACTATTGGGAGAATCAAAACTAAAAACAAAGAAAACTAAAATAGAAAATAGAATTCCACTAATAAAATAAACGAATTTGTTATTTTTAATAAGCATTATATTCTTTTGGTTTGTGATAAATGTTTTTTTATTTGATATTCATTAATAAGCAAAGCAATTGTAACAAGCAAGCCACCAATTAATAAATTCCAAATATTTACTTCCTCAGAAAAGAATATAACAGAAACTAATATTCCTAAAGGGATTTTTAAGTTGTTAAATATTGCAAGAGAGCCAATATTTGTCAATTTTGCACCGTAATTCCAAAGAAAAAAACCAATTCCAGAGGCAACAGCGCCTAAATAAAGCAAAGTATATATTTCTGTTTTATTTAATGTTATTAAGCTATAATCTGTTGTAAATAATGAGAAAACGAATGCTAACAGAAATCCACCCAAAAATAAAAACGAGTAAATATTTTTATCTTTAATTTCTGAGTGTTTAATCATTAATTTTTTATAGTAAACTTGACCAAATGCAAAAGATAAATTTGATATCTGCATCAGCATAAATCCAATAATTAAATTTGTTGAACTTATCTCATGCCAAACAACAATTGCTGCTCCAGCCAATGATAATAATGCTGTTATATAAAAATTAGTATGCAATTTTTTCATAATTAAATCATTAATTAGCACAACATAAACTGGAGTAAAAATTGTAAACAAAACTACTTCATAAGCTTTTAAAAATTGAAAGGAATAAATATATGTTATATACATTATTCCATATTGCATTGCTCCAATGAAAATTAAATTATAAATTATTTTTCTATTTAAATTTTTCATTCTTAAAAATGGTAGAAATACTAGAAAAGAAATAAACAATCTTGCAAAGGAGACAAAATTAGAATCAATTGAAACTAAATTGCCTTTGATTAAACCAAATGAAAAAGCCCATAAAATGGATACTATTAAAAGATAAATCATAAAATTAAGCTAATTTATAAATTGAAAGTTTAATAATAACAAAATTGATAATAGAATCCCATATCGTTAAATTTGTTATTCAATTATGGAGATAAAATGTTAGTTTATAATACACTCACAAATAAAAAAGAAGAGTTCAAACCTATAAATCCACCAAATGTATCTATGTATGTTTGTGGTCCTACAATTTATGATTACTTTCACATTGGTAATGGACGAACATTTGTGATGAGTGACATTATTAGACGTTATCTTATTTTTAAGGGTTACAATGTTAAATTTGTTATGAATTTAACTGATGTTGATGATAAAATTATTAGAAAAGCCAATGAAGAAGGCGTTTCTACTAATGAACTTACTTCTAGATACGAAAAAGCTTTTATGACCGATATTAAAAGATTTAAAATGAAACCAGCTGATGTATATCCAAAAGCTACAGAACATATGCATGAAATTGAGGATATAATTGAAAAATTAGAAAATAAGGGAATAGCATATAACGTTGATGGAAATGTATTTTATGATGTTGGTAAATTTAATGGTTATGGTAAACTAAGTGGAAAAAAAACTGATGATCTTGAACTTGGTGCAAGAGTTGAAATTAATGATGAGAAAAAAAATCCATTAGATTTTTCTGTTTGGAAAAAATCCAAAGAAGGTGAACCATATTGGGAAAGTAAATGGGGTAATGGTCGTCCAGGGTGGCATATTGAATGTTCAGCAATGAGTATGAAACATCTTGGCGAAACAATAGATATTCATGCCGGTGGTAATGACTTAATCTTTCCACATCACGAAAATGAAATTGCACAGAGTGAAGCTGCAACAGGTAGACAATTTGCAAATTATTGGATGCATTTTGGATTTTTAAATATTGATAAACAAAAAATGTCAAAATCACTTGGCAATTTTTTTACTGCTAGAGATATATTAGATCAATTTCCAGCAGAAGCTCTGCGCTTATTATTTGTGCAATCGCATTATAGAAGTCCACTAAATTTTAGTAAAGAATTAATTGAATCAGCTCAAAAGGGAAGTGACAAATTAAATAATCTGGTACGTTTGTTGTTAAAAGAAATAGATAAAAAAGAAGGTAAACTAGTTAATTATGATTTTAATCGACAATATAAATTATTTGCAGAAGCAATGGATGATGATTTTAACACATCGCAAGCAGCAGCAGTTATCTTTGATTTTACACGCGAAGTGAATAAAATTATCGTAGAAAATGACAATATAAATTCCAAGTTTTATGAAGAAGCAATTAAATTTCTTAAAGATACAGCAAATGATGTTTTGGGAATTATTGATTTTGTTCAATTGGAAAATGAAGCACCTAATTTAGATGAAGGATGGATATTGGATGAAATTGAAGCAAGGTTGCAAGCCAAAGCTGAAAAAAATTGGAAACTTGCAGATGAAATTAGAAATTCACTTTTTGAGAAAGGAATAATTCTTGAAGATAGTAAAAGTGGCACAACATATAAAAAGAAGTAGAAAGTGACAAAATATGCTATGATTACATTATTAGTGGTTGTAATTTCAATTACTCTAATTTTTGTATGGTTTTATTTATTTAATATTTATGAAGTTAAAATAATTGTAAATCCAGAATCATTAAAATTAACTTCTAATTCAAAAATTGAGATACAAACAATTCCATTAAACTCATTTGGGACAAAAGCTTTGTTTAGAACTATTTCAACTAAATATGAAATAGTTTCGGGCAAGGAATTAATAAATTTAGAAAAAAAATCAGAAAATATTTTATGGATATATTCAAATGGTAAAAGTGGAGAAGCTGAAATACTAGTGACTCCTTCAATTGGATTATTTCCATCCAAGATTAAAATTAAAATTGAGTAAATTAATTTCAACTATTTTATTTGAAAAATAATAAGTAACAATATTTTTAATATTTCAATATTAACGTTATATTTAATCATTAAAAACAACAATAGTATAATTATGAACAGAATTGTAAAACTATTAATTATCTCAGTATTTTTTTCTACAATTATATTTGCTCAAGGAACTGCTGGAACAAATGCAAAATTTGAATATCGTTCTTTAATTGATATACAAACTGCTGGAATTCTTGAAAAAGGTTATGTTGGTGTTGGAATTGATGTGATGCCAAAGGGAGTTGTAATTTCTGGAATTGAAGTTGGTGTTTTCAATAATTTTAGCTTTGGAATTTCATATGGTGCGGTAAATGTGATAGGATCTGGTAATGTTGATTTTTATCCATTGCCTGGTGTTTATGCTAAAGCACGAGTAGTTGATGAAGTAGAAATGATGCCAGCAATAGCAATAGGATTTGATTCGCAAGGCAAAGGCGAATATTACGATGGATTAAATCGCTATCAAATAAAATCTCCTGGATTTTTTGTTGCAGCATCTAAAAATTATGAACTGCTTGGGTATTTTTCAATTCATGCAATGCTCAATTTTACACTTGAGAGAGATGATAATGATAAGGATTTAAACTTTGCAATTGGCGCCGAAAAAACTATTGGTAGTAAAGTTTCATTTTATGCTGAATATGATTTTGCACTTAATGACAATAATCCACTTTCGCTTGGTGATGGAAAAGGATATTTGAATATGGGTTTAAGATGGTCTGTTGCTGAAGGGTTTACTCTTGGTTTGGATTTACATGATTTGTTAAGTAATCAAAAAATAAATACTTTTAGTGCCGATAGAGCATTATTTGTTGAATATATAGCTCCAATATTTTAATAGAATAACCAATGACTTTATTTTTGTTAAGTCATTGGTTATTTTCATTTCTAACTTAATTCCGAAAAGTACTTTTTAATAAAATAATTAGCTTCATTTTCAGTTTTTGCTTCAACAATGCATCTTATAATTGGTTCAGTATTCGATTTTCTAAAATGAACCCAATGATCTTCAAAGTCAATTCTTAATCCATCATCTGTATTAATATTTACACTTGAATATTTATTTTTTAATGAAATAATTAATTCATCTGGATTTTTATTACCAACATCAATTTTGGCTTTTGCAATATGATATTCTGGCAATTCGGTTTTCAATTCACTTAATGTTCCACCAAACTCCAATAAATGTTGAAGAATAATTGCTGTACCAACTAAGGCATCTCTTCCATAATGAAGTGCTGGGAATATTACACCGCCACTTCCTTCGCCACCAATTATAGCATTAACTTCTTTCATTTTTTTTACTACATTAGCTTCACCAACTGGAGAACGGAAAACTTTACACCCATTTGCTTTTGCTATATCATCAACAGTGCGGGTTGTTGAAAGATTAACAACAGAATTTCCTTTTTCTTTTGAAAGTACAAATCTTACAGCTTGAGCAATAGTATTTTCCTCCCCAAATGGCTCACCTTTTTCAGTGATTAAAACAAGTCTATCAACATCTGGGTCAACAACAATTCCAATATCTACATTATTTTTTTTAACTGCTTCCATTGTGCCAATTAAATTTTCTGGAAGTGGTTCAGGTTTACGAGTAAATATTCCAGTTTTTTCACAATCATATTCAATAACTTCACATCCAAATTCTTTTAAGAGTTCTGGCATAACATATACACCAGCACCGTTTACACAATCCAGCAATACTTTGAATTTCCTTTTTTTGATAGCTTCAACATCAATATATTTCATTTTTAAAACGGCATTTATATGATATTGTAAAGCAGTATTATTAACTGTGAGTTTTCCAAGTTTTTCCCAACTAACATAATTATTACTGCATTCAAGTAAATCAATATATTCTTTATGTTCCTCTGGAAACATAAATTCGCCCTTATTATTTAAGAGTTTTAATGCATTCCATTCATTAGGGTTGTGGCTTGCTGAAATTGCAATTCCTCCAGATGCTTTCAATTCACGGACTAAAAGCAGAACAGTTGGAGTTGGTGTAATTCCGATATCAATTACATCTATACCTTTTGCAAGTAAAGTTCCCACAACCAAATGATAAACCATTTCGCCAGTAATTCGGGCATCACGTCCAACAACAATTTTACCTCCACAATAATCAGCATATGCCGACACGTATTTAACGAGAGTATTTGGATCCAATCCATCACCAACAATTCCCCTAATTCCAGAAACTGACACCATTAATGTTGACATATATTTACTCCATTATTTTTATTTTTCTTAAGCACAAAGTATTAAAGAATAAAACTAAAATCTAACATGATAATTATTTATTCCATTTTCATAAACAAAATCTAATAATTTAACTTTTATTTTATCTTATTTTAAGTTAAAAATCGTGTGTAATAAATATTTCATGAATATAAAAACTTAATTCTTTTTTAAAATAATTTAAAACCTCTTGATAATAATTCGATAATAAGATATATTCAATTTAAAACAAAGAGAAATACTATTGAAAAATCTTTCAGTTTCTACATCGAAAAAGATTAAAGTTGAAAAAAGATCAGTTCACTCACTTGTAACGAAATTATCTAATTTTTTAAGTGTTAAACTTGAGTCATTAAATATTAATTTCGTTGATGCTGAATATCTACTAAATATTAACAAAGATTACCTTAACCACAATTACCAAACCGATATAATAACTTTTAATTATTCAGGAAGTAATACTTTACTTGATGGAGAAATATTTATTTCCGTTGATGAAGCTATAAATAATGCATTAAAATATTCTGTAACTCTCGATAGTGAAATAGTTAGGTTAGTTATTCATGGCATTTTACATTTAGTTGGCTTTGATGATGAATCTGCCTCTGAAAAAAGGAAAATGAAAAAGCAAGAAAATATGTTAACTGAAATATTTGAAAAAGAATATAAAAATATAGTTGTAGAATATGACTACTAAAGTTGTTGAAGTTTTAGCTAAAATATTAGATGGTTTGAATAAAAATTATTCTCTTGAGGATGTTAACGATATCTTAAATAAAGAGAAAATATTTGATAAACAGACTGTATCTGCGGCATTTAGTCTAGTTTATGAAAAAATATCCACGAGCAAAAATTTAAAAGATTTAAATAAAAAAAACTCAAAAAGTGGAGTTAGAATTTTTGATGCTGAAGAGATTGATGAAATTGGGCTAGAATATTACAACTATTTAATTCACCTTCAGAATATTGGTCTTCTCGAATATTCTGATTTAGAAGTTTTAATTGAGCAGATTTTAATGTTCCCAACACAAAAAATCACTCTTGATGATATAAATTGGTTAGTTCTTGTTTCTTTGGTGGATTATGATTCGAAAATATTACCAGGTAGTAGAGTAACTCTTTTTTCAACTGATACTATTAACTGATATGTAATTATTTAATTGTAATTATTTAAGGAATTATTTTGGAAATAAACGTTATTATTGACCAATTTCTTAGCGAGCTAAAAGGCATTAAAAATGCAGCTAATAATACAATATCGGCATATAAAAGAGATTTAGGACAATTCAATTCTTTTATTAGTGAATTAAATATTTCAGAAATAGATAAGGTAACAAAAAAACATATTCGCCATTTTATTGTTCAACTTAATTCATATGGAAACTCAACATCAACTATTGCTCGAAAATTAACTACATTAAGGGGTGTTTTTAGATATGCTATCAAAAATAGTTACATTGATATTAATCCCTTAAAGAACATTTTTAATCCAAAAATAAAAAGGAATATTCCAGAAACATTGTCACTAAATTCATTTGAAAATGTTATAAATAATTTATCTAAAAAGGAGGTTGAAAAGAATAATTTACTTTTAATAGCAATTTTTGAGTTACTTTATGGCTCAGCACTGCGAGTATCAGAATTATGTTCATTAAATTATGAAGATATTGATTTAATTAATAAAATTGTAAAAGTAAGAGGAAAAGGCTCTAAGGAAAGGATTGTTCCACTTGGTACTCAATCAATTGCTGCTATTAAAAATTATCTAAAAGTAGTAAATCACACATCAAAAACATCAGCGTTGTTTTTTGCAAAAAGTGGAAAAAGAATATATCCACGAATAATTCAAAAACATGTTAAAGAAAATATTCAATTGGTTAGTGATATTTCAAAAAAATCACCACATGTTTTACGCCATAGTGCAGCAACTCATATGCTAGACAATGGAGCTGATTTATTAAGTGTAAAGGAAATATTAGGTCATGAAAATTTAAGTACAACACAGATTTATACACACGTTAGTATTGAAAGATTAAAGAAAACATACAAAACATCTCATCCAAAATCATAGGAGGTTCAAATGAATATCAACATAACTTCTAGAAAATTTAAAGCAAAAGATGCTCTAAAAGAATTCATCAACAATGAAATTAAATCGTTAGAAAAGTTCTATGATGGAATTTTAGATATTGATGTTATTCTTAGCTACATTCATGAAAAGGACAGCATTAAAACTGCTGAACTAATAGTAAATATTCCTGGTAAATCATTAGCAATTTCTGAAGATTCAGAGGATTTTGGGAAATCAGTTAGTGCTTGTGCAGATAAAATGAAAAGATTGTTAAAAAAAGAAAAATCAAAAAGGATTTCGAAATAAATTAAAAACTCGTCCTGTTTACAGGACGAGTTTTCCTCACGAATTTTTAAAATAAAAAATTTAATTAACCAATGAAAATAGAAGAAAAAAATATTTTTCGAAAAGATAAAATAAGTATTAGGTATTTTTTTAACCAAGCAAGTAAAGAATTTGGTCTTACATCCTTTACAGAAGAAATTGGTTTCGATAGATTTATTACGCAACCAAATTTGCATAGACCAGGTCTTGCTTTAGCTGGCTTTGTAAAACTGTTTACCTATGATAGAATTCAGATATTTGGCAATACTGAAATTAGTTATCTAAATGGAATTCCAGTTGAAAAAAGGAAGAGAATTTTTGAAAAAATATTTGATTTTGATATACCTTGTATTGTAATAACAAATGGAGTAAAACCTTATCCAGAACTGCTTAAACTGGCAATACAAAAGCAAATTCCCATATTTGGTTCAAAATTGGATACAACAAAAAATTCATATTTAATTGTTGATTTCCTTGATGATATCTTTGCAACTAAACTTTCCGTTCATTCTTCCTTTGTTGATGTTTACGGAGTAGGAATGTTGTTTGTTGGGAAATCTGGTATTGGTAAAAGTGAGGTAGCTTTAGATTTAGTAGAACGAGGTCATAGACTTGTTGCGGATGATGTTGTAATTCTCACAAAAAAAGGTGAAAGCATTTTAATGGGTGCAGGTACTGCACTTGGTAGTCATTTTATGGAAATACGTGGAATAGGAATTATTGATATTCGTAGTATGTTTGGTGTTAGAGCTATACGTTATCAAAAGAGATTGGAAGTAATTGTTGAACTAGAAGTATGGGATCCAGAACAAGCTTATACCAGAACAGGATTAGATTCTACTAAAATTCCAATAATGAATGTTGATATTCCTTATATAAAACTTCCTATAGTACCAGGTAAAAATGTTACAGTGGTTGCTGAAGTTATTGCACTTAATTATTTACTTAAACACTATGGCTATGATGCTGCACAAGTGCTTACAAACAATATTCAAAAAAAGATGCAAGAATCAGGGGATTTTGACATTACTAACGTTAATTATTTTGAACATGATTTTGAATAAATAAATTTTTTTTTATGTCTTGATTTAATAATATCCTTTTCGTAGCTTCGCACCAATTAAAAAAAGAAATATGAATCTTTTATTGTTTAACTTCATCAAACAAACTTTATGATGAAAAAAAATAAAATATGAAAAAAAAATACTATTACTTTTCAACAACAAAGCTTAAATTTATTGAAATTGAAAGCTATAGAAGAAAATTTGTATCTCTTGTTTCTATAATTTCTTTATTAATTTCTTTTTTAATATTTGGTTTGTTCTTTATCTTAAATGTTACAATTAATCCAAACTCCCAATTAAATCAATTAATTACAGAAAATAGTCTGTTAAAGAATAAACTTCTTACTGTTAATACAAAACTTGCTGTTTTTTCTGAAAAATTTGATTCACTTTCAATAACAAATAATGATCTTAGGCTCGCAAATAATTTAGAACCAATTACTGCAGAAGATAGAAATTTAGGAATTGGTGGTTCTGTTTTCAATGCTGATAATATTTCAAATAATAGTGAGGTCAATGAGTTAATTAGCTCATTGGATAATTTTATTGAGTCCATTGAAACAAAAATTAAACTTGAAAATAAAAATTATAATGAGATTTATTATACTATTGATTACAACAAAAAATTGTTTGATGCAATTCCTGCTATAAAACCAACAACTGGTAATTATGGCGATAGATTTGGAATGAGATATCATCCCATTTTGAAAATAAAAAGAATGCATAACGGAGTTGATTTCTTGGCAAAACTTAATACTCCAGTTTATGCGCCTGGTAGTGGAATTATAGAATTTGCTGATAGAAAAGGTGGTTTAGGTAAAACTATTGTTATAAACCATGGTTTTGGATATAAAACATATTACGGACATTTAAATAAATATAAAGTTAAAAAAGGTCAAAAAGTTAAACGAGGTGATTTAATTGCGCTATCTGGTAACTCTGGTAGTTTATCAACTGGACCTCATTTACATTATGAAGTTAAACATAATGGAATTGCTTTAAACCCGCGTAACTTTATTTTTGATGATGTTAAAATATTTGATCTTGCTGAAAATATAAATAAGGAATAATACTGTATGATTTGGACTATTGAATTGGCTTCTTACCTTGATGATGCTCCTTGGCCTGCTTCCAAAGAAGAATTACTTGATTATGCAGACAGAGTTGGTGCTCCTCGTGAAGTAATTTTTAATTTGGAAGAGTTAGATTCGTCAGAAGAGTTATATGAATCAATTGAAGATGTTTGGCCTGATTACCCAACTGATGAGGATTTCTTTTTTCTAGACGACGACGACGAGTACAATTAGTTTTTATAGCCATTTAGTTTTAATTGACTAAATACATTTGGTAATTTCATATTATGCACAATTATTTGAGTTCTATTGTTGGACAAAAAAGGGTAGTTGATATACTAAATAAATTTGTAATTTCAGAACAAATTCCCCATGCCCTGCTTTTCTCTGGAACAAAAAATGTTGGGCAGCATTTTACCGCAAAACAATTTATTAAGGAATTACTTGCTAACAAAATTCCAGATAAGAGTTTTGTTGGGCATGTTGATAAATTGGAAGAACCAGTTGTTAAATATATAATTCCACTTCCGCGCGGTAAATCAGAAAATGCTGATGACACTTCTTTAAGTAAACTTACCAAAAATGAATTGGATTCTTTGAAAGAGGAAATCGATAAAAAAGTTCAAAACCCTTTTTATGACATATTTATTGAAGGTGCTAATAACATAAAGATTAGTAGTATTCGTGATATTAAGAAAAATCTTTCAATTAATTATGATGATTTACCTTACAGATTAATTTTAATTGAAGAAGCTCATTTAATGAGCGTTGAATCTCAAAATGCTCTTCTTAAAAGTTTAGAAGAACCTCCAGAAGGTGTAATATTTATTTTAATTTCCGATAATCATGAAATGTTGTTAACCACAATCAAATCTAGATGCTGGGAAGTGCCTTTCTCGCCATTGCAAAATAAAGATATTGAAAATATTTTAAAGAATAATTTTAGTGTTGAGCAGAACATTGTTAACAAAATTGTTCCATTTGCAGAAGGATCAATTCATAAAGTTTCTGATTTATTAAATCATGATTTTGAAAATATATTAGATATAACAGTTAATATTTTAAGATATTCACTTGCAAGGAAATACAATACTGCAATTCAGTTATTTAACTCTGCTATTATAGGAAAACCGAAGATTATAATTCCAGTATTTTTGCAATTATTTATCAATTGGTTAAATGATGTTCAAAAAGTAAAAGTTGGTTTAAGCAATCTTCATTTTGCTGGATATGAAGATACAATTGAAAAATTCAATTTGAAATTTAGTAATGTTGAACTGGATAGAATAATTTTTGAGTTAACAAATTTAAGAAAGAGTATTGATTACAATATTAACTTGAATCTATTAATGTTGAACATTATATTTAGTCTTTCAGCTTTATCAAAAAGGTAATTAGGCAATGTTTAATATAGATTTATCATTTATTAAAAATAGTGAGCTTGGCTCATCTATTCCAGAACTTCAAAATCAATATAATAATGATTTCAAAGATAAAATAATTGAAGACTTAAACAGCCTTCAATCAAATCAGAACCATTGTGATGGATGCAGTTTAGATTTAAGTGAACAAACGCTAATTGATGAAAGAAATATAATTGAAGCAAATAGCAAAGGGCTTATTGGTAAACATTTTTGCCTGTCGGATTTCAATGATATTGAATTTCAGAAAAATGATATTGTCCTTGTTCAAATTTCTGAAGGAATTGAAGTTGCAATTGTATGTGAAACAAATCAAGTAGTAAAATTTAAACGACAAAGATTTGGTTTATATGGCGAAGATTTGCCTAAAATAATGAGGAAATTATCTGAAGAAGATTTACAGAAGTATGAAGCAAATTTACAAAGTGCAAAAGTTGCTAAAAATTTCTTTTTGAATGCTATTAAAACACACAAACTTGAAATGAAATTGGTTGATGTTCATTACCAATTTGACAGAAAAAAACTATACTTTTATTATACAGCTGATGGTAGAATTGATTTTAGACAGTTAGTTAAAGATCTTGCAATTGAATTTAAGACTAGAATTGAATTACGTCAAATTGGAGTGAGGGATGAAGCAAAATTAGTTGGTGGTGTTGGTTCTTGCGGTCGAGAGTATTGTTGCACAAGTTTTATTTCAAGTTTCAAAAAAGTTACTACTCAAATTGCTCATGATCAGAATCTGAGTTCCTTTCTTTCAAAACATAGCGGACCTTGTGGAAAATTAAAATGCTGCTTGTCTTTTGAAGTTGATTCCTAAATCTTAAACAATTTTACAAGATATTTTATAATCACTAAAATATCTTGGATGCCCTATTAATAATTTCATTTCCTTCTATAATTTATTCTTGGTTAAATATTATTTTGATGTGCTGGAACCAAAGATAATTATTATTAACTTTCTTCATATTAAAATAATAAGGTAATAAAAATGGAAAAAGATTTGATAGGTAGATTAGTATCACTACTAG
>Ga0180007_10004810_pt1 | contig 14107 bp, 15 predicted proteins | sample MM_PC_MetaG_FD_121122 | JGI IMG/M metagenome (GOLD analysis project Ga0180007, IMG submission 121122) | Groundwater microbial communities from the Aspo Hard Rock Laboratory (HRL) deep subsurface site, Sweden - MM_PC_MetaG | ecosystem: Environmental > Aquatic > Deep subsurface > Groundwater... | reverse complement strand
TTCTGCGGCTGGTTCTGTGCTGTTACTCTGTTTATCGGTGCCAACCGCAGTAAGGTTTCGGCTTGTCATTCGTTATGTATATTATTATATATCGACAAAAAGGAGAGAAATGATGAAAAGAGCATGCATGAAACCGCCAAGCTGCTGTGTGATTGTCGAACTGGAACAGGGAGCATTTCTGGGGTACCGAAGGGCCGTGCTGCTGGACGAGATCCAAAACCGTGGCTCGCTGTCGCAAGCAGCCAAAGCAGCCAAAATCCATCAGGAACATGCGCTTCATCTCCTGACCGAGATGAACGTTTCCTTCCATACCCCGCTGGTTTACTTTCAGGAAAACAGCATGGAAACCGACAGCGCCCGACTCACGGAGACGGGCAAAGAAATGGTCCGCTCCTACTGGAACAAATTTGCAAGCGCCTGGACATCCATTACCGAGGAACGAAGCAAACATTATTAAACCATCATCCCGTAAACGACAACAAAGGAGATCGTTGTGAACTCTGAACTGAAATCCAGCAACAACAGGGAATCCGGGCATAGTGCGGATTACGCACTTTGCATATGCGGCAGGGTGACAACGCCTCTGATGCTCGACATTAAAGAGCTTCGGGGCATGGAACCCGTGGAGACGGATGAACTTCCCATGATTTGTGGTAACGGCGATCCCAAGGGCTGTATCGGTCGCTGCCGGGGCGTTCTGCTTTCAGACATTATCAACAGAGCCGATATCCTGATAACAGGCCACAATGATACGCGGAAAATGTTCATCGTCGCCTCATCGGACGACGGGTACAAGGTGGTCTTTTCCTGGCAGGAGATCTTTAATACGCCGACAGGCGAAGGCATCATGGTCCTGCTTGAAAAAAACAGCAGGTCCCTTTATGACGAGCAGGGGGCGGTTGACCTTGTCTCAGCCCGGGATTTTCTGACCGGACCGCGGTATGTCAGACAGCTCAAGACCATCGAAATCGTATTGATGGCTTAATTTTTTTTACATTCGTTATTCTTTTTTGTATATAGCGAAATATTCTATAGCGAAGACAGAATAGAAGAAAAATAGTTTCAACCAGCTGACCAGACTCGCTTATCTTTTATTTTTTTTATTTATCGTTATGCATATATAAACACAACCATTGGGAGGTTTTCGTCATGAAATGCAGTATTGTTGAGAGGTTCCCCGTTTCTGTGGGGGTCATACTGGCCTTACTGGCCATGCCACTGGCCGGCAGAGCGGATGAGACGGAAAATACGGAAAATAGTGTCTTCACTCTCGGCGAGATCGAGGTAAGCGGCAAGACGGAGGAAAACAAAAATATCACCATCGAAAAAATTGATGCCCAGGAACTACGCGATTTCGACCGGAACACCGTGGCCGACGCAGTCAACCTGCTGCCTGGGGTGACATCGTCGGTGACCGGGGCGCGCAACGAGCAGACCGTATATGTGCGGGGCTTTGATATCAAGCATGTGCCGATTTTTCTCGACGGCATACCTATTTACGTGCCTTATGACGGCTATCCCGACCTTGCCCGCTTTACCACCTTCGATCTGTCGGAGATCATCGTTTCCAAAGGATTTACCTCAGTCCTTTACGGCCCCAACACCATGGGTGGTGCTATCAATATGGTATCCCGCCGGCCGGAAAAGACCTTTGAAGGCAGCGTAGGAGCAGGATACGGCTCGGGCAATACCTATAATGGCTACATGAATCTCGGCACCAACCAGAACACCTGGTATGTACAAACCGGGGCCTCTTACCTGAACAGCGATTATTTCAATCTTTCAGATGACTTCAAGGCTTCCGCAGCCGAGGACGGCAACCACCGGGAGAATTCCTACCAGCGGGACGAGAAGGTCAATATCAAGCTTGGTTTTACGCCGAACAAGGATGACGAATATGCCTTCAGTTACATCTACCAGCACGGAGTCAAGGGCACCCCGCCTTATGCCGGCACCGACCCGGATGAAAAGGCGCGCTACTGGAAATGGCCCTATTGGGACAAACAGAGCTACTACTTTACTTCAAAGACCGATTTTGCCGGCAAAGCCTACCTGAAAACCCGGGCCTTCTATGATATATTCAAGAACTCCCTGTGGAGTTATGACGACGCAACCTACACCACCATCACCATGCCTTACGCCTTCAGGAGCCACTATGACGACTATACGAACGGTGGCTCGGTTGAGGTGGGCACAGCACTTATTCCCGACCACCTGCTCAAGCTCGCCCTGCACTACAAACTCGATGTGCATAAAGAGCAGGATGACAATGATCCGGTCAAAACGTTCAGGGACCAGATGCTGTCAGTGGGACTGGAAGACACCATCACTATTTCCAAGAGTTTCTATGCCATAGCCGGTGCCAGCTATGATACCTTGGACACCCTGGTGGCCGAGGACCTGACCTCCAACGGGCAGATTGTCAATTTTCCCAAGGGCAGCACTTCGGGTTTCAACCCCCAGCTCGGCCTCTTTTATCTGCCGTCCGAGGCCTGCGCGCTCCATGCGTCAGTATCCCGGAAAACCAGGCTCCCTTCCATCAAGGACAGATATTCGTACCGGCTCGGCACAGCCATTCCCAACCCTGATCTGGACCCGGAGAGATCAGTAAACTATGAGATCGGCTATGAGGACCGGCACCTGGAGAATCTGCGTTTCAAGAGCACCGTCTTTTACAACGATGTCAGCGATTATATTCAGCTGACAACCATACCGGACCCGAACAATCCGGGGACCACGACCACCCAGAACCTCAACATCGGCGAGGTCGATCTCTACGGCCTGGAACTGGAACTCTCGGGCTACCTGCTCACTTCGCTTGAAATCGGCTGTAACTACACCTACACCTATGCGGAAAACAAGACCGATTCAAGCGAGCTGATCAACATCCCCCTGCATAAGGCGGTCGCCTATCTGCGCTACACCCTGCTGGACAGCCTGAGCGCCCTGATCGACGCGGAATATGACTCAAAACGCTATAGTTCAACGGACGGCGACCAGGTCGCCCAGGGATTTACCGTGGCCAATGTCAAGTTCAGCTATGCCTTCGGCAACGGAGTTGTTGCCGAGGCCGGGGTAAAAAACGTTTTTGACCGGGATTACGAGCTGCAGGAAGGGTATCCCGAAGCGGGAAGAACTCTGTTTGCCAATATGCGCTATACATTCTGAAAAGGAGGAATGAATATGGAAAAATATAAAGAATTTGCACAGCTACTGGATAAGGCTGCGGCATTTCACGGCCACCTCTGTGCCGGACAGGTCATCGGCGTGCGCATTGCCATGCTCGGCCTGCGCGAGATCGGCATAAGCGATCCCCTGGGCGAGGATCGTAAAAAGCTGATTGTCTTTGTCGAGATTGACCGCTGCGCCACGGACGCGATCATGACCGTCACCGGCAGCAGGGTGGGCAGACGGAGCCTTAAAATCGTGGATAACGGAAAAATGGCGGCAACCTTCATCAATATCGAGACCGATAAGGCGGTGCGCATCGTCTCGCTCCGTGACGCGCGGGAAAAGGCGGCGGCCAGGTATCCCGAACTGAGTGAAAGCGCAGCGCAGATGAAGGCCTACCGGGAAATGCCGGACATCGATTTGTTCAGCGTGCAGGATGTCTCTGTGGCGCTGAAGCCGGAAGATATGCCGGGCAGCCCGACGGGCAGAGCCCTCTGCGCAAGCTGCGGGGAAACGATCCTTGACAAACGCGACATCCAACAAAACGGCCTGGCTCTCTGCCGGCCATGCGCCACAGGAAACACTTACTACACCGTGCAATCGCCGCTGCGGCCACCGCTACAGGAGGGCATTCCACTATGAATACAGCCCTCGCATCGACAATGGACATGAAAAAGGTGAACTGGAATATGGTATGGCGTGAAGCCCGGCAGCAGCGGAAGTTCGATCGCAACGACAACTCCTACTGGAACCGCCGCGCCCCGTCATTTGCCAGACATACAAAAACCAGCGGCTATGCCCGGAATTTTCTGCGCCTCATGAATCCGAAACCGGAGTGGAGCATCCTTGACGTGGGCTGCGGGGCGGGTACCCTAGCCATTCCGCTTGCCGGCCTGGTGCAGTCTGTGACGGCGATTGATTTTTCGGATGTCATGATATCCATCCTGGGGGAGCGGTGCTGGGAACAGGCTATTACCAACGTAACCCCACGCGTCATCGGCTGGGAGGATGACTGGGATATGGCTGGCATTGCGGAGCATGACGTGGCCATTGCCTCACGCTCACTGGTGGTGGAGGATCTCCACGCCGCAGTGATAAAGCTTGACAGCAAGGCCCGCCGGAAGGTTTTCATCTCCTCGCTGGTGGGTGACGGTCCTTTCGACCGCAGAATTTTTGAGGCAATAGGGCGGGATCTTGACCGAGGACCGGATTACATCTGCGTATACAACCTTCTGCACCAGATGGGCATCTTCGCCGATGTCACCTTTGTGATGAACGGCGACGGAGATAAGGTCTACAGTAATGTCGATGAGGCAGCGAAAGGCTTCCGCTGGATGATCGACGACATGACGGCCGATGAGGAGGCCCGCCTGAGAATCTATCTTAAAGGGCATCTCGTTAAAAAAAAGGAAGGATGGACGCTTTCCTACCATCATGAAGTCCGCTGGGCCATCATCTCGTGGAGCAAGTGATGACGAATGCTGGAAAACTGCGAATTCACCACAGAGCACACGGAGATCACAAAGAAATATATTTTATTACAGCTAGTTAGACATGTGGAATCAACGGATTTCTAGTTTTGGTGAGTTTATCATAATAATGAGTTGATGGTCTGGCAAAAAAAGTCAGTATTTCTCACGGAAGCCATAGCGTGTACAGATGCGACACATGAAATTATAATATTTTTCTCCATGTGCTCTGTGCTCTCTGTGGTGAATGATCAGTTTTCATCATAAAGCAAAAACGGAGACCAGCATGAAGGTGAAAGTACTTTTCGTGATTTTGTTCTGCCTCTATGTTTTTCCCCTCTTTGCACAAGGGCGGGAGATTATCGACATGAGCGGCAGAAAGGTGACGATTCCGGACAGGATTTCCAAGGTGGTCGCCGTGTCGCCCCCCGGCACCTATCTGCTGTATGCCATCGATCCTGCTTTTATCGCGGGTCTGAACTTCCCTCTGTGGGAAAACGAGAAAAAATACACCGTGGCAAGTCTCGGGAAACTCCCGGTCATCGGCGGCCTGGTGGGCCAGGGCAGGACCCTCAACCGGGAGGTGCTGCTGCAGGTCAGGCCGGATTTCGTGCTGTTCTGGGCCTGGCGGGACGACGCGGTCAACCGGAAGTTTGAGACCGCCCTGGATCAGCTTGGTCTGCCACGGGTCTCCGTGCGACTCGACAGTATTGACGACTATCCGGCGGCCCTGCTCTTTCTGGCGGACGTGCTTGGCAAAAAAGAGCGGGGGCTGCTGCTGCACCGCTATGCCGCGGATACCCTACGCCAGGCAAAGGCCGCAGCCGCACTCATTGCCGAGTCCGACAAGGTAACGGTCTATTACGCCGAGGGTCCGGACGGCCTCGGCACGGAGAGGGCTGCATCGCTGCATGCCGAATTAATCCCGCTGGCCGGAGGCGTGAACGTGCATCAAGGCGAGGAGCTCGATCATTACGGCATGGAAAAGGTGTCAATGGAGCAGGTCCTTATGTATGATCCCGAGGTTATCCTGGTCAAGGAAAAATCCTTTTTTGATACCGTGTTCATTGACCCGCGCTGGCAGAATATCCGAGCCGTGCGTGACCGACGCGTCTATCTTATTCCCTATATCCCGTATAACTGGTTCGACCGGCCGCCCTCTTTCATGCGACTGCTGGGAATCAAGTGGCTCCTGCACACCCTCCACCCCGACCTTTACCAAATCGATATGACGGCAGAGACCAGTTCCTTCTATAAACTCTTTCTCGGGGTGGATCTGAGCGAAAAAGAGGCGCGAGAGGTGCTGAACCCATGAGAAGATTGACACTGCCGTTGCTCGCCTTGCTCCTCGGGGCAATTATGTTGGTCTCGCTCTCACTCGGCAAATACCGGATCCCGGCCGCTGATCTGCTGGGCTTTGCCGGTTGGAAACTCTTCGGCCTAACCGGCCCGGCCGCTGACCAGAAGGCCCTGCTGGAAAACATTCTGCTCGATATCAGACTGCCCCGCATACTGGCGGCGGCCATGATCGGCGCCTCCCTGTCCGTTGCCGGGGCAGCCTTTCAGGCCCTGTTCATCAATCCCCTGGTCTCCCCGGGATTACTCGGCGTACTGGCCGGAGCCTCTTTCGGTGCGGCCTTGGGCATGGTGCTGTCAAAAAGCTGGGCCATGGTCCAGCTCTCCACCCTGGCCTTCGGGTTTGTTGCCGTGGGCGTTGCTCTGGTCATTGCCAAGGCGTACCGCATTAATTCCGTCATCATGCTCGTGCTGGGCGGCATTATCAGCGGTGCCTTTTTCACCGCTTTGCTCTCCATCGTCAAATATGCGGCTGATCCCTACAATCAGCTGCCGGCCATCGTCTACTGGCTGATGGGCAACCTTTCGGCCGTGGACTGCAAAACCATACTGTTCATAAGCCTTCCCGCTGCAGCCGGCATCGGGGTCATCATCCTTCACGCCAGACAGCTGAACGTCCTGAGCATGGGAGAGGAAGAAGCCAAGTCACTGGGGATCAATGTCGGACGAGTGCGGCTTATCGTGATTTTCTTCGCCACCCTGATCAGCGCCCTGACAGTGATGGTCGGCGGCATGATCGGCTGGGTGGGCCTGATCATTCCCCACATCTGCCGCATGATCGTAGGGCCGAACAACGAGATGGTTCTGCCCGCCGCAGCCCTGATCGGCGCAGCCTACCTGGTGCTGGCAGATGATATTGCGCGGCTCCTATTCTCCTATGAAATACCCACAGGTATCCTGACATCCCTTATCGGCATTCCTTTTTTCGCTCTGGTCCTGAAAAATGCCCAGCGGGGGTGGCGATGACGAATTTGCTTGAAGTGAAACGGGCAGGCTTTGCCTACCGGGGCCAAGAGGTGCTGAATGATGTCAGCCTTGCCTTCCAGCGGGGGGAGGTGGTCACTTTTCTCGGCCCGAACGGCAGCGGTAAAACCACCCTGCTGAAAATCATGCTCGGCATCCTGCAGCCGAAAACAGGAACCGTGCTCTTTGAAGGCCGCGCCCTGAAAACAATACCCCGCCGGGATTTTGCCCGGCAGGTTGCCTATGTGCCGCAGATTCACCGGGAGTCCTTCGCCTACAAGGTGGAAGAGGTGGTTCTGATGGGCAGAATGCCCTACCAGTCCTTTTTTTCCGCTTACTCCCGCAAGGACCGGGATATTGCCGCTGCGTCCATGGACAGGCTCGATATTCTGGATTTACGGGACAGGCCGTACACGGAAATCAGCGGCGGCGAACGCCAGCTAACTCTCATTGCCCGCGCCCTGGCCCAGGGTGCTGGTGTTTTCATCATGGATGAGCCGGTGAACGGTTTGGATTACGGCAACCAGATGCGGCTGCTGAGCGGCATCAAGGGACTTGCGGCAGAAGGGCTGACCTTCATCATCACCACCCACTTCCCCGATCATGCCCTGATGACAGCCGACCGCGCCATTTTATTCAAGGATGGGGCTGTCATTGCCGACGGTCCACCGGCACAAACCATCACCAGGGAGGCCATCTTTGCCCTCTACCGCATCGATGTGAATGTTGTTTCCATGAACGACAGCGGCAGGGTGTGCATGCCGGTGTGGGCAAATTGAGGCGATCACTTTCAAGATAACCTGACCCACGAATGAAACATTGGCAACCAACAAGGAGTTGAGGAAAAATGGCTGAAGGAGTTGAAATATTTAACGTGCCTATTATTTCTGTAGCTGCTGAGCCGAGAAACCATTTGCCAATTCATCAGACCAAAGCCATCAAACTGTCCTTTCTGCTGCATGCCATGCTGATCTGCGCAACCATCATGCTGAATTGCCAGACGATCCCGGCAAAATCCCCTCTTGTCATTGATTTTACTGTTGAGACAGCCGAAATGCTTATGGAAGACCCTGCCGCACCGGACAGAACGCATAAGAGGCAGGAAACCGTTCCTGCAGTCATTCCTCCCGTTACTCCGGTTCATATCGACAGAAAAAAGCTGGATACATCCAAAATCAGAGTTGAGGAAAGACGAGGCCAGAAGTCGGCAAGGCAGGAAAAGAAACCAGCGGCCCCACAACGGGAGGGCCACACGACAAAACCCGAGGCGCTGATCAGTTCAATGCCAAGCCCTGAGGAAAAGACACCTGGGCAGGCAGCTCCGGGAGCCGCAACCTCTGCCGCATCTGCAGGCAGTGCCTTAAACAAGTCAACTATCCAGGCGATTGCCCCGGCTGCCGGCAACATTGCCAACCAGGGTCAGAGCCGGGTTGCGGCAATCAGCGACAGTGACGACGCGGGAAACGAAGCAAGACAATACCTGCGCAAAAATTTCGATTACATCCGCAACCTCATCATGCGCAACCTCTCCTTTCCGGCTGCGGCCCGGAAGCTGGGTTGGACCGGGAAAATACTCGTATCGTTTATCATCAGGGAAGACGGCAGTGTGGAGGACATCAATATTGTTTCCGGTTCAGGGCATGAAGTGCTCGATTTAAACGTCATTTCCGCCATCCGCCGGACCGCCCCGTTTCCCAAACCACAGAAAAAGGCCCGATTCATGCTGCCCATCGCCTACAGCCTGAAATAACCTGGAAGGTATACCGCCATCGGGTTTGCATTTGACCCGATGCAAGGTCCATGCTAGTATGGCAGGATGAAAAATCAACGCGAGCCATGCATTGAACAAGCAGAACAAAAAGGCTTCAACTTTAAAGGCCGTATCTGGATCGAGGTGGATGGAGCGACTTTTCTCGGTTACGGGCGGGTCACCCTGCTGGAAAGAATACGACAATACGGTTCCATCAGCCAGGCGGCCAAGTCCATGGAGATGTCCTACCGGCATGCCTGGGATCTTGTTGACTCAATGAACCGCCAGTCGCCTAAGCCGCTGGTGGAGACGACAACCGGCGGCAGAGGCGGAGGAGGCGCGAAAATTACGGAAACAGGCGAACAGGCGATCTCCCACTTCTGGAACCTTTACAAACGCTTTAAAAAATTCCTCGACAGGGAAGCCAAAACGTTCACCTTATAATTCCCGCGGTCAAACACGGGATGCGATTCTGGATTTCAATGCGGATCAGGTTTACCTGGCAACAGTTAAGCAACCACCTCTTTCTCTTCGGCGGTCATGGAGCGGACATGGATCTGCAGGGTGCTCTTATTCAGTTCCACCACCACCTGCCGTTCCTGCTTATCAATAACCCGCACCGCCTTGCCGATGGTGACCGACACTCCGGGACAGAGGCAGCCGTAAACATAAATTGCCTCACTGGATGACTGTTCGAGCTCTTTATCGAGTTGCATCTGCATTTCGGTCAACTGGTTATTTTTCTCCATCACCTCAGGCATCATCTTGTTGAGCTCAGCCAGCACATTGGCCTTCTCGCCACCGAAGTCTTTACCCTCCGCTTTTTTCATGTCATTGAGAGCGCTGATATTCTTGAGAATCTCGTTCATCCGGCTGGGCCAGTATTCCTTTGCCGCTTCAACCTGTCTTTTCTTTTTTTCAAGCTCAGGCTTTAACCCCACCGTCACTTCCGTGACAACCTCCGCCTCTGAACCGAGTTCCTTGACATGCATGCTGCCGCCGATGACATACTTACCGCCGATGACCGTACCCTTACCGCCCACCACCGTTATGTTGCCGCCGGTTTTCACCCTGCCCTGCACCACAAAATTTTCAACCCGCAGGGATCCTCTGGTTTCAATGAGACCAAAATTTTCACAGAAATCAAGCTGGATATCACCTTTTGCCCGTATTTCCGCGTCCTGCCCCACAACGCCGCCGGATATCCGCACCGTTCCCCCGGCCAGGATCTGGACATTATTCACCCCTTTGCCGATGAAAACATCTCCCTTGCACTTTATCTTGAACCCCGGCAGCACCTCCCCGGTAATCTCAAGTTTGGTGCCGCAGAAGGCGATGTTGCCCACCGCCATGTCAACATTGCCGGTGATGACATGCTCCTCGTAAACAGCGGGCTTGCCGTCGCCCATGACGAACTTGCCATCCACCAGGGCGGTCACCTGCAGGCCGTCCTCACTCAACGCCACGCCCGGTCCGCATTTGATGTTGACATCTTTGCCGGGCTTGCAGGTGATCGCCTCACCCAGCACATTTTTACCAGGTGTCCCCAACGTGGCCGGGATCTTCTTCAGCAGCAACTGCCCCTTGGGCACATTGACGATATTGCCGAGCTCGCGGAAATCAACCCTGTCTTTTCCCGGTTTCAGAGACTTTGCCCGGGAGACGATGACCGGCTTCACCACCGGTTTTACCTTGGCGTTTTCTCCCGGCACCGGCGGTTTGCCGCTGGCGATGACCGTTTTCCCCTCCCTTGCAGGAGGAAGCTTGGCGACAAAACCGAAAGATACTCCTTGAGCCTGCACCTCTTTGACAAGCTCATCAAAGGGAACATTTTCAAAACGATCTTCCTCACTGACTAGCTGGAGAACCGCTTTCAGTTTATCCTTGGTCAGCTTCAGCAGGAAATGATCATTGCAGATTTTAACCGGCTTTTTCGAAAGATCCACTATTGCCTTCCTTCACATGACACGGCAATTGCCGACAAGGTAAAAAGAAGAGCGAACTATGCAGAAATAATTATAATTCGCACACGTTCCTCCATTTTAGCACAGACTCTCCGGAATCGATTAAATAATTTTCTCCAGCTGCTTGATTTTCTCATACTCACCAAGCACCACCAGGGTATCACCGCTTAAGATGCTGGTCCCCAGGTTGGGGTTGAACTGCATCTCCCCCTGCCTGCGTTTGATGGCAACGACGATCAGATCAAAATCCCGCCTGATATTGGATTCCAGCAGGGTTTTGTTCGTCATTTGCCCTTTCTCGGAAACCCGAAGCTCCTCCAGGCGAAGCCCGAGTTCACCGCCGGACACGGTCAAATCGATAAAATCGGTCACCGTGGGACGCAAGACATGATGGGCCATACGAGTCGCCCCTATATAATAGGGGGAAAGAACCTTATTTGCCCCGGCCCGGAGCAATTTTATCTCCACGCCCTCTACTCCGCTGGAGCGGGCCATGATATAAAGATTCGCATTCAGACCTCTGGCGGAAAGGACAATATAGACATTATCGGCATCAGATGAAACAACGGCAATAAGCCCACTGGCTTTATCCACACCGGCCTTGAGAAGCATATCGTCATTGGAGGCCTCTCCCTCGAGAAAAAGATATCCCAGCTCCCCGAGCTTCTTCAGGACCTGGGGGTCATTTTCGATGACAACGAACTGTTTCTTTTCCGCACTGAGGAGCTTGGTAATGACCTGGCCAATACGGCCGAAGCCACACACAATGTAATGGCCGCTCAGTTCAGCCACCTTCTTCTTCATATTCAACCTCCCGTAAACGGCCTGCAGTCTGCCTTCTACCACAGCCTCGGTAATCTTCGTGAAAACAAACATGACAAATCCCACCCCAACGAGGATAAGGCCCATAGTGAAAATACGGCCCTGGGGACTGAGATGAACAACCTCTCCATAACCAACGGTGGAAATGGTGATGAGGGTCATATACAGACCATCTATAAAGGAGCTGCCCTCAAGCACCATGTAGCCGATTGCCCCGACAATAAGAATAAAAATGAGGAGCAGTGCTGCTGTGACAGGTTTTCGCATAATAAAAAGAGTTTTGAGTTTAGAGTTCTGGGTTTTGGGATCTTATTGCCAGAGCAGTTAACACATTAAAATTTCATGAAAAACAAACTGCAATATCCGCTTATTTGGCAAGATTCCATTTTACTCTGTATTTCCCACCATTCCTACCGGATATTTTTCAGTCCGGCAGATACTGCAATCGGCAGAACCTCCCGGAGCGTTCTGAAACCGTTACTCCATGCTGCAGGTAAAAGTCAAAATCGTAAAAATAAAGTTATCCTGAAAAATGCCGATACGTTTATCATAGAGAATAGACAACCAAGCAGAAAAAGACATATATTTTCAGGGAAGGAACCGCCATGACACGCCAGGAAGCGATCAGAATTCTGATATTGAGCCCCTTTTATTTCCGCATGACCCTCGTTGACCGAAAAGAACTTATCAGGGAATTCTGCATTCTGCACGGCAAAAGAGACAAGTAACTTCACAGCAACCTTTTCCCTTCTTTTTCCCCCTCCCTTATCTGTGACCTCTCAGACAATTCATCCTCTTTTTCTTTTTTATGGCATAGTTTTTCAACATGAGCTATAGTCCTTTGCCAGTTATAGTAAAAGCACCGCAATTACTACATGTTACCTCAATTCTAGGAGAGGAATTTCAACATCAAACTTTGCACAAGGAGAGAGACGGGATGAACATTTTGATTTTCGGTCCGAACGGCAGTGGTAAGGGAACCCAGGGCGCCAAGGTTCAGGAAAAATACAATATCGCACATGTCGAGTCCGGCGGCATTTTCCGCAAAAACATCAAAGGCGGCACCGAACTGGGCAAAAAAGCAAAAGAGTATATCGACAGGGGCGATCTGGTTCCCGATGATATCACCATTCCGATGATTCTCGACAGACTGAAAGAAGACGACTGCAAAAAAGGATGGTTGCTTGACGGTTTTCCCCGTAATAAGGTGCAGGCTGAAACCCTGGCCAAGGCCCTGAAAGATGCCGGCATTGAACTCAACTACGTCATTGAAATCATGCTTGACCGCCAGATTGCCAAAGAAAGAATCATGGGCCGCCGTCTGTGCGCCAACGATAACAACCACCCCAACCACATCGCCTTTGAGGCCATCAAACCGGTGGAGAAAGACGGCAAACTCGTATGCCGTGTCTGCGGCGGCGACCTGAGCGCCCGTGCCGACGACCAGGATGAAGTCGCCATCGGCAAACGCCACGATATCTACTATGATACCAATACCGGCACCATGGCTGCGGTAAACTTCTTCAAAGGCATTGACGGACCGAAGGTTATTTCCGTGGACGGCTCCGCCGGCATCAAGGAAGTTCTCGATTCCATCATGAAAGAACTCGACTGATCTGCAAATCCCTCAAGGCAAGTCTCATTTGCGGGGCTTGCCTGATGTAATATCTTACAAGCAGTTACAAAAGGTGAAGGCTGATAAAGCCCTCACCTTTTTTTTAATGTTCCTTCCTGCCAAACTCCCCCCATGATTTTTCATACAGATCATTCAGCGCCTGTTCCAGCTTGAGGCGGTACTCCTCCAGTTCCACACTATGCAGTTCCCTGGGCACAGAGATCGGCTCACCAAACCATATGACAACCCGGGAGAAGGGCAGAGGGATTGAGGTGCGGTCCCAGCTGCGGAAGGATTTGTAACGATCTGCCGCCCACCCCACCGGCAGAATGGGCGCCCCGGTCTTGCTGGCCAGCAGGATCGTGCCGGCCTGGGCCTTGCGGGCAGGGCCCTGGGAGCCGTCCGCCACCAGCACTGCGGTCTTGCCCTGGGCCATCTCCTTCATCAATGCCTTCAAGGCGCCGATGGCTCCTTTGTTTCGCGACCCGCGCACAGTGGCAAACCCCTTACTCTGCAGAATGCGGGACACATATTCCCCGTCCTTGCTGGCGCTGACCATGGCCACATAGGGGATCTTCCTGGCCTGATACACAATATAAATAACACCGTAATGCCAGAAGGAAACGATAAACGGCAAACCCGCCCCGGCAAGCCGGGTAAAATGCTCATGCTCGCGCTGCTTCACCCGGCAGGTGGAAAACAGTACAAAAGAAACTAGCCGAAAAAAAAGCGGTACAGCCCATAGCGAAAACCGGCAGAAAAGACCTTCCTGCCGTTCCCCGGCTTCTGGTTCCTTACTTCTGTCTCCTGACTCCTGGCTTCTCACTTCACACCTCTCATTTCTTCTCACTTCTCTCTTCCAACTTCTCACTTTTTACAGCCATTGCAGCTCCTGTTCCTTGAGAATGATCAAGCGGTCACGCAGCTCGGCCGCCTCCTCAAAGGCAAGGTCCCGGGCCTTCTCCATCATCTGTTTCTCCAGTTTTTTGATCTCTTT
>Ga0180007_10004809_pt1 | contig 14114 bp, 24 predicted proteins | sample MM_PC_MetaG_FD_121122 | JGI IMG/M metagenome (GOLD analysis project Ga0180007, IMG submission 121122) | Groundwater microbial communities from the Aspo Hard Rock Laboratory (HRL) deep subsurface site, Sweden - MM_PC_MetaG | ecosystem: Environmental > Aquatic > Deep subsurface > Groundwater... | reverse complement strand
ATATCTTTAATTATTTCCTTGCCATCAACATTTTCAACTTTAAGATAAATCTCGAGAATATCTCCGCAACGAAAGTTCCCCTCTCTGCCTTTCCCGTCAGGATTTTCCATATCTCCAGCAAACTTGGGATCCTGAAACATTTCCATTATTTTTTTAGAGTACATTTTAAACCTTCTTAAGAAACTCCACTATAGGACTGATTTTTCTTAGTTTAGCAATTACTTTAGGCAATTTAGCTAAAACATAGTTTATCTCTTCTTCTGTTGTAAACCTGCTTAAGGTAAATCTTACAGCTCCTTGTGCTTCTTCATGCTTCAAACCTAAAGCCATTAAAACATGTGAAGGTTCTAAACTCTGGCTACTGCAAGCACTTCCATTTGAAGAAGTTATACCCTCAATATTAAGTAAGGCACCAATAGATTCCCCCTCAGCACCCAAAAATGAAAAATTTACATTATTGCATAATCTTCTTTCTTTAGAACCATTTAATTTAACATTAGGGATTTCTTTTTCTATACCCCTAATCAATTTATCTCTAAGCAAAGTCATATGCTTAACATGTTTCTTATCAATCCCAACCTTAACCGCTTTAGCAAACCCAACAATTCCAGGAATATTTTCAGTCCCAGCTCTTAAATCCCTTTCTTGATGTCCACCATGTAGCAATTTGTCAATATCTACATCTTTTTTAATATACAAAGCACCAACGCCTTTTTGACCATGTATCTTATGGGCAGAAAAAGAAGCAAAAGATAAATTAAACTTTTTTACATCAACAGGTACCTTTGTAAAACTCTGAACACAATCAGAATGAAAAGGAATGTTTTTTTCTTTGCATATCTTTCCTATTGCTTTCAGATCATTAATAGTTCCTACCTCATTATTCGCATGTATAACACTTACTAAAATAGTATCTTCTTTAATTGAATTCCTTAATTCTTCTAAATCAACAAAACCTTCTTTATCCACATTCAAATAAGTAACCTCAAAACCCTTACCTCCAAGATACCTACAAGTCTCTAAAATACAAGGATGTTCAACTTTTGTTGTTATAATATGCCCCTTTCCTTTTGAAAGAGCCAATCCTTTCAAGACAGTATTATTTGACTCAGAACCGCAACTAGTAAAAACAATTTCCTCTGGCTTTGCACCAATAGCCTTAGCAACAATCTTTCTTGAACTATCTAGAGCCTCTTTTGCCTCTGATCCAAAATCATGAACAGAAGAAGGATTACCATACTTTTCAGTAAGATAAACATCCATTACTTTAGCAACTTCAGGATCTACCTTAGTTGTTGCTCCATTATCCAAATAAACTTTCATTTCCTATCCTCGCAACAATTAACCAATACCGGCCTACATTGCTCAGTCACATTACAGAACTGTCTATGAATCCTACATAGCTCTCCTGAATCCTTTACAACCCTCAACAATCTCTGAATTTCTCTCAAAACTGAAAACTTATCATCTATATTTGAAGCAGATTTGGAAATTTCTTCCAAAATGGACTTATTAAACTTTACTTTTGCCCCTCTTTTTTTACTGATATATTGACTCACAGCAGCCCTATCTATCTGCAGTAATTCAGCTATCCTGCTCTGTTTTAACCCACCAGATTTCATATAAACAGCCAAATACCTCCTGATGGTAGGTATTACATAAAATACTTCAATCTCCTGAGGCAATAAAAATCCATTTTTGTTAACCATAGTTAAAAGTAACGATAGTTAACATTTATAAATATTTCTATCAACTAAAATTCTCAAGTTTCAACTTCAATTAGACCATCTTTAACCTTAAACTTAACATCCAAGAACTTCTTAATAATCTCAATATTGGTTTTAGCATGCTCTGTCATCTCTAAAAACTTAAACTTTCCACCTTTACCAAAAGCCAAAAAAGGCAATAACTGATCTAACATAAACCCATCCACCGTTGCTTTACCATCTACATACCTTAACAATCCCTCGGCACATTCCCTACCAATAACCTCGCTTTGTTTACCTCTCTCGCCTACAACATCATAACCAACCAAACTATCTTCAAAATCAAACTTACACAAAATACCAGAACCAGGACAAACAGAATCAACATACTCTACTTTCCGTCTAATAGGAATATCAGAGAACTTTCTTCCAATTAAACCCACAGCAGATTGAGATTGTCTTTCAGCAACATTAGCTTTTTTTAAATGTGAAGATGCAATAGAAAATAAACCAATGCTATTTAACTCTCTTCTCTCAATCAAATCCAAATATTCTAATTTAGTTTTTTTAATTTTAGAATCAACAATAGCACCGCCCTTAGGATAAAATCCATTTCTTAAAACCTCTATATTATTTTTTAATCCAATTTTTTCTAATAAAGGTAAAAAAACTTCTTGTAAGTATAAGATGCTCGGAGCATACAAATTCCAAGTACCACCACCAATTATTCTTACATTTAAATCACTATTCAAACTAGCTAAAAAAAGAGTTTGCAATATCAATGCTGTAGAGCCAGCAGTTCTAACCTGAATTTTTAATTTCTTTTTTGTTATCTTGCCAGGGATAAATTTCAATTCTTTGCTATACAACTCGTCCCCAGAAACCTCAGCATCGCACAATTTTTTAACAGATTTAATAGCCTGTAAATGTTGTTCCCTTAATCCGGGATTCTCTCTTTTTGCTCTGATATTTTTAATTGTAAAAGATTGTTGAGTTAAGGCTGAGAGGCCTAAGGATGTCCTAAGTATTTGTCCTCCACCTTCCAAAACGCTTCCATCAATAGTTATCATCTCTCAAAATAAGGGTTTTCTCACTTTTAATAGTTTACCAAAAGCAACTCTTAAATATACATAAAAACTAATAAAATCTATGTCTCTAAAGTTCATTATAGGAATTATTCAAATAGTTTTATCCTTAATTCTTATCGCAGGGATGGTAATAGGCTTAACAACAATAAGATCGACAGTTAAAGAAGGTATTCAAGCAGGCTCACCAAGGATCCCAGAAAATTTAAGATCTCAAATAGATCTTTCAACCATAAACAAAATAGTCATAAGTTCGAGTGTTTTATTTGGAGTAATAGGAATTTTATTTTTACTACAAGGCCTCATAAACCTAAAAAAAGAAACTCCTAAAATAGAACCTCCTAAAACCAGTTCGAATAAAAAAGAAATTAAACCAACAACTCAAGTAGATGTAAAAGAAGATATTCCTGATGAATATTGATCATTTTTTCATATAAAACTTTCTTTTATCTTCGTCAAACCTTTCTATAGCATACCTTAACATTGTTCTTGGCATTTTTTTATAATATTTTTTCAAAAACCTTTCTTCTTCCTTTTGATCTTTTTTTCCAACCTCTCTTAACATCCACCCAACAGCCTTATGAATTAAATCATGCTTATCTTTCAATAAAATCTCAGAAATCTTAAAAGTATCCTCAAATTCTCCATTTCTTATAAAAACAAAAGTTGAAATTACAGATATTCTTTTTTCCCATAAATCACTAGAATTAGCTAATTTGTAAAGTACCGAACGGTCTTTATCAAGTAAGTAAGGACCTAAAAGCTTAGGCGCAGTTAAATCCACCAGATCCCAATTATTCACGTACTTTGTATGAGATAAATAAAAGTCAATAATTTTTTTATCAAATGTTTTTTGGTAATTATCAACAAGAATTAAAAGTGCTACTAATCTTTCTTCATGAATCCTACTCAAAAGCAATTTTTTTATATCGCTAAATTGAATATCTTTATATTTTTTAGTAATAGCTCTTGAATCTCCAACTGGGATCCCAAGAAAAATATCCCCTTCTCCATACTGACCTTTTCCTGTTTTAAAAAAATTTGAAAGAATTTTTGCTTTTTCTGGGTTTTTTAATTGTTGGAGTTCTTTTTTGAGATTTGATAAAGTCATAGTAAAATCTACTCTTTAAATGTTCTATTTAATATTATGCATACCTGAACGTAGTGAAGGCGAAGAGCAAAGCGACGCAGAGTTTTAGGCAACCAAAAGATTTATAGATAAGTTAAACTTAGTTAAAATAAGGTGAAATAAAATGGTACAAGCATTAGTTCAAATCAATGAAAATACGAATCGGGTATTAAACGTGGTAAAGGCGAAATATGGGCTGAGAGATAAAGGCGAGGCCATACAATTTGTAGTAACTAAGTATATTGAAGATGAGAATGAACCCGAGTTAAGACCGGAGTTTATAGAAAAGATGAAGAGGGTAGAGAAGCAAAAGAGTATTCGGGTGAAGGGTTTTGCTAAAAAATATGGGTCTACGTAATACGTAGACTAGAAATCTTTGATTTCGTTAATAAATAATTTGATTTTCAATTAATCTTCTATTAAAATTAATTCATTCAAAATATTAGACACGACGTCCACGCCTAAAGTGCTTTTTTCTGCAACCATCAGTAGGAGTAGCAGTAACATCCTCAATAACACCAATTCTTAAACCCATTCTAGATAAAGCTCTTATAGCGGCTTGTGCACCAGGACCAGGATTATTAGGCCCATTATGCCCGCCAGGAGCTCTAATTTTAATATGAATAGCATTCACACCTTTCTCAAGAGCAGCCTCTCCTGCAATTTTAGCAGCATTTGTTGCAGCAGTAGGAGAACTTTCTAATCTATGTGCTTTAACAACCATGCCGCCAGAGGCTTTCGCTATTGTTTCAGAACCTGTAATATCCGTAATATGGATTATACTATTATTATAACTGGCATAGATATGACAAACTCCCCATCTCATTGGTCTTTGCTCTTTTTGAAATACCATATCAAAAATCTGCGAATATTTGTTTATAAACTTTATGAAAACCTTTAAAAATGAATTTATCTTTATTCAGAGAAGCAGAGTAGAACAGAATTGCCTTAAAGGTAGTGTTCAATCAGGAGTGTTCGCTGGGCTCATAACCCAGAGGTCGTTGGTTCAAATCCAACCTCTGCTAGCGAATCCAGGAGTTTTACTACTCTTGGATTTTTTTTATTTACTTTTTGCCATTCTCTAAATTTTTTAATGTGCTTCGACTGCCTAAATTTAATAATTCTTATTGTGATACTTTTTAACCCTTATTTTTAATCTTCAAATAGCGTCCAACAGACAATTTACAAGCCCTAGCATTCCTTATTTGACTATCAATAATTACCTTCTGTTGTTCACTCCAAACTTCATCAGGATTATTTTTAACATAATTAGCCCAGTAGTCTACAAAGTTCATCCTATCTTCTTTATTATCCCTACCAGGTTTAAGTTTTTTCATTTTCTATAAGTCTCTTATAATCATCAATCTTTTTAAAATCTATCTTTTCTCCAAACACTTCTTCAATATGCTTCGCATCTTCTAAATCCTTATCAGATTTTAAATAATACTTCTTGAAGGCTATTTGCTTCTCCAATGAAGAAACATAAACCTCACTAAGTTTAGTTATAACAGTAATCCTATCGCTGAACGTTTCTTTTGCTAACCTATCTTTCGCAACTTTAACTTCAAAATTTGGAATAGTTTCATTTTTTAAAGCAAAGCGTATTGCCAGATCATCCATTAGATATTTATACATTTCATCAACATTACTCGTATTTAAACACCAGAATCCATTTTCTATTAAATCACTACAAAGAAGATTAAACTTCTCTTTATTTACTTCCTTAATAAAAACGTCTACGTCCTCAGTAGACCTGGACCTCCCAAACAAAATAGAAACATATCCGCTAACAATAACGTAATCTGTATGCTTTTCCAGTATTTTTGTAAACTTGACCACAAATCTATCTAATTCATTTATGACCTTGTCTAACCTTATAGTGCTCTTGTCAATAAATTCCATAGAATAAATAAAGTCTTTAATTTTATAAACCCTGCGCGTGTTTGTCACGTATGCGTCGTTCAGAAAATATATATTGAAGAATACATAACAAAATAATACCAGTAAGGCCTAACTAAAACAAATGGAAATCAAAAAGAAAGCCTGGCCAGAATTATTCCAAGCTGTTTTAGAAGGAAAAAAGAAATTTGATCTTAGATTGGCAGATTTTGAATGCGCTCCAGGAGATACACTAATTCTTGAAGAATGGGATCCAGATACTAAATCCTACACAGGAAGAAAAATAGAAAAGAAAATAACCTATATCCTTAAAACAAAAGACCTAAAATTTTGGCCTAAGGAAGATATAGAAAAACACGGATTTCAGGTCATGTCTTTTGAATAATATTCAAGTCTTACCAGCAATACAATTAGCACATAAACTTCTTTCTCTACTAAAGCACAAATCACACACTAAAGACCCACAGCGTATACAACTATTCTCACCTATATTCTTACCACACGCAATACAGATTTTAACCTGCTCGACCATATAATTTCATAACAGTTATATACTATTTAATCCTTTCTTTTCGTATGTCTCAGGACGTAATATTTTACTATGTAAAGGTATTTCCAAAACTAAAGAAATTCCTAAAAAACAGGGAAATAGCCACCATTATGAAGCTAAAAGACACTGAAATAGTAAGAAGAGGCTCAAATCACCCTCCTTTATACATAAAAGACCTAAAAAAAATCAACAAAAAGTTCCAGGAACTAAGAAAAGGCAACATCCACCTAAAAGACATAGAATCCCAATTGTCCAATATCCAAATAAAAATTTGGCAATATTTCGTTCCTAGAAAACTCATAGAGCTACATTACGCAGTCAATCAAGAACACCCAAATAAACCCTTAGAAAGAGTATATTTTGACATAGACAGAAAAGACATTCCAGCAGAAAAAGCACAATTAGTAGCCCTAAAATTAATAGAAACCATAAAAAAAGATAAAACCTTCAGATTAGAGTATAAAATATTTCCTATGTGGACAGGAAACTCCTTCCATATATACCTTTTATTAAAAAAGAAAATTCCTCATTCTTTTTATGAAAAAAACTTCCATGTAGATATAAACCACCAAAAAGACTCCTTTACTGGAAGATGGGCTCTTAAAATAAACAAAGAACTAAAAAACATTAAAGTAGTAGCAGGCCATCAGAAAAAACAAGGCTATATCAACATAGATCCTTCACAATCACCATCAGGTAAAATTTCTCGTTCTCCCCTTTCCTTATACATAAAAAATTATTCTTCAATAAGGGGTATTGCCCTCCCCTTAACCATAGAAGACTTAAAAAATAAAAACCTAATAAAAGAATTAAGGGGTTACACTATAGAAAAAGTTATAAAAAATCTCAATAAACTAGCTAAAAAATTACCATGACCACCTTAACAATAAAACACATCAATGTAACTAATTTCAAACCAAAAGAGATTAGAGCACAATTAGAGATAGGATTTGATAAGGGAGACAAACCCCAAACCATAAATAAAGAATATCTCTTAAAAAATCCAGAAGAACTTCTAACACAAATATTTTTAGACATAAAATCAAAAGACAGAGTAATAATCGATGATCCAACTTTAGACCCGGTAGAAAAATTAGAGATCTATTCTCCGATTATTATAAAAGATGAAGAGCAAGTAGAAGCAAAAATCTATCAGTTCATAAAACAATTATGTGAAAAAGCAGCGCATATAAAAAACACAAGAGACGCTAAAGTACATATGAAATTATTTGATGAGTTTAAGACTGCTTCTTTGCAGATATAACAAAAAAAGTTTAAATACACTAAAAGCTAAAAATAAAAGATGATATGCCTATCTTTAGAAGGGACCGCCCATACGGCAGGGTGTGCAATAGTAACAAGTAAAGGAAATATCCTATCAGATATTAGGGATATGTACACTAAAGAAACAGGAGGAATAATCCCATCAGAAGCAGCACAGCATCATAAAAAAGTATTCCCCGGATTAATTAAAAAAGCAATAAAAGAAGCAAATATTAAAAAAATAGACTTAGTGGCTTATTCAAAATCACCAGGACTTCCACCATCACTAAAAGAAACCCTAAATGCAGCAAAAGATATAGCAAAAGATCTAAATGCACCATTAATCGGTGTAAATCATTGTATCTCTCACCTTTCATCTGCGCATTTCTTCACAAAAACAAAAAATCCCATATACGTTTTTGTTTCCGGCGCCAATACACAAATAATTTCTTTAGAGGGTGAAAGATTTAGGCTACTAGGAGAATGTATTGACATGGGTTTAGGAAACGCCTTAGATAAGTTTGGTAGATCTATAAACCTAGGTTTTCCAGCAGGCCTAAAAATAGAAGAATTGGCAAAAAAAGGAAAATACATAGAACTACCTTATACAATAAAAGGAATGGACTTATCTTTCTCAGGCATAATCACATCAGCAATTGACAAATTTAAAAAAGGAGCTAAAAAAGAAGATCTCTGTTTTTCAATACAAGAAACATTATTTGCAATGCTAACAGAAGTTACAGAAAGAGCATTAGCGCATACAAGAAAAAATGAAGCGGTTATAATCGGAGGAGTGGCGGCAAATAAAAGACTTTCAGAAATGCTTTCAATAATGTGTAGAGAAAGAAATGCTAAGTTTTATGCAGTTCCTTTAAAATATTCTGGAGATAATGCTGCGATGATCGCTATACAAGGAATCTTAGAATACAAAGCAGGAAACCGAACAAAACATCCGGACATAGAACCATATCAAAGAATAGATGAAATAAAAGTTAGTTGGAAATACTAATAACTAGGACCAGTTTGTCCTTGATAAAAAGTTGTACTTCTTTCTACATCTCCAGGAGATGATTTCACAACCAGAATTTTATCAGAATAGACTCTATTATTTACGCAGTTATTAGTTGGTACACTGCTAGGACAAGCTGTTATCACATATAAAGCTGGCCTTCTGTCGTAAGGTACCCTAAAAGATGCTTTTCTGGGTGTATAACAATTAGAACCAGAATCACTCTCTCCAGGATTTAACTCAAAACCAATTTTACATATATCTCCTATACTATCAACTTTAAGACCACTAATCGCATTCCTAAAGTCTACCTTATCATCCCATATACCATCCTTGTTAGGATAAATTTCAAAATGTACAACCTGGCCTTGCCTCACAACATATCTGCCGTTCTCATTCACAATATCAGGAGAATCAGGAGAAACAATTTCTATTCGAGTAGTTTCCTCTTCAGATCTTTCAGCAAAAAATCTCCCACTAGAATAACCACTACCGCTATAACCATAAGCAGTAGCACCAGTATACTGACTAATAAAAGAAAACACAACTAGCCCAACAACTAATACTAATAAAATTCCCACACCCCTTTTCATAGCATCATAGTCCATTTTTTCTTATATAAACCTTATTATTTTAACATTCTCCTGGTTTATATTTGTTTACATTTTGACAAGCCACACAACTATTGCTATAGGTCTTCCCATCATCACCACAAACCGGGTCATATTCCTGAGTACAAAATTCCCCAACTTCCTCAGGACAATCTATATCTTCCACAATTAACCCAGTACACCTCCAATTAATACTAACCTCTCCAGTTTCAGTTTTCACAACACAAGCAGGATTACACCCCTGTTTTTCAATATCTAAATCTATCCACCAGGTTTTTGTACCTTCATTACAAAGAGCCTTCCCCAAATTTCCTTGATTACATTCACTATCCAAAGCAATTTTTCTAGCATCGCTCAAACTCATACCAGCACATAGCTCCGTTCCTAACTCACACCCAACTATCAAAAAAAGAACTCCAACTATTAGTAAACTAATTAATATTTTTTTCATTTTCCAATTGTAGACCCTTTCTCACACCTATTATCTATACACACACAACCAAAATCCTCGCATTGTTCCACACAATCAAATTCCTCACAGATATCCGTCTCAAGTATATCATAATATTCTCCATTCATACACCGACAAATATCCGGTTGAGCTAAACAATCGTCTTTAGTCTCACAGAATTCATAACCCGCTATCATTTCAGGAGGAGGCCTAAAAATATGGTCTAACCATAAACGCCCTCCAAAAACAACTAAAACAACTACAACAACCAAAACAAAAAATACTTTCTTCATCCCCGCCTCACACTAAACTTAGGATTCTCCAAATTTTCTCCAGCATCTAAAAAGAACGTAAATCCTCTAAGACTTCCTTCAGCACTTGTATTTTTTTTATCTAACTTCACACCGATTTTCTCAGCAACACCAGATAAATATTCTTTCAATTCTTCCTTACTTGCAAACTTGATATTTGTCTCAAGTTTTTTTCCTTGAAATTCCACTTCAATAGGTTTGTTATATTCATCACAAATTATACCAGTTATTTGATGGTCATGCAAAAAAGGTTCTATCCTACCCAACCCGAACACATCATTCACTAAATAATATTTAACATTAGTATCGTGTCCTTCCTGTAAATTAAATTTCTTTCCATACTTCTGAATAAGCTCCCATCCTTTTTCCATATTCTTAATTTTTCTTTTCTTCTTAATCTTATTCAAAACTTGTAAATCAATACCATCTAAGTTAGGCTCATCAACTATATATTTATCAGCAACATTCACTGATGCAAGAACTCTTTTAGTTATTTTATCCTTAATTAAATCCTTATGACCAATGAGTGTTTCATCTCCTTCCAATAACCTTCTCCTTCTTTTTTTAAACCTATCCGGCTTTCTAGGTTTCTTAAATCTATCTGAAACATTAACTACTTTTTCAACATACTGCGGAACATCCTTATATTCATGAATACCCACCTCGCCAATAGGTTTTGGAACAGGCTCTACAGAAACCCCAACAGGAATCTTAAACAATTTTCGTTTTATATTGTCCTTTAAGTTTGTCCTAGCACTTAAATTCTGCCTCAAACGCTCAAGAGACAAAGGACCATATTTTTTCTTTACAAAAGTATAAGCGCAGCCCCTCATAAAAGTTTCTAAAACAAAAACATTTTTCACAACTTCTGGATTTTCAATTTTACTTAGAATATTTTGCAAATCTTTCTTCTGCTCTTCCCACTCTTCATCATACAAAAAAACAGTCTCATTCATTAAAACATACTCCCAAAATCTTCTTTCTCATTTGTATTCAAAGGTATGTTCTCTTTACTTCTCACAAACCTCTCTAAAAGTAACAAACCATGTGCAATCTTCTTATTTTGTTCCAAAAGATCGGTTAATTTTCTAGCTAAAGGTTCTTTGATCTCGCCTTTTTCAATATGTTCTGCAGCTTTTTGAAAAATTTCTACCAAACCATCAACTTTTTTTGTCAAAATATTCATAGAAATTAACAAATCTGCAGTTTTTTTCTGCAATTCTATATTATTTTTTACTAAATGATCTATAATATCTTGTTTAGTAATACGTGAAGAAGATTTTCTTACCAAAAATTTCACCTCTTAATACAAAATTTTATAATATACATACAAAAAACTACTATAAAAAGCTTTTTATTGCATATTTAGCACAAAAATCCACTAAAAAAACCAAAAATTGCAAAAATCACAACTTTTTTAAACACTTAATCCTCAGTTTTACCTATGGCAGATAATAAAATACAAATGCCCCAATCTGGTGGGGGGATAGTAAGGTATTTTGATGATTTTAAGAGTAAAATAGAATTTAGCCCCTGGGTTATCATCGGGGTAATAATATTTATTATTATTTTAGAGCTACTTTTACACAAAATTAACCTTTTAGGTTTTTAAATATCTCAGAAGTTTTATATACTCAGAAGATTCTGATATTTATAGCATGATTCCTAATATTAATCCCAAACAAATGCAGCAGATGATGAAGAAGCTAGGTATGAAACAAGAGGAAATTGAGGCATCAGAAGTAATAGTAAAATGCATAGATAAACAAATCCGTGTTGTAAACCCTCATGTAACTAAAGTCCATATGGCAGGTCAAGAAAGTTTGCAGATCACAGGAGAGTTTGTAGAAGAAGACCTAGAAAGCTTCTCAGAAGATGACCTTAAAACAATCATAGACCAAACAGGTTGCACTGAAGAAGAAGCAAAAAAGGAATTAGAAAAAACAGGAGATCTCGCTGAGGCGATATTGAAACTAAAAAAAGAATAGACCATATCTAATTTTTTAAATGGAGACATATCACAATTCAATGAAAGACGCTAGTATGAGATTTAGGAATGCAGACCACATGGCTTATGTTACCTATCCCTTAATAAACGACCCTAAACTTATAGTAGTAATCACTGAGAATCTCTATCACGCCTTACTAAATGCAATAAATGCCTTATTAGAATATGAGCATTACCATAAAAGAATAGAGTTTATACCAGAAAGTCTAAATGAAAAAATAAAAACTTTTAGAGACCAAATCTCAAAAACATACGGATTTCCAAGAGAAATAAGCGTAATCTTCGAAGACCTTCACAAAATAATTGAATTCAAAGAGAAAAGTCCGATTGAGTTTATCAGAAAAAGCAATTACATAATCTGCGATAACGCATACAGCACAAAAATGATCAATTTTCAAAAAATAAAAGGTCAGGTTATTATAATAAAACCATTCATACAAAAAGTTCAAAATATTTTAAATTAAAAATGGATTTTGGAGATTATGAGGACAGTGCGGAACAGGAATTAAAAAGAGCAGACCATCTGCTTTATGTTACTTTGAAGTACACCAGAAATGTTGATGTAATCAAAAATATAATTAAAAGATTAATCAACGCGTATGATTTCACAGTACTTGAAGCATTAAATTACTTAAAAGTCAAAAAAATTCCTGATGTTCCTAGAATGAGAATGAAACTTTTAGCAGAAAAACTGCCAAAATTAGGAAAGGAAGCAAAGTTCTACTTAGTTTTAAAAGAAATAGACGCTGCACCATTCAAAAGAACAGAAGAATTCAGAAAAAACGTAACTCTACTTACTAAAGTGATGAATGTGAATATTGAAAAAGTAAAAGCTTATTTTGAAAGAACTATGCTTTTTGTAAAGACCATTGAAGAGATGGTTAAGAAAAAATGACTAATTTCAAAGAAGTAGCAATGGCAGTTGGTATTGCAGTACTTTCTGCTTTATTTATTATTTTATTAGTTGATGCTTTTTATGAGTCTCCCAAATACCTGGATTTTTGTGAAGAAAGATTTGAAAGGCCAGTAAGGCTTGTTTCTCCAGAAGAATGCGATCTCACACAAACTGAAGAAGAAATTCAATGCCTTAATGATGATGGAATGCCAAGATACGACTTTGACGATAAAGGCTGCCAGGTATTTTCTTCATGCGATCTTTGTAGTAAGGAATATAGAGCTGTTAGCGAAAAATATAATAAAAATATCTTCTTGATTATGGCCCCCTTAGGAATATTATTAATCCTATTCGGAGTTCTGTACAAAGTAGCCTTTTTAGGCAGCGGTTTTATGTTTGGCGGTATTATCGTACTAGCCTACGGCACTATAAGGTTTTTTGCAGATATGAACAAGTATGTAAGAGTTATAGTCATTTTTATTGAATTAATTCTCTTATTATTGATAGGTATTAAAAAGGTGAAAAAGTAAATTTTCTAAAAAGGCTCTATTTCTAGACACTATTTATTATTTAGCAGTGGTTAAAAACAAAAAGATTTAAATACTAGTGAATAGATAGTAATAGTATCAAAATATCATAATTATGAGGTATTAAAAAATGGAAAATAAATATACACCACTGACTTTTATTAAAAATGTTAGAAAAATGGGTTTACCTATGGCTTTTGCGGAAGATTTAAGAGCGACTGCTAGGAGTGAATATGCAATTGAGAGAAAAACTGAGAGTTTAGCTTCTAAAGTAGGGTTCTCCGAAGAAAATGCAAAGGGGTTAGGAAGCCTTGCTGCCACAGGACATGCTTTAGCGACACTCCCTGCCTTAGTTGCAGGTCTTGCAGTTGTTGTTCCATGTGCTTTAGTTTCTAATGTTTATAAAATATCAAGGATGACAAACCGAGCTATGAAAAATCCTTCAGCACAACCATCTGTATAAGGATAATTATAAGGCAAGATTTTTCTCTCTTTCTTATTTTTTTATATTGTTTATATCCAAAAGACCTTACAGCTCACAAAAAACTGAGCTGTAAACTTAGCGTCATCTGTTCTTATTAGATTTCGACAGATTTTTAAACTTCGGGTTCCTAATAATTTTATGAAAGTTATGAAAGTGGTTGATAAAAAAGTGGGAAATACGACTTAT
>Ga0180007_10004808_pt1 | contig 14115 bp, 11 predicted proteins | sample MM_PC_MetaG_FD_121122 | JGI IMG/M metagenome (GOLD analysis project Ga0180007, IMG submission 121122) | Groundwater microbial communities from the Aspo Hard Rock Laboratory (HRL) deep subsurface site, Sweden - MM_PC_MetaG | ecosystem: Environmental > Aquatic > Deep subsurface > Groundwater... | reverse complement strand
CGTTGCCGCCGCATTGGCAGCGATCATCCCGATGTCATCTGCGGCAATGCCGGCGTCGGCAAGCCGTATCGGCGCCTTGATGGCGGCAAACCATTTTTCCAGGGCGGCAATTCCCGCCCCGCCTTCTTTCTCGTTGAAGATTTTTTCGGCAAAGCGCTGGAACTGGGAGGGATTTTTTTCGCAATACCAGCGCATCCAGGCCGGCATGACGATGGCCAGTCCAGCCCCGTGCGGGATGTTATAGAGAGCGCTCAGGGAATGTTCGATCATGTGGTTGGGAAAGCCGTAAGGCCCCACCCCGGCCGGGGTCAGGCCGTTTAAGGCCAGGGTGGCGGTCCACATGAACTGCGCCCTGGCATCGTAATTATCGGGTTCCTGCATGATTATATTCTGGGTCTCGATGGTCGTTTGAATGATTGCCTCCACCAGCCGGTCCTGCAGCCTGGTGCCCGGTACCTTGGTGAAATAGGCCTCAATGACATGGGCAATGACATCCACCGCGCCATAGGCCGAGTAGTTGGCAGGAACAGTAAGGGTCAGTTCCGGGTTGAGAATTGACATCTTCGGGTAGATATGCGGCGAGGTGATGCTGTATTTCTGTTTTGTTTCCTCGTTGGTGACAACACTGTTGCCGTTCATCTCGCTGCCGGTGGCAGCCAGGGTGAGAATGGAGAAGATCGGCAGGGCGCCGGTGATTTCCTTGCCGAGAAAGTAGTCCCAGACCTCGTGTTCGCTTACCGCACCGACCGCAATGGCTTTGGCCTCGTCAAGAACCGAGCCGCCGCCCACCGCCAGTACGGCCTCAACCTGTTCTTGCCTCGCCAGCTCAATGCCGTGGCGGGTGTGGGCAAGAACCGGGTTGGAAACCACGCCGCCCAGTTCGACGAACTCAATGTTCTGTTCCCGCAGATATTCGCAGACCCGGCCGTGGAGGCCGGATTGTTTAATGGAGTTTCTGCCGTAGAGAAGAAGGATTTTTCCCGCATTGCAGGCCTTGATCTCTGTGCCGATATGTTTCTCCGTGTCCCGCCCGAAAATGATTTTTGTCGGGTTGTGGAAGGTGAAGTCATGCATGGTGTGTACCTAGGTTCTGGGTTTACGGTTCAGGGTTCTTGGTTTTGGGGTAAGGATTTTACCCAGTCTCCTGTACCCAGTTGCCAGCAACCGGTATCGTATCATAAACCTTCCCGGCTTTGCAGTTTTTTTCTTCTGGCAGAGTAGCTCTTCCCCTTTGTTTTTCTTGCAAGTCGCCGCTGACTGTTATAAGCAGGGAACAGCGCCGGGATGGCCGGCCTGCTTTATGCTGGATTTTTCCCTGGAGGGGACTATACTTGTTGTTGAACTGGATACACGATGGAACTCCTTGATCTACATACACATTCGTCGTTTTCCGACGGTCTTCTCGGACCCGCGGAACTCGTTGACCTTGCCCGGGCACATAATATCAGGGTGTTGGCGCTCACCGATCATGATACGGTGGACGGCATTCCCGAGGCACTGGCACAGGGCCGCAGGCAGGGAGTCGAGGTGGTTCCCGGCATTGAAATAAGCGCCTGGCATGAAAACCTGTCCATGCATATTCTCGGTTACTGGCTGCAGCATGACAGCCCGGAATTTCTGGCCAGCCTGGAGAAACTGCAGAATGGCCGTCACGAGCGGAACATCCGGATTATTGCCAGGCTGAAACATATGGGCCTGCAGGTGACCGAGGAGGAACTGCAGGTGTTTTCCGTGCATGGCCAGACCGGTCGGCCGCATATTGCCCGCCTGCTGACGGAAAAAGGCCTTGTCAGGGACGTTGACCAGGCCTTTACCCGGTATCTGAAAAGAGGAGCCGCCGCCTACATCGAACGCTTCAGGTTTCATATTGCCGAAGCCATCAGGATGATCAGCAATGCACAGGGAATGGCTGTTCTGGCCCACCCGGTGCAACTGGATCCCGGGCTGCGGCAGCTTCCGTCCCTGTTGCGGGAGTTGCAGGGATACGGACTCAAGGGGATTGAAGCCTATTACCCGGGATATGCCAGGAAGACGATAAAGACACTGGTCCGGCTGGCTGAGGAATGCGGCTTGCTTGTAACCGGGGGCAGTGATTTTCACGGCGACCAGCGTCATAATGGTTCTCTGGGAATGGTTGACAAAAATTTCCCGGTTCCTTTTCATCTTTATGATGAGCTGCTCAAGGGCAGGTTCGAACCGGTCAGCGAGGAGGTGGCATGAACACGATTCTGGTAGTTGACGACGAGCCCAATTACCTCGTGGTCATTTCCGAGATTCTGCGTGAAGAGGGGTTTGAAGTATTCACCGCCGGCAGCGGCTTCGAAGGCATGCGGATAGTCCGTGAGAACGATCTTGACATGGTCATCACCGATATGCGGATGCCGGGCATGGACGGCCTTGAACTGCTGAAGGCCATCAAGGAGCATGACCGCGATCTGCCGGTTATCATGGTGACCGCCTTTGGCGAGGTGGAAAAGGCGGTGGGAGCCATGCGGGCCGGCGCCTACAATTACCTGACCAAACCGTTTAACAATGACGAACTGGTGCTCAATATCAGGAAGGCGGTGGAACACTACTCCCTGCTCAGGGAGAACCGGCGCCTCAGGGAAGAGGTACGTGATCGTCTCGGCTTTGAGAATATCGTGGGCAAGAATGCGCGCATGAGACAGATATTCGAGCTCATCCAGAAGGTGGCGCCGACACGGGCCTCGGTTCTCATTACCGGTGAGAGCGGTACAGGCAAGGAACTGGTTGCCAGGGCCATACATTACAAGAGTAACAGGGAAAAGGAGCCGTTTATTACCGTGAACTGCGCCGCCCTGCCGGAAACCCTCCTGGAAAGCGAGCTTTTCGGCCACGAGAAGGGCGCCTTCACCGGCGCCGCCTCGCTGCGGAAGGGACGCTTTGAACTGGCTGATACCGGCACCCTGTTTCTTGATGAAATCGGCGACATACCCCTGGCCCTGCAGGCAAAGCTTTTGCGCGTTCTGCAGGAGAGGGTTTTTGAGAGGGTCGGGGGGTCAAAATCCATCCAGGTCGATGTCAGGGTGATCACTGCCACCAACAGGGATCTCAAGGATGAAGTGGAAAACGGCCGTTTCCGCGATGATCTCTATTACCGGCTGAATGTTGTGCAGATCCACCTGCCGCCGTTGCGGGAAAGGAGGGATGATATCCCCCTGCTGGCCACCCATTTCATTGCAAAGTATGCCGTGGTACTGAACAAGCCGCGCCTTGATATTTCTCAGGAGGCGTTGCGGTTCCTGACCTCCCTGCCCTGGGAAGGGAATGTCAGGGAGCTGGAGAACACCATTGAAAGGGCGGCAATACTCTGTGCCAACGACAGAATAGAACCAACGGATGTGCAGCCTGATTCCGCGGCAATGCCGCTGCCGTCGGCAGGACTGGCTGCGGATATGGACATTGATCAGCTCATACCGTCCGATGTGACCCTGCCTAACGTGTTGAGCGGCATTGAGGAGAGGATGGTGCGGCGTGCCCTTGAGGAGGCGGATTTTGTCCAGACCCGTGCAGCTGAAAGCCTGGGGATTACCAAGAGCCTGCTGCAGTACAAGATGAAAAAATACGGGGTGTTGAAGAATCCCGGCCAGGAATACTGAAGTTGGTGTCCATCCGGAAAGTTCAACTCCCCGGATGAGGTTACAACCGGTTAATAATCAACAATTGACCATTGACAATTAAGTAAGCGGTTTCCCCCTGGCTTTGCCCCCCCAGTTCAGCTTGTTCCTCAGGATTTCGAAATAACCCTTTTTCGGGGAACATATCAGCTGCAGCGGCTTCTCCGCCGCCTCCACCTCCAGGGAGTCGTTTTTTTTCATGGTGCCGATAAAATGGCCGTCCGCCACCACCCTGACGTCATGGGCCTGCTCGGCCAGCCTGGTGGTGAGTTTTTTGCCGGCCGGCAGCAGGATCGGCCGGCTTTCCAGCATGAACGGACAGATCGGCGTTACCAGGATTCCAGGCACGTCCGGATGGACAATGGGTCCGCCGGCAGAGAGGTTGTATGCCGTCGAACCGGTCGGCGTGGAGAAGATCAGTCCGTCCGCCTTGTAAGAGGTGATATATTCCTGGTTCGCCCAGGTGCGGAGCCTGACCAGCTGGTCGATGTTCTCCTTATTGATGACGATATCGTTTAATGCATAATGATCCTGGTCTGCTGCCTGGCCCGCACCGTCGGCCGGCACAAGCCTTGCCTTGAGCATCAGTCTTTTCTCAATGACAATGGAGCCGTCGATAATGGTCTCCATTACTTCATAGCGGTCGTTTTCAGCTATTTCGGTCAGAAAACCAAGGCCGCCGAGGTTTATTCCCAGGACAGGGATATCGTAGCTGCTGGCCTGGGCCGCGACATGCAGCAGGGTGCCGTCACCGCCGAGGATAACCAGGATATCAAGATCCGGGGTGATCCGGTCTATGACGGTTTCAATGGACCGCCCGGCAAACCACCCGGCAAGCTCTTCCCCGATTTTCTGTGGTTTTGGCGAGTCTTTCTTGATGATGATGCCCGCCTTCCTTATCTTCATCTTAATACCTGTGTTCTTCCCCTAGCCTCCCAGTTCCCTGGAACGCTCGGTTGCGGCCTCCACCGCGTTCATGATGACGGCATGAAAGCCCGCGGCCTCCATCTCGTGAAGACCGGCAATGGTCGTACCGCCCGGCGAGGTGACCATGGCCCGGAGCTGGGCCGGATGCTCGTTGCTTTGCATGGCCATCTTGACGGAGCCGAGGATGGTCTGCAGGACCAGTTTTTCAGAGATATCCCGGCTCAGCCCAACCTTGAGGCCGGCGTCGATCATGGCCTCGATGAAGGAAAAGACATAGGCCGGCCCGCTGCCGCTCAGTCCGGTTACCGCGTCAAGGTATTTTTCTTCAAGGACAACAGAGGAACCGACGGCATTGAATATCCTGACCGCCTTGTCCAGGTCCTCCTGGCTGGAGTTTGTGCCGGGTGCCAGCGCCGAGGCGCCTTCCAGAATCAGTGCCGGCGCATTGGGCATCACCCTGATTACCTTGCAGCCGGTGCCGGCCAGCTTTTTTTCAATAAAGGCGATGGATATACCGGCCGCAATGGAAATAATGAGATGGGAACCGGTTATCCTGCTGCTGCAGGAGGAAAGGACCGTGTCCATGATCTGCGGTTTTACCGCCAGAATAATGATGCTGCACCCGGTAAGCACGGGCTCGTTTTCAGAAAATACCCGGACATTATGTGTCTTCTGCAGGTGCAGCCGCCTGTTTTCATCCGGGTCGGCAACCATGATGCGGTCCGCAGGGGCCAGGCCGGCCCGGATAATGCCCTGGATCAGGGCCTCACCCATCCGTCCTCCTCCGATGAAGCCTATGTCTTCCTCAAACTGCATGGTGTCGGAATCTCCTTGGTATAATGCGTATCGATAGGTTTCGGTAAACATACTTCAATTACTACATTTTAATTCTTATTACCCGTAATTTTAAAGGATTAGGCGGTCTTCCCGGGCTTCGGTAAAAAAAAAGCCATGACCCGCGGGTCATGGCTTCTGAAATGTTTTTATTGAGATGCTATGCTGCGCAGGAGTTGTCGGCAAAAGTGGCGGGGTGGGACAGCAGCAGAGGTATGAATCCCTCACCGGCCGCCTTTTTCATGGAAACGATCTTGCTTTCAAAGGTGGTGGAACTTTTCTTCAGGGTGACAAGCTCCCAGGCATCGGTTCTGGCGGCAATTTCACGCATCAGTTCAAGGTGCTGGCCGTGGCCCGACTTGTAGGCAATGACATGACCGAGAAGCGGAAAGCCCAGCAGGGCGAGGTCGCCGATAACATCAAGAATCTTGTGGCGGACAAATTCATCGGCAAAGCGCAGCCCGTCCTTGTTGAGTACGCCGTTGCTGTCAACAACAACAGCGTTCTCCAGGGAGCCGCCCAGGGCCAGGCCGTTCTTGCGCAACAGCTCGACATCCTTCTTGAAACCGAATGTCCGGGCATCGGCTATCTCCCTGGCAAAGATTTCAGGGGTCATCTCAATGGTGTAGGCCTGTTTTTTGATGAGGTGATGATCGAAATCGATGAGCGCCGTTATCCTGAGACCGTCATAGGGATGTATCCGGATGGAGCCGTCACCGTTCTGATAGGAGATATCATCAGTAACCCTGATCAGCTTACGGAGGCTTTTCTGCTGTTTTCGTCCTGATTTGTTGAGAAGCTGCACAAACGGGCCGGCACTGCCGTCCATGATCGGCACCTCGGCGGTGTCCAGTTCAATGGTGGCATTGTCGATACCCAGGCCGCTCAAGGCGGCAAGCAGATGTTCGGTGGTGGCAACGGTAACATCGGCTTCCCCTATTGTGGTGGCGAGCCTGGTGTCAACCACCCGGTCCATGAAGGCCGGTATAGTGCATTTGCCGTTCACGTCGGAACGCCTGAAGTTGATGCCGCTGTCAGCAGCGGCAGGACTGATTGTCAGGGTAACCGGTTTGCCGGAGTGGAGGCCGATGCCGGTGCAGGTAATCTCTTTTTTGATTGTGTGTTGGTAAGGGTTCATTTTATATCCGTTTCAGCCAGTCGGCTGTTACATATTTGAATATCATGGAACAAATTTATAAAATGCATGCAAATATCGGACCAGTGATGGTGTGCGGAGAGACGCCCAATGCTTGCAGTGGATTATTATAATGTTTTCGGTGCGATATCGTATGGACTGGATTTCCGGGGTGCATATGGTTATGGTCATCTGACTGTGTGAAAAAACACACAGGTGAGGGGAAACTTATAGAAGAAAGCTGTCGAGGAACCGGTCAAAACCCGGATCCGGAATCAGTTCCACCCTGAGAGAGAAGAGCCGCAGGTCAGCGGGCGCTTTTTCCCGGATTTTGACCATGTCCTTTTCCGTGGTAATGAGCCCCTGGCAGTTGTTGGTGAACGCGGTTGTCCGCAGGTTTTCCATATCTGCCAGGGTGTAGGGGTGGTGGTCGGCAAAAGGGGTGAACCCCTGCAGCCGGCAGCCCGCCTCAACAAGGGTCTGGTAAAAGGCTGCCGGGTCGGCTATGCCGCAGAAGCCGTGCAGGGGAATATCGCCGATTCCGGCAAGGGAGAGGCCTTCGTTTCCCGCCCTGTCCAGGACGGCTTTTGCCTTGTAGGCGGCGGTAAAGACCGGTCGATCCGGGAACCTGGCGGCAAGAAACCGTTTCAGGTCCTCAACCTGCCGCTGATCCTGGAGGTTGGCGGAGGTCAGGACAAAGGCGTGAGCCCGATGCAGGGCGGACGGGCTCTCCCGCAGCGGGCCGCCCGGCAGGACCCTGCTGTTTTTCAGAACAGGGGGGCTGATCTGCCGGACATTGAACAGCACGAGATCAAGGTCGCGTCCGGCGGCAAGGTGCTGGAAACCGTCGTCAAGAATGACGGCGTCCGCACCGAGACTGTGCACGGCATAGCGGATGGGCAGGATGCGTTTTTTGCCGGTGAGCACCGGAACCCCTTGGAGAGCTTCGGCGTGCAGCCGTGGTTCATCACCGCATTGCATGGCCTCGAGCAGGATGTCCCTGCCGTCCGAGACCACGTTGACCGGCGCTTGTGCCGAACCACCGTATCCCCGGCTGACAACAGCGGGCCTCCGGCCCATTTTGCCGAGATAGCGGGCAATGTACTGAACCAGCGGAGTCTTGCCGGTGCCGCCCAGGTTGAGGTTGCCGACACTGATAACCAGGGCGTCCACGGTGTGCCGGCGGAGGATGCCGGCCCGGTAAAGGGCGGCGCGGGCACTCATGACCGTACCGTACAGAAAGGAAAACGGCCTTCCCGCAATAAACAGGGACGAGAGGAGGGTGTCGCGGTTTCTTGCCGGCGAACAGCGGGGCCGCCGGAGGATATCCCGCAGTACTTCCAGGTGGCGGCCGGTCACCCCCTGGTGGCGGCGTACCAGTTCCATGGCCTTGCCGCCGGCCTTCTCTCTCTCGCCGGCATCATTGAGCCACAGTTTCATGGCAGCTGCCAGTTCATCAGCGGAGCGGACGCAGCGGCCGCCCCCGATCCGCAGCAGATCCCCGGCGATTTCATTAAAATCATCCATGTGCGGGCCGAAGAGCACCGGCCGGCCATGGGCTGCCGCTTCCAGGGGGTTGTGGCCGCCGTCCGCAACAAGGCTGCCGCCGATAAAAGCCATGTCGCAGATGCTGTACAGGGAGGCGAGTTCGCCCAGGGTGTCAAGCACCATGAGCTGACAGTCCGTTGCGGCACCACCGGCGCCTGCTGAACGGCGCCGGCTGTTCAGGCCTTTTGCCGAGGCCAGGGCAATGACAGCCGCCGTCCTGTCAGGCTGGCGGGGGGCAACCACCAGGAACAGATCCGGCATCAGGGAGAGCAGGTCCTTGAAGACGGCAACAATGATTTCCTCCTCCCCCGCATGGGTACTGCCGGCCACCCAGACCGTCTTTCCTGGGGGAATCTGAAAATCCCTGCGGATCACGTCAGATCCCGGCAGTCCGGGAACCTTGTCAGGAAGCGCGGCGTCGTACTTGAGGTTGCCCAGCGGTTTGACCTTGCCGGGGGCAACGCCGAGATCGATCATTTTTTCTGCATCCGCGGCGGTCTGCATGGAAATAAAACAAAAGGAGTCAAACAGCGGTGCAAAGAGAAAACCGAGCTTCCTGTACAGGTTGAATGATTTCTGTGAAACCCTGCCGTTGACCAGCAGGGCGGGTATGTTTTCCCTGGCCAGGGTGTGGATGAAGTTGGGCCACAGGTCGGTTTCAACAAGAATAAAGGCCGCGGGCCTTACCAGTCCGATGAACCGTTTGACCGCAAAGGAGAAGTCGAGCGGGAAGGGGACGAACAGGTCGACATGCTCCGCAAGTTTGCGGCGGGCCAGTTCTTCGCCGGTCCTGGTGGTGGCTGAAAAGACGACGGCATGGGCCGGAAAGGATTCGCGGATCGACTTTACCAGGGGGACGGCGGAGGAAACCTCGCCCACCGAGAGGGCGTGGATCCAGATGCGCGGCCGGCTGTCCCGCAGGCCGGCCACAAGTTTGTCCAGGCCGGCACCGAGCCGACCGGGTATCCTGCCGCGATACTTGGGAGTGGCTGCGACAATTACGACAAGCAGCGGCAGCAACAGAAGAGTGCCGAGCCACTGAAGCAGATTATACAGTATTAACATGTGCTGTTTGATAGTATAGTTTTCATCGGGAAACTACCGGTTGTAACTGTATCCGGAAATTATGACTTTCCGGATGGGTAGTAGTATAGTTTCGCCTGACCGAAGAGGAGACACTCCTCTCTCGTGGTCTGCCCCGGTTTGCCGGTAAGGAAATCAACTTTGTCTCCGGTTGTCAACGTCTATATCTGTGGACCCGACTCCGGCAAAGGCGTTATTAATTGTGAATTGATAATTGATATTGGTAAACTCATTCACGAGTCAACCAGTAAACTGTTTCATCAAATCCATGAACCTGATTCTTTATACCGAGGATGACATTGTCGACGACGGGACCGTGTTACTGCGGGATCGGCGGCGGGATCATATCATCGGGGTCCTGAAATGCGAAAAGGGCGACGCGGTGCGGGTCGGCCTGATCAACGGCGGCATGGGACAGGGCCGCATTGCCGGGATGACCGACGGGGTGGTGCTGGAGGTTTCCCTTGACGAGACCTTGCCGCCGGAGCCGGTTATCGACCTGGTCCTGGCCCTGCCGCGGCCCATCATGCTGCAGAGGATATTTTTTCAGGCGGCAGCCATGGGCGTCGGGCGGATTTTTCTGATCAATGCAAACCGGGTTGAAAAGAGTTTTTTTCAGGCCTCGCTGCTCAAGGAGGAAAAATACAGGCCGTTTCTGGTCCGTGGGCTTGAGCAGGCCATGGATACCAGGGTGCCCGAGGTCTCGGTTCATAAACGGTTCAGGCCCTTTGTGGAGGATTTTCTGCCGGCCGTTGCCCGGGATTATGCCTGCAGGCTGGTCGCCCACCCCGGCAGTGATCCTCTGCCGCCCATGGACGGGGATGCCGCCGCCGGCCGGGTTCTGCTGGCTGTAGGCCCGGAGGGCGGCTGGGTCGATTTTGAGGTGGAAAAATTTCAGGAGCAGGGTTTTGTACCCTTTGGCATGGGGCCGCGCATCCTGAGGGTGGATACCGCCGTGGTCGCGCTCATGGCAAGGGTACAGTTACGATTGTAGATTGCGGATTTCGGAATGCGGATTATAAATCCGCATTCCGAAATCCCAAATCCGAAATATTTAGTTGTGGGGATTGATTATGAAGAAACTGAGCAAGTATTTTTTAAAGGGTCTGCTGGTGCTGGTGCCCGTGGTCCTGACCATTTATGTTATCTATGCAATCTTCATGAAGGTGGACAACCTGTTCCGTTTTCAGGTGCCGGGAATGGGTTTTGTCGTCACCATGCTGTCGATTACCGCGGTGGGCTTTGTCGCCTCGAATTATGTCGCCCGCAAACTCCTGCAGGTAGTTGAATCCCTCTTTTCGCGCCTGCCGCTGGTCAAGATGATCTATTCCTCGATCAAGGACCTGATCGGCGCCTTTGTCGGCGACAAGAAGAGTTTCACCCGCCCGGTTCTGGTTCAACTGTCCGGCGCCTCCGGTGCCCGGGCCATCGGCTTTGTGACGAGCGACGACCTGGCCGGCCTGGGCATTGCCGGCAGTGTTGCCGTCTACCTGCCCCAGTCGTATAATTTCGCCGGCAACCTCATTGTCGTCTCCAGGGAACAGGTGTCGCCCCTGGAGGCCGACCCGGGTGATGTCATGTCCTTTGTGGTTTCAGGAGGCGTGTCAAGCGGGCAGGGTCATTGAACCTGGAACCTTCGGTTTTTGGAGGCCGTTTCATCAAGCACCCCGCGAACGGTTTTTGCCAGCGTTTGCTGGTCCATGGGTTTAATGCAATACTTTTTGATGCCCAGTTTCCTGGTCTCATCTTCTGATATTTTTGTGCTGTAGCCGGTGCAGAGGATGATCGGCACATCCGGCCGCAACTTCAGGAATTCGACTGCCAGTTCAGCACCGGACATGTTCGGCATGGTCTGGTCGGTTATGACCAGGTCAAAGTTGTCAGGTGCTGACCGGAAGGCTGCAAGGGCTTCGGCGCTGTTGCTGAAGGCGGTCACCCTGTAGCCCAGGCGTGTTAGTGTTGCCGACCACACTTCCACCACCACCTCTTCATCATCCACTAAAAGAACCCGGTCGGTACCGGTGGGCAGGGGGCCGCTTTCCTGAGACTCTTCCGCCAGTCCTGTTCCCGAAACAGGGAAATACAGGTGGAAGACCGAGCCCTTGCCCGATTCACTGTCCACAAAGATCTTCCCGCCGTGGCTTTCGATTATACCATGGACGACCGACAGGCCCATGCCCGTTCCCTTGCCCACCTCCTTGGTGGTGAAAAAAGGATCAAAAATCTGTTCAATAATATCCGGGCTCATTCCGGAACCTGTGTCGGATACGGAAAGATACTCATAGACCCCGGGCTCCAGGCCCTGCAGGTCTGCCGCGGCTGCATCGCCAATGATTTTTTCGTCAACGCAGACTTGCAGGACCCCCTTTTCATCCATGGCCTGCACGGCGTTCATACACAGATTCATGAGAAGCTGGTGGATTTGCGTCGGGTCGACAAGAACCTTGTAGCATTCTGTAATGTTTTCCCGGCATTTTGCAGGAGTGGTGACCTTTATCTCGACGGTGGTCGGGATGGTCGCCCGCAGCACCTTCATGGTTTCTTCCACGAGGCGGCACAGGTAAAATGGTTTTTTACTGACCGTGTCGCGCCTGCTGAAAGCAAGTATCTGCTTTATCAGTTCTTTTGCCCGGTGCGAGGCGCTGAGTATTGCATCGAGATATATTCTGACCGGACCGTCATTCGGTGTGTCATCCATGGCCAGTTCCGTGTTGCCGATGATGATGGTCAGAATATTGTTGAAGTCATGGGCAATGCCGCCGGCCATGGTGCCGACGGCCTCCATCTTCTGGGCCTGGCGGAGATGGTTTTCCAGTTTTTCATTTTCTTCAGCGGTTTTCCGGCGCTCGTTGATCTCCTCAAGCAGTTGTTCGTTTGCTGTCTTTAATTCTTCGGTGGAATCAGCCAGCCTTCTCATCATATGATTGAAGGCGGAGACCATCTCTTCAAGCTCATCTTTTGATCCTGCCGGGAAGTTACGGTCCAGTTTCAGCGACTCCGCATCCAGCCTGTCGATATCAAGCTCGCGGGCATAGGCCGCCATGCGGACCAGATGTCTTGTCACAAGGTTGTCGAACAGGAACAGAATGACAAGCGCCAGGAGCAGGATAATGAGCCCGTGGGAAACAATATCCGTCTTGGCATTTGCCCATAAAGTATCATAAACCTTGTCCAGACTGGCAGTGGCCGACAGGGTGCCAAGGAAAAGTTTCCGGTTGCCATGGTCATAGGCCAGGTCGAAGTCCCGGGAAAGGACATGCTTTGAAACCTGTTTCCCTGTTCTGTATATTTCCTGTTCGTTGGTGCGCAGCTCCAGGTATTCAATGTAGAAAAGGTGTTCCGCCGATTCGAGCAGAAGTTGAATCTGCTCCTGGTCAGAAATCCAGAGGCTGTTTGTCAGCCCCGGCAGGACAGCATCCCTGATATGGTCGAACTGGGTATGAATTTCCCGTATCCGGGTCCTGTAGTCGTCATGCATGTGGAAAGATAGTATGAGAATGACGGCAAGGTTTGCTATCAGCAGCATGCCGACAAGAAGCCGGTAGACAATACCCTTCCTGAAACGGCTGAACTCTTTTATCCAGCCTGTATTTTCAGTTGCTGATCGTGTCATGGTCTCCTGGTGTCTGGATGCCGGCCGGCTATTTCATGCCCGGGCCTTCATCAACTGCCTGTCCGTCCGGGCTGTCCGGCTGGTGCAGGCCGGCCTCGAACTCGGAAAGAAACCGCGTGAAGGTCCCGTCCTCTTTCATTTCCTGTAAAGCCTGTGCCAGGGCCGGAACAAGTTCGCTGTGTTTCTTGTGAAGATACACATACACATCAAGTGTCAGCAGGGGAGGTTCATAGATCCTGACATCCCTGATACCGAGCGCCTTGAGTGTTTCCAGGCCTTCATACCGTTCACAGATGACAACATCGGCGCGATCCTTTTCCAGGAGTTCGAAAAGCAGATCAAATTCCTGTACCTCAAGTACCGAGGCAGGGTTGTCGAGCATCGATCTGGCCTTCTGGTGCCCCTTGATAATGGCGACATTATAGGGGTTGAGGCTTTTCCAGTCCGTAATTGGAAAAGATTTTTTGGAAAAGGCCACCAGCTCACCGCGCAGAAAAACCTCCGGCACCCTGATGAGATCCGGATACAGTTTTTCAATCCCTTCCATCCGGGCCGCGTCGCCGTCTTCAACGCCGGCATTGGCGTTGATCAGGGCTCTCTCGGCCGGCAGCGCCTTGATGATAACCTCTCTGCCCATGCGTTGAAAAGCTTCATGGAGCAGGCGGTCAGTGATGCCGGACTGGTCTTCAAAATGGTAAGGCGACCGGTGGCAGGTATTGAGAACCATGGTGTCCTGGGCATGGGCGGTACAGGCTGACACCAGGAAAACCAACAGGGTTGTTATTCTGCAACTCATGGTTTTCACTCGGGGTTGTTCAAGTTAAAGAGGTCACAGACTGGTGACTTTTAAGGACAGTAGTCTATCTCTGGTGAATAAATCAACAAATAAGGCGGTCGAAAATCAGGGTCAGGTCCTGAAATGCAATATACAGCACTCTTATCTGCAATTTCTTGCAGATAAGCGGGCCGCTGCAGCAGGCTGTCACTGTAAACAAAACTGCAACCTCCTGAAATCAAACAGTTTCTCACAAGCTGCCATTGTTGGCATATCCCATGCAATGATTTTGACTGCTTGGAATATGCCCTGCTGCAGCAATCAAGCCACACGCAAGAACAGGGCAACGATAATTTGTAACCTACATAAAAGCAGGGCTGGCAGGCGGCGAAACAAAGTAAAGCGAGATGAAAAAATTACAAAAGGACAGGAGGCTGTAATGACCGAGAAAGTCGAGGCCAGTGTTTTATTGGTTGATGACGAGAAACAGTTTCTGGATGCGCTGTCGCAGCGCCTGGAAACCCGTGGTCTCAAGGTGAACGCCGTGACAAACGGTGAGGCT
>Ga0180007_10004807_pt1 | contig 14120 bp, 8 predicted proteins | sample MM_PC_MetaG_FD_121122 | JGI IMG/M metagenome (GOLD analysis project Ga0180007, IMG submission 121122) | Groundwater microbial communities from the Aspo Hard Rock Laboratory (HRL) deep subsurface site, Sweden - MM_PC_MetaG | ecosystem: Environmental > Aquatic > Deep subsurface > Groundwater... | reverse complement strand
GAAACGAGAAGCTACAAAATTAATCAATAAATTGAAAAGTTCTCCGCCTAAAAGTCCAATAGCCACTCCGCCTAATCCTCCCAAAAATCCCATAATGGCTGACTCCATAATAAACATCAAAGAAACCATAGTGTCTGATGCTCCAATTGATTTCATAATTCCAATTTCTTCCGTTCGTTCCAAAAGAGCAATAGTCATAGTGTTAAACATACCGATCGCGCTAACCACCAGAGCGATGATGCCAAAAAACATCAAGACAATCTGAACAATTCTAAAAATCTGATTGGCCTGATCAACTGTATCTGAAAGAGAAGAAACGACTAGACCTTTTCCCAGGATCTTGTCTCTGATAACGGCCATAATTGGATTAGATTGACATTTGACCTTGGCTTGAGTAAAATTATTAACTTCTAAACTAGTCAGGGCATTAGCATTGATATAGATTATATTATCCTCTTCTTCGATTATGCCTGTTATTTTAAATTTCTGATCATGGTTTATTTTGTTAAAATTGCTGTTAGCCAAATTAGCCCCTTCTGTTTCTTCTTTAAGAATGAAAAAAGAGAAAATCATTTCTTTCCCCAACATTTCATCCTGGGAACGACCAAAAACTTGGGCTACGCTAGAAGAAACAACGATATTATTTGGATTTTCATCATTTAAAGTATCGCCCTTAGAAACTTTGATACCTCCGAATCTCAAAAAAGATGGCTTGATTCCCATAACTGCCACATCGGCTGCCAAATTATCCAGTTGTCCTTGAGCTGTAAGCTGAAAGGCAGGACTAACTTCTTCTACTCCCTCTTCTTGTTCAATACTAGCTAGCATGTCCCGATCAAGCTTAATAATAGCGGACTTTGGCTCAGTTACATCTAACGTTAAAAGGGACTCGGAGGTGGTAATTCTTTCTAAAAGAGCATTTTGCAAACCATAGCCCAAAGAAACTAAAAAAAGGATAGCTCCAATACCAATACTCATACCTAAAATAGTCAAAACGGTTCTCATCGTTCTGGCCTTAAACATTCTCGTGGAAAGTTTTAGTAAATCTAGAAAAATCATTGGCTGTTTTTTAAGCTTCGTAATTAATAAACTTAATGATCTCCATTTCTCGGGAAACCTTGTCAGCTGTATTTTTATATAGGCCTAGGCCGCCTTCCTTTAAAGGAAGATCTAATTTTTTCTTAAGACCTAACCGATCTATTTTGTCTTCAATTCTCATCTTCAAAAATGAAGCAAATAAAACTTTTTTTTCTTCATCTAATTTTAAACCAAACAAATTTTTTAAATATAAAGCAGCTGACTGAGAAGTTTTTTCTAAATCAGGATTATTCAAATCATCCGCTTGCTTCAAAATATCTGCTATTCGTTTTGTAAACGACTCAGCTCTAGTTTTGTTCCAACCAGCCCCGCCATTATCCAGTTGATCGTTTAGTTTTTGAGTGAAATCAGTCAATTTTAAATTTCGAAAAAGTAATTTTTTCAAAGATTCTCCAGCCGATTTGACTTGTTCATCATTCAAATCAGACAAAATATAACTCAACAATTGATCGGCTTTATAGGGGGTGAGCAGAGACCCAATTTGTTGAGGAGAAAGACTGCGGAAAGTCTTCATCAGCATGCGTAGTTCATTAGAAACTGGGATCTCGGCTGCCGCTTTTTCTTGAAGGGAAACTTTTTCTGGTCGCTTCTCTTTTCGCACGTCTTCTTTGATGATTTTTCCATCTCGCATATAAATCACTCTGTCAGCAAAGCGCAGGTGTTCAGGATTGTGAGTCACCATAATCACTGTCTTTTTATCCACCTCATTTAAATCTTTGAGAATATTGAGCACATTTTCTGCCGATTCACTATCCAAGTTTCCCACTGGTTCATCGGCCAAGATCAATTCAGGATTATTGATAAGCGACCGCGCGATAGAAACTCTTTGTTTTTCACCACCAGAAAGTTGAGAAGGAAATTTATTATAATGTTGAGAAATACTGAAACGACTCAATAATTTTGTTCCGGCTTCCTTTCGCTCCTTCATCCCATCTCCTTTGAAAACTTTTGGCAAGCAAACATTGTCCAGAATAGTCAGGGAAGGAATCAAATAAAAAGCTTGAAAAATCATGCCAATTCCGCTTTGATGCAGAAGCACCATTTCTTTCTTTTTCATTTTGGATAATTGTTTTCCAATAACTTCCACTTCTCCTTCAGTCGGAACCTGAAGACCAGACATAGAATAAAGCAGAGTTGATTTTCCACAACCCGAAGGACCAAAAATAATAATGTATTCTTGAGGAAAAATTTCTAAGTTAACTTCATCCAAGGAACGCACCTCATTAGGTTTTCCCTGATGATAAATAACCTTAAGATTTTTAACTTTAATAATCGCTTGAGACATTTATAATTTTTCTTTTTATTTTTTGAGCAGTTACTAAGATTATAATATTTTTTTGACAAATTGAAAAGAAATAATCCCCTCTTCTTTAAAAGAAGAAGGGATTATGGAAAAAGTTTTTCTATTTATTCAACTTAGCCCAACCAAAGATATCTTCGAAGTTGCTCACAATCACTTGAACAATATTCTCTTTTTGTTTCGGAGTGAGGAGAGCGTAATCTTCTGAAACAGTTTCGTTGCCCGCCTGATCAACTGATTTAACTTTGAAATAATAGACTGTTCCGGGTTTAAAAGAAGTGAGAACCGCAATATGATAGAGGGCATAGTTCTTATCCACTTCCACTATTTTCTCTTCTCCGTTCTTTCCTTCTTTGTAGATCAAAGTAGCATTAGTCGCTTCATTAGTGGCCCAACTGATAATGGTTTGGACTTTATTGCTAATAGCTAAAGCTGAATCAGTTTTAATCTGTTCAATAATTGGAGCGCTATCGTCTTGGCCAGTTCTAAAGGTTTGGGGGTCACTTTCGGTTTCGTTGCCATCCTCATCTCGCACCTTAACTTTCAAAGTAAAGTCTGTTCCTGATTCCAAGTTGTTAAGCAAAATACTATGAGTAACTGAAAGATCTGGTTTTCCTTGAGAACCTGACTTGTTTTCATCTGAGGCAGTATAAGTCACCAAAGCATCAGTTGGCACGTTGGTAGAGAAAGTCACCGTAGCACCATGTTCAGTAATTTCGTCCACCTTAAGATTACTAATTTTAGGCGGAGATTTTGGCTCCAAGGTATAATCTCCAGATGAATACCAATTATTGTCAGCATCTTTTCCCTTCACTCGGAAATGATAGGTTGAATTGGAAGTCAGTCCGGAAAGCTCCACGCTATGTTCAGTGACTTTAGTGGAACTTTCCTTTTTGTCTCCATATTCTTCAGTCAAACCATATTCCACTACCGAGGTAGTTTTGGCACTACTTTTCCAAGTAATAGTCACCTTATTTAAAGATTGAGACTGAATTTTAATAGAAGTTAAAGAAGAAGCTGCATCTGTACTAAAACTTTCTTGAGAAGATTCTCCAATATTTCCTGATGCATCAATTGAGATAACAGTATAGTAGTATTTAGTGTCCGGCGTTAGGTTATTAACAATCACTTCATGGCTGGTCACATATTCAGCCGTGTCATAATTAACCAGAGCATTCCCCGCCATATTCTCATATTCATCTGAAGAAATACCATATCTCACCAGGCTATTAGCTTCTTCATCCGTATCCCAACTAATAGTAGCACTTTCACCGGTGATTGATCCGGCGTCTACTCCGGAAATCTCTGGAGCAGTAGAATCAACTTCTGAAGTCCCCACTTGCTCTTCTAAAGTAGCGAAGCTTTCTTCATCCACTGAAACCACATTATCTAAGTTATCAGAGCAAGTTACGGCGTAATAATAAGTGGTAGAAAAAATCAAACCAGATAAATGAACAGCATGTTCTTCATTGTAATCATTTTCGCTAATCGGCACTTCTGTATAGTTTTCACTCTCAGTCCCATATTCCACACTACATTGAGCTGGTTGATCAGTGTCAAAAGTAATAACTGCCTTAGCATCAGTAATAATACTTTCAGTTACATCAGTAATTTCAGAAAGCGGATCGTGCTGATATTCCGGATTTTTAAGAGTAGTAAAATTATACTCAGCACTCATGGTTTCGTTTTCATTAATGTCGGAAGAAATGACTTTGTAATAGTAGGTAGTGTTGGAAGTTAACCCAGTTAAGATTACATAGTGACTTCGACTTAAAATGGAAACTTCCGTGGTATTAGTATAAGGTCCGCCAGAAGTAGTGGAATATTTCACTTGGCTTGTAGCTTGTTCATCAGTCACCCAATGAATAGCCGCTTCCGTGTCACTCACAATGGAAGCTTCTACTGAAGAAACGACCGGAGAATTATCATCTTGGGTAGTCAAAAGTTCATAAAATTCTCCCCCATTGTTGTCGATAGCCACATTAGATGTTCCGTCCACTGATTTAACATAGAAATAATAACGAGTATTTTCAGTTAACTCGGTGATTTCCTGACTATGATCAAAGGGAGCACTACCACCTACCAAGTCAGGCGTTCCAATTTCTATTGGGTCAACTAGGGCTCCCTCGCTTACTTCATCAGAATAAACTACATAGGTAGAAGAATTAGTAGTAGTTTGCCATTGAATAGTCGCTTGAGTATTAGAAATGCTAGGCACAGTTACCGCCGAAATAGCCGGACCGGGCAAAGTATCAAAAGTAAAATTACCAATAGGAGTTGAACCCGGATTATCTTTATCATTTTGACCTAGATTATTAGATACATCTCGAGATTTCACTCGAACATTATACGTTGTTCCAGGAGTGAGGCCGGTCAAGGTAATCTCATGACTGGTCCCCATAGCCGTTGAACCCAATTCTGGCAGATAAGTAGCGTCAGTTGAATAGCCAACACTAGAATCAGAAACTTCATTAGTTGTCCAAGTCACCACCGCTGAGGTAGTTTGAATAGAAGAAACTGCTACACTCGAAAGGGTTGGCGGAGTGGAATCGCTGCTGCCCTGACCATCCACTGTATCGCTAATTACTTCTGAAAAAGCTGACTTATTACCATTAATATCCTCAGCAAAAAGTTTGTAATAGTAAGTCTCATCTTCTTCAACACTAGCATCAATATAATAGTTTACTAATCTATCTGTTCTAGTCCCATTTAAAGAATAGCTAGAACCATCAGTGGACCGATAAATTTGATAAGAAGAAAACCCTGCTCCCGACTCTTCGGAAGAAATAGCTCCCCAAGCAATCAATTCGCGAAAGTCTCCTTTTTCTGTATCAGTTACATCATAATAAGTCAGATTGTCTGGTTTATCCGGAGTAGTGGCTGAAGTATCGGTATAATTACCATAGGCATCTCTAATTCGAAGATAAACTGTGGCTGGATCAGCGGTCATTGAACCATAAGTATATGGAGAAGAAAAGGAACCATAACTAGCACCAGAAAAGCTGGATAAATTAGAAACGGCCATTTGGTAGGATGAATCATCAGTAGGAGTAGCCATGGTTAACTGATTAGTCGTATGATCAACCACTAAAGACAATCCCGTCGGGTCCTTGGTATCAAGATCAGCATTAGCACTAGTAGCTGTTACTGTTGCGTTAGCCGCTTCATTATCATCTAAAGTAACTCTGATCTTTAAATTATTTACATAATTTTCATCAGCGTCAGTCTTGGCATCCCAATAAGCAGTGTAGGTTAAATAACTGTCCGCTAAAACTTTATTGTCCATATCTCCATCATCATTATCGTCAATGATCTCACCACCACTCGGAGCAGAACCAAAAGCTATGCTTGAAGAGCCTACATCAGCCCAAGTAGAACCTCCGTTCAATGAATATTCAAACGAGGGAGTGACATAATCAGCTGTAAAAGTTCCTGATGTTGTATCAACATCTCGAATAGCATAATCAATTTTAACCTTGCCCCAATTAGCATCCTCTGAATCAGAAACTTGAGAAATAGTTATTCCATTGGTGCCATATGTAGCATCGAAATTTGGTGGAGCATTAACCACATAGGTCATAGTCACATCAGATAAGGTGGGAGTATCACAAGTGGAAGTAGCCGGAGTTAAATAGGTTTTGAATTGAACCCATTGGTCATTAGTCAGGTCACTTAAAGCAGCGGGAATATCTTCCCCTGATCCGTCAGGTGCCGTAAAGTAGGTGCCCTCTCCACCTGGCCCTTGCCAGGCTGTCCAAGATCCCGGAGATCCGCTAGAGTCCGGTGCGGTTCTGACTTGAAATTTAACATCTCCATTATTGAGAGTTTCACTCCAAGTTATGCCACTTAAAATATTGCTGTCACTTCCACTGTCATAAGCTGAAGAAGTGAGAGTTCCAGCTGTATAATAGGTATAGTTCACCGTGATGTCATCCAAAGTAGGAATAACATCGGTATCACTCGTAGCTAAATTAGCTCGATATTGAATATATCGGTTGTCGCTTAAGCTGGCTATGCTTCCTCCAGAAGAAATGTCTTCTGACCAAGCGGTCCAAGTTCCGTCTGGTGTGGCAGTGTTCCCCGCTCGAGCATCGATGGTTAAAGTGGTGCTAGCGGGAGTAGTTTTAGCAAAGCTTAAAGTGGTAAAGTCTGAGATTTGACCAGTGTCCATGATGTTAGTGAAAGTTCCGGAAGAGTTATAATGGACAGAAAGGTCCAGATAACCCACGTTACCAACTCCATGCATTCGCACTGGAGAAAGCCTATAATCAAGCGTACTATCTGCTGATTCGCCGTAACCATTTTTTCCCCAACAATAAACATTATTTTCATTGGAAATAGCACAACCAGATATCCATGAGTTAGCTATATTTTTAATATTACTCAGATAAGTTCCATCATTATCGGCTGCCACCGCTTCGCCTTTCAGCACTTGCTTGGGAGTATATGACCCTCCCCCCGTTCCGTCTCCCAAAGCTCCGTAGGTCCCATAGCCCCAACAATAGACATAACCTGAACCAGAAATAGAACACGTAGTATAGGCCATATTAACAAGATTATTTATATTGTCTAGATAAGTGCCGTCATTGTCAGCTGAATTAGCTGCTCCTTTCAAAACTCTAACAGGAACAAGGCTTAGCGTATTAGTTCCATCTCCTAATTGACCCTGACTATTAGCTCCCCAACAATAAACATAGCCAGAATTAGCTGTCGCACAAGAATAATAAGCTCCAGTGGTAATATCTTTAATATTATTCAGATAAGTTCCATCATTATCTACTGCATCCGAGGCTCCTGCATAAACTCTAATAGGAGTCCAACGATCAGTAGAATTATTATTATCGCCCAAAACACCATCGAGTGATCTCCCCCAACAATAAGCGTTGCCAGAATTAGAAACGGCACAAGTGTTATCGTCTCCGATAGAGAATTTTTTTATGTTATTTAAATAAGTTCCATCATTATCGGCTGCCACCGCTTCGCCTTTCAGCACTCGAACTGGAGCACTATTATTGGTATTATCCGAATTATTTCCTAATTGCCCGTAAGTTCCTTGCCCCCAACAATAAGTATTGCCAGAATCGGCAATAGCACAAGTATGATATTTTTCTGCATAAATAGAACCGATATTATTCAAATAAGTTCCATCATTGTCGGCTGCGTCAGCTGCTCCTTTAATCACTCTGACTGGCAGATTTTGAGAAGTATAATTACCATTTCCCAATCCTCCCCTAGCATTATATCCCCAACAATAGACATTTCCCGCATTTGAGACAGCGCAAGTATGATAACCTCCGGCACTAACACTCTTGATATTACTCAAGTAAATGCCATCATTATCTCCATCAGCCGCTGCTCCTTTGAGCACTTGAACTGGCGTTGATTGTTTTGATGTGTTTGTTCCATTTCCTAATTGACCCATATCGCCGGCTCCTGCACAATAAACATAGCCATATTCAGAAACCGTACAACTTGTATTTTCTCCCATGCTAACATCGGCTGTGGCTACCGCTGTTTCATAAGTTATCCCCACCACTGCTGAAGTTCCCGTTCCTGTTGTTTCAGTATTACTATCAGTTCCCGTAGAAAAGTCAGTATCATCGTCATGAGTGACAGAACCTGAGTTTTGAGTGAGAGTTAGTTCAGTTCCTGTAGCAATAGAGGCATCCTTACTGTCATACGCAGTCCAACCAGTTCTATTATTATCATGATCCGGATAAGTTCCACCGTCCAAGCCTCCACTCCAATCAGTTTGAACAAAAGTGTAAGTTGCTCCTAAGGATTTAGGAGAATTAGCAAAATAGGTTCCAAAAAGAACGACAAGCACCGTCAAAAGAGCAGCGGCCTTCCTGGCTAGAGGCGCTTTATTATTAAAAGAAAGCATTTTTTTAAGGTATCTTTTGAAAAGATTTGACTTGCTTTCAATAGTCTGAATTTTTCTTTTCGTAAAACTAGTTTTCATTTTTTTTATTTGTCTGTTTTGAGAAAACTCTTCTAATTTTTCCGAAAACCAAAAACCAACTGACTTCTTCTCAGCTTTGGTAGCAAAATATTGAGCTATTTTTTTATCTCTATCGTGGTCGTTCATTTTGTTTTTATTTTGTTTTTTGTCTAACTCAAAATTAAGCATTGTAGTAGGAATTCATACTACGCAAATAATTCTTGAGCGCCTCTATGTCTTCTTCGGTGTAGAATCTCCAACCCCTGGAATCTTTCTTGGCTGGAGGAATCTTACCTTCTCTTTCCCAGCGAAGAATTGTGTTTCTATCTCTATCAATAATAGGCTCTAGATCTTTTATTCTTTTGTAATTTTTGTTAACCATCATTGGAATTTTTTAGTGAGGATTTGAATATAGTGAATATAGTGAATATATTCAAAAAAGAATAAATAAAAAAAACGGCCCCACCCGTTTTTTGCTATATATAAGGCTTTTCCAAGCCTATATACATCTATTATACACTAAAAAAATGCTTTTGTCAAACAAAACTTAGGAAAAAACGTTTTTTACCTCCTCCCCTTTTCAAGGGGAGGATTGAGGAGGGGTTTAATTGTTTTTTTGTTGATAAGCAATCAAGCTACTTGCTTATTCAACTTTTTTCATTTAATTTTAATATACTAATTGGAGGAGTGGCCGAGCGGTTGAAGGCGCGACTCTCGAAAAGTCGTAAGGCAGAAATGTCTTCGTGAGTTCGAATCTCACCTCTTCCGCCAATCTAGTCAATGAGAATCTTTACCCCGCCTTTGGCGGGGCTCTACCCTCCGCTTTCTTACGGGATAAAAAATGCTATAAAAATTGAATAAAGGTTCGCTTATTCATCTCGGGTGAGAATCTTTACCCCGCCTTTGGCGGGGCTCCCGCTTCCGCCTTCGCTTCGCCGAAGCTTTAGCGAAGGCGAGCTTCGCTGAGATATGCTTTAGTCATACAGAAGCGAGCTTCGCTGAGTTCGTCGAGCTACGGCGTGACACAGTCCACACAAATATCCTTTACATCAAAGGGTTTTAATGATAGCTTTAATTAAAGAGAATATGGAAAATTTAAGTCAATTCGTCACTAATAATCTAGTTTTTATTTTCCTGTCCATCGGGGCTCTTTTTTTATTGCTAATTATCCTCATTATTCTTCTTTATCTTCGAATTAGACGAGCTCCCATTGATATTTTTGACGAGAAAGAAGCCAAAAGCCTGGAGGACATTCTAGTTTTTCAATCAAAAACGCTGAAAACACTCGACAAAGATATTCAAGAACTCTATACCATATCCAACAAAATCAACAATCTTTCTCTGCGTGGGATTCACAAAGTTGGCTTGGTTCGCTTCAATCCTTTCAAAGATGTCGGCGGAGATCAAAGCTTTTCTCTGGCCCTTCTTAATGGCAAAGATAATGGCGTGGTTATTTCTTCTCTTTATACCCGAGAAGGAACCAGAGCTTATGCTAAAGCTATTGCGAGCGGCCAATCAGAAAAATATCCTCTTTCCGAAGAAGAAAAAAAAGCTATAAAAATAGCCCTGAAACAAGAAAAATTAACTAAAAAAAGCTAAGAAAATAATCATGGAAGATACTAGTCCTAAAAAAATTCAAATACCAGCCACTATTACTGTCAAAAAATTTGGCGAAATTTTAGGCTTGCCTGTCAATCAAGTCATAACCGAACTCATGAAAAATGGTATCCTGGCCACTATCAATGAAAAGGTTGACTATGAAACAGCTGCCATCATCGCTTCCGACCTTGGCTTTGAAGCAGAAGAAGATACTTCGGAAATTGGAGACACCTTAACTTTGGAAAAACTGCTAGAAATTTGTAAAAAAGAAAAGGCCGGACAAGAAAATCTAGAAAAAAGACCTCCGATTGTAACCATCTTGGGTCATGTCGACCACGGAAAAACTACTCTGCTAGACACCATCAGAAAATCTAGCGTCGCTCAAGGCGAATCAGGAGGAATTACTCAACACATCAGCGCCTATCAAGTCAAAAAGAAGGGTCAACTCATTACCTTTGTCGACACCCCGGGACACGAAGCTTTTTCTGCTATGCGAGAAAGAGGAGTTTCTATTGCTGACATTGCTATTTTAGTGGTGGCGGCAGACGATGGAGTGAGACCACAAACTAAAGAAGTGATTGAATATCTTCTCAATAAAAAAGTTCCTACTGTTGTGGCCATTAACAAGGTCGACAAACCAGAGGCTGATGTGATGAGAGTGAAAAAAGAATTATCAGAACACGGAATTCAAATTGAAGAATGGGGAGGCCAAGTTGTTTGTAATGAAATTAGCGCCAAAACCGGAAAAGGTATCGACGATCTCCTGGACAGCATTCTTTTGGTCACAGAAGTTGAAGACTTTGAAGCTAACGCCAAAAGAGACGCTCTTGGCATCGTTCTTGAATCTCATCTTGATCCTCAAAAAGGACCAGTGGCCACTATACTGGTTAAAACTGGAACTCTCAAAGAAGGCCAAGACATTGTAGCTGGAAAAACCTTTGGTCGAGTTCGAAGAATGGAAGATTTTATGGGTAAGAAAATAACTTCCGCCAGCCCATCGACTCCATTGAGTCTCATCGGACTTAATGGCACTCCTAACACCAATGATATTCTTCAAGTTTCTGTCAGTAAATCCGCTGCCAAAAACAGACTGCTGGAAAATCTATCTAACGCTGGAGAGAATACTGGTGGAGCAACACCTCTTAATTCTCAAAAAATTTATAAAAGCATCGACAACGAAAACATTAAAAAACTCAATATAATCTTGAAAGGCGACGTTCAAGGATCTCTCGAAGCTATTGACCAAATTCTTTCTGAAATAAAATCTGACAAAGTGGCTGTCGACTACATCGGCACCGGCATTGGAAACATCACCGAATCAGATGTCCGCTTGGCCGCCGCTTCCGACGCCGTAGTTTTCGGTTTCAATATTGAAATCACCCCGGTGGCTAAAAGAATGGCCGAAAGTCAAAAAGTAGAAGTGAAAAATTATAAAATTATTTATGAGTTGGTAGAAGAGATTAAAAAAAGACTCATCGCTCTTTTGCCTGAAGAAACAGAAAGAACCGACCTGGGCAAACTCAAGATTCTGGCTATTTTCAAACATGGAAAACAAGATATGATTTTGGGTGGAAAAGTCACCACTGGAAAAATGGTCAATAACACTCTTTTGGAAGCGCTAAGAAATGATGCGGTGATTGGCCGAGGAAAACTTTCCAACTTGCAACAAAACAAAATCAACACCGATGAAGTGACTGCCGGAAATGAATGCGGGATCACCTTTTTGGGCGAAACTAAACTAAAAGAAGGCGACACTCTGATTTGCTTCAAAGAAGAAATAAAAAAGAAAGTTCTATAAGCTATCAGGTTCTCCTCCTTTAAAAAAGGAGGAGTTAGAGGAGGATTTGAAATGTTTAAAAAGTTTTCAATTCCCTCTGTCCTTCGAACACCTTGCCTACCGGCAGGCAGGTCTCCCTTTTCTAAAGGGAGAAAAATAAAATTTTAAATTATTTAATCATTTGATAATTTAGATTTAATTTAAAATTTGAAATTAAAAATTTAAAATTATTCTGATGTCTAATAGAATCCAAAAAATTAATGAAGTCATAAAATCCTATATTAATGACATTCTTCTAAAAAACCTCTCTTTGAAATCCGGGGTTTTTTTGACTATCTCTAAGGTTGACACAACGTCCGATCTCAGCTATACTCGAGTGTTTGTTAGCATTTATCCAGAGAAGGAAATTAACTATGGCCTCAAGACTCTAGAAAAAGAAATCTATCGAATTCAAGGGCATCTCAATCAAAAACTGAGGATCAAGAAAAATCCTAAAATTGAATTCCATCTCGATGACACTGAGTCTAGAGCCGATAAAATAGAAAAGCTTCTCCAGGAAATCTAAAATGCGACAAACTCAAGTCGCATTTTTGAATGTTTCGCTTAGCACTATGAGATTATTTAATAAAGAATTTAAAACCCTTTTTAACGTCATTAAAAAAAGTGACTCTATTTTGTTGTTTACTCATTCCTATCCAGATGCCGATGCGGTTGGGTCTGTTTTGGCCCTCAAAAAATATCTGGAATCTTTGAGTAAAAAAACAACTCTGGGTTGTCTTGATCCTTTTCCTGATTTTCTAAAAAATTTGAGTAATGAAAAATTTGCAAATCCGGCTACGCTTGATTTGGCTTCTTTCGATTTGATCATTGCTTGTGACAGTGTCGAACACGGATTTGATAAAATATTTCCGGAAATCAAAGACGAAAAAGTGGTGGCTCTTCTTGACCACCATCCTGACATCACTCTTCAGGGTGACATTAATATAATTGATCCAACCTATTCTTCGACTTGTGAGATTGTTTATGATTTTTTTCTGGAAAATCGAGTGGAAATTAATCGAGAAATGGCCACCTTCATTCTGCTGGGAATTCTTGGCGACACCGGGATTTTCCAACATTCCAACACCACCCCCAAGGTAATGGAAATTGCTTCTGCTCTTATGAAAAAAGGAGCAACTCTTTCCAAGATAGTCAGCACTAATTTTTCTAACAAAAAAATGTCCACCCTAAAGCTCTGGGGGAAAACTTTTGAAAAAGCTCAACTCAACAAAGAAAACAGGATGATCATTTCTGTTATCACTAAAAAAGACTTGAGCAAATGTGGCGCCACCACCGAAGACATTTCTCAAGTAGCCGAAATCCTCAACACTGTGCCTGGGACCAAATTTTCTCTCATTCTTTCTGAAAGAGCTGGCGACACCATTAAAGGCAGTCTTCGCAGTGAAGATTATAAGGGCGTGGACGTTTCCAAAATCGCCAGAAGTTTTGGCGGAGGCGGACACAAACTAGCCGCTGGATTTGAAGTTAAAGGTAAGATTATTGAAACTAAAGACGGTTGGAAAATAGTTTAGTTATTAAGTTATAAAGTAAAAAGCTATAAAGTTGGTATTTTCCAGCTTTTTGTTTTTTCTTAAAAAACATTTTATTTTCTGGAAAATTAAAAGACCACTCAAACGCTTGGCGCTTAGGCGGTCTTTTTGATAAACTACTCACTCCAACTTCAATATCTCCACACTCCCCTCCAACTGAATTGCTTCATCCAGAGTTATATGAATAGCTGGTCGCCCCCATTTATCAATACTTAGTTTTGCCTTAGCGGGAAAAGCTGGAATAAAATTATTTTTACCAGAAGGCAAATGACTCTTATGAATCCACCCTTCAAGAAAAACCTTTACTGGAACCCGACCAAACCTACGTTCCGCTTCAATTCTGGCAGTACGCTCTTGACGATCTTTATATAGGCCCTCAAAGGGCCAGCCGAAAAATTCAGAAGAAGCCAATAATGACCCGGAAATTGCACTGAAAATCAATGTGGCTATAACTATCCTAGGATAGTAGTCCACTTTTTTTGTCTTAGGCATATCAACTTCCCCTTTCTTTTTGGATGAGATCGAGATAAGGAACGAGATGAATTGCATCATCAGTTTCTTGAGCCTTTTTGATGCGTTTCAGAATCTCACTTCCATATTTTTCCGGATAGCGAAGCGCCAATTCTCTGGCTCTTTCGATATCGCTTTCAAAAAGAAAGCGATTTTTAATGAAATATTCTGACCAAAAAGTTATTTTTACCATAGAAAAAACTAAACTAAGAGCTAATATACATACAATGCAAACCAGAGCAGCCCAGATAGCAAATCTGCAAATAGTATCTATATCGGAATTTTCTTTAAAATACATCTGCACCT
>Ga0180007_10004806_pt1 | contig 14123 bp, 15 predicted proteins | sample MM_PC_MetaG_FD_121122 | JGI IMG/M metagenome (GOLD analysis project Ga0180007, IMG submission 121122) | Groundwater microbial communities from the Aspo Hard Rock Laboratory (HRL) deep subsurface site, Sweden - MM_PC_MetaG | ecosystem: Environmental > Aquatic > Deep subsurface > Groundwater... | reverse complement strand
TTTGAATTGCATGCTTCCTTAATTTGATGAAATGATGCTGAGTCAATATTTAACGTATCCACTTCAATTAATAATTCGTTTTCATAGCATGTAGGTGTTGAATCAATTTGACTTGCTGCTTGAGGAAGTACACCAGTCTGTCCGATAACTCTGTGAATTCCATATCTTGATAGTTTCATTTATTTTCTCCTTATGCCTAGAATTTCTCTCGCTTCATTTGGTGTGGCAATATCTCTACCATATCTTTTCGCGATCGAAACCACTTTTTCAACAAGTTCTTTATTTCCACGTGCTAAAACACCTTTTTCTAGATAGATATTATCTTCTAAACCCACTCGAACATGTCCGCCATTTTTAATCGATAACTCTGCTAAAGAGAATTCATACTTACCAATACCTGCAACACTAAAGGTTGAGTCACTTGGAATACTTTCTTTCATAAAGTAAAAATCTCTTTCTTCACCCGTCATTCCCCCGTTGACACCTAATACAAAACTAAAGTGCATTGGCTTATGAATAAACCCTTTCTTATGTAGTCTTAAGACCATATCGATATGACCTTTTTCAAAGCACTCCAATTCAGGAAATATGGATCTTTCTTTCATACGATTTGCGAAGAATTTGATATCATTTTCAGTATTTATAAATATTTGGTCTCCACCAAAGTTCAAGGTTCCACAATCCAATGTAGCCATCTCGATATCAAGTTCAGTTGGCTTAAGTCTCGTTTTTCTAGACATACCAACAGCACCACCAGTTGATGGTTGAATAATGACATCTGGACACTTCTTCAAAATACCTTTGATAACGTCTTTATAGCGCGATTTACTTTGAGTAGGAGTTCCATCATTTCTTCTAACATGGAGATGAATAATAGCTGCACCAGAAAGATATGCTTGATAGGCTTCTTCTACAGTTTCTTCGATGGTATAGGGTACAAATGGGTTATCCGATTTCGTCGTTTCTGCGCCTGATATTGCACATGTAATAATGAGCTTATTCATGTTTTATTCTTTGTTTAATCTTTGGTACAACACAAGTGCCAATAGCCTTTGTAACCAATATCTTTTCACTCAGTAAATCTGCTGCAGATTCACTTAAATCTGGTTTTGCTGAAATGACCTTATAGCATTGGAATTTCATCTTTCTAGAGGTGTTACCAAAGTCAGTAATTTCACCAACAACCTCAATAAAATCACCTGCATAAAGAGGAGCTAAAAAATCTATTTTTTCATATGCTCTAAATAATCCTTCATCACCATCATATTGAATCAAAAGTTCTGTAGCAACATCTCCAAATAAAGCGATGACCTTTGCACCATCAACAAGATTTCCACCATAGTGGGCATCTGCTTGACTTAATCTTAAGCGATGTATAACTTTTTCCAATTTTTTATACCTCCATCAATCGAACTTGATCATATTTTAATTTAGCATCTGTTTTTTTAATGATTTCTTCTATTGAAACATCTGGATGTCTCTCGATTAAATATAGTCCATCACTTCTGACTTCCATGACTGCAAGCTCAGTAACAATTAAGTTCGCTTTCTTGTATCCGGTTAAGGGAAGCGAACATTTTTCTTTAATTTTAGATTCTTCTTTGTTCATATGCGTAGTAGCAATAATAACTTTCTTCGCACCAGTCACTAAATCCATGGATCCCCCCATACCTGGGACTAATTTACCAGGTATAATCCATGATGCAATCGATCCTTCTTGATCGACTTCAAGCGCTCCTAAAACTGTAACATCTAAATGTCCTCCACGAATCATCATGAAGGATAGAGAGGTGTCAAAAAACATACCATGCTCTAAAACAGTTGCGTATTGTCCACTAGGATTGGTGAGATTATAGTCAATATTCGTGTCATCAGCAAGTGGTCCTAGACCAATAATTCCATTTTCACTTTGTAAAAAGACTTCAACGTCTGAAGGAATATAGTTAGCAACAATGGTTGGTATACCAATGCCTAAATTCACAAGATTTCCATCCTTGAGCTCCTTAGCAATTCTTTTCGCGATTATTTGTTTAGCATCCATTAAATTGCACCCCCTAAAATGAAATCAACAAATACATGTGGAGTGATTACATGCTCAGGATCAATATTCTCAACTTCTTCATGAATAAGTGCAACTACTTTATCTGCAGCAGTAGCCATCATGGGGTTAAAATTTCTTGCAGTCCCAGAATACGTTAAATTTCCTAGATGATCAGAGTAATAGCCATTAATAATTGCTAAATCTGCACCAAATGCTTCTGCAACGATATATTCTTTTCCATCAATTGTAATTTTTTGTTTTCCAATTTCAACTGGTGTATGTAACCCAGTAGGTGTAAGGATTCCACCTAATCCTCCACCCTTTGCTCGAATTTGTTCAATAAATGTTCCTTGTGGGATTAATTCAACTTCAAGACTTCCTTCACTCATGAGCTTTCCAGCATCCGGATTAGTTCCTATGTGAGTTGCTATTAGTTTTTTGACTTGATGGTTTGCAATAAGCTTTCCAACACCTTTATTTGGGTATCCTGCGTCATTACAAATAATCGTTAAATTACCGATATTGGTTTCAACGATATAATCTATTAATAACTCAGGTGTTCCACAGGTTAAAAAGCCACCTACCATAATAGATTGTCCCTCTTTAATCAATTTCTGAAATGCTTTTTTATCTATCCACTTATTCATCCTTCTTTTCCTTTCTCGGCATCATGAGTGCTTCACCAGTTAGCATTAACTCATTTTTTTCATTAAATATTTCTGTTGAGAAGATGACTCTATTCTTTTCTTCAATAATTTCTTTTACAGTAATTTTGACTGTTAGTTCTGTTCCTGGGTATACTGGTTTGATAAACTTTAAGGATTGCCCACAATAAATGGTTCCTTCTCCAGGGTATTCTGTACCAAAAATCTTTGAAAATAGTGAACCAATGAGCATACCATGAACAATAGGTTCTTTAAATGGAGTTCTACTGCAATAATCAGCATCAAAATGGGCTTGATTCATATCGCCTGTTAACTCTCCAAATTTCTTCACATCTTCCTTTGTTATAACACGCTTATAACTTCTCTCTTCACCAACATGCATCGTTTTTATCATTTTATATCCCCTTTTTCAAAAAAATAAAGAGCGCTGTATAAAACCAGCGCTCCATTTAGGTTTAAATGGCAATGAAGGAGGTGTACCCTCAATCATCAAGGTTAATGAGTGGACGTCATTAAACTTTCGGCGGTATGCACCTTCCATAAATCACTTGATTGTCCACAATCAATTCGTGATTTAAGTACCCAACAGACCGCACCTCTGTATCGTTTCTAATCTAATTATAAACGATAAGTGAAAGCGCTGTCAATGCTATTCGATACAAAAAACTTACTTTCACAAAAACGACTAATATTTTACATAAACCGATAGACAAGATACATTAACTGTAATCAGGTGTATACTATATGTATATAAACTATTTAGGAGGAATGAAAATGCATGATATTGTAAAAGCTTATGATGGGCTACCTTGGTTAGTCAAACTGATTTTAGCTTTACCAGGTATTGATGGAATAGCATGGGGATTATACCGTGTGTTCAAAGGATTGTCAAAAAAAGACAATGTTTTAGTTATAATTGGTATTCTTTGGATCTTCTTAGGAATCTTCATCTTATGGATTATTGACATGGTTTCAATTATTCTTTATAAGAAACTGGTTTGGTTAGCATAATTTACTTCGTGATAAACAAAATGGCAATCCGATTTGGATTGCCATTTTGTTGTTATACGATTTGATAATACTTTTCTTTTTCTTTAACAAGCATTTTACTAAGTGGAGTATATAACCAAAGCACAGTTAGGAAATTACTGAGTGCCATAATCAATTCAAAGGGTAGATCCATCATAAAGTATGCTTCAAATGGTGTCCCTAAAACAAAGACTGCAACCGGTATAAACAACCATCCATAAACGAATCCAAAGAAAAATCCGAATATAGCCAATCCATACGGAGAATTAAGTTTCTTAAAAACAGTGGATAATCCAATTGGAATTAACATCCATCCAATGAGCATGGATGGAATATACATCGGCATCAATGGACCATAAGGGGAAAGAATGTTAATAATGATTACATGGATGACAATAATTAAAGTTGTTTTCTTGAAACCAAGTACCTTAGTATATAAAATAATCAATAATGTTGTAAATTGAATGTTTGGTAGGAATGAAAGGGCAAGTTGCTGCACAAAAAGAATCGCGGAACAAACCGCAATTAATGCTGCATCTTTAATTGATGTATTTTCAAAGCGCATCAACAATCACTCCCAAGCATTTTTTAAACTAATTTTAAACCTGTCATTATCTTCAAACTCTAAGTTACTTACCCCAAGTGTAGAAAGTCTAAATGTATCACCATCAAATTTTTCAATAGATAAAAATGAATTTGTCCAATCCGATATGATCTCAAAATCTTCATTCTTGATTCCAAGTATCACTTTACCTTGAAACCCAAAACTTTGAAACTCATAGCTACATGTTTCATCTGCTTGATAAGATCCGTTCGCACATGTTAAATCAAAATTTCGATTTAAAATATCATAAAAGGAATCCCCTTCATAAAAGGTAAGTTCATCATCAAACAAAACAAGACCTTCTTTATCTTCAATCAATAAATGAATAGACCCCTGAGTTAAAGCTAAATTTTCATTTGTAAAAAACTTGATAGCAAAAAATACTGCAACCATAGCAACTACACTGATTAAGATTTTTATTATCAAGTTTTTCATGAATAATCCTCTTTACATCAAACTATCCTAAATAATAAAAATAGAATGCTGGTTTCAAATATACATCTCGATAAACCTTATATGCGACCAGTGCAGAAAATACTTGAGGTGTTGAAAATACCATATCGGTAGTTTCTGAATCTAGTGTCCATTTATAAGCACCATCGACTTCATACGCTATCAACGCTTCGATAAGATCTACACCGCCAGTTTGATAGTCTTCTCCTCTTGGATCAATCGCATGAGCGATTAAACCAAATATTACAGCTGCAGTTGAAGCTGAATTTGCTGATCCCCAAGAAGTAATACCATCTTCCGAAAGATTTTCTTTGATATAGGTGATCATCGCTTCAACCTGTAAGTCGACACCTTCAACAGTAACATAGGGAGCAAGTGCAGTTAGAAGCATACCCGCATAATCAGCATCCATAAATTCAGGTGTTCCAGCAATTAGGTCTTCTACAACTGCAGTTCTAGATGCACCATCTGCTTGAACCATTGTTAATGCGTTGAGTAATGATATGGACTCATAATAATTTTGTGCTTCCATTAATAATAGAGCATCCTTAATATCATCTGTATTGGATACAAATGACTTCGCTAATAAAGCTGACTTAAAAGCATTTGAAATGGTATCCACAGGGAAGTTAGTTGGTTTTGGAATCAAAGATCCTAGTTGTGGAGCAAAGTAGTTTCTCGCGTTCAAATGGCGGAGTGCAGCAACAACATGAGGCTCTAGACCTGATAAGCTAACATAAGTCGATAAATGATTTTCAATGAATGTTTGAATTAACACATCGACCATTCGATCTGTTTCATCTAAAAGTGTCACTTCCTGAAAAGTTATGACCATACCATCTCTTAAATTAATATTTTCAACACCTGTAGTGATCGCGACATCATCGACATAAATAGCAAATGAGTAATTGAATGTTACTCCATATTCTTTTGGATATAAATCGCCAACGCCATTAATGAAATAACCGAACGGATAGACTGTATAATCAATACCGATAGCTTCTTCAATTAAGTCAATCACTCTCTTGGTTTCACCCTCAGCAAATGCTACATCTTCACTTAACAACACAAATTCATCAATTTCAATCACTTCAACCTTAAACGATAATAATTCTGCAGTTGGTTCGGTATTATCTTGACAACCAGCAAGTACTACCAAACTCAAGAAAAATAAAACGATAGTCCAAATCTTTTTCATGCTTTCTTTTCTCCTTTTTTTATAAAATAAAAAACCATACCCCTGGGGAGGTATGGAAATAGACAAAAAAGGACTTTTTGCCCGTCTCAACCCCAGAAGATGACTACTATTGACTCTTTGGTAGGTCTCCCGGCTTAACATCATCCTAATTTGCACCTTCCCGCTTTCGCAGTGGCTCTCGCATTTCGTCCGTTTTACGGTTGCTGGGACAGCTCAAGAATTTAACTTGATTCCCTGTTATGTATTCATACACCAAATCATCTATTCAGTTACTTCAATTATAGACTACCGCACCTATTTTATCAAGGATGAAAACAAATAAAAATCATTTTCATTTTTTCATTTTTAATATTAGTTTCGATTTAGCCCTTTATAAACTATATCAAGAATTTCATCACGAATCTGGTGTGCTTTATCAATTAAATCATCCACCTGTTTTTTATACTGTGCAGCAGCAATTCTATCTTCAAGACCTTGTAGATTGATTAAGACATTCATGCATGCTCCATCAATACCTGATGATAACATCAAGGTTGACACTCCTAAATCAGAAATCGTTTGTTTATTTCCATATTTTAATATATATGGGATGAGATGCAATGCGGATAAGGATAGGCTAGCAACCTTGATTGGTATCATAATTGCTTCAGTTGTTCCTTCTTGTATCTTTTCGCTTCTAAGCTTTATCTCATTTTCTGTTTCTTTAGGCATTTTAAATGCTTTCATGATCATATTGAATGAATCCGTATCCAAATCAATCAATGCAATCAGTTGATCTTTAATCATAATTAAAGAATTACATGTATCCTTAAATTCAAATTGAATCTCAGGTGCTAATGCTAAAAACTTTTTCTTATCTACGGTAAGATGTCCCACCATCCGTGCCAGTGAAACACCAAGAGCAGAACTAAGTGCTGAAACAGACCCGCCACCTGGAGCAGGAGACTTGGAGTCTATCTCATGGATAAAATCAATGACCTTCATATCAACTAGTTTCATATTTCCCTCACAATCTGTCTATTCTTGACAACAAATTTTCCGTTAATAATTACATCTTTTGTGTGATTGACTCCAAAATGATAAAATATATAACTTAGATTTGGAGCTCTCATCACGACTATATTTGCTTTTTTCCCAACTTCAATAGACCCTATTTGGTTATCTAGCCCCAAATGATAGGCAGCATTGATCGTTACTGCATTTAATACTTCTTCAGGGGTCATTTTCAGTTTATTACTTGCTAATTGCATAATCAGTTGAAAATTTTCAGTTGGACAAGATCCAGGGTTATAATCACCTGAAATTGAAACTGCTACATTAGAATCAATCATATGTCTTGCATTTGCATAATCCTTGTTTAAATAAAATGAAGTTCCAGGTAATAAATTCGCAATCGTATGACTTTGAGCAAGCTTCTTGATATCCTCGTTGGATATCGCCATCAAATGATCAACTGAACTACATCCAAGTTCAACTCCAAGACCGGTACCACCTAAGGAATGTATTTCATCAGCATGCATTTTGATTCGAAACCCCATGTTTTTTGCATGCGTTAAAATATTTCTAGTTTCTTCAATCGAAAATACTCCAGTTTCACAAAAAACATCCACTGCATCTGCTAAAGATAGCTCTTGAATCCTTGTTAAATCTTTTTTGATGTTTTCTATATACCTTGCTTTATCATGGGTATATTCCTTAGGTACTGCATGAGCACCCATGTAGGTAGATAAAACTTGAACAGGGTGATTCGTATTGAGCATTTGATTGACCAATAGCTGTTTGGTTTCATGCTCTAGAGATAAACCATATCCACTTTTGGATTCAATCGTTGTGACTCCATGTAACATCATCTCATCTAATGAATGATAAGCTTTCTCATAAAGCGAGTCGATTGACGCGTTTCTAGTTTTTTCAACTGTACCTAAAATTCCTCCACCATTCTTAAGAATATCTAGATATGGAACTCCATTTTGAAGCATTTTATATTCATCTTCTCGTGAGCCAGCATGAACTAAATGTGTATGTGAGTCAATCAAGCCTGGTAAAACAATTTGCTGATGAGCATCATGAAATATGGTATCTTCACTTTCATATTTTTGATAGTCACCAGCACCAAAATCGATGATGACCCCATCCTTGATTGCTATAAATGCGTTGTGGATCTCATGAATTGAGTTCATCATCGATCCACGAACTGGGGGAGACAGATATGGAGTGTAGATTGTTTTTATGTTATGGATAATTAAATCTGCAGTCATGGTAACCTCCTTAAAGATTGGCTTCTATAATTTTATATTGATCAAAATCTCTAATTTTCATGTAGTTGACTGAGTTTTCAACTATCAGTTCAATACTCATATTCTTATCAAATGGAATACCTAGACTCATTTGATAATATTTGATGGAATCGAGTAATGCTTCTTTTGGTATTAGACCAACGACTTCAGAGTTTGTGACAGTGACTTGATATCTTTTAGCTTCCATCATTACAGTTTCTAAAATACGATAGATAGGATTTTTCTTATAATCTAATATATTCATTGTCACTTGGACAAAACCTTTTTCTTCTAATAAAGCAGGTCCTGCCTGAATATACTGAAATCCTCCTGAGGATGCTCGAATTGCTTTGGCTATCGTCGATGCGATTTTCTCATCATCAGTGCTTAAATCAATATTATAAGCGATTAGAGGTATTCTTGCGCCAATAGCTGTGACACCAAAAGTTTCATGGATTTCAGCTTTTCCATAATCTGGTTTCCATAAGGGATCCTTTATCTTTTCCTTCATGCCTTCAAATTCACCCTTTCGAATGTCTGGAAGATTTATTCTGGATGGATCTGTTGCAGCTTTTGCATAAAGAAATACAGGAATTTGATACATATAGGAGATGTGGTCTGCAAGTGATTTTGCATATTCGACACATTCTTCAATGGTTATATTTGATATTGGAATGAATGGTGTAACATCTACAGCACCCATGCGTGGATGTTCCCCATGATGATTTCTCATGTCAATTTTTTCTAATGCTCGCTGAAAAAAGTTAATCAATGGAATAATCATCTTTTCAGGATCTCCTAATAAAGTGATGACTGTTCGATTATAATCCTTATCAGGTTCAGCACTTATGAATTTAAAACCTTCTTGATTTTTAAGAGGTGAAATGATGTATTCAATTTTGTTTAAATCTCTACCTTCTGAAATATTTGGTACACATTGTACAATTTTATTCATCTTATTTTCCTCTTTTCAAATAGTCTTGAATCGATTTCTTAATATGTTCTTTATTGGATAGATAAGGAGTTGTAACATGAGAATTGTTATCAAGTTCATTATACTCTCTCACTGTTTCCATAGCATTAGGATTGGTAGCCCAAGATCTTCTAGATACCCCTGCCATGACATCATAAAGCATTGCAGTCTTAAGGACTTCATCAACACGCTTAGATCCATCTAAAACCATTCCATAGCCCCCATTGATTGCCTTACCGATTCCAACACCACCACCGTTATGAAGAGCGACTAAACTCATTCCTCTAGATGCATTGCCTAAAGCAACATGTGTAGCCATTTCAGCCATTACATTTGAACCATCCTTTATATTCGATGTTTCTCGAAATGGTGAATCAGTTCCTCCGGTATCATGATGATCTCTACCTAGCATGATTGGACCAACGATTTGATTTCTGACCATTTCATTAAACTTCAATGCTATCTTTAATCTACCATATGCATCTTGATACAAAATTCTTGCAAGAGTACCAACCACTAATTTATTCTTTTTAGCATTCAAGATCCATTGGTAATTATCAAAATCTTGAAATCTTCTATCCTTATCAATCATATCCATAGCTGCTTGATCTGTTAATTCTAGATCGATAGGATTATTGGATAAACAGACCCAACGAAATGGACCATATCCGTAGTCAAATAAAATTGGTCCCATGATATCTTCAACATAGGAAGGATAGATAAAACCGTCTAAATCATTTTCTTTATTCTTACAGACTTCCTTAACTCCTGCATCATATATAGCTTTTAAAAAACTATTCCCATAATCAAAAAAATATGTCCCTTGTGAAACGAGCTTGCCAATAACTTCATAATGTCTTTTCAAACTATCGTTAACTTTAGTCATAAATAATGATTTATCATTTTTCAATAATTCGGTTCTTTCCTCAAATGTTAATCCACAAGGACAGTAGCCTCCATCATAGACAGCGTGGCATGAGGTCTGATCAGATAAGAGATCTATTTTGATAGAATTCTTTTCTGCATACTCTAAGAGATCCACGATGTTTCCATGGAACGATATTGCAATAGATTCTAATTTGTCTTGATGTTTTTTAGCATGTGAAAAGGCTTCACTAGGCGTTTTAGCAATATAGGATACCCAGCCTTGATTGTATCTAGTTTCTATTCTAGATAGATCGACTTCTGCGATAATCCCGACACCACCAGCAATTTCTATTGCCTTACCTTGTGCACCACTCATTCCACCAAGTCCTGATGAAACAAATAGCTTTCCTTTAAGATTATCCTTAGGATCAACTCCTAACTTCATACGTCCAGCATTGAGTAATGTTGAGTACGTTCCATGAACAATGCCTTGTGGTCCAATGTACATAAAGCCACCTGCAGTCATCTGTCCATAATTGGCTACACCTAATGCTGCTGCACGATTGAAGCCTTCTTGGTTATCGTATAATCCAACCATTAAACCGTTGGTAATGATGACTCTTGGTGATGACAGATTGGATAAAAATAACCCGAGCGGATGACCAGACATAATGACTAGAGTTTGATCTTCATTCATGATTTCCAGGTATCTTTTTACAAGTAGATATTGCATCCAGTTTTGGAAAACTTGACCTGTTTCTCCGTAAGTTACAAGCTCATAAGGGTATAAAGCAACCTCAAAATCAAGGTTGTTATCAATCATCACCTGAAAAGCTTTACCTTCTACTATTTGCCCAAAGTAGGTGTCTATTGGTCTTCCATGAATCGGACCTACAGGTCTAAAACGATACCCATAGATTCTTCCTCTTGTCATGAGTTCCTCTGTAAATTCAGGGATCAATTGATCATGCCATTCGATAGGAATATATCTTAATGCATTACTAATAGCCTGTTCAATCTCCTCATTTGTTAGGGTCAATTCTCTCTTTGGTGCTCTTCGGATTCCTTCTTCAAATGATGGATATTCTGGTAATTTTTTTAATATTTCCTTTAAATTAACTTCAATCACTTAAATATCCTCTCCTTCAAATATGTAATTATAGAAATCATTACTAGATATAGTTTCTTCTATTTTGTGTAAATGCGGAAATAATACCTCATCTCGTTCAATAAAAGGTATTTGCTTTCTAATATAAAGATATGCTTTTTTAGTCTTTTCTCCAAGTTCTTTTTCTTCTCTAAAATCAATAGCTTGACATGCAGTAAACATTTCCATAGCAATGACTTTTCGAGCGTTCTCAAAAATTGATTTTGCTTTTCTAGCTGAAATTGAACCCATTGAAACATGGTCTTCTTGATTCGCTGACGATGGTATTGAATCTACAGACGCTGGGTGTGCTAACACTTTATTTTCTGATACGAGGGATGCTGCTGTATATTGAACAATCATAAAACCAGAGTTTAACCCTGAATACTTCGCTAAAAATGGTGGAAGACCGTTGGATAAATGTGGATTCACCATTCTCTCAATTCTTCTTTCACTAATGTTTGCCAGTTCAGCAATTGCTATCCCCATATAATCAAATGATAATGCTAATGGTTGACCATGAAAGTTTCCAGCACTGATCGCACTATGTTCATCCATTAAAAGTATTGGATTATCTGTTACAGCATTCATTTCTCTTTCGACTATATTTCTGATGTGTTGGAACGCATCTAAAGATGCTCCATGCACTTGAGGTGCACATCGAATACTGTATGCATCTTGAACCCTTTTTTCATTTTGTTTTGTCACGTGCTTACTGTTTTTTAGCATATTGAGTACATCTTTAGCAACGATGATTTGCCCATCTTGATTTCTAAGTTCATGAATCATTGGATGATAAGCATCTGTAATTCCTTCAAGTGCTTCCATCGTTAAGGATAGAGAAAGATTTGACATGCGAAGGAGTCTCAGTGCATCATATAAAACCAAACCTCCGATAGCACTCATTGCCTGAGTACCATTGATTAAAGAAAGTCCTTCTTTTGCATGTAGATGAGGTAGGGCTTGAATACCTGCTTTTTTTAAGGCTATTTTTGTTTCTAATTTTTCACCTAAATAATAAACTTCTCCCAATCCAATTAAAGGAAGACTCATGTGAGAGAGTAGTGCTAAATCACCACTAGCACCTAATGATCCCTTTTCATAGACAACAGGTATGATATTTAAATTTAGATATTCGACCATTTTTAAAATTGTATCTAGTCTAATTCCGCTATATCCTTTGATCAGTGCATTAATTCTTAACGCCATCATTGCCCTAACAGAATCTATGGGAAGTGGTTCTCCAACACCACAAGCATGGCTCATCAGTAAATTAGACTGGAGTTCAGATAATTGTTTTTTATCGATTCTCACATTTGCGAGATGACCAAATCCAGTATTGATTCCATAGACTGGTTCATCATGAGCTGCTATATCCTTGACAAAAAGACTCGCTTTTTCAACCAGTTTTTGACTCTCTATATCAATTTCTATTTTTTCGTGATCTCTAGCGATTTGAACTAAAATATCTAGAGTTAAGTCTCTTCCGTTCAGTATAATCATCATGATCTCCTTGCAATAAGATGAAAAAGTTATAAAGCTTCAGCAACTAATGCTGCTAAAGCTATAGAATAGTATTTACTTTCAGTTGAATCTGCTCTTGATGTTAAAACGATTGGTTTTTTTGCTCCTGCGATGACAGAAGCACTTCTTGAATTCGCTAAAAACATCATTGCTTTATAAAATATATTACCAGACTCAATTTGTGGCATGAGTAGAAAATCAACATCTCCTGCCATTGGATCTGTTACACCTTTATGAAGTGCAGCTTCTTTATTGATTGCATTATCAAGCGCAAATGGTCCACCGATTGTACAACCCTTGATACGATCATTTTGGTTTCTTAAGATTAGTTCTTGTGCATCCAGTGTGGATTGCATCTTTGGATTGACTTTTTCTACAGCTGCAAGGCAACCAACCTTTGGATTTTTAATTCCAATAGCATGTAATATTTGAACACCATTCTCAATTATTTCTTGTTTAATATCAACATCTGGGTCTATATTCATTGCTCCATCGCTCATCATCAATATTTTATGATAATTAGGGATTTCCATGACGCTCACATGAGATAATCTATTGGGAGTTCTTAAGCCATAATCTCTATCTAATGCTGCTTTTAGAATTACAGATGTATCAACGAAACCCTTCATTAAAATATCACCTTTACCACGACTAACGAGCTTGACTGATTCTTCGCATGCTTTTTGTGTATCAGATTGATCTATAATGATATAATCTGTTTTTGTGATTTTAAGCTTTCTAAAAATATCTTCAATTTCCTTTTGATCTCCAATTAAGATAGGAGTAATGATATGTGCTTCCTTAGCCATATGAACAGCTTCTAAAACATGTTCATCTGCTGCTGCAGCAACTACTAAAACTTTTGGTTTAAGTAATTGTGCGCGTTTGACGATATCATCCATAGTTCTAATCATAAAATTATTCACCTCTATTTATATTCTTTCGCTACCTCTTCGCCATTTAACACACGAAGACCACCTAAAGCTAGAGCTTCCATTTCATCTTCACCAGGATAAACCAATAGTGGGGCGATGAAATCTACTCTTTCTTTTATATAATTGACTAAAAATTGATCATAGGCTAGACCACCAGTTAAAATAATAGCATCCACTCTTCCCTTTAGAACTGTAGAACCACTACCAATTTCTTTAGCAATTTGATAGCACATCACTTCATAGATAAACTTGGCTTGTTCATCACCTTGTTTAATTCTGTTTTGAATTGTATATCCATCATTGGTACCTAAATAAGCAACCAATCCACCTTGTCCATAGTTTTTTCTTTGAATTTCTTTAAGAGTGTATTTCCCAGAAAATACCATTTTGTATAATGGCCCCATTGGCACT
>Ga0180007_10004805_pt1 | contig 14123 bp, 14 predicted proteins | sample MM_PC_MetaG_FD_121122 | JGI IMG/M metagenome (GOLD analysis project Ga0180007, IMG submission 121122) | Groundwater microbial communities from the Aspo Hard Rock Laboratory (HRL) deep subsurface site, Sweden - MM_PC_MetaG | ecosystem: Environmental > Aquatic > Deep subsurface > Groundwater... | reverse complement strand
TTTCCCATGATGTCGTCACCGGCAATCATCCGGGAACTGGTTCAGCATGCCGACATAGTCATCGGGGCAGTACTCCTGCACGGTGCCAGGGCTCCAAAGCTGATCAGTCGTGATATGCTGGCCACCATGAAACCGGGGGCCGTGATGGTGGATGTCTCCATCGATCAGGGTGGCTGTTTTGAGACCTCCCGTCCGACTACACACCGAGATCCTATCTTTGAGGTGGATGGTATCATCCACTACTGTGTAACCAATATGCCTGGCGCTGTACCCCTGACTTCCACCATGGCTCTGACCAACGCCACCCTTCCCTATGCACTGGCTCTGGCTGATAAGGGCTGGCGTCAGGTGGCCCTTCAAAACCCAGGGGTACGGGCCGGTTTGAACGTGGTTAATGGAAAAGTGACCTACAAGGGGGTAGCCGAGGCCTTTGCTATGGACTACACGCCGGTGGAAACCCTGTTGCCCTGAGACAGTTGCAAAGCAGGGGCAGCCAAAAATGATTATTTGGGGCGCTCTCGTCTTTGTTTACCGGTAGCGGCTGGTGTCGGCCACCACAAAGGGGGTGGAGCGGATACCGATACTCTTCTTTTTCACCCAGAGCCGCATGAATGGGATGACGAGACCGGCTGGGTCGACCACGTTGTTCAATTCCTCCACAAAAGAGATATCTCGAGTTGAGAACTCGTAGTAGCTGACATTACTGCTGTAGGGGTCGATGACCAGGATGACTTTGTCCGGATCGTAGGGGTGCTTTTGGGGAGTCCCGCTGAAGGAGACATGTGTCAGGCGCAGGTCCTGTTCATCTTCTGGTTTTTGATAGGCCTGGATGGCGAATTTCTTAACTGCTTCAGGGAAATTCCGTAATGGCATAGTCTCTCCTTGTCATAAGTTGCTGTTGAGTTCGGTAAAAAACATTTCCTTCACAGTTCAGGGCAAAGTGATAAGTGGGCTGCTGGTCAGGGTTATTCGCTTTCTGGTTCCAGGTCCGGTTTCCAGGAGTCGCACTGTTGCCTGTTCTGTGTAAAGATCTTCGGCCGAAAGGCAGTCCACGGGCAGGATGACCCCCATTCCCCTGAATCCCGCTGCAGTTGCCGTGTGCAGAACAGCACCGTGGGCCGCTGTCCCGGTAACAATGACATTGTGAATGTTGCGTTCCTGAAGGATCTTTTCCAGATCGGTTTTCCAGAATTTGTCCACTGAGGAGTTGACAATGGGCTCGCCTTTTTTCGGAGTGACCTGAGGTAAAATGGTTTCGGGCGTTCCCTGTGGAGTCAGGCTGTAGATCACCATTACCCCGGCACCTCGGGCTCGGGTTATGAGATCGGCAATACGGGGAACTGTCTCCAGGCATCTCGGACGCCGTTCCATATTGCAGGTCCGTTCTTCAATGTCAAGGATGAGCAGGGCCGTATCTCCTGGGTTTATTGTTACCGCAGTTAATGCAGGTTTTTCCGGGGCCTGGACATCGGTCCAGACAACATCAATGGGAGCGCTCAGGGTAAGACTTGGGAAAAGAAGCAGGGCTGTCAGAATAAGGGTGGCTGGGCGCAACATATTGTCCTCCTGATGAGTGTAACGAAAAAAACACCTTTACTCATTTTTATCATCAAAGCATTAACTTAGTCAAGTCTGGCTAGTTCATAAAAAGTTCTTCTCAGGAATGGCTCAGTGGACAAGCGAAGAGCCTTGGCTAGGCCATAACGTAGAGGGGTTCGTCATCCCGAGATTTGCCGAGTTTCCGGTTGAAGGAAAAAAAAGGATGGGATAGAGTGAAACGGGGGAATTGATAGTAACCGGAAAAAAGCAGAACAGTGAATAAACTAAGGAGAAAATCATGCCGACAACAGAAGAAAATTTGAGTCATGCCTTTGCCGGAGAGAGCCAGGCGAATCAGAAATACCGGGCCTTTGCCAAAAAAGCGGAAAAAGAGGGCCTGGCCAATATCGCCAAGTTGTTCCGTACCACTGCCGAGGCCGAACGCATTCATGCCGAGGGGCATCTGAAGGCTCTGGACATGGTAGGCTCCACCCTTGAGAATCTGCAGGAGGCAATTGACGGCGAGACCCATGAGTTTACAGACATGTACCCGCCCATGGTGGAGCAGGCCCAGAAGGAAGGCCATAAGGCCAAGGTCATGTTTCGTTTTGCCGTGGCTGCCGAGGAGGTCCACGCCAAGCTCTACAGTATGGCTCTGGAGGCGGTAAAGAACGGCAAGGATCTGGAGGTGACGGAGTTTTACCTCTGTCCTGTCTGCGGCCATATCGAACTGGGCAAGCCGCCGGAGCGCTGTCCCATCTGTGGGGCCAAGCAGCACATATTTCAGCAGGTGGCCTGATCATACACCGGGATATTTCATTCCCTGCAGGTATCCAAAGTCGATGACCGTTTTCAGCCCTTCCCTTCGAGTCCGAAGAGAAGGGCTGTTACGTTACTACAGACCTCATCGGCAGTTTGATCGTGAAGGTCGACCCTTGATTTTCAGTACTTTCAACGGATATTATACCATTGTGGCTTCGTACTGTTTTCAGGGCAAAGGTGAGCCCGAATCCCGGACCGTAGGTTTTTGAGCTGAAAAAGGGATCGTAGATATTTTTTATTTTGCTTTTTTCGATACCTTTTCCTGTGTCGGAAATTTCAATTTCAAAATATCTGTCTTTGACGTCGGTGCTGATCGTCAGCACCCGTTTTTCTCCGACCATGGCCTCAATTGCATTCTCAATGATATGGGCGATGGTCATGGTGATATTTTCCTGATCGGCACAGATAATGGGAGGATTGTCCATAAAGTCTGTAACAAGCGTGATCTTTTTGTTCTCAATCTCCTGGTGATACGTGCTCAACGCGTTGCTCACAATTTCATTGATGTTTGATGACTCCCGGTAGCACAGATTGGCACTTCTTAAGGAGATCAGCTTGTGTACAATCTTTTCCAGGACCTCTACATTCTGTAAAATGATGTCCATATCCTGATAGTTTTTGCTCCCTTCCGGAAGGTTTTTTTTGACGCGCCGGGCAAAACCGCCGATGGTCACCAGGGGATTGCGTACTTCGTGGGAGACCTCGTCCAGGAAGTGATCCAGGGCCTCAAATTTTTCCTGTTCAGCTATTTCTGTGTTTTCAAGTTTTTTTGCCAGAAGAGAACGTACACGGGCCACGACTTCCTTGAAATCGAATGGTTTGGTGATATAGTCGTCTGCGCCGATGTCAAAGCCTCTCACCTTGTCGGGTACCTTGCTTTTGGCAGTGAGCATGATTTTTGGAATATGCTTGATTGCTTCGTCGTTGTTTATAACTTCACAGACTTCATAGCCATCCATTTTGGGCATCATGATATCAAGGAGGATAAGGTCAGGATCATAAGTGCGGATTGTTTCCAGGCCCATCACACCGTCATATGCCTCATCTGTATCGAACCCTTCGGCTCGGAATCTTTTTCGCAAAAGTTCGACAGTATCCAGGTTGTCATCAATGATCAGTATCTTGGGCTTGGCAGCCATGGTTGCACTTAACCGGATGAATTTAAGAAAATTTCGATTTGTTCTCCGAATATCCGCACATTTATCGGTTTGGTTATGTATCCGAGACATCCTGAGGCAAGTGCCTTTTCTTTGTCACCTTTCATGGCATGGGCTGTTAATGCTACCACCTTGATGTCACAGAGGTCTTTCTGGCTTTTTATTCTCCGTGTCAGCTCATAGCCGTCAATCTTGGGCATGGAAATATCCATCAGGATGAGATCGGGCTTGTCTGCGTTTATTTTAATCAGAGCGTCTTCACCATCAATGGCATCAGATAACTGATAGTTTTTCTTTCTCAGGATTTTCATCACGAGTTCACGGCTGTCTGCATTGTCATCAACTATGAGTATCTTTTTTTTGTCTGTTTCCATCAAAGTGTGCCCCAGCATCAGTTGAGAGGAGGAAAATTGTTAATATTACATTCTGTTAATTGCTTTCTTTAACTCCTCGACCAGGTCTTTTTCCGAAAGAACTCCCTTGTTAAGAGTGGCTTGGATTCTCCCGTTGAGCTCTTGAGTATCATCTCCATCCAAGTCCTTATCAGTAATAAGGACGAGAGGGATATTCTGTATATGTTCCTCGGTTTTGAAATATTTAATGACATCAAAACCGTTTTCATTGGCCATTATGGGATTCAGAACGATCAGGTCTGGGGTTGATACATGAATAGCGTGTATGGCTTCCGTGTTATTATAAGCTTTTGTTATCCTGTATCCTGCTTGGTTCAGTAGAACAGACAGGGTGTCAACTGTGTCCGTGTCATTGTCGACGAGTAGGATGTTTTTGATACTTGTTATCTTTTCCAAATTCTTTAATTTATGTAGCAGGGATTTTTTATTAATCGGTTTGACCATATATTCTGTGGCGCCGAGACTGAATCCCATTTTTTTGTTATCAACAATGGAGAGGATAATGACTGGAATATCTTGGGTTTCAGGTGCTTTTTTCAGCTCTTGCAGAACCTGCCAGCCGTCTTTCTCGGGCATCATGATATCCAGGGTTATGGCTACCGGTTTAATTTCCTTGGCCTTCTCGAAAGCATTTTTACTGGTTAAGTGTCCGACAACATTATAATCAGTACCGATGTTTTTTCTGATCAGTTCGATGACTTCAGGGTTGTCGTCAATGGCGAGTATGGTCTTCTTCGCTTTTGGCCTGCCGGCAGAGTTGCTTGCAGCAGTCGTCTCACTGCTTGAGGACTGGTATTCATCGATCACTAGATTTTCTATGATTTCACATGTTTTGCAATACTCCATCTTTTCAGGGAACTTTGCTACCTTCACTCCTTTGCAGTGAACTCCGCAAATAAGCCAGCAGCGGCGTTCCTTGTTGCCATATGCAGGACAGCTCGTCTGTCCGCAATGGGTGTATTCCCAGCATTTGACAGGTTTCCCTGCATAATTCGGTTCTTTGAGAAAAGTCTCAACAGGCTTATCAAAATAATCGGCAAGAGTCTCAGCCATGGAGAGTTCTATGATGGGTTCTTCACTATTTTCTAAGACATTTTTCTGGCAGGGGAGGGTAAAACAAAATTTGCTGCCTTTGCCATATGTGCTCTCCACCCAAATGACACCTTTGTGAAGCACGACAAGCCCTCTGGCTATACTGAGGCCCAGGCCCGTTCCTTCATATTGCCGGGAGGTGGATACATTTATTTGAGAGAATTTGTCAAAGAGCGTGCGGATATTCTCTTTTTCAATGCCGATGCCTGTGTCTTCCACACATATCTCAACAAAAAGCGGTTTGTCACCGGCAGTGATTCCCAGTGTCGAACTTTGGGCATGGATGGTTATTCCGCCGCGTTCGGTAAACTTAATGGCATTTGCTATTAAGTTGTTGAAAATTTGTCTCACCTTTTCTTCATCAATGTAGACCGGCGGAAGATTGTCGGCAAAATCAAATGCAAAAAAGAGTCCTTTTGTCTGGATGGCGGGCTGAAAAAAACCAGCAAAAGATTCACAGAGTTTTTTGATGTCTGATTTTTGAATGTCAAATTCGATTTTTCCTGATTCGATCTTTGACATGTCAAGGATATCATTTATCAGTTCCATCAAATGCTTGGCGTTATTCTCAACCTTTAACAGGCTGTTTTCCTGTTCGGTGTTTATTTCGCCGTCAACCCGGTCCAGCAGGAGTTCCGTATATCCAAGAATGGAATTCATGGGGGTTCTCAGCTCATGGGACATGTTGGCCAGAAAAGAAGATTTAAGCCTGTCCAGTTCCTGGAGATCTCTGTTGGCTCGCTCAAGAAGAAGGGTTCTGGAACGAAGCATCATGGTCCTTCTGGCTACCTCATGCTCCATCTTCCTGCTGAATGATGAGATTTGTTCATACATCTTTTCAAGGTTGTCCAGGGTCTCATTTATGTGTTCTCCGATTTTTCCCATGACTTCACTGTTGTCGGAAAATTCAACACGTACTGAAAGGTTCCCGTCTGAAACCTGTGATAAGACGCTAAGAAGGTTGGTGGCTCTTGATTCTAGGTATTTGCGCTGTTCCTCTTCTTTTGCTGCTGTTTGCTGGACAAAGTGCAGCCTCTCCCCCTCAAGAACAACAGAGATGTCTCGGAATGTTTCTACCGCTCCGATGATACTGCCATGCGCATCTTTCAGGGCGCTTGCGCTTGTTATGATGGGAATTGAACACCCCTTTATGTCGAGTACTGTTGTCCTCAGGCCTTGCACAGGCTCACCGGAGACAAGACATTGTTTGATGGGGCAGGTGGTGTCGCATATATCAATTTTGCAGATGTCGCTCTTAAACATGTCCCGGCAGGTGACCTTTCCTTCTATGTCTTCTTTGCTGTAACCCATCAACTGGGCGCATGCCTCGTTAATGAAGGTTATAACAAGGTTGTTGTCTACGAAAATGAGCGGGTCGGCAATGACGTGTTTCAGGCTGTTGGCATATTCTATCTGGGCCTTTATGCTTTGCACCATGGAATTGAAAGAGCTGCCAAGAACGCCGATGGGGTCTTCGCTGGTGACGGGAACGGATACAGAATAATCTCCCCTGGTCAGCTGTTTTGCTTTGGCCGCCAGTTCAGTTACCGGTTTATTCACCATTCTTGCCACGAGAAAATAAATGAGAAAGAGCAGGGCTCCGACACCGATAATGGAGATAATGATGGTCTGGTTTCGTAACGTGGCAATGGCGGCATAGGTAGCATCAGTTGACTGCCTGACCAGAAGTCCGCCAAGCACCTGTCTTGTAGAGCCGTGACAGTGGTGGCATTCATTGTCATTCAGGATGCCGTGGATGGTGATCAGATACTTTTTGCCGTTTTTCTCTTCTTCGAGGTAACTGAGCGGTGCCCCACTTTCGGTGAGAAATGACTTGAGGGCGGCCAGCGTTTCCTGATTATGGGTGATGTCCGATGCGTATTGACCGATATTGATATCATGGGTGGCAAAGACGATACGCTGATTGAAGTCGAATATAAAGATCTCGGTATTCTTCAGCTCATCTTCAATATCAAAAAGCTGTTTCTTAATGGACTCGCTGTCGCCCCCTGACATCGGATGTTTGATGCCGGCATAGGCAAGTGATTTGATGTCCTGGCCATAGGCGGTCATTCTTTCTTTTATCTTTTCGCGCTGGTTGGTGAGGCTGAGAAATACAACCACTCCCATGACAATGGCGACGCCTAAGGCAAGGAGGCTTCTGAGGTTGCGATGCCTACGAATAAAACTCCGTAAGGTGAACATGTCAGTGGCCTCCCCCATGGATGAGGGGATTGAAGCGAAAGGCTTTGACTCGCTCTGAGGTGTGGCATGTATTGCAAAGCTGAAGTGTCGGTTCCGCTATTATGCTCTTGAGTGATCCTTCCTGGATATGGACCGAACCAGGCCCGTGGCAGACTTCGCAACCGGCATTTTTTAAATGCGGCGTTTTTTCAAGGCTGACAAATCCTCCGGGTTGTCCGTAGCCAGTGGTATGACACGCATAGCATTTTTTTAAGTCGTCTTCTGTTAACCCTTTTTGCAGTCTTTCTATGCTCTGATACGATTTGCTTTTTTTGGCATAAGCGACAAAAACTGCGTATTCTGTCTCATGGCAGGGCTTACATGCCTGTGACCCGACGTATAACGGCGTTATGGGGGGGGGAGCGGCAATACAGGGGGGATTCGTGGCAGGAAAGAGAAAAAATATTACCAATGCCAGAAACAACGATGTGTCTTTCTTGCTGGACTTGGTGGAGTTCATACTCATCCTTTTTACATATTTTTATCTTACTTTTTAGTTATATCATTTTGAGATTGAAAAGTAATCCGCTTATTGAAAAATGTGTTGCCAATGAATAGTAAATCCCAGCTGTTGAGCTTTCGTGAATGTGCGTATGGCAACAGTTGTGAACTAAGCCAGTTCAGTAGGTTGTGCAATACGAGTTACGTTATAGTGCCTTGGGCTATTGTTTTTTTCTCGAAATGGTTAAAAAAACAATGGCTCATTCTGATCATGGCAGGCACTCTTGATGCTTAACTTTTATTGTGTTGGGGGAAGAACTTGTTGAAATTTTCCGGGTTCTCAGGGTGTTCCAGTTCACTCAATGCCACCAGTTTTCTACTTACGTCTGAAATATCTGCTTCCAGTTTTTCCAGGCTTTCCTGTGAGATAGTTCCTTCTTCTTCCGCCTCAATTCTTATCAGCAGCAGGCGATTGAGAAAATTATTCACAATATGGTGAACAGTAAACATTGTTATTTGAAGCGTCCGGATTTTTGACTCCCGCAATTCGAGTTCTTTTTTGTCTTTTTCAATTTTCTCGGTTCTGTTCACCATAACAAGGGAAACAATTGTGGCCACTAATGAAGTGAACACAATCGTCATGATATGAGACTGCCAGATGGTGTAAGAACCTTTCAGGAGATAGAACTTTCCTACCTGATAAAAGGTCATAAGAGCTGCCACGGAAAAGAAAGGAAAAATAATATTATTTATAATTTTCATCGTTCTCACCTTGTAGAGAAGCAGTTCGCAGCGGACGGTATTCTGCCTATTGCTTTGATCAGATTGTCTCGCGGGAAATTTGTATCTTGTATTGGTTGAATAAGGGGCATGATTCTTTTAGGTAACGAGACAATGGTATCTTTTTCACTTTGTTTGCAAGATAGCTTGTGTTGTTGAACAACACAAATAAAATCACTCTCAGGCCAGTAGTCTCTGAATTGAAAGTTGTAACTGTAAACAAACAATAAAAATAAGTAAGATTGAAGAGTTGTTCATTGTTGGAGAAATAAATTCTTACAGAGCTTGTACCCTTATGTATAACGAGTTGCTGGCTCAATTGCTCTCTGAATTTTCGGTCCTGACTGTCTCGCAAAAGGTGATATAATTGTTCGGTAGTTATGCTGTCGGCACCTGTATTTTTCGTTGTTTAAACATATGTGTCCTTCATATGGGCGGGTACTGACTGATTCACAGACCCCACTGCTGCTTGTGTTTAGTTCTAATAAATCGTGGTTGACATTCCAAACGCTGTCCTCTACCCTCGAAATAGAGTCTGCAGGTTGTCAGGTTGTCATTTTGTCAGTTATTTGTAGTTAAAACGCTCAACGTTGATTGTTACTCGTTGTGAAATTTTGTGAGGTCTTTATGCCTTCGTTAAACCATTTAAGGAAATTTGTTGCTCCTGAGATAATTTTCGGGAATGGCGCACGTAATCTGGCAGGGCAGTACTGTAAAAATTTTTACACGAAAAAAGCTATCATCGTCACGGATGAAGGCGTAATCAAGGCGAGATGGGCCAGGGAAGTTGAAAACAGTCTGTCTGAGGCCGGAATAGAATTCGTTACCTACTCAGGTGTGACAGCGAATCCAAGAGCAACAGAAGTCATGACAGGGGCGCAACTGTATCTGCAAGAAAGGTGTGACGCTATCATTGCTGTTGGCGGCGGTAGTCCCATGGACTGCGCCAAGGGGATCGGCATTATTATTTCCAACGGCGGTCATATCCTTGATTATGAAGGGGTGGACCGGATTCAGGAACCGCTGCCGCCAATGATTTTCATACCAACAACCGCCGGTACTGCCGCTGATTTGTCCCAGTTCTGCATGATTGCGGACAGGGAAAAATTAGTAAAAATCGCCATAATCAGTAAAATAGTTATTCCTGATGTGGCTCTGATTGATCCTGAAACCACCACGACGATGGATAATTATCTCACATCCTGCACCGGGGTGGATGCCCTGGTCCATGCTGTAGAGGCCTATGTGTCAATTACCAGTTCTGCCATGACCGATATACATGCCTTGGCCGCCATGAAGCTTTTGAGCAGCAACCTGCCCAAAATCAAAACCAATCCGATGGACCTTGTTGTCCGGGAGAACATCATGCTTGCCAGCATGGAAGCCGGTCTGGCTTTTTCCAATGCGGTGCTGGGTGCGGTCCATGCCATGTCTCATAGCCTCGGAGGGTTTCTCGATCTGCCGCACGGCGAATGTAATTCACTTCTGCTGGAGCATGTGATCAATTATAATTTCGAAGCTGCCCCTGAGCGATTTCGGATTATTGCCGAAACGTTAGGGATAGATACCCGGGGCATGGTGCCTAAGGAGTTAAAAGGTAAACTTTTTAGATATGTTAACGATCTTAGAAATCAGTTGGGAATTTCTAAAAGCCTGGGGCTGGTAAATGTAAAGAAGTCTGATATCCCGGACTTAGCGTTAAAAGCAATGAATGACACCTGTATTGTCACGAATCCACGGCAAGCGAACCTTAGAGACCTCGAGGTAATTTATGAAGAGGCCCTCTAACAACAGCAGGGTGAATGAGGCCATTTCCAGTCTGATTGGCTTAGGGAAAACTTCTATACAAAAAAGTTATTATCCGCAGCTGCAAAAGAAAATTTCCGAACTGAAGGAAAGTGAAGAACGCTATCGCTTGCTGGCCGAAAACATAACGGATGTTATCTGGATGATGGATATGGAGTTAAACTATCTGTATATCAGTCCGTCCATAGAGCACTTATGTGGCTATACAGCTGAAGAAATGATGGCCAAGAGTATCGAAAATACCTTTACAGCGGAATCCAGAAAATTAATATTTGAAACCATAGAGGATGAATTAGAAAAAGAGAAGCTTCGAAAAGTAACAGATAAATATTGCAAGTCCTTGGAATTACAGCATCTGCGCAAAGATGGGTCTTATGTCTGGGTAGAAATTGTTGCCTCTCTGATCTACAATGAAAAGGGTGAACCAACCAATTTCCTCGGTGTTACCCGTAATATCAGCAAACGTAAAAAGGCGGAAAAAGAAAAAGAAGAAATACAGAAACAACTGGTACAGGCGCAGAAGATGGAGGCAATAGGGACATTAGCCGGTGGTATTGCCCATGATTTCAACAACATTCTTTCTGCGATCTTCGGTTACACGGAACTGGCCCAGATGCGCCCTGATAACGATCCGGTGCTTAAAGGAGATCTGGATGGAATTTATGTGGCGGCAATCAGAGCTCGAGAGCTTGTCAAACAGATTCTTGCCTTCAGCCGTAAAGGTGAGCATGAAAAAACACCTTTGCAGGTATCTCTTGCCATCAGGGAGGCCTTAAAGCTTCTGCGCTCCTCCATACCTTCTTCCATTGCAATCAAGCAGGATATAGCTTCGAATAAATGTGTGCTGTCTGATGCCACGCAAATTCACCAGATCGTCATGAATCTGTGTACAAATGCCTACCATGCCATGCGCGACACAGGCGGCATCATTATGGTTTCACTGCAAGAACTGGAAATCGCTGCAGGCGATCCGGTCCTTGCAGTTGAATTAACCACAGGTAATTATTTGCATCTGGAGGTGAGCGATACGGGCTCAGGTATCGACAAGGAGGTCATTGGTAAAATATTTGAACCCTATTTTACCACCAAGAAGGTTGGAGAGGGAACAGGATTGGGGCTTGCCGTGGTTCATGGCATTGTTCAGAGCCATGCAGGATACATATCTGTTTCCAGTGAATTGGGGCACGGCACAACATTTCATGTCTATCTGCCTACCGTAGAGAGTAAATCAACTGATCTGGATGCGACCAAAAGCTTTTCAGCTGTTTTGGGGAAGAATGCACATATTCTCTTTATTGATGATGAGATTCCTATCATAGACTTGGCAACGAAAATATTTTCCAGGTACGGCTACCGCATTTCCACCTTCTCCGATCCAATTCAGGCATTGGAATGTTTTACAGCAGAACCCGATCATTATGACCTGCTTGTCACCGATATGTCGATGCCATATATGACAGGAGATACGCTGGCCCAAAAGGTACTGCAGATAAGACCTGATTTACCTGTTATTCTCTGTACCGGGCACAGTGAAAAAATAAATAAGGAAAAGGCCATCAAACTCGGCATTAAAAAATTTATTCAAAAACCGTTAATAATGAGCAAGCTTGTTCATTGCGTACATCAGATATTGAGAGATGGAAAATAGGTGCAGGATGCTGATGAATTACGCTGTGTTGTGGAGTTTTCCCGCTCTGTTGAAATTGAGTTGCTCGCGAAGGCACGGGCATAACCCCGGCCTTCGTGCGAGTGCTGTCTGGTTTATACTCCGGAATAGATCACTTCAATCCAGCGGTCACCTGTGAAGAGTCCGTCACCCCAGGTAGCTTCAAGGTCGTCCAGTGGCTTTGCGTCCACAGCCTCTTGTGCGGTTTTGCCCTCCGCCTTAAGTTTTCTTAATCGTTCATAGGCGGTGGCGAGCATTTGACGGTATGCTGTTAACTCTTCTTGGTCTGCCAATGGTCCGTGTCCGGGAATAATCTTTGTGTTGTCGTCAGACATTGCTAACATCTTGTCTACTGCTATGATCATCCCTTTGAGGGTGCCACCATGGTTAACATCGATAAAGGGATAAAAGCCGTTGAAAAAGATATCGCCGGCGTGGATGACATTGGCGGTCTTAACATAGATAAAACTGTCACCATCGGTATGGGCGTGGGGTACATGTATGGCGCGGATGCTGTCGCCGCCAAGATGGAAGCTGATATCCTCAGAAAAAGTCACCACGGGTAAGCCATCCCGAGGAAGACCTGGGCGCTTCATATTGAACTCATTGAGAAAAGAGCCTGTACTCAAGCGCTCACGCACGTTGTCATGAGAGAAAATCAAGGTTCCTCCCTGACCCAGATTTTCATTTCCGCCTGTGTGGTCACCGTGGTAATGCGTGTTGATCAGGAATTTCGGGTAACTCCCTCCCACCGATTTGATGACTGCCACAATTTTTTCCGTGAGAGGGGCAAACTGGTCATCAATTAAAATTGTCCCATCTTTACTGGTAAATAACCCGATATTTCCACCTTGTCCTGTAAGCATGTACACCTGCTCAGTGACCGGAATAGCGATGATTTCCTCGTCGGCGGCGTATGCGCCTGTTGCAAGCAAAAGGAACCCTGGGATTAAAAAATAAAATCCTGATAACATCTTAGCAATCATTTTGATCCTCCTTCTGAAGTTAACGCACTCCTGTAATCTGAGAATGGGTCCATAATCCTTAGAGGCTTTCTTGTCCTGTTTGTTCACTCCCTTGTCTCTCCTTGATGCATAATGACAAGCTTATATATTCCTAGGTTTTTCTGTGATAGGTAAGCCATTTCGGGTAATAGAGACCCCATTGAATAGCCGATGCTCTGACTATGAAAATAACAGTGATGGCGCATAATCTATTCAAGTTATGTAAAGGGAAATAAAAGGTTAAGATAGAAAAGACCATAGCTCCGAGCAGGGCAGGTGTTGCATAAAATTCTTTACCGAGCAGAAGGGGCATTCTGCCCGTCAATAGGTCACGAATCATGCCGCCGGCAATGCCGGTAATAAGACCCATCAATACGGCAACCGGTGCCGTAAAACCGAGACCAATGGTTTTTTCCGTGGCCAGGACGGTAAAAAGGGCCAAGCCGAAGGCATCAATAAACAAGAGTAATCGCAACACATGGGTTACATATCGGATCAAAAAAAAGGTCAGGATAGAAGCCAGCAGGGAAACCCAAAGGTAGGACAGATCGGCAATCCAAAAGACAGGATTGACATCCAGGAGTATGTCGCGCAAAGTACCGCCACCGAGTGCGGTAACCACACCAAGCAGGACAATGCTGAAAATATCCATATCCTTTTTGCCGGCGGCAATGACCCCGGTGATGGAAAAAGCAGCAATACCAATTAATCCTAAATAATAAATCATACTTTTGGGCTATTGAGAAAAGTGCAGTTTCAGCAGAACAGCATCAGGCAAAGCGATTTTCGATGACCACTTCATCCAGATCCAGTTGTCCCCCTCGTGGCCATGCTTCCTGGGTGCCCTTGCCGATAGTAACAAACATTGCGATCACATGGTCATCGGGAAGATGAATAAGCTCGGCAACTTTGTCAAAATCGAAACCATCCATTGGGCATGAATCGTAGCCCATCGATTTTGCGGCAAGCATCAGTGTCTGGGCCACTATGCCACAGGATCTCATAGCCTCGTCTCTCTGCACCTGATCTCTGCCGCGATAGTAGGCATCGATGGCAGGGAGCATAAATTCCCGGACCTCTTTTGCTGCATTTATCCAGTAGCGCCCCGGCTCTTTTTACCATGATTTCAGGTCGGCACAAAGAACAATGACTAGAGAAG
>Ga0180007_10004804_pt1 | contig 14127 bp, 2 predicted proteins | sample MM_PC_MetaG_FD_121122 | JGI IMG/M metagenome (GOLD analysis project Ga0180007, IMG submission 121122) | Groundwater microbial communities from the Aspo Hard Rock Laboratory (HRL) deep subsurface site, Sweden - MM_PC_MetaG | ecosystem: Environmental > Aquatic > Deep subsurface > Groundwater... | reverse complement strand
CCGAGCGCATTAGTCGTACGCGCAGGATAGAGATGCGTCTGCTCATCGTATTCGGTTGCGGTGATCCTTCCGAGAGGATCTGTGACAGTGCGCAGATTGCCGAATTCATCATACGAATAACGCTGAAACGCGCGTTGCGTAGTTCGGGAGAGAGGATTATAGAGCGCGATTTCTGTTTTTGTCAGAAGCCCCTGCGTGGGCGCGGTGTTGAAATCCTGCGCATCATCGTAATAGAACCATTCTTCCTGGGATATGGTGCCGTCAGGCGCGCGCAGATACCTGCGGCTGGGATAGTTGATAAGCCAGTCTGCGCGGTTATGGCTATATTCGGTAATCTCCTCGCGTTCGTCGCCGCTTATCCCAACATCGCCCCACTCTTTTTTGAGGATTGGATTTCCGTAAGAGTCATACGCAAAGGTGGTCTGCGTCTGCGTAGAGGTGCCGTCTTCATAATAGGTATATTCGTCAGTTTGACGAAGTAAGACTTGAAATGTTCCCGGATACGGGGTTCTGTGGTCCCAGGTATTCCGGGTTTCTGCCATGAGCCTACCGTCTTTGTCGCGGATTTTCTGCTGTTGGATCCTTCCTTTATAGATATCGTCTTGCAGAAAGTAGGTCTCGGTCGTGGCTTTTTCGTTATCCATGAACAATGTATACCCAAACCCGCGGAATTCTTTCTGGGTGGGGCTGAAGTAGCCTTTGGCGTAGACGTAATTGCTCACGTAGGGCGGCGATATCCCGTCGGAAAGTGTTACTTTTGAAATTACCGGCACGACAAAAGGAAGGCCATGCGTGCCGTCATCCTGCAGGTTATTGTAGGCGGAGGAGGGGCGGTATTCAAATGCAAGGGTTGCGCCCAGCCCGTTTTCAATTGAGATAAGAAAGTCTGTTGCGTTCTTTGCCTTTGAAAACGCTGCCTCGAATCCCAAAGAATCCTGGTCTAAAAGAAAATCGGTAAAACTATCCCCATTAAAATCTCCAATTTGAAAAGGAAGATGTTCGAGAGAGGCAATGCTAGAAAAAGAGAGGTTGAGGTTATGCGAGACAGTATTGAGATCGGTAAGGATATTCCGATACATCACCGATGCTTGTGCCGAGTTATAATAGAGATAATCCGCTTTATTATCCGCATTGAAGTCTGATGAGAAGAGGCGATAATACGAAGTTTGCGGTGGGATTGTTATCGAGCGCTTCCAGGCATTCTGAGGTGCAAAGAGGATAATTGAACGCTCATCCTGCTCCCATACCGCAAATTCGGAGATTCCGTCACCGTTATAATCTCCGATAGTAAGGGCCTCTAGGATTCTCCAGGAGATCCCTTCGGGGGTAAACCCCTCATCTAATTGAAATCTGGCGTTTCGATTCCAAGCGATAATGATTTTTGGGAGAGACCGATTTCTCAGATCTAAGAACGCAATATCCGTTAATCCGTCTCCATTAAAGTCTCCTGCTAAAGGATGCGTATAAGGAATTTCCTCAGAACAATCACTCTGTTCTTGGAATCTGAGACCGGTAGAAAGCGCAAGTTTAATACGACGGGAATCCTCTTCTAATAATGCCAAATCTGTCTTTCCATCACCATTAAAGTCGCCCAAAACAATATCGTGCACTCTTCTATTGGATGGGGTAGGTAGTGTCCTATACCTCAGGAAGTTTGAAGGGGTATAGAATTCGTCGTCATTATTAGAGAAAGGTACTAATACCTCAAAGCTTTCTGTGGTACTTGAATTCATTGAAGGATTAATTGCGCGTACATAAAAGCCCAAATCTGTTTTTCCACCCCCATTAAAATCCCCTGCGACATTAGGTCCCCGCCAGACAAAACCTTCCGATAGAATTGTGTCTGGAAAAAATCGGGCTTTTGAACTAAGTGCCTGCCAGAATCCTAGGGTGTTTCCTATTTGATAATTCATAGAAAAGTCACTTTCAAAATTATATCCAAAGATATCAATGCGAAAGATATATTTTGTCCAATCTCCTTTTAAAGTTGCAAGATTAAGGGGGGTAGAAAGTGGGAAAGGTCCATGTCTTCCTCTTTGGTCAGAGTAATAATAGTGGGCGTTGCAGTTGTCTTGAAAGGGGATATTCAGATTCACGACTTCATCATAAGGGAATGACATTACTAGATACGTCCAGATATGAAATAATTGTCCTTTTTTGCCTTGAAGATGGAGGTTGCTATGCCAGCTTATCACATTCCTGTCGGTAATCTGCCAAGAAAACCCTGATTCATCCCCTGTTTCTTCTGCTTTGGTAGTGCTCCAGTCCACAGGAAAGATAATATTATCCTGGTTGACGAATCCGTCTGAAGTAAGTGAATATTCTCCGGTGGGCAATTCAGTGTGTTCTGCATAACGTATATTCCACCGCCCATCATGCCGAACGAGGATGTGACGATTTAATAAAGTATAAGCGAGTGTATCATAACTTGGCTGCGAAGCGTCATAGCGGAAGGTAATTGGAGGATTTCTGGTTACGCCGTCATTTCCTCTCTCGGATATCCGCACAAGCAGCGAACGCGCGGTTAGGGGGCTTGATTCGTACTCAAAAACAAGCTGTTTAATGAGTTGTCTTTGATAATGATAATGGATCCTGGAGATCCTACCGCGTCCGGCAAACGGATAATCATCGATGAATCCCGGCCGGAAACTGAATACGATATCGCTTCGGTCATTGGTGAAGTATATTCGTGTCCAATAGTTATAGTCATCTTTACGAGAAGATGCTCTGGATGCTTCGCTCTTTTCCGCGTAGAAGATTTCGATACAATCGCGTAGATAAGTGATGCATAACGCGTTGCCGGTGTTATCGACTATTTTACTAAGGCGCCAGCGGAATACCTTTTGCGGGTTTTGAGGATCTTTGGTACGGGAGTAGTCGCTAAAGACATCCTCGAGCCCGAAATAATACGTTCTGCCGAGAGGGTCTTTGACCATCCAGTGTTCTCCGTTAAATAAAAATTGCCAGTCAGCCGAAGAGTGTTTTGCCCTGTATTCAGTTGAATTTATCTTTACCAGTTCATTCTGTTGATCGCCGAAGCTAAATACAAATTCATCATTTGAATCATAAGAAGGAAAACCATTCTTCGTAGAACGTTCGATTACCCCTAGGTCAAGTTTCCACCCGACCCCCAGCCAGCCGTTGTTCGCCCTGGAGGAATAGACAAGCTTTGGCGAGAAGGGGATACTCTCGCGTAAGGAGGGTAAGGCTAGAGGAAGGCTGAAGTTTGCGCTTCCGGTGTAGGGGTCAACGTAGTAATTATTCATTGCGTTGACAGGGGTAAAAGAGCCTGCGGGATCTGATTGGGCAAGGGACAGCTGCGCTGCCTGGCAGAGGAAATTCCATCCTGCGATAACTATGAGAACGAATAAAAAGGGTATTTTCTTCATATTCGGCTGTCTGTTGTTTGACTATCTACTCTTTCTATAGGAGAGGGCATAGTCCGAGCAATGTAGATGGTTAATGTCCGGGAGTCTCTGGCTTCGCCGGGATCTCTTACTTCTACGGTAACTGTGTGTTTTCCTCTTCCCGCTACACTTGCCGCAAAGGTATGGTGTGAGGATGCCCCCCAATCTCTGATGGTCGTATTATCTAATATATAGCGATATTGGTAACGTAAGTCAGCGTTATTTGAAGCGGTGGTTTCAACGGTTATACGGATTGTGTCATTGAACGTAAATAAGAAATAGTTGGGAGGGGATACGGAGATGATACGAAGTATTGTATTCTCCGGTTCGGGAGCAAGCGGAGGAGGGGGAATCTCGATCGGCCGAAGGAAAAGAGGGAGGGTATATTTTTTACCCCGTTTAAGTTCTGTGGGGCGGATTAATTGCTCATAGCCTTCTGCGCGGCAATAAATGATATAGGAGCCTGAGAGGGATTTACGAATTGAATAATTCCCATTGGAATCGGAGGTTGTGGTAAGAATAGATTCTCCTGAAGCCTTACGTATTTCAATAGTTGTTCCTGCAACAGGTTGATTGGTGCTAAGGTCAATAGTTCTTCCATCTATTTTTGTATTTTTGGGCCTGCTGCTCATCGCAAGCGCATTGGGGGAAGGAAATAAGAGAAGTACAGCGGCGGTTATTACTAGAAGTAGCCTTTGAGGTTTTATTCGAATGACCGTAGGCATACAGCTCCTTTGAACTGTGCCGTGGCAGTGTATCAGTGTATTATAAATATAGCATATTTGGGGCCAATTTTCAAGCAGGAGACGTCTACGGTTTTACTCAGGAAGCGTCTACCGTTTTGTGCTGGAAGGTGTCTGGGGAGGTGATTGTGCATAATTTCTGATAAGGATGCAGTTTCTCGAGGGGAAGGGAGACACCTTCCAAGGGAAAACGCAGACAGCTTCCAAGGTAATTTGGTAGACGTCTGGAAGAGAAAAAATAATATGTGAGAAAACAGCTTCATTTACGTCAATTAAATTAGAAAGGGGTGATGTCGTATGCCTGCAGGCCCGCGAGTGTTAATAGAAAATGCCTGGTATCATCTCATGGTAAGAGGGAATCAACAACAAAGAGTCTTTTTTGATGAGCAAGACCATCGGGTTTGTTTGTGTATATTAAGGAAATACAAGAAGAGGTTTAAATTACAATTGTGCGGGTTTTGTCTTATGCCAAACCACATACACTTAGTAGCGAAGCCTCAAAAACCCCGCGATCTAGCGAAGTTTATGCATGATACACTTCGCGCATATACCGCATATTTTAATGAGCGCTATGGTAAGGTGGGGCATCTTTGGCAGGGTAGATATAAAAGCAAGGTTATCGTAGAAGAAGGTTACCTGCGGGATTGTATTCGCTACCTTGAACTTAATCCTGTGAGAAGCCAGATTGTAAAAGAGCCGGCAGAATATCCTTGGAGTAGCTTTAGGGAGAGGATGTTAATGAAGAAAATAACAGTTGGATTATTAGATGAAATAAGCTTTTAAGACACCTTCCAAGGAAGAACTCAGACAGCTTCCAAGGGAAAACGCAGACAGGTTCCAAGGTAATTTGGTAGACGTCTGGGATGTCTTTGGACATTTTAGGAATGTCCAATATTTGTCCAAACTATAAGAGAAATAAATTTCTTATTGTCTTAAATGTCCAAACTAGTGAACAAATTAAGCTCTTTTCGGGATTGCAAACCTAGCTAAGAGATGTTAGCATTTTACTCCTAAATAGCTTAATAGATGTCTTAAATTATATGCAATTTAATACTTTTTTAATCGATTTTCAGAAGTTAAGTATATGTCATGATCTCCTCTGGTTTGTTGTCTAAGGTTGAGCTAAATTCCTGTCAAAAATGAGTATTTTCCCTCTTAACTGATCACAAGCTGATTTTTCATTATCCCTTATTTCGCAAAGCATTTTGTTCCTGCTTTAGGAAGCAATTATGTATATATTTAAAAAGAAAACGGTACCAAATAAATAGAAAAATAATCTTGACAAGGGTATATATATATATTATACTTTGAACGGAAGTTGAGAGTAGTATTTGACAGTGAATAGAAAAAGGCAAACTTATCGGAAGGTAAGGACGCAAAGCCACGGGTCCGATAAACAATTTTTATATCGGAAAAAGGACAGCCGGGTTGCCGAATACGCATGTAGTATTTGACAATCCGGTTTTTATTTTGACATGATAGTAAATAGTTTCGCAAATAATTTGCCAATGGAAATAAAAATTCGGAAGACAGATAAGCAGTGCGGGGGTAAGGGGGAGTTATTTCTTCTTAAAGATTCAAAATTATTATGAAAAGAAGAGTAGAACTCACAGATAACCGGGAAGTACAAGAGGCGCAGATGATGCCGCAACCCCAGGCACCTTTCAAATCAAGTTTCAAATCCTGGGTACGGGTAGTGGCGTTTCTGATACTGGTAGTCTTTACCCCACAACAAATTGCTCAGGCCGCAGAATTTGATTGGCGCGTAATTTGGCGCCAGCCGTTTGCCCAGCCGCTTAATCTGCTTCCTAATCAGATTCCCCCACAGTTACAGAATTTAGCTAATCCTAATATCGCACTTGCCGTAAAGAATATCCTCACGCAGATCACCCAGCAGCCAGTTACCTCAATCAAGATATCTCCTACATTGACCATCAGTTTGGACAAACCGCTGAAGCTTTCCAAGCAGCGCATTGAAGAGATCTACAATTGGCTTAAAGAGAGGCCGTGCGGCGCAAAGGCTTTATTTGAATATCTTTCTTTCCAGTCAGTAGTAGTCTCAGAGCAAGATTTAGCGGTAATCGCCCTTACTAGTGATATCGTAAACGGTATCATTAAACCTGAAGGAAACTCGGAAGTTGTCAAGAATTCCCTTTACGCCCTCTCCCAAGCTACACAGTTCTACGGCCTTACTTTAGTGCCGGTTCAGTTAGATATAAAGAGTATCCCGCTTGATTCCGCTAATTCCCTTACTCCTTTCATTGGACATTTTAAAGATGACCATTATATGTTAGTGACCAAGGTCTCTGAGAATAGCGTATATATGGTTAATGACCATCAGGAAGAAGTAGTTTCCCTTGAAAAGTTTGAGAATGATGCGACCGGTTATGCGCTTCTTCCTGAAACCGCAGATAGCCGTACATATCGTATTCTTAATGACAATGAAGCAAAAGCAGTACTAGGTGCAAAGACTAACCGCAGAAGGCATGTTTATGTAGGGGCTATTTTCAAGCAGCCATCTATTAAAGACCAATTGATTAGTATTGGAGTAGCTGCAGCTGCTGTAGCTACAGGAGCTTATTTGGGTGGTGGCTTAACGGTATCTTCCTTCGTAACGAGTTTTGCCCATGCTGCGTATACCCGCCAGCTAAGCCAAGCTGCCACCAATATCGGGATACATGCGTTTAAAATGAACCCTACTACCGCGCAGGTCTTCGGATATGCGGTAACCAACGGGATAAACGCCCAATTCACCGGAGAAAAATTTTATTTTAGTAAAGCTCATGCGCAGGATTTTGCGGATCCTAAAAACCTCACCCAAAATAGTTTCTGGACGCAGAATTCTAGGATTAGTTCCTTGGCGAATTTCGGCATGGCCAGCCTTGAAGGCGCCGCAGTCGGTTACACCAGCGTAAAATTAAATAACTGGGTAGCCAAACATACCAAGAAGCCCACGTGGTATAATTACGCCGCACGAGGGGCCACGCAGATCGGCGCACCCATTGCCGGCTTTGCTGCGTTTAATGCGTTGACTTCAGGAGTAGGCATTCAGCATCACTGGCAATATAGAGATCCTCAGACCAATGAAATCCGTAGGACTCCTTTTGCCGAAGATGATTTCTATTCGATGAGTTTTAAGCAGAGGCTTTGGCAAGGCACGAGGAATTCTTTTACCCCTGATATGCGCAATTATGTGTTGGCGCAGGGAGCAGGTGCGATAGTAGAGAATATTGCCATGAGTAGATTAGGTAAGAGCCCTTACAGCCGTGTGTTAGGGACCAGTGCCAATATCGGGGTTGGCGCTTATTTAGGTAAAGGTTGGTCCGGAGTTATCCCAGGGATTAGAGATGGATTGATTAACGGAGCAATCTCCGTAGGATTAAATGAGGTAAATAAGAAGTTAGAAGATAAGTATAATCTTACTCCTTTAGCTTCGGCTGGGATCACCTATCTTGGGTCTGTGGCTGCCGGAGCCGCATTTAATTATTTATCAGGCGGGGATCTTAAGAATTACTTGTGGGATACCAGAGACCCAGATAATCCAGGCGGCGCGATTATTGGGTTTGGGTTGGATTATTTGGATTTCGGCATCAATCCGGCTATCCGTCTGATTAAAGTTGCCGAATTCTCCGGCCTTTCCGGCTATGCGGCGCGCGCAAAGAAGTTGCAGCAGATGACCGGCAAAAGTTGGAAGGAATTGGTAAAAGATGGACAGACCACGGACCTCTTGCCTTCTTTCGGGCGCTCCCTGGTCGATTACGCGCAGAGCAAGCTGCATTACAGTGCCGTAGATACCTTGAGTCCTATAGCCCGTAGTTTGACACGACCTTTCCTCTTTGTTACCCGCGATGCGCGTACACAGACAAGGACACTTGCGGGCGAGGTGCGTATCCGTCAGGCAACACAACCTCTGCAGCAAGATGAGACTTCCATTAACTTCGATCCGCGTATTTTCGAACAGACGTTAGAGAATATTCAGAATATTAATGAAGAACAGCCTGCTCCGTGGAATAGTGGCCCGACGATTACTGGAGAAACTAGGCCTTTAACTGAGGAAATCGCAGGGCTTTCTTCGGATACCCCCGTAAACCTTATCAGAGTAGAAAAACAACCAACTCTGTTAGGGAAGATAATAAGCCCTATTTGGCAATCGAAGGATTGGGGGAGGACTGATGCTTATGAGGTCCGCGAATATAGAAGTAAGATGAGGCCTGATCCTATCCTTATGCGCGGATCTGTAATAAGACGGAATACCCCGCTTGCCCTCGGACAAAATAATGCTTTAGTGGCACAATATTCAGATGTGGTTATGCGTGATGAGAGAACAGGAAGAACGGTTTCTCATCTTCTCTATAATCCTTCCGGAGTTCAGAATGCTATTTACAACCGCAATTCAGAAACCTTTCTTGCGAATAGCACTGTTCGTGGGATTGCGATGGTAGATGGACGGTCGCAACTTATCTCCTCTTTATATGAGGCTGAGGTGATCTTGCCAAGCGGCAGTGATTCCAAGCCTGACCCCGAACATGCCTTCTTTAGCGATTTTTCTTATGATTCGGTGACAGGTACGGTCGCCGGTTACATTTCTTTTAATCTCAATGGTGATAGTTTCTCCGCTTCTGCGATTCTTCCTCAAGAGTGGCTTTCTACGTTAGGCAATAATAATGCAACCGGAACTTATTCCGATTATACCGTGCGTAGGCCAGGAGATACTGCCAGACTTACTACTATAGGTAAGGGGAGTGGAGTTGATTTTAAGAGTATTCTTAATACCGAGATTATAGGTGACGACACAAGAAGGTCAGGGACAAAATTCACTCAATTAGGCAATAACCTTCCCACTTTAGAGGTATTGCGTTCGGCGGGAAATAGGGAAGAGCTTGCCCGCCAACTCGATACGGATTCTTCGTTCGTCTCCGCATTCACCAACGCCGGTTTTTCACAGGAGTTTGTGAATGACAATCTGCCGTTCCTTCAGCAGGCCGGTACAAAGAGTTTTCATCTTCGCAGCGCAGACGTTAGAAAAGGAGGGTTTGCGGTTAATCCGTATCTTTACGGGAGCAGGTTCGTTCGGGAAGGACAAGCGGCGGCAGAGTACGCAGTATGGTTTGACGGCACCACTGAAGGAATCGGGCGCACGATGGACGGGGATCGTGTCCAGGAATTACGTTTAGGTGGGTGGCGGATAGATGTACCTGAATATAATGTGCAGCACTCTGATAGCCAAGACTTCATCTTGAATGCGCAAGAGCTTAGGGATGTGAGCGTCGAAAAAGGAGATTCCACACAGCGTTTTGTCCTCGGCCTTCCTGAACAAGAAAGAAGTTATACCCCGAATTTCTATATTTGGGTTACCAAGGGAGAATTCTCAAGGCGTGCGCTTCCTGCAACCTCTGCTCCTGCACCTCTCGAAGAAAATCCAAACCCTCCGGTTGACTTTACGCAACAGATCAGTAGTTCTGTTGCCTCTCTTGCTCCGGCGAATCAAGAGATAATTACTGGCCTGTTTACCGGTGTAAAGGGGGATTTATCCCCCGGAGCGGAGAAGGGGGATATCAACGTACGCAACGCGAACTTCCAGCTATTTATGGGCAGTGGCAGAGAGGCACTTCTTTTCGACCAGAAATATGACCTCACCATCAATGATCCTTCCGCAACCGATGGCGTGGCGCTTTGGGATATGCCCGAAGATGTGCGTTTTAACTTCATGCGCATCACCAAAGATGATAATGCGCATTTAGGATTCAGGTTGGATGGGGCCATCGCAAAAGTTTACACAGATACCGAATATCGGTTTGGAACAGATCAGCAGGTTACCGCAAAGAATGCGTTAGTCTGGTCAGCAGCTGGAGGTGAAGCGCAGACTCAGATTGGCAATTTTATTCTGGATAAAGTAAAGGACGCAGAATCCCTTACCGTTGATACCTTGCAACAGATGGTGCAGGAGAATTTCTCTTCTCCCAATACCCTTGCAGGATTGGCGCAGATTAATAAAAACACCGGAGAAGTTGGTTTCTTCAAGCTTGTCGAAGAGAATGGGATTACAGGGGCTACTCAGCATTCAAACGATCTTACTCCTCCTGCCCAGGACCCAGAGACCGCGATACTTTATACAGGTAAAGCATACGCAGGAGTATTGACCATTGATACCCTTTCAAGAGACCAGAATAATTTCATTCTCAAGGGGCAAGGACAGTCTCCTCTTACCGTCCATGAGATGGCAATAGGCATGACGACACGAGTTCCCGAAGTAGGGGAGATTCCCGGACAGGATTGGTATGGAAAGCTTTCAGAAGCAGATGTGAACTTCGATTTAGCAGAAGGGGTGCGCGAAGAAGTGCGCGCACGATACAGCAATATTTTCGGCCAACGCTTGAACCCCGGCGACAATATCATTAATAAGCAGGGATATATTCCTTTCCAGGAGATGGCGTTTAATTTTGTAGAGAAGAATGCGCAGAGTTCTATAACCCACCAAGGGTTGAGTATTCTTTCCATTTTAGGGGGCAAGGCAGTATTCCGCAATGGCAGTTGGATGCCTGCAGATGATGGCCAGCAAACCCGTGCAGATTGGTTTAATCCTGAGGGATCATACTACTTAAGTCAAGCAAGAGAAAGAGGCCAGGACAAAGAAGTTCGGGTTGATTCATTAACCTTATTCGGAAGCAAGGCAGGCGATACGGTTGTTTGGTCGGAAGAGAACGCCCGATATCAAGGTACAATTGGGTATGGAGACGATAACGGGATTTCCCCGAATCGTATTGAAGGTCTCCAGGTAAAGGATAATGTAATCTTTGTGAAATCCGGCAGCAATGCGGAATGGGATTTCATTAATGCCAAGTATATTGAAGATGCAGCTTCCGGCGTACTCCCTAAGACCGCACAGACCGATGACCCTGCTTTAGCAAAGCGTATTTTTGATGTCGTGGATCGTCCGGTGACGGAAATGGATATCCATATTGAAGGCGGAAGTGCGCAAGGGAAGGGTACTCTTGTTGCCGGCCTTGATTTTCTTACTCCCGCCGGAGCGCTCAATAGAAACCGTGCGCAGTCCATCGTAATGGATAGGTCTTACGGCGCGAAACTTGACATACATTGTTTTGACGGCATCAACGGAAACGATGTCGGGGCAGAAGGCTTGGAAGTAAATCAATCGCTCTGGCTTGGGAAAGGCAATTATATTTTTGATACCGACGCAGAAGGCCGCACGCTTATCAGAGGAGGAGAAGGGATTTCTTACTATGCCTTCTTGGATAAAGCGCAGGATGTCATTTTAGATGAGGGGTGGAACCAGATTAAGTCCAGAGGAATTGTTTATATCCGTCCTCTCGCTGAAGGCGCACAACTTGGCGAAGGGAACGCATTGCCGGTACGCGCTATTGTTGGCGGGGGATCGTTAGAACTATGGGGGAAGAAAAGCGATGGTTCCGGAGAGCCGGAGTTAAAGGGAACAATCCCCGAAGGTACGGAATTAACGATTAATGATAAAGGGGCATTAGTGGCATCCTTTGCGCTTCAGCACGCAGTGGGAAGCGTGGGGCAGAGGCCGGAAGGGGATTCATCTGCAGCGTCACCTATCGCCACCTTCGAAAAAGAATATACCGTAGTTCTTGGCGCGGATGAATCAGGCAATGCGATTGCGCTGCCCGCATGGCAGACAGGCGATTCTGATTATCTGCCGGGACACATTTCGCTTGGGCAAGGAAGATTTGTGACTCCGGAAGAGTACCAAGCATACAAGGCACTTTCAACTCAGCCTGAGATCCAAAAGTATTTCCTTGGTTCTTTTGAAGATGACGCAAGAACCGGTTTTTCCGGAATACAATTAGCAAGCCGTAGAGTTTTAGCGGATCAATTAGGGGTAGATTATCTAGGCGAAGCGTATAATTTTGAAGCTGATGCCCAGAGCGACTTTGTAGTTTTAGAACGGGCAAGGCTTCAGTACCGTCAAGATACGCTGCAGAAGAACCTTACCAATCTGGAAGAAGGCGTGCGTTCCATTCAATATTCTGATGCGGCCCAATACGTGATGTTGAATGGAAGTATAAACAGCGTATGGTTGGCGTTAAGGAAAGGGAATATTGATCAGGCAGAAAAAGAATTGGGAGCTGTCTATCAGGACCTGGGGCGCTATTATGAAATTAAGAACCAGCCGCGTTCGCAGAGAGCGCTTGGATTTGCCACCGCAGAGCCGGATGTGACCGGCGTACGGACCGAGGTCCCGCAGACAATGGAGCTTCCTACGGACCTTATCGAAGTAAACCGGGTTATGGCAGATTCTTTGCGGGTAAGGGGATATTTAGGTAACGATTATGATATCAATGCGGATGCGCAAAATGAATATGCCCAATTGACTACAGCAATCGAGTCTTACAATGAGGTGCGCAGAGAAGTTTATCTTGGCGATATAGATAATGCTATTGGTATGGCGCAAGGGGTGTTGAATGACTTGCATGCGAAGGCAGAGACCAGCGGCAGAGACCGCAAGGCATACGAGGATGTGGCGATCCTTTATGACATAGACGGTGCTGCCCGGGGAGCGAATTTCAGCTGGATGAATACGGATTATTTATTTGGCCCTCAAACATATGACAGGGTCAGGGAAAGAGAGTTTCTGGTCGTTGATCGCTGGACAGGAAGGCTTGAGCGCAAAGACCTTCAGGACTTAGGATTAAATAATGATGCGCTCTACGAAATAAACGTCAGGCTTGAAGCGGTGAAAGAAGAGACCGGCCGTGGCGTCCCTGTTGATAGCCGAGAGTACCAAGAAATATTACTTGAAGCACAGAGACAAGCGTTATCTGAGGTGGTAATTAAAAAGATGCCTTTAGGCGCACTTAGCCGCTATATGCCTATTATGGTGGTGGATGATGCGGTGACAACGCGTGAGACTGCCACCTATACCGGCGGCACTCTTCTTCTGGCTGGGGCAGTAGCAGCAGATGTACTTTTATGGAAGGCGCCTATCGCTACTACCAGTGTAGGGAAACTTTTGGCTTTAGGCGGCGGGTCTGTTTTGTTAAGCGTGGGAGGAAACGAGGTATTAAAATATGGGGTTACCGGAGAAATCCTGACTGGACCAGAATTAGCAACGGTTATCGCATTATCCGCTATTCCTACGGTGGGCGGTTATTTGGGCGGGGTAAGAAGCGTGGGTAATGCAGTAATGCGCGCGCGAATTCTCAGGATGGCAACTTCTTCAGCAGCTTCCTACCAAGTAGGTAATTTAGCGAATATTGTCACCGAAGGAAAACCGCTGGGATTGGGTGGCGGTTTGGCAACATTAGGCGTCGGCGCATTATTGCCTGCCGGAGCTTCCGCGCCAAAAGCAGCGCTTAGTTTTGTCGGGAAGAGGGCAATTGCGCCTATTGCCGGAAGGATCGCAGGCCAGGGAGCTAAGAGTTTTGTGCAGACGTATAGTGCTGCCACGACATTAGGGACGTATTACACCGGAAGCCTTGCCTATGCAATAACCCATGCCGCACTTACTGATTCTTCCTATAGGCCATCATCCGCATTAGGGGCACTCACACATAATTTCTTTTCTGCAGGCGGTAGACAGATTATAAAAGGCCTTCCTAATTTCTGCATATCTCCTTTAGTCGAAAGAACCACTGCACTAAGGAAGAGGATGTCAATTTTGGACCAAACCGAGACCGAGATGGTGTTAGGGGCTTTTTCTAATCATTTAGGTATTGCGGCAGCGGCGCCGGGATATGCGTACGGATTCGCTAAGTTTTACCTTAGCACCCCGGGTTTAGTCTTGAATGCAGTAACCCATCCTCTTGATACCCTCCATGAATTTGCCGGAATGGTCGATATTATCGGCAGGATTATGGGCGGCCAGGCAACAGGAATCAGCCCGGCTAATGCAGGAGAGTGGGGTTATCTTTTCGGTGCGTTACGGGGTTCTGGGGCGAGTCTGAGAGATACGGGAAAGGGGTTACGTACTTTGGCTTCCAGGAAAGTTACTACTT
>Ga0180007_10004803_pt1 | contig 14127 bp, 16 predicted proteins | sample MM_PC_MetaG_FD_121122 | JGI IMG/M metagenome (GOLD analysis project Ga0180007, IMG submission 121122) | Groundwater microbial communities from the Aspo Hard Rock Laboratory (HRL) deep subsurface site, Sweden - MM_PC_MetaG | ecosystem: Environmental > Aquatic > Deep subsurface > Groundwater... | reverse complement strand
GGGGTACGGTTCACCAGTGGGGTTTTTATGATACAATAGAATAGTTATTGAGTTGTAGAGTGATGGAGTTACGGAGTTTGGAAACTAAACAACCAAATAACTTAGAAACTAAACAACTAATTATTACTATGGCTCGAATTGCAATTAATGGCTTTGGCCGAATTGGCCGCTCAACTTTTAAAGCCGCTTGGGGAAAACCAGGATTCCAGGTTGTAGCTATCAATGATTTGACTGATGCTAAGACTTTAGCTCATTTGCTGCAGTACGATACAAATTATGGTAAGTGGGAAGTCGAAGTAAAAGCAGGTAAGGATTACATTCAGATAGGTCAACAAAAGATCCCAGTTTTATCTGAAAAAGACCCGGCTTTACTGCCATGGAAGGAATTGAAAGTTGAGATCGTTATCGAATCGACAGGACATTTTGTTACAGAAGAGTCTGCTAGTGCACATCTAACAGCTGGAGCAAAGAGGGTCGTTATTTCGGCACCGGCTAAAGGCGGCAATGTGCCGACATATGTGATTGGCGCTAACGATAAGCAGGCTAAAGGAAATAAGTCGGCAGTGGTTAATAATGCTTCGTGTACTACAAATTGTGTAGCGCCGGTGATGGCTATTATGGATGAGGCTTTTGGTGTGAAAAAAGCTATGCTAACAACTGTTCATGGTTACACTTCAACACAAAATTTAGTTGATGGGCCTCACAAAGATTTGCGCAGAGCTAGAGCAGCAGCAGAAAATATGATTCCAACTTCTACTGGAGCTGCTATTTCTACAACTGAAACCTTACCTAGTTTAAAAAATAAATTTGATGGTTTAGCTATACGAGTACCACTTTCTACAGTTTCTGTTTCAGACATCACATTAGTTTTAAAAAAGAAAGTAACAGCGGAAGATATTGAAAAAGTAATAAAAAAAGCTACCAAATTGCCACGCTTTAAGGGAATCGTAACTTGGACGGAAGAACCATTAGTTTCTTCAGATTTTATTGGTAATCCGTATTCAGCAGTTATCGATTTACCTATGACACGTGTAGTCGATGGCGATCTGGTCAAAATTTTTGCTTGGTACGATAACGAATGGGGATACGCCAACCGTTTAGCAGAGATGGCAATTTTTCTAGCAAAATAATTTAAACAATTATGAAAACACAAATAGCTTTTGATCATTTTGAAAAAGCGACGCAACAAAAATGGTTTACCACGGCTTTATTGTTGCTACGAGTTGCACTTGGTTTTATTTTTCTGTACGCCGCTTACAGCAAATTTGGTGATTGGTCAGCTGCCGGCTATCTTGCCTCAGCTTCGGGACCTTTTGCGGAATTTTTCCAGAGTCTAGCCGGTAGTGTATTTATCGATCAGTTAAACATCTGGGGGCAGTTACTAATTGGTGCTGCTTTAATTCTTGGGATTTTTGTCAGACCGGCATCATTTTTTGGAGCAGTGATGATGGCTTTGTATTATTTGGCTCATTTTGAACAGAATACACAACTGGGTTTGATTGACCAACACATAATCTATATTTTAATTTTTGTTGTATTTATGGCCGGTGGAGTTGGTCATGTGTTGGGATTGGATGGTTTGATTCAACGCAATCTTAGAAAACAAAAAGTTTGGTGGTCACAAATTTTATTTGGCTAATATGAACGAAAAACGTCGCATTGTAGTCTTGGGCGGCGGATTTGGCGGCTTCATGACAGTGCGGCACTTAGTTAAGTTACGCTTTGACGGCGAAATTATTTTAATTGATAAGCGGGACGAACATGTATTTACCCCATGGCTTTACGAAGTAGCTAGCGGGTTTTTGTTTAGCAAGGAAAAAACGAATCTTAAAGATCTAAAAAAAACCTCGGGTATTAGTTTTACTAACTTAATTCAGGCGCAAGACGGTGCTCGTGTACGTTTTAAGAAACAAGAAGTTATTGGTTGCGATTTTGATTCAAAACATTTAATTTTTATCGACGGCAAGACATTGCAGTTTGATGAATTAGTTTTGGCAGTTGGCTCTGAAGTACAGTTTTTCAACATTCCAGGAGTCAAAGAAAATTCTAGAACATTAAAAACTTTGCAGGAAGCCATGGAGATTCAGACAGAGATTAGCAAATTATTAGAAGAGTTACGTCTTCATAAACGTGATCGTATAAAAATTGTTATTGGTGGTGCCGGATCGACTGGGGTAGAGCTAGCATCAGAGTTAGCTAATTGTCTTAACGAAGCATCTAAAAATGGTCAGGTTGATAGAACTAAAATAAGAATCTTACTTATCGAGGCCGGTGATACTGTTTTGCAGCAAATGCATCCTTCGCTTCAGCTTTGTGTCAAAAAACGTTTAGAAAAATTAGGTGTTGAGTTGAAGCTTAAAACTCGCCTTGAACGTTTGTCTAAGAATCGAGCGCATCTTGTTACAGTGACTACTGAGAATACGGCAACAGAAATTGATTTTGATATATTTATTTGGGCAGGTGGTATTAGACCAACTGCTTTGATTGAGAGTTTTGATTTGCCAAAAGATCAACGCGGTCGCATTGAGGTAGAGGCTACATTTCAGGTTAAAGGCAGGACTGATATTTTCGCTCTTGGTGATGCCGCAGGGTTAACAAGTCCATATACAAAAAAATCATTACCATCTCTAGCTCAAGTAGCTATTAGAGAGTCGCGTCTTGTAGCTCAAAATATCATACGTCAACAACAAGGCAAACCATTAAAAATAATGAAAATTCCAAAGCAATGGATAATAATCACTCCAGCTGGTGGCAAGTATAGTTTTATGCGGATTTTTGGTATTAATATTTGCGGTCGCTCAGCAAGCTGGGTTAGAAAGATTATAGATTTACAATATTTTGGTACAATACTTCCATGGCCGGTTTTTTGGCGTTTATGGCGATCGGCTGAGAAGGTCTTTTCTTTGAATGATTGATATGAAACTCAAGACTTACAAGTTAACAGACATTAAGCCAGGGATGATTGTATTGATGCGTGCAGATTTGAATATTCCACTTGATGCTAAATCACTAAAGGCGAAAGATAATCCTAGAGTATCGGCAATTGTGTCAGGAGTTTCTGCTTTGTCAAAGCGTGGTGCTCGGGTTGTGATTATGTCACATCTCGGCCGTCCGGGAGGAGAGGCAAAGAGAGAATTTAGCTTAAGACCAGTTTCAAAGGTTCTCGCTAGAGCATTTAAGAAGGATGTTATTTTTATTGATGATTATCTCGATAACGGTAGGAGCAAAATTGATAAATTGGAAAATGGTCAAATAGTTTTATTGGAGAATCTTAGATTTAATAAAGGAGAGGAACAAAATCAGATAGCTTTTGCAAAAAAATTGGCATCACTTGGTGACATCTATATAAATAATGCTTTTGGTGTTTGTCATCGTAAACATGCCTCGGTGGTTGGTATTACTAAATTTTTACCTAGTTTTGCTGGTGATGTTGTATGTCGAGAAGTAGAAGAATTATCTAAATCTTTTACAAAGCCTTTGTTTTTATTGCTAGGCGGAGTAAAACTGGAGACCAAGATCGATACCTTGTTAAATTTAGCTCCTAAGGCAGAAGCAATTTTAGTTGGCGGCGGATCATCGATTGCACTCCTTGGTGCCAGATTGGGTAAGAAATTAATGCTTGGCTCAAGAAGTTTGGAAGCTGCTGAACTAAAACTTGCAAAAAAAGTTTTAGATAAAGTTAAATCAAAGATAGTTTTACCAATTGATTTCTTAGTTTGTACAAATTCTCGCTGCAGTTCATTTAAGATAAAATCTATACGTCAGTTGAAAAAGACAGATCAAATTTTAGATATAGGACCAGAAACAATAAAACTTTTTAGTACTTTGCTTTTATGTGCCAAAACTATCATATGGAACGGGCCGGTTGGTTATATTGAAAAATCAGCTTCTCGCAAGGGTACTGTGGCAGCGGCTAAAATTGTTGCTATTTCTAAAGCTAGAACAATTGTTGGTGGCGGTGAAACCGTAGCATTACTAGAGCAGGAAAAATTACTAAAAAAAATAAATTTCGTTTCTTCTGGTGGAGGCGCTATGTTAGTTTTTTTGGGTGGTAAGCCAATGCCAGGTTTAAATGTACTTAAACAATAGTATGAAGGAAAAAATAGATTCAATTCACGCTCATGAGATTCTCGATTCACGCGGGAACCCGACCCTGCACGTTGTAGTGATTTTAAACAACGGTTCAACTGGTAATGCTTCTGTTCCATCAGGAGCTTCAACTGGTATTCACGAGGCTTTAGAACTCCGTGATGGTGACCCAGAACGTTATCGCGGAAAGGGAGTTCTAAAAGCGATCAAGAACGTCAACATGAAAATTTTTCAACACATCAAAGGTATGGATGTGATGGATCTAAAAGCTATCGACGATGAGATGCGTATTTTAGACGGTACTGTAAACAAACATCGACTTGGAGCAAATGCGATTCTTGGTGTTTCTATGGCTTGTGCTCATGCCGGAGCTAGGAGACGTGATATTGAACTTTATGAACACCTCCGTGATCTTTTTGCCATCAATGAAAAGACTTATAAATTACCTACGCCACTCATGAATATTTTTAATGGCGGGGCTCATGCTGATACAAATCTGGACATGCAGGAATTTATTATAATCCCACATGCTTTTAAAAAGTTCTCTAGACAAGTTCAAGCTGGTTCAGAGATTTTTCATGCTTTGGGGGATATATTGAAAAAAGATGGATTGGATACTGATGTAGGAAATGAGGGAGGTTATGCTCCCGAGGTTGGGCAAACTGAGCAAGCACTTGATTATTTAGTTAAAGCAATCCGCAAAGCAAAATATAAGCCAGGAGGGCAGGTCAGTCTAGGGATCGATGTAGCTGCTAGTGAATTTTACGATCCAAAGACAAAGAAATATATTCTAAAAACTGATCGACTTAAATTATCAGCCAAGGAGATGACGGATTTGATTGCTCATTGGCACAGGAAGTATCCATTGATGTCAGTAGAAGATCCACTTGATCAAGACGCTTGGGAAGATTGGGTAAGATTAACTGCTCGTCTTGGTGAGAAGATGATGGTTATTGGTGATGACTTTTACGTTACAAATGTAGAGCGTTTACAAAAGGGAATTGACATGGGAGCTACTAATGCAGTGCTTATCAAAATGAACCAAATTGGTACAATCTCTGAAACTATGGAGACGATTGCACTTGCTAAAGAAAATAAACAGAAGGTTGTAGTTTCACACCGATCCGGAGAAACATCTGATACAACTTTGGCTGATTTAGCCGTGGCTGTTAATGCTGAGTATGTAAAGACCGGAGCACCATCGCGTAGTGAACGCCTGGCAAAGTACAATCGCTTAATGGAAATTGAAGAGAATTTATTACTTAAATAATCAAACTACCCCTCGTGGTCGTAGTGCCAACCACTAGTTCTTTCCTTAAAAATTGAGCCAACCGTAGCAGCTCGTTGCCAGGCACCAGAGCCAAATTTTGATTGAATTAAATCAAGAGCATTTAAAATTTGATGCATTTTTTTATCTTTGGGAAAAAGTGCTGAAGGCATGCGTGTGGCTAAAAGACCACTCATAGAAATACCCAAAAGGCGAATCGGAATATTCGGATCGCGTATTTGATCTATTAAGTGCCAAGAATTTTTATAAATTTGTAAGCCATCCTCCATTGGCTCTCGATATTTTTTTTGTACACCCATGCTGCCAAACCCTTTATAGCGAACGTAGACAGATAAATTTGTACCAATAAAACCTTTTCGACGCATACGCCAGGCAACTCGATCTGCTAAAGCTAGTAAATGTTTTTTAATATCAGCGGATTCTGTTAAGTCATAAGGATAAGTGTATGAGTGTCCAATTGATTTTGGCGGCGCATCTTGGTCGTCAATATGGTCATCTCCAAGACCTCTGGATACAGAGTACAAAAAGTGAGCATAACTTTTAAATTCAGCAACTAATTTTTCCAAAGTCGTCTCCTTTAAGCTAGTCATAGAGCTAATACCCATGGCATTTAACCTTTTCTCTATTCGGGGTCCAATGCCACATACGTCCTGCAATGCTTTAGTCTGAACAAAGTCTTCAACTTCGTCAGGCATAACACTTGTAAGGCCACTAGGTTTAACTGATTCGGAAGCTAGTTTTGCCACAATTTTATTTGGTGCAATACCAATCGAAGCTGTACAGGCGACCCCACACTCCTTTTTAATATCAGATCTGATTAATTGAGCTAGCATGACTGCTCCAAAATAATCGCCAGCAGCAATGGTAATATCGGTAAAAGCCTCGTCTGTGCTAAATTGTTCAACAGCATCGCAGTGACGCCGCAAAATTTTGAGAAATGTATTGGTAATTTTGCTGTATTTATGCGGATCTCCAGGTATAAGAATTAAATCTGGGCAGATTCGCTTGGCTTCAATAGAAGACATGGCTGTTTTTATACCACGCGCCTTAGCTTCACGTGAAGCAGTTGTTACCACAGTTCTTTCTAACTGAAGAGAATTTTCTATGTCGTAGCGATGATTTTCTAAATGAGCTCTAGCAATATCGACTGAATCTTTACTTTTACCACCAACAGCTATAGCTTTGCCACGCAAAAAAGGATTAGCTTGCTGTTCTACTGAAGCAAAGAAAGAGTTAAAGTCAATATGCATGATGATTTTAGACATATTATTCAGAATAGATCTCTACTAATCTCCATTCAAGGTTTTCAGTATCAAGTCTCAGTTTCATATAATTTAAATTATCCGAAACAGAGAAGTAAAAAATTCTTTTTTCGCCCTCACGTGCACCATGAATTAAATTAACACTAGTCATGTCGTAAATTTTGTTATCCCAACGAACCCGGCGAGGTCGAGCTCGTCTTTCTGAGAAATCAACAATTACATCTATTGGATCATTTAATAGTTGATGCATAATACTAGCTAAATTTGATGTAAACTAGGTTAATCGTAACGCATGTAGCGTGCGTTGCACGCCTCTTTTAAATTGTCTACGGCTAATTCGAGTGCGTATTCGTTTTTTCATATCGCGAATTCGTCGCTCGGAACGGATTGAATTATTGGCTAGAGTTGTGCTGTAGTGTCGCAGTGTTGTTGTAGTCATAGTGGTAATTATTAAGTTATTTAGTGGTTGAGTGATGAAGTGACAGTGTTGATGCATAGGCGAGGCGCCCTAGCCCGATTGGGTTCATCACGCCCGATCAAAATAAACAGCGCCGAAGGGGGTCGGCGCTGTTTATGTCCATTAGAGGAGGGTGGACATCCCTGAGGTTGAGCCGGATCCCTACAGCTCATTCTCAGGATTTACGCTAGGATCCTCCTTAAAGAGGCGTAAATTCTGAGATTGAGCCGTGTGGTGGAATCCTAATTGTAAAGAACTACTAATTAAATTTACGGATTACTGCTCTGACAATTCCTTGAATATTTATATCCCCTTTAATAATTATAGGTTCCATGGTGCTGTTGGCTGGCTGAAGACGAATGTAGTTAGCCTCTCTATAGAATCTTTTTAAAGTCGCATATGCGTTATCGAGTAGTGCTACGACTATGTCACCGTTTTTCGGTGAAGGATTGCGCTCGATAACTACATAATCTCCGTCAAAAATACCGTCCTCGATCATTGACCTTCCTTTAACTTTAAGAACATAGGAATTTTCTGCATCAACAACGAAATCTGTAGGTATAGCTAGGGCTTCATTCTCTTCTACAGCCTCGATTGGTTCTCCAGCGGTGATCAGACCAGCTAAGGGAAGCATGATGCTCATAGGAGATAGTTTCTCAGTTTCAACTAGTTCAATCGATCTTGCTGCGCCGTCATCCCCGGTATTTATCACACCTTTCTCACACAGAGTCTGGATGTGCTGATGTACTGTCGCGGGTGAGGAGAGACCAAGACCATCCGCTATTTCGCGGTAGGATGGTGTATAGCCATTTTCTTGGATGAAGCTTTCGATAAAGTCCAGGACTTCACGTTGCTTTTTTGTTAGGGGAGGTAGTGGAGTCATAATGTTCGCGTCATGTTCGTATTATAACCGAACAAATAACGAACGCAAGGAGTGGGTGTGGATAACGTAATTAATTATAATTTATTAATTAAGTTTCCCTTTCGAAATTGGGAATTGAAGAAAAATGGTGAATGTGCTACTTTTTAGCCCTAAAGGAATATGCTTAAAACTGTTGAAGTACCACTTATTGGTCACCCGGATAAAGTCTGCGATCAAATTGTAGATGCTATTTTGGATGAATACCTACGCCGTGATGAAAAAAGCAGGGTCGATGTTCAGGCTCTTGGTTCAAATGGAATGTTGATGATTGGTGGAACTGTTGACTCGCGGGCTGATTTTGATTCATCTCAAATTGCTAGACGTGTTTATCGGGAGGTTGGTTATGAAGATAGTATTGAGCCATTTGTGAATATTGAGCGACCGAGTGAGGATAGAGCTAAGTCCATTGTTTTAGGCGGCTCACAGGGAACTGCTGTTGTTCATGGTTATGCTACGCGTGAAACTCGTGAGATGCTGCCACGAGCCGTAGTCTATGCTCATGCTTTAGCTCGTCGTATTAATGATCTGCGTCTCCATGAAGGAGCTTTTTCTTGGATGTGTCCTGACGGCAAAATTCAACTGACCATGGATGGCGATCGGCCAGTGGCAGTCACGGTTTTGGTGCAGCATGCTTGCGGTATGGAGCCAATGCAAATAAAAAGTTTGATTGTGGAAAATGTTATTGTGCCGATTTTGGGTGATGTAGAAGGTGTAAAATTATTTGTAAATACTGCTGGTGAATTTTGTACCGGAGGTTTTTCTGCTGGCGCTGGCGCCTCTGGAAGGAAAACACTGGCCGATACCTATGGCGGGCTTTTGCCGAGTGGCGGCAGTAATCTATCTGGTCGTGATCCTTTGCATCCAGCGCGCGCTGGTTCATATATGGCTCGTTTTGCAGCGAAAAATTTAGTTGCTCAAGGAGTAGCGGGAAATATTTTGATTTCGGCCGGTTATACTATTGGACAATCTGGTTTGGTTTTTTTGGAGGCTAGGACAGGCGAAGGCAAAGATGTATCAGCTTTAGTTAAGGAAAAATTTGATTTTCGGCCAGAAGCAGTTGTGGAGCGTTTAAATTTGGATAAGCCAATATACGAACATGTTAGTGTTTTTGGTCATTTTGGCAGGGAAGGTGTGCCATGGGAAGAGGTTGAAGCTTGACGTAGACTATTTTGCAAGATAGACTCTTTTTATGTTTTACGTTCTTTGATCTCAGGTGTGCTCGATATGCCTAGCGGCAACAAAAAATGGATTCAGCGAGGTTTAGTCGAGCACACCTCACCTCTCACGGAAAGTGTACCCAATGCCAAGAAGCATCAAGGCATTGTTGACGGATCTTCGGATTTGTCATTACAACCGGTATCGCACCTGGCAAAGTTCATGCGTCTCCATAGGATAGGGAAACGGGCGGTTGCTAGGTACACTTTCCGTTTTCTTTTTGCTAAAATTTTGTCATACTAATAATCTATGAAACGTTTAGCCATTTTACTGAGTTGTTTGGCGCTTGCGATCGCTCTATATTTTTTTGTAGCCATGCCTGGCACGGAGCTTATTAAGAGTGCTGATGGAAAATTAATTATTGAAGGCTCAAAAGCAGATTTAGCAGAGATGACCATTGAAGAGTATCCAATTTTTACTGTTGATAATTTGGATACAACAGCTTACGAAGTTGCTTCTCCAATTGAGCTGGCAGATGAGATAACATTATATTTTGACATGCGCGATCGCCAGGACGCTGATCAAGTGGATGTTTTTGTACTCGATCCCGTTTTTGATATGTGGACTTGGCAAAAAGGTGAGTTGAAAGATGGACTTTTATCTATTTCGACAGATCAACCAGGATGGTTTACTACTGGTCGTCGTCAAGAAATTAATCTGCCAGATTTTTCAGCGGATTTACCTGCTATTTTAGAACATGCTCCTCTGGAAACAGTTGGGTTTAATATTGCTTTGGGGTATTTCTCAGAAGAGATGCACGAGACCTTGCTAAATGAGTCAATGTTTCAAGGCGGTTGCGCCGGTAGAGTGGAGAAGGGCTCTGGTTTTGATTCAAGCCGTATTGAAAAACAATCAAATGTGCTTATTGACGAGCAAGAAGAGAATGTTATTTTTGTTTTTATTGCCGAGTGGTGGCTAAAGGATGGCTGCAAGGCTGGGGAAGATTTGGAAGCTGCTTTTTGAGTATGGTATAATCATTTTGGATACAAAAATTATTCATAATTTCAAGGAGGGGTGTATGCCGACAAAAAAGAAAGCAACAAAAAAACCTACGGTTGTTAAGACAAAAGTTAAGAAAAAAGTAGTCAAAAAATCAGAACCAAAGAAAAAGCCGACTTCCATGGAAAAAGTAATGGAGCCAGTTGTAATGCCAAGTATTTGTAGGAGTTGCAATGCCTTACCTATGGGCAGCACTGAATTGGTTACTTTGTTATTAGTAGTTACATTCTCTCTATCTGCCATTCTTTTGACCTCAGTTTACGCTATGGAAAAGCAGTCTAGTCGTATTGACAGATTAGAGTCAGAAGTGCAATATTATCAACAACTTTAATAACTGTTCATTAAGTATGCAAAAAGGATTGATAGTTAGTATTGGTTTATTTTGTTTGTTAACTTTAGGAGCTGGTTGTACACCAGATCAAAATATTTCTATGAAACAAGTACGTATTGAGACTGCAAAGGGGGAGATAGTGATTGAACTTTATGAGGATAGCGCGCCTTTGGCAGCTGGTAATTTTGAGAAGCTTGTGGGTGAAGGTTTTTACGATGGACTAGTATTTCATCGTCGAGAAGAAGGTTTTGTAATCCAAGGAGGTGATCCGAATGGTAATGGTACCGGCGGACCAGGTTATACTTTCGAAGATGAATTAAATGACGAATATACATATGAGCGTGGCATTGTAGCTATGGCTAATCGCGGGCCAAATACCAACGGTAGTCAGTTCTTTATTATGTTGGATGACGTAGCTCAATTACCAAAGCTTTACACTATTTTTGGTCGTGTTGTAGAAGGTATGGAAGTGGTCGATCAGATTCAAGTGGGAGATGTCATGAATAAGGTAACAGTTAAGTAATAATAGTTGTTTAGTTGTTGAGTTACTGAGTCGATGAGTTTCGATTCAATAAGTGATTAGGCTCAGTAACTGATAACTTAGCAACTATTTTTTTTATTTGATACAATACAAAGTACATGAAACATCGCATTACAGAGCAAACATTTTATAAATATCTAAAATGTCCTTCTTGGATTTCACGTGAATTGGAACGCGATGAAGATTTGCGTGAAAAATTACTTGAGAAAATTCAAGACGACGGTCTTTTATCTGAACACGAAAAAGCTCTACTTACGGACAGAGATTATGTTGAGGTTACTTCGGATGACTTGGACGAAGCAGCTTTGCAAACTTTAGAATTAATGAAAAAAGGTGCTCAAACAATTTATAAAGGCATACTTATTCATGAGAATTGGGTAGGCAGGCCAGATATTTTGGAGCGGGTAGAGGGAAAATCGCGGTTAGGCGACTATTATTATGTAGCGTGTGACATTAAGCGCTCTAGACACATGAAGGATGAGTACAAATTTCAGGGTCTCTTTTATGCAAAGATCTTGGATAGAGTTCAGGGCCACGAACCAGTTATGGGTTATGTACTGCACGCCGATGGTAATGTTGAGAGTTATTTATTGGAAGAGTTCGATACTCATTTTCATTTGACCATGGATGCGATCGAAGAAATTCTTGACGGCGGTAGCGAATCACATTTTTTGACATCCGGCTGCAAACAGTCGCCTTATTTTTCTGAATGTGAACTAGAAGCAAGAAATTGCGATGACCTTTCGCGGCTAAATCGTATTTGGCGCAGTGAAGTTGATTTGATGATGCGAGTCGGAATTACCAGCGTAGAAGAACTGGCCAATGCACCAGTACAAAATTTAAAAGAAGTTCATGGCATGAGTTTAGACAGATTGTATTTTTTGCAGCAGCAAGCGATCGCGATGTCTGAGAATAAAGTTATTCGCATAGGTGAGATAGAACTACCCAAAGAAGAAGGGCCAGTTTTAGTAGTTGATGTGGAAAGTGATCCTTTGCGCAACAGTGATTATTTGATTGGAGTTTTGTTGATTGATAATGGCAAAGAAACATACCATCCGTTTTTAGCTAAGCGGCCAGAAGATGAAGAAAAGGCTTGGCATGAATTTACAGAATTCATTACTCATTATCCAACGGCTAATATGTATCACTATGGTTGGTATGAGGTAGATGTCTTCCGCCGTTTAACCGAAAGGTATGGCGCACCAGAAGAAGCAAAAAGAATAATTGAGAATCAGATGTTGGATCTCTTATCTTTTATGCGGCAGAAGGTAATTTTCCCGATGTCGTTTTATTCACTGAAAGATATTGCTAAATATTTAGGTTTTAAATGGCGGATGAACGAAGCTTCAGGCCTGGATTCTGTTCTTTGGTATGAAGAATGGTTGGAAAATGGTGATACTAAGGCGCTGGAAGACATTGTTAATTATAATGAAGATGACGTCCGCGCGACTTGGTTGGTGCGAAATTGGGCGGTTGAAGATAATAGACGCTAAACAGTAAATTGTAAAAAAACCAATCTTAAAAACTATGCTCGATCTTATTCGACTCAATAAAAAAGTACAATATCAAAGCTGGCACGGCTGGCTATTGTTAGCGATAGTTTTTATTTCAATTGTTTTAGCTTTATTTCAGCACTTTAACCCTCGGCCAGAGGAAGAAGTACCGGTTGTAATGAGCCAAGCGTCTTGCGTGGAGGCTGGCGGGAGCTGGAATGCATGTGGTTCTGCTTGTCGCGGTTCTGCCGAGCCTTGTATCCAGGTTTGCGTAGCAGAGTGCCAATGTGCTACAAATGAGCAATGCCCCAATGGTTTTGTGTGTAAAGATTTTATTGATAACTCTGGAATATGTACAAAAAAATAATTGTTCTAGCTGCCATGCTCGCTATTTTATTAGCTGGATATTTTTATTGGGGAGGAAAATCAGATTTTGAAACTTCAGATTTACCAGCAGTAAGTTACGAAGAAGCGACAGAGGCAATTGAGGTTGTTGCAGATAACACAGAAAATGATTCGTCTCCAGTTATTGAAGAAACTGTGGAGGCGGAAAGACCAAAGGAAACTAACCTGCCAGGTGAGCTAAACTTGGCTGTACCGTTTACTTCTCAAGCACCAAAAGCAAATTGGGATTTACCTTATCAAGAGATGTGTGAGGAAGCCAGTGTTTATATGGTGGCTGAGTATTTTGCTGGAACTAAGGCAGGGAAGATTGATGCGGAAAAGGCTGATTCAGCTTTACTGCAAGCAATTGCTTTTGAAGAGGAACTTTTAGGAACTTATTTGGATACCACGGCTGAGGAGACGGTTAAGTTTATTGAATCATTTTATGGTCTCGAAGCACAGGTGATTAAAAATCCAACAGTCGAAGAAATTAAGGCCGAGGTAGCGGCTGGAAGGCCAGTGATTGTGCCAGCGGCTGGGCGTCAGCTTGGTAATCCAAATTTTACTGGTGAAGGCCCGCTTTACCATATGCTGGTTATTAAGGGCTATACTGCCGGCACTTTTATCACAAATGATCCAGGAACACGCAACGGTGAGAATTATGTTTATGATATTGCCACGATTATGGAAGCAATGGGCGACTGGAATGATGGCAGTCCAGCTACTGGCGCCAAGGTGGTGATTTTTGTGAGCAAACCGTAGGGGCGTGATTTATCACGCCCGATCGATGTGACCCGCCCGATTGCTGTTTTTTAGGCAAATTTTAATGGTTTTTACAAAAATTGGCTTATTTTAGCCAATTATTTTATTAATTAAGACTTTTGGTACTTGACAAAAGTTACTTTTTATGTTATAGTACTTATCTCGAACATGAGGCAGTTGTTGCCCATGAGCGAGGTACCCTGCTTCGGCGGGGAGTGAGAAGGGATCGGATTTACCACCCGGTTCCAGGCGCCCTAACAAGAGCGCCAAGAACGAATCCGTCACTCTCTGCAGTCGAGCTTTGCAGAAGTGACACGAGGAAGCCCAGGAAAAGGCTTCAGCGATTCAATTCGCAACTCAAGGATAGGCGAAGCTCGCCCTCAG
>Ga0180007_10004802_pt1 | contig 14130 bp, 10 predicted proteins | sample MM_PC_MetaG_FD_121122 | JGI IMG/M metagenome (GOLD analysis project Ga0180007, IMG submission 121122) | Groundwater microbial communities from the Aspo Hard Rock Laboratory (HRL) deep subsurface site, Sweden - MM_PC_MetaG | ecosystem: Environmental > Aquatic > Deep subsurface > Groundwater... | reverse complement strand
GGCAATGTTGGGAAAAAGAATTTCAAAACAAATGAGGACCCCTGTTTTGTGCTCTTTGAAGGCCAGGGGGACAAAGGACCTTTCTCCGGCGCTGAAATCGCCCGCCTGCTCTGTGATCTTCCCCAGAAACTTTAAATATGCCTGGAGGGGAACATATTCTCCAAAGGGGACCAAATGGGTCTTGTCATAGGTGCCGGTCACAAGGGCAAGGGGGGTGAGCAGATAGACCCTGTTATAAAACGTCGGATTTTCCTTGCCCTGTTCAAAGGCGGGACTGCCGATGAGAAAATGAGTTTTGGCCAACCTAACATATCCGTCCACTAGATTGGAATGGACGGTATTGTAGCCATAATAGAAAGGGAGGGCTGTTTCCGGCCAGATGATCAGTTCCGGATGTTTCCCGGCGGCTTTGAGGGACAGCCTGCCGTATTTTTCAATGGTGGCCTCTTTAAACGCCGTGTCCCATTTGAGATCCTGGCGGATATTGCCCTGGATAACCGAAACTTTGGGTTTGGCGGCATTCAGGATCAGGACGTCGATTGCCCGGACCCTGAAGTTTCCATAGGCCAGGGCAGCGGCCATCAGTACCAGGGTATAAACCACAAGAATCCGGATTTCCCGCCTGGAACCTGCCCCTGGCCCCGGACCCAGGTACAGGTAAATCTGGGCCAGGCAACCATTGCAGAGTACAATTAAAAAAGAAAGACCCAAAACCCCTGTCAGGTCGGCTATCTGGACCAGTGTCAGGTTGGAATCCTGGCTGTACCCCAGAACGCCCCAGGGAAATCCGGTCAGGGCATAGGTCCTGATATATTCAAGCCCCACCCAGAGAAAGGCGCCTGCCAGGGGCGTAAGGACCGGGGATGGGTCCAGCCTTTTCATTAAAAAGGCAAAGACCCCGACATAGAGGGCAAGATAGAGACACAGCAGGGTCAGGGTTGAAATGCCCAGCAGCGGATGGAGCCCTCCGTAAATGGTAATGGTAGGGACAAGCCAGTAGATAAGGGTCAGGTAATGGATAAAGCCTGCCACGAATCCGGCATAAAACGCCCTTTGGGGCGTCATGGCCCGGATTAGAACCAACAGGGGAACCAGGGCCACAAAGGCAAGATAATAGGCACCGGTATCGGGGAAGGCTGCGGTCAGCATCAGTCCGCTGACCACTGCCGGAATATGGTCCAAAACAAATGAAAGGTTTTTTTTGTGGTACATTCTTTTTGGCCTTAGTATTATGAAAAAAGTCTGGTATACTTACCAGATAAGTCTTGCCCCAGTCAATTTATGAAAATGAGGATCAGGTGTTTTTATGGCACAAGGGTATGATAAAGAAAGTCCTGAAAAAGATATCCATGGGTCTTTTCTGCCGTTTGAGCAAATGAAGGCTTTAGTGGCATCATCTCCGGCCGGTCTCGGAATTGTCAGGCAAGGGAGAATCGACTGGGCCAATGAATGCCTCCATACCATGCTGGGATATGAAGCCGGAACGCTTTATGATAAAGAAGCCCGTATTCTGTATCCTACCCCAAAAGAATATGAACGCGTGGGAAAAAGTCTTGTCAGCGGCATGGGAAAATATGGTGTGGGTGTGGTAGAAACAAGGATCTCCAGAAAAGACGGCACGGCCTTTGATTGCCGGATTCGTTCCTCCTACCTGTCCCCCACGGACAAAAAAAAAGGCGCAGTGATTGTTGTGACCGATATCACGGAATTAAAATCCCTTCAAATTCAGCTCCAGCAGGCCCAGAAAATGGAGGCCATCGGGGTTCTGGCCGGTGGGATTTCCCATGATTTCAATAATATTTTAATGGGGATCCAAGGCCACTTGTCCCTGATGCGAATTGACCTGACAGCCGTGGAGAAAATTGCTTCCCACACCCGGCAGATCGGCAGGCTGGTGGATACGGCCGCAGAGCTGACAGGCCGGCTGCTGGGGTTCGCCAGGGGGGGGAAATATCAGATTGCCGTGGTGGATGTTAACCAGGTGGTGGCAATGGCCCTGAACATATTCAAACCGTCCAGAAAGGATATCATTGTCCATGAATCCTATGAAAGCAACCTTCACATGGTGGACGGAGATCATTCCCAGCTGGAGCAAATCTGTCTCAATCTGCTGATCAATGCCTCCCAGGCAATGGTGGATGCAGGGGAGATGTTTATCGCTACCCAAAATCTGCTTATTCCGGAAGAGCACAGGTATCACTTTGAGGTGATTCCGGGCCCGTATGTGGAAATCGCCATCCGGGATACCGGGATCGGTATGGAGCGGGAAATCCAGAAAAAAATATTTGATCCTTTTTTCTCCACCAAGGAAGTCGGAGACAAAAAAGGCAGGGGGCTTGGCCTGGCAACGGTTTTCGGGATTGTAAAAAATCACGGCGGCTTCATAACGGTTGAGAGCAAAAAAGGAGAGGGGTCTGTTTTTAAGGTTTGTCTGCCGGCTTCCAACAAGGTGCGTATTAAGGCCCTCAAGAAAGAAACCCCGGCCTTTGATCAAATGCAGAGAGGATCTGAAACCGTATTGATGGTGGATGATGAACAAGAAATATTAAATGTGGGGAAAAATTTTCTCGAGAAACTGGGATATAAACCCCTGATTGCCAGGAACGGACTGGAAGCGGTTGAAATGTTCCAATTGCACAAAGAGGAGATTTCCCTGGTGGTCCTGGATTTGATCATGCCCAAAATGGATGGCCGGCAGGCCTTTGGCAGGATTAAGCAAATTAAGGAACAGACCCGGTTTCTGATCACCACCGGGTATACGATGGATGAACGGGTGGAGGAATTTATAGAAAAAGGGTGCCATGGGTTTATCCAGAAACCGTTTTCCCTGCATGAATTCTCCAGGGTGGTCCGGACCATTCTTGATAAGAAGGTCTGCTGATCCTGATCCGCAAAAAAAAGAGGAAAGGCACCTGTATTTTCCAGAAAATTTCTTGCAGAGAAAGGGACAGAAAATCCGGTAAATAATTCATTTTGCAGGGGGATTTTTCTGATTGCGCTTTACAATTCTGCACCCAAATGGTATTTATCACAGATCGTCAGATGATCGATACAACCGCGTCATCAGGAGTGTTTTATGGAACAGATAGAAATCCGGTTTGGAAATAAAATTGAAACCCATGCATCAGAGGACAAGTCTTTTGACCAGATGTTTCAATCGGTCAACCCCATGTTCTGTTTTTCAAAACAGATCTGGAAACCCCAGATGGATATATTTGAAACAAGACAGATGATTATTATCCAGGCAGAGATTGCAGGGGTCAACCGGGAAGATATCATTATTGAAGTCAATAACAAGGCTGTTAAAATTTCCGGAATCAGAAAGAGCAACCACCCGGATCCCACCGCCACCTTTCGGTTGGCTGAAATTCAGTTCGGCCAGTTTGAGAGAGTCCTTTATCTGCCCAGCGTCATTGATGTTGAAAAAGTGTCTGCTTCGTTTTCAAACGGGTTTTTGGAGTTGACTCTAGGGAAACTTTTTCGTAAGAACATAAAACGAAAAAGTAATGTTTCTCTAGATTTTATTTAAGTCACTCTTCCAAAAGGAATCAGAATGGATGACCTGAGACATCCCTCAGCCACAATCACAACCGATAGCATCCCCAAAAAAATTCCCATCCTGCCCATTGTTGACACCAATTTGTTTCCCAAGATGGTGTTGCCCCTGGTGCTGATTCAAAAGGAGGCCATTGAGCTGATTGATGAAGCCATGGCCGGCAACAGGTTGCTGGGATTGTTATTGTCAAAGCGGTCCGACCTGGGTTCAAAGCACAGGACAGATGATCTTCACCGCATTGGCACCGTGGCCATGATTTTAAAGATGTCCAAGATGGAAGATGAAAAGGCCCAGTTGCTGATCCAGGGACTGGACCGGTTCAAGGTGGTCCAGTTCCTCCAGGGCAAGCAGTATATGCAGGCGGAAATAGCGGTTCTGGAAAACAAAAATGCAGCCCGGAACAAGGAAAACCGGGCGCTCATGGCCAATATTGTGGAACAATATGAAAAAATTGTTGCCCTTTCTCCGGGACTGCCATCGGAGATGGGACACATGATCAAGTCCCTCCAGGAACCCAATGTGCTGGCAGACATGGTGGCCTCCACCATCAACGCGCCGGTAAAGGAAAAACAGAAGGTCATTGAGCTGCTGGATGTCAATCTGAGGTTGAAAAAAGTGACCCGCCTGGTCAATGACCAGCTGGAAATTCTTGAAATGGGATCCAGAATCCAGAGTCAGGTCAAGGAAGGCATGGACAAGCGCCAGCGGGACTATTACCTTCGCCAGCAGCTGAAGGCCATCAAGGAGGAATTGGGGGAAGGCGAGGATGACCGGGTTGAAATCCGGGAGTACAAGGTGCTGATTGAAGAAAAAAAGTTGCCGGGAGAATCCCGGAAGGAGGCGGAGCGGGAATTGCAGCGCCTGTCCAGGATGCATCCCTCCTCTTCTGAATATGTGGTGGCTTCCACCTATCTGGACTGGCTCACCTCCCTGCCATGGCATGAAAAATCCCGCGACCGGCTGGATATCAAAGCGGCGCGCAGGATCTTGAACCAGGATCATTACGGCCTGAAGAATCCCAAAAAACGCATCCTTGAGTATCTGGCAGTCCGGAAATTAAAAAAAGATTCCAAAGGGCCCATTCTGTGTTTTTCAGGCCCCCCGGGCACGGGAAAAACCTCCCTGGGGCGGTCCATTGCCAAGGCTTTGGGCCGGGAATTTGTCCGCATCTCCCTGGGCGGTGTCCGGGACGAAGCTGAGATAAGGGGCCATCGAAGAACCTATGTGGGGGCGCTTCCAGGGCGGATTATCCAGCGATTGCGCCAGGCGGGCAAAAACAATCCCGTGTTCATGCTGGACGAGATTGATAAGGTCAGCTCCTCCTACCATGGAGACCCTTCTTCCGCTCTTCTGGAAGTTCTGGATCCGGAGCAAAATTATTCTTTTACCGACCATTACCTGGACGTTCCCTTTGATCTTTCCGATGTCATGTTCCTGACCACGGCCAATGTCCTGCACACCATTCCGGCCCCCCTGCGGGACCGGATGGAAGTGCTGGAGCTCAACGGCTATACCGAAGATGAAAAGCTTAAGATCGCCACCCGGTATCTGATCCCCAGGCAACGGGATGCCAACGGGCTTTTAACCAACCAGATACGGTTCACCCGGGGTGCGGTAAAAAAAATTATATCCGGCTATACCCGGGAGTCGGGGTTGCGGAACCTGGAGCGGCAGATCGGAGCCGTCTGCCGGGGGGTTGCCAGCAGGATTGCAGAAGAAGAGGCCAGCGTTCTTGTGATTCACAAGGAGGATATCAAAGAATATCTGGGGCCGGTTCAGAACATGCCGGATCTGGGGTTGGGAATTAAAAGCCCCGGTGTGGTGGTGGGGCTTGCCTGGACCCCCTTTGGCGGGGAAATCCTTTTTGTTGAGGCGGTTGCCATGCGCGGAAGCAAGGGGTTGACCCTGACGGGCCAGCTGGGGGATGTGATGAAGGAATCTGCCAGCACAGCCTTAAGTTTTATCCGGGCCAATAGTGAAAAACTCAAGGTGGATGAGACCTTTTTTGAAAACCATGATATCCATATCCATGTGCCCGAGGGGTCCATTCCCAAGGATGGCCCCTCTGCCGGCGTGACCATGCTCACGGCGCTGGCGTCTTTGATTTCCGGCAAACGGGTGAAACCCAGGCTTGCCATGACCGGTGAAATCACCCTGAGGGGAGAGGTGCTGCCCGTGGGGGGGATAAAGGAAAAAGTGATCGCCGCCCACAGGGCCGGGATAAAAACCCTTATTCTACCCTTGTGGAATGAAAAAGACATGGAAGATGTGCCAGATCACATAAAGGACACGATGGCCTTTGTGTTTACCGATAACATGGAAGATGTATTAAACAGAGCATTTGAAATATGATTCAAAAAAACGCCCCCCTGACCCGTATCGGATATGGAGTTCTCCTGCTTGTCTTTTTGCTGGCCGTTGGCTGCGCCAAACGGGTGGAATCCCCCTACGACGCCGGCAAAAGGCCCCCGCCTCCATCTTCCGGTCAGAAAGCACCAACGGGCAAGATCCCTGCCACCCAGAGACCCTATACCATTGCCGGCAAGCGGTATATCCCCATTGCCAGTGCCCAGGGGTATGAGGAAACAGGGATTGCCTCCTGGTATGGGAAAAAATTCCACGGCAGAAAAACCTCCAATGGTGAAACCTATAATATGTATGCCATGACCGCGGCCCATAAAACCCTTCCCATGGGGACCTGGGTGAAGGTCTACAGCCAGGATACCCGCCAGGAGGTTGTGCTGCGGGTCAATGACAGGGGGCCCTTTATTACCGGAAGGATTATTGACCTGTCCTATACCGGGGCCCAGAAAATCGGTATGGTGGGTCCGGGAACCGCCAGGGTAAAGGTTACGGCCCTTGGAGAGGCGACTTCATTTTCAAAGGAGACCCAGGAGCCTGTGGCATTTAAACCCATTGATTATTGGCAGGGCAATTTTACGGTCCAGGTGGGGGCTTTTAAGGTAAAAGCCAATGCGGAAAGTTATCGGAAAAAATTGTCCGCAACCTATCTGAACGCCCATATCGTTCCCTATGAAGACGACAGAGGCCAGTTTTACCGGGTCAGGATCGGCAAGTTCACCAATCTGAACGATGCCGATCAGTTCAGCGAACGCCTCATGACCGAAGGGTTTGCCCAGGCCTTTGCCGTTGGAGAGTAACGGATGGGATATATTGTCTTTCTAGACCGGGATGGGGTGATTAACCAGGATTCTGCTGCGTATATCAAGGACCCCTCCGAGTTTGTTTTTATTCCCAAAAGCTGCGAGGCCGTGGCCCTTCTCTCCGGCAATGGATTTGATGTCATCCTGATCACCAACCAGTCTGCCGTCGGCCGGGGGTTGGTAACCCCAAAGACCCTGGATGCCATATTTGATAAATTGAAAACCGGGGTGGCCGAGGCCGGCGGACGGATCACGGATATCTATTTCTGCCCCCATACCCCGGACGCGGGATGCGATTGCCGCAAGCCCCTTCCCGGGATGATTGCCCAGGCCCTGGCAGCCCATAACACAGATTCACGCCAATCGCTTATGGTGGGGGATTCTGCCAAGGACATCGAGTGCGGCCTTGCCGCCGGATGCGCCAAAAATCTCCTGGTGGCCACGGGCAATGGGAAAGAGGCACTGAAAGCCCTTGCCCCCAAGGGCATTGTTCCTGATTTTTACGGAAAAGACCTGTATGACGCGGCCCTGTGGATCATCCAACATGTGAAACCTGAATGATTACCATCAAAGGGGTTTTAACCCGTCTCACCTTTCAGAATCCGGAGAATCATTATACGGTCTGCAAAATTGTGGTACCCGGGATCCATGAGCCCATTACCGTGGTGGGGCATCTGGCCGGGGTGGTCCAGGGCGAAGGAGTGAGTCTTACCGGCAGGTGGATTTCCCATCCCAAATACGGCGACCAGTTCGAAGCCGCATCCTATCAGGTGACCTTGCCGGCGACGATTTCCGGTATCAGGAAATATCTGGGATCCGGCATGATTACCGGCATCAGCAAGGGGTTGGCCAACCGGATTGTGGACACGTTTAAGGAAGAGACCCTGGAGATCATTGAAAACGAACCTGCTCGACTGGAAACCATCCACGGCATCGGCAGGGCCAAGCGGGACCTCATTGAAACCGCCTGGAACAAACACCACTCGGTCCGGCGGGTCATGCAGTTTCTCCAGGAAAATCAGGTGGGGGTGACCCATGCCGGTGAGATTTTAAAAACCTATGGATCCAATGCCCTGAATATCCTTAGGACCGATCCCTATCTCATTGCAAAGGATATTCCAGGGATAGGCTTCCAGGCCGCAGATGCCATTGCAAGGGGGAGCGGCATTGAAAAAGAGGATGAAAAAAGGCTTGCAGCCTGTGTGATCTGCCAGCTGCTGTTGGACGAACAGGAGGGCCATGTCTATGCCTGGAAACAGGAGCTGTTTGCTGCCTGTTCCCGCATGTCCGGTGTGGGTCCGGATTTGTTTGAAGCGCCTCTTGCCGAACTGGCAAGGCTTGGGGATGTGGTGGTGGAGATACCCAATGGGAAGTTTGGTCCGGATGAAGACGGGGCCCAGGGCCAGGAAGCGATCAAAGAAAATGTTGATACAAAGATTTATCTGGCAAGGCTTTTCAGGGCGGAAGCCCATATCGCTTCCCGGATCAAGGCCCTTTTAACCCTCAAGACGCCTGATTATAAGATCAGTGAGAACCAGATCGTGGAAGAGGTGATGACCAGCCTTGCCATCCAGTTGTCCCAAGAGCAGCTGGATGTGGTTACCCAGGTATTGCAGCAGAAAATCGCGGTCATCACCGGAGGGCCGGGCACCGGGAAAACCACCCTGGTCCGGGCCCTGTGCGCGGTATTCAGGCGGCTGCACCTGACCGTGGTCTTAAGCGCTCCCACGGGCCGGGCTGCCCGGCGCCTGTCCGAGGTGACCGGGAAAAAAGCCTTTACCCTGCACAAGCTTCTGGGGTTTGACCACGAGAGCAAAAGTTTTGACAGAAATATTAGCAATCCCCTGGACCTGGATGTGTTTGTGGTGGATGAGGCCTCCATGGTGGACACCCTTCTCATGTATCACCTGGTGGCCGCCATGCCGGTCATGGCCTGCCTTATCCTGGTGGGAGATACCTTTCAGCTGCCCTCGGTGGGACCGGGCAATGTGCTGTCCGACATTATTGATTCAAACCAGGTGCGAATTTTTTCCTTGACCAAAATTTTTCGCCAGGCCAAGGAAAGCCCCATTGTCATGCATGCCCACTCTATCCGCAACGGCCGGATGCCGGATTTTAAAGCAGCCACCCAGGACAAGCTGTCTGAATTTTATTTCATTGAAACCCAGTCCCCCCAGCGGGTGGTGGAAACCATCCTGGAATTGTGTTCAAAAAGGATTCCGGCAGCCTTTCCCCACATTGACGAGATCCAGGTGCTCACCCCCATGCACCGGGGCGAGGCCGGGACCATCAATCTGAACCAGCGGCTCCAGGCCGTGCTCAATGATGCCAAGGACGGCATTGAGAGCCGGGGATTCACCTTTAAGCTCGGGGACAAGGTCATGCATTTGAAAAACAACTATGAAAAAGAGGTGTTTAACGGGGATATCGGGGTGGTCCACGAGGTGATCCGGTCCGAAGGAAAGATTTTGGTGGATTATGACGGCCGCATCGTTACCTATGAGCTTCTGGAGCTGGACGAGCTGACCCTGGCCTATACCATATCGGTCCATAAATCCCAGGGCTCTGAATACAGCGCGGTTATCATTGCATTAACCTGCGCCCATTTTCCGTTGCTCCAGCGCAACCTGCTCTATACTGCCATGACCCGGGGCAAACGTCTGGTCATCATTGTGGGGGCGAGCCGTGCCCTTGAAATCGCCTTTCAGAACAACAAAACCGCCCTGCGCCTGTCCGGCCTGCGGGAAAAACTTATGGCCCCCTGAATCACCCGGGGTCTCAGGCCGTCTGATTCGTCCACCGGCCCGGTGAAGCCCATTTCAAAGGGATAGGCAGTCGCGAACTTCTCTTTTATTTTGATTTTTTGACAAATTTGGTCAAAATGACGATCTGCTGGCCGTTGACCCGGCCCTCGATCTGCTCATGGTTACCCGTTACCAGGGAAATCCCCCGGACAGCCGTTCCCCGTTTTGCTGTAAATGTGGTTCCCTTTACATCCAAATCCTTGATCACGGTGACGGTATCACCGGAGGCAAGTTCTACACCATTGCAGTCAAGATACCTGGGAGCCTGGTCCTCTTCTCCTTCATTGGTTGCCCGGGCCCAGGTCAGGGTGTCTTCATCCAGATAGAGCATGTCCAGCAGATCCTGGGGCCAGCCTTCCTTCTTAAGGCGGTTGAGCATCCGCCAGGCCATCACCTGGACGGCAGGCACCTGACTCCACATGCTGTCGTTCAGGCAGCGCCAGTGATGGGCCTCCATTGTTTCCGGGGTCTCAATTTGTTCACGGCAGGTTTCACAGACAAGCAGGCTGCCATCCGCGCCCGGGACAGTTGCGGGCGGAACTTCATACACCCCCAACCCAATAGTTTTGCTGCACAATTCACATTTTGATTCGCTCCGCCCGTATACTGCTGCTGTAATATCCATAAGTTTTCCTTAAAACCGGCGTTGTCACCGATATTTTTGTATTGATCCAGTGAACGGCTTTTTTTGTCTGAAAATAAAAAGCCCTCCAAAATTTCCAAGGCCAGACGATAATCACTTTTCAGCGATAGTTCAATAGCCCTTGCATGGCTGCCCGGAAAATGGAATTATTCGGTTAATGGTTTATCACCCAAAATCCGTTGTCAAATCAAATTCTATCTGGTAGTGGTTGGGTGTTATACGACAAGCGGAGCTATACAGAAAAAAACTGTAGCAGTCATTGTTCACAGCGGCTCCCCGCTGTGAACCGCGGTGATGAATGCGTCGAGCATCTATGGATGGTAATCTTTTGTGTTTTGAATCATCATTGGAGGAACATGAAATCAAAGAGTCGTTAAAAGATGTTTTTTCATATTACATTGAGAATCTAAGATTTTCGAGCTTAATTAAATGCTATCAATGCCCTTCCACAGCCTACCGGGATTACGGCGCTTTTTTTTGAAGGGTTTAACCTTAATAATTTTATAGTCGTTTCAACCATTTTTACTATTCTCATCCGGCAGGTGAAGGGGGATGGTCACTATTTAAAAAATGATCAATTTAAGCAATAAAGCTGCAATACGTTTTAACAGGAAATGGAAGGAACTTGAGGAACGCTCAGGTGATTTCTGGAAAGTTGATATCATTATGATTGGCCGCATTCCGATGTTACTAATTGTTCATGAATATACACTGTTTACCATAATTCGCCGAAAATCAGAATTTCAAAATCTGCCTGTCATTGCAAATGATATCCTAAAATCATGTCCTTGGTATTGCGGTTCTAAATCGCTTTCGCTTGGAAAAAACGGAAATCGGCAATTAAACGGCAGCATTAATGAGATAAAACGAATCACCTCACAATTATACTCTTCAGAACAGATAAACGCTATGGAAATGTCAATAAACCAATGCATTTTTTCTTATCTATCAACCGAAAAAAGAGACTATTTAAATCCGTTTGAAGCTGTTGAAAGCTATGTTGAAGGAAAAACACCTTGGCTATAGTCCTTCCGATAAACTGGATCAATTAATGAAACGATCTTACTACGCCAACTCCCTACAAGAATTCCTTGATGATTCTGAAAATAGTATTCTTGGCGAGCTTGTAAAAAACCACGAGTTTGCACTTGAGGATTTGCAAAGAAACGCGTGGATTAATCAAATTCAAATATTAAAGGAGCAGTTTTCTCAAGATTCGAAAGACATATTCATCATCTTTGAATATGCAATTCCGAGAATGGGCAAGCGAGTCGATACTATTCTGCTTTTTCAAGGGATTGTTTTCGTAATTGAGTTTAAAGTTGGAGAAAAAAAATATTCAAACTTTGCGAAAGACCAGGTTCTTGATTACGCTCTGGATCTAAAAAATTTCCATGAACAAAGTCATCATCGACATATAATACCAATCCTAGTTGCAACCGAAGCAAAAATCATTAAGAATTCGCTCCTCTTATATGATGATTTAGTTTATTCGCCTCTTTATACCAATAAAACCAATCTTAAAACTGTTATTTATGAAGTTGCCAGGAAAATTCAACATAGCACAATGATTTTTGAGGCCTGGCTTGAATCTATTTATAAGCCAACACCAACAATTATTGAGGCGGCTCAAGCTCTTTACAGAGGACATGATGTTAAAGAAATTTCCCGATCAGATTCCGGGGCTATAAATTTGAGCAGAACTTCTGCCGCTATCGATAAAATAATTAATCATTCCAAAAAATATAATCAGAAATCTATTTGTTTTATCACGGGTGTACCAGGCGCTGGCAAAACATTAGCCGGTCTTAATATAGCCAATGAACGACACAATGCTGATGCAGGTGAACATGCAGTTTTTCTGTCCGGTAATGGCCCATTAGTTCTGGTCTTGCAAGAAGCTTTAGCAAGGAACGAAGTAAAAGATATTAAAAATACAACTTCGCGGATTACAAAAAATAAGGCTCTGGCAAAAACAAAATCTTTTATACAAAATATCCACCATTTCCGTGATGACTCGATACAGACAGATCAACCGCCAATTGAAAGGGTTGCCATTTTTGATGAGGCTCAAAGGGCTTGGACTTTGAAGCAAACAAGTTCTTTTATGAGCCGGAAAAAAGGAATTCAGGATTTCACCATGTCAGAACCAGACTTTCTTATAAGTGTGATGGACCGGCATGAAGGTTACGCTGTTATTATTTGCTTAATAGGTGGCGGCCAAGAAATCAATACGGGTGAAGCCGGTCTCCCCGAATGGTTTTCAGCATTAGGCATGAAATACTATTTTTGGAATGTTTACGTTTCTGGTATGTTGTCTGATCCAGAATATATCGGTGAAAACAACATATATTCGAAAATCGATCCCGAAAAACTACACATTCAATCAGATCTGCATTTATCTGTTTCTTTGAGATCCTTCAGATCAGAAAAAGTATCTGAATTCGTGAAAAATGTAATTGAGAACAATCAGAATGAAGCAAAATTTTTATATAAGGAAATTAGGCCACATTATCCCATATACCTGACACGTAATTTAAATACAGCAAGAAATTGGATAAAAGAAAAAGCAAGGGGTAGCGAGAGGGTCGGAATCGTTGCCTCATCCGGAGCCTATCGATTAAGACCTCATGGCATTCATGTTAAAGCAAGTATCGACCCTAAAAACTGGTTTCTAAATAACAAAGAGGATGTACGCTCTTCATATGCGCTTGAAGAAGCTGCAACAGAATTTGATATCCAGGGGTTAGAGCTCGACTGGACATGTGTTGCCTGGGATGCTGATTTTAGGTTTAATAATTCAGATTGGGAACATAAAAAATTTAAAGGTTCAGTTTGGCAAAATGTGAATGATAAAACACGACAACAATATTTAAAGAATGCATATAGAGTACTACTGACCAGGGCAAGGCAAGGAATGATACTTTTTGTGCCGGAAGGAGATAGCAAGGATATAACAAGAAACCCGAAATTTTATGATTCAACATACGAATATTTTAAAGGACTAGGTTTGCAATGCATATAACATCTGAGGTGGCCGCTAAATGAATTTGGGAGCTGAGTTTCTTCTTACGATAGTTGTTAAATATTGGTATTTTATCCCGATTTGTATTTTTCTTCTTGTCCTTAAAACTTCTTTTTTTAAGGGTTTTATTGGAGAAGTGATAATAAATATTTTATCAACTCTCTGCCTTGATAAAAAAAAATATCATTTAATAAAAAATGTGACATTTCCAACCGAAGATGGTTCTACGCAAATTGACCAAATCATTGTTTCTGAATACGGTATCTTTGTTGTCGAAACCAAAAACATGAAAGGATGGATTTTTGGTGAAGAGCACCAGAAAGTATGGACTCAGTCTATATTCAAACATAAATCCAAATTTCAAAATCCATTGCATCAAAATTATAAGCATGTCAAGACCCTTGAACGAGTATTAAATATCGAGTCAGATAAATTTTTTTCTGTCATCGTTTTTGTAGGGGATGTGACATTTAAAACAAAAATGCCGGCGAACGTAAATTATCCAAGAGGCTATCTTAATTTTATTAAATCAAAAAATGAAATACTCTTATCCCAAGAAGAAGTAAAAAAAGCTATTCAATCAATCGAACTAGGACGATTTGAAAGGTCCTATAAAACAAACAGAGAGCACGTAAAACACGTCAAAAAGATTGTTCATGAAAAACAAAATAAAAAAAGTTGTTCTAAATGTGGTAGTGAGATGGTTCTGAGAACTGCAAAAAATGGGGCGAATGCGGGAGAAAAATTTTGGGGATGTTCTCGGTTTCCAAAATGTAGGGTGACAATAAAAGTATGAAACTAACAAAGACTAAATTCCAACGAATAAGGATAGATCGTGTGAGGAACGAACCACGATCTTATCCGGTTGTTGAACGAGCCCGGAATCACTATATATAAGAAAATATATTTCAGGAGATAGGGAGGGGACGATGCACCTC
>Ga0180007_10004801_pt1 | contig 14131 bp, 14 predicted proteins | sample MM_PC_MetaG_FD_121122 | JGI IMG/M metagenome (GOLD analysis project Ga0180007, IMG submission 121122) | Groundwater microbial communities from the Aspo Hard Rock Laboratory (HRL) deep subsurface site, Sweden - MM_PC_MetaG | ecosystem: Environmental > Aquatic > Deep subsurface > Groundwater... | reverse complement strand
TGTTGTGGTGTCACCTAAAATAGAAAAATGAAAGATTTTTCATCATGCAACTACCACTCAATGAAATTTTTTTTGGAAAAATTTCATTATACATGGTGGAGATGGCGGGATTGAACCCGCGTCCAAAATTATTATTTTAAAATTTTCTACAAGTTTAGCTTATTTATTAATTTTGAATGAAGAGTATTAAATAAGCAAAATCTTTTCATCCTATTTCTTGTGGAGTTCGCTAATCTTACCAAGAAAAAATAAAATTAGCTATCCCAAAATATAACACCGAAAGCTCATCTCTTGGGAGAAGATGAATCGATGGCTACCGCGCTTTGTTAGGCAGTAGCAAGAGCCATAGAAGGCGTAAACGCCTGCTTGACCTTAGCGAATAAGTTTACACTTAATTCTTTGATGAAATTTTTGCGAGTCTTTCATCATCCTCGACTTGCTAATTTTAAAAGTACAACCTGTCGAAACTAAGCATCCCCGCCCGCAGCGCTTCACAAGCGAAGCGCAGCGATGCGGGCGGGCCCGCCTAGCAATCTGTCAATCTACTTTTTAAATATCTCCTTCCATATCCTGTTTTCAAGGAATGTTCTCTTTTTATTGTGTCGTCTAGTATATTGTTTGCTTCATAATAAACTAATTTCAAAGGCTTTCTATTTTTTGTACTCGGAACTTTTCCTTGGGCGTGCTCTTTGAAACGCTTTTTTAAATTATTTGTATGGCCTATATAAAGCTTATTATCTTTTAAACTTTTTAATACATAGACATAAAACATACTAGCCATTTTTAAAAGCTCTTTCTATTTGGCGATTTTCTTCTCGTTTTCTGATTTTGTCTCGCTTATCAAATTTCTTTTTTCCTTTGCCTAAGGCAAATTCCAATTTAATAAGTCGCTTTTTAGTATAGACCCGGATAGGCACTAGTGTCAAGCCTTCAGTTCTTATTTTTCCAACTAGTTTTTTAATCTCGTTCTTGTGCAACAGAAGCTTTCTGGGTCGAGTTGTTTCATAGGTCGGGAGATCTCCCGCTGGTCCGTAGGGAGGAATAAAAGCATTGGTAAGGAATAATTCTTGTCCTCTGGCAGTGACAAAAGCCTCTTTAATGCTAAGGCGCCCGGTTTTTATAGATTTTACTTCATGACCAAAAAGAGAAATTCCAGCTTCAAATTTCTCTAGGATTTCATAATCAAACCCAGCACGTTTGTTTAGAGCGAGTGTTTTCATGAGATTATTTAAAGTCTAGCTTTAAATCAGGTTTATTTCAAGTTTTTAGGATTACTTTTTCTATTTTTTATGGTATAATCTGAGTAAATAAAATAAAACAAAAAAATGAAAAATAAAGTCTATGCCTTGGTGATAATTTTAATCTTTATTATCACGGTTGCTGTATTTTTTTACAGCTATTTGATTAAAGAACATCAAGCAGAAGTTCTTCCCGAAGGATTTATGTCAAGCGATGATCCTCGCTGTATTTTTGAGAGTGATGAAACAACTCAAAAAAATGCTCTTGAAAAAAATGATCCTGATCTTTGCGTTTGCATTGAAAATGAAATCAACAGAAAAATGTGCAGGCAAAATGTTGTGGACATTAGTCTCTATAATCAGGCAGTGGAATATTTAGACTCAACCGTTTGTGAAGAAATATCTTCCGATAATATTAAAACTTCTTGTCAGTCCGTTGTTGCAAGCGGACTAGCACAAGACAAAAACTATGAAAAATAAAAACAAAATTTATTTGGGTTTACTTTCTGTTGCTATTTTGTTCCTATCCTTTGGCTTAAGAGTAGATAAATCGGAAGCTAGCTATATATCTTCCTCAATTAAAAAAACCTCTCAAGAAGTTTGTACAAACTGTTCTTGGGTTTTGGATTATTGGTCAATGGAATGCATCGGAAATTTTGCCAAATATGCCGAGGGATATCTATATAGTTGTAAAAGCTATGGAGTCAAAAAACCTTGTTGCGCCTCAGGAGACACTTTGTATATGTATTATAATCCAGTATACAAAAGTAGCTGTAATTCAAGCATCACTAGTTATTCTGGAGTTGGCGCTCCACCCCAATCATGCACCGCCAAAGCAACTAATGACGTGACTTATACCTGTCACTATATTAGTTCAGTGACTTCTTGGAGCGAGTGTCAAAATGGAGTTAATGTAGCCACAAGCACCGTCTGGTCAACTAAGCCAGCTTCTGGAAGCAATGATCCAAGTTGTGTGGATGTTGCCTTGTCTCGAACTTGTTGTTATCCAGATTGCTCTTGCTCAGCTAGCATCTCTGTTGGGGAGACTTGTTCGGATGGATGTTATTCAACTTGTTCTGGAGTTTTGCCAGTTAATCATGCTCCGACAGTTAATATTATTTCTCCAATTGAGGGATCAATCTATGAAAAATATAATTCCATTCCTTTTTCTGGAACAGCCACCGATCCAGATGGTGATGCCATTACGGCCTATGACTGGGGGAATGGCGGTTGCGGAGTAAATCAACTTTCGACCCAAGCATCCTTCTCAAGTACTAGCGGGCAATTTAACACGGGCACCAACACTGTTTATTTCCGAGCTCAAGATGAAAAGGGACTTTGGTCAGCTTGTGATTCGGTGAGTTTTGGAATTCGTCCAGCTTGTGATCCAGCCAGTCCACCTTCGGGCTATACTTTCTGTCCGGGAGACGATGAAGATATTTCAGGTGGCTCCAATATCTCAGCTGTTAAAGTCGAATCTTCTTCTGATTGTACTGACTCAAGGAAGTGTGAATATTACATTGCTCCTGTTAATGGAAAAGCAGGCAAAGCGGATAACCAAGTTTTTTGTCAAAAACCTAGTGAAAATTTATGCGACAAGGGCACTCCAACTCAAGTTAAAGAAGGACCGGATGGAAAAAGTTGGCTTTGGACTTGCGAAGGACTTTATGGAGGATCAAAAACTCAAGGAAAAGCTATAAAATCTTGCGCTTATAAAGAAGTTAGTCCTAATTAGAAGTAAAAAATAAAAATGAAAAATAAGACGTATATTTTGAGCATAGCCTTGATAGTGGTTCTTACTGCTACAGCTTTTTTGTATCTCTTAGGAAAAAAAGAAAGAACTGAGTTAATAAAAAATAACAAAGAGAAAATTAGTTGCAATTTTTTGAGTGAGGAACATATCATCCAAGAGGCTCTAAAAAATGAAAAAACAGAAACTTGTACTTGTATTGGAGATAATAAAAAAGTAGAACGCTGTATCAGAGATGTTATAGACGTTAGTCTTTATAGGCAGGCGATTAAATATTTGGATATTGAATATTGTGCTGAAATTGTATCTGAAGAAGTGAAAAATAATTGTCAAAATATTGTTAATAGCGGGCTAGATTATATAAAGGAATATGAAAAATAAAATTTATATTTTAATCATCTTAATTTTGCTTGGCATATCTTTACTGGCTAATTTTGGCAGAACAACTGAAGCTAGTTATGTGACTTCTTCTACCAGCAGTAGCACTAAAACGACTTGTGTCAATTGTTCCTGGGTCTTGAACTATTGGTTAGTAGCTTGTTGGGCGAGTACGGAAGGAGATAATTATACTTGTCGATCTTACGGAGGGAAATATGATTGTTGTCCTAGTACAGGAGGAAGATTTTGGCATTATCTCAATCCAGTCTACAGAAGTAGTTGTGATTCAAGTGTTATCAGCTATTCTGGATCGGGTAATCCTCCTAGGGTTTGTACAACAACTACTACTAAAACGACTGTTTACACCTGTCATTATATTAGTAGTGTTGATGCTTGGAGCGAATGTGTTGATGGAGTTTCAGTGGCAACAAGTGTTACCTGGAGTACTGTTCCTGGGCAAACCTGTACTGATGTGGCGACAACGCGTTCTTGCTGTTCGGATACTTCCTGGTTTCCAGACACATCAACTGTTTGTCTCGGAGAATCTTTCACTCAAACAAGCAATTGTGGTGTTACCAGGTTAGCCGTTGGCACTGGATCTTGCAATAGAGCCCCTATAGCCGAAATAACTTCTCCAGCTGGCAATATCTCAATTGATAAGGGAGATAATATTGATTTTTCTGGAACAGGAACTGATCCAGATGGCGATGCTATTGTTGCTTATGAATGGTATGACGGTGCTTGTGGTTCTGGAACACCCATTTCAACTCAAACTTCTTTTTCAACTGCTAGTCTAGGCGGAGGAGATCACGTTATCTATTTCCGAGTGCAAGATGAACCTGGCCTTTGGTCAGATTGCGATTCAGTTAATGCCACAGTCTATCCAGCTTGTGATCCAGCCACGGCTCCAGTTGGAACAATCTTTTGCCCAGGAGACAACTCGGGCATAGAAGGCACTGAAGATGTCACTGCCACTTTAGTTAGTTCTTCTTCTGATTGCACTGATTCAACAAAGTGTGAATATTATCACTTACCAACTGATGGTGATCCCGGAAGTGCTAACAATGAAATCTTCTGTCAAAAACCCAGTGAAAATTTGTGCGATACCGGAACACCAACTGCAGTTGAAGTTGGAGACAATGGAAAAAGCTGGATTTGGACTTGCGAAGGAATTTATGGAGGGGAAAACGTTGAAGGCAAAGCTGTAAAGTCTTGCGCTTATCAAGAAGTCAGCCCTAATTAAAAGTTGTTTATTCTTTTTCTGAAACCCTGCTGAAAATGCGGGGTTTCTTTATTTTTTCTCACTTTTCCGATAGAATAGTCATATGATAAAAGAACTAAAAAAACTATTAGAAGAAGCTCTCTTGGAGATCCAAAAACAAGAAAACTGGGCTGATTTTGAGATGCCGGAAATTAATGTTGACAACGTTAAACAAGAAAAATTTGGTGATTATGCCAGTAATGTAGCCATGGTTTTAACAGGAAAAAGCAAGAAGAATCCGATGGAAATAGCCGGAAAAATTATGGAAATCCTCAAAAGTCAAAAAATTGATCAAATTGAAAAAATAGAGGTCGCAGCTCCGGGCTATATTAATTTTTTTCTGTCGCAAAAATATTTTGCAGAATTGATTGAAAAAATCAATCAAGAAAAAGAAAAATTTGGGAACGGAGAAAAAAATACAGAGAAAGTTATGGTTGAATATTCTCAGCCCAATACTCACAAAGAATTCCATATTGGGCATCTTCGTAATGTTTTTTTGGGTAGCTCTCTAGTTAATTTACTTCGAAAATCTGGGCAAGAAGTGATCACTGCTAATTATATTGGAGACACGGGAACGCATATTGCCAAGTGTTTGTGGGGCCTTCTCAAATTTCATAGCGGAGAAAACCTTGACGAAATAAAAAATAAGGGAGAATTTTTAGGAAAGGTTTATTCAGAGGCCAATCAAAAGCTAGAAGAAAATCCTGAATTTGAAGAAGAATTTAGGGAAGTTCAGAAAAAAATGAATGATGAAGATCCAGAAGTTATAAAACTTTGGGAAAAGACTAAACAGTTCTCGCTAGATGATTTTAAAAAAATATATAAAAAATTAGGAGTAGCTTTCGATGTTTATTTTTTTGAAAGCGAAGAGGAGAAAGAAGGCAAAGCTATTTTACCGGATCTTTTGAAAAAAGGCATCGTGGAAAAAAGCCAAGGAGCAGTTATTGCCAATCTAGAAAAATATAATCTTGGGGTTCTAGTATTAATGAGGGGAGATGGCAGTGTTCTCTATGGGCTTAAGGATATACCGTTGGCACTCAAGAAATTCAATCAATATAAAATTAAAAAAAGCATTTATATTATCGATGTTCGTCAATCATTATATTTTGAACAAATTTCTAAAATTCTAGAATTAATGGGATTTAAAGAAGAAGTACTTCATATTGGCTATGATTTTGTTTCCTTAAAAGATGGCAAAAGCATGTCTTCTAGAGATGGCAATATCATTTCAGCGGAATTTTTACTTCAGGAAGTTATAAATCAGGTAAAGAAAAATTTTGTAGCTTCCCCTGACCCAGATAGTATTGGAATCGGAGCTATCAAATTCTTTATGCTCAAGTATTCCCCAAATACGAAGATAGAGTTTGATATGGAAAAGGCGATAGGACTTGAAGGTGATACCGGACCCTATGTTCAATACGCTCATGCTCGAATTTGTAGCATTCTAGAAAAGGCTAAAGATTTTGAAGGAAAAGCTAATTTAGAGCTTTTGAAGCATGAAAAAGAGTTGAGTTTAATGCGAGAGCTTAATAAGTTCCCGGAATTGGTTGAAGAAATTGGCTTGAGTTATGAAGTGCATAAACTGCCCTATTATGCCATTTCTCTAGCTGACAAATTCCATTCTTTCTATAATGCTTGTCGAGTGATCGATGAAGAAAATGAAGAGTTGACAAAGTCTAGACTAGCTTTGGTTGGGGCTACCAAGATTGTCTTAGGAGAAACTCTGCGATTAATTGGAGTGAGTGCTCCAAAAAAAATGTAATCAAATAATTAATTGGGATGTGTCGCGAAAAAGAGCCATATAAAATTGAAGTTCATGTGGCGGGGATAATTTTTCAAGAAACAGAAAAAGACCTTGAGGTTTTGATCGTGAAAAGAAATGATCGTCGAGAGCTCTATCCGGGCAAGTGGGAATGTGGAGGCGGGCAAGTGCACTTGGGTGAAAATTTTGAAGAAGCTATTAAGCGACAAATGAAAGAAGAATTGGGAGTTAATGTGAAAAAAAGTATAATTTTTGGCACCTATGAAATTCCACTTCCCAAATCAGATCAGAAAAAAATTCCCGGAGTGAAATTTATTTGTTTTTTGGACAAAAAAGAGCCATTTTTCAAGAAAGATGGGCCTCAAATTGATGAGGAAGAACACGAAGGTTGGCGTTGGCAATCAATCAATGATTTGAATCGAATTGATTTTATTTCTGGCATCAAAGAAGAAATCAAACAAGCCTGGGAGTTTTATAGCAACAACAAATACATTTTGAGTTGATTTTTTGTTTGAACTAGTGTATTTTGAATTAAGAAAGACTTTTGACGGAACTATCAATTCCGAAATTCACTCAAAAAGTGAAAAGTTGCAAGAAGAAATTCTAAATCCTAGAAGAGTAGAACTTGCCGGGTAAGCCCGTAATAGCTAGAATTAAGTCACATAACACATAACGCATAACACATAACAAGCTTTTGTTTCGTGTTCCATGTTATGTGCTACGTGAAAACTAAGGTGGTACCACGGAGAACTCCGTCCTTATGGATGAGGGTTTTTATTTTTTAAAATTAAATAAATTAAAAATTCAATATGTTTAAAAAAATAGATCCCAAGATGACTTTTCCCAAAGTAGAAGAGGAAGTTCTAAAGTTTTGGAGAGAAAATAAGATCTTTCAGAAATCAATCAAAAATAGAGAAGGAAAAAAACTCTATAGTTTTTATGATGGACCTCCCTTTGCTACAGGAACTCCTCATTATGGTCATATTGTGGCCAGCACAATCAAAGATGTAGTTCCAAGATATTGGACTATGCGGGGTTACAAAATAGAAAGAAAATGGGGCTGGGATTGTCATGGTCTTCCTATTGAAAATATTGTAGAGAAAGAGCTTGGCTCAAAGGCTAAAAAGGATATAGAAGCTTTGGGAGTGGAAAAATTCAATGCTCTTTGTCGAAGCAAAGTTCTCAAATATGTAGAAGAATGGAAGATAGTTATTGAAAGAATGGGGCGTTGGGCTGACATGGAAAATCCTTACAAAACCATGGACCTTTCTTTCATGGAATCGGTTTGGTGGGTTTTTAAAGAACTTTGGGATAGGAATTTGATTTATGAGGGTTATCGTTCGATGCATATTTGCCCTAGATGTGAAACTACTCTTTCTCAATCAGAAGTAGCTGAAGGTTATAAAGATATTAAAGATCTTTCGGCTACGGCTAAATTCGAACTTATTGATGAGCCGGGAGTTTTTGTCTTAGCTTGGACGACTACGCCATGGACCTTAATTGGTAATGTAGCCTTAGCTATTGGTAAAGAAATAAATTATGCCAAAATTTTACATGATGAAAAAATATACATTTTGGCTGAGGCTAGGATAGAAGAAGTTTTCCACGATAAAGAATATAAAATATTAGAGAAGTTTAAAGGAGTAAAATTAATAGGCAAGAAATACGAACCAATTTTCGATTATTATTCTAAGGATGAGGATATTGAAAATAAAGAAAATGGATGGAAAATCTATGCTGGTGATTTTGTTACTACTGAAGAAGGAACGGGGGTAGTCCATATTGCTCCAGCTTTTGGAGAAGATGATATGAAGTTGGGAGAAAAAAATAATTTACCATTTGTTCAACATGTTGGTATGGATGGAACAATTGAAAAAAGGGTCCAAGATTTTGCTGGAATGAACGTTAAACCTCTAGAAGATACACAAAAAACAGATGTGGAAATAATTAAAAATTTAGCTCACCGAGGTCTTCTCTTTGATAAAGCTAAATATGAACATAACTATCCTCATTGTTGGCGATGTGATACGCCGTTAATTAATTATGCTACTTCTTCTTGGTTTGTAGCGGTGACCAAAATAAAAGCTAAAATGCTTGAAACAGCCAAGGATATTGAGTGGACGCCTGGGCATATAAAGGAAGGGCGTTGGGGGAATTGGTTAGAGGGAGCTCATGACTGGTCTATTTCTAGACAACGTTTTTGGGCTAGTGTTATGCCAATTTGGAAATGTGAAAAGTGTGGTGAAATGGAAGTTTTCGGTTCTGTTAAAGATCTCCAAGAGAGAAGTGGTCAGGAAGTAACTGATTTGCACAAAGATGTAGTTGATAAAATAATTTTTCCATGTCAGAAGTGTGATAAAAAGATGAAACGAATTCCCGATGTTTTGGATACCTGGTTTGACTCTGGTTCTATGCCCTATGCCCAAGCTCATTATCCTTTCGAAAATGAAGAAAAATTTGAAAAAAGTTTTCCAGCTGAGTTTATTGCTGAAGGTATCGATCAAACTAGAGCTTGGTTTTATTACCTGCATGTCATTGCGGCTGGAATAAAAAAATCGAGAGCTTTTAATAACGTTATTGTTAACGGAATAGTTCAGGCTGAAGATGGAAAAAAGATGAGTAAAAAGTTGAATAATTATCCAGATCCAATGGAAGTTTTTTCTAAATATGGAGCTGATGCTATGCGTCAATATCTTCTAGCTTCTCCAGTTATGTTGGCAGAAAATTTGAATTTCAAAGAAAGTGATATTGCTGATTTAGTCCGAGGAATGTTTAGAATGGCTTGGAATAGTTATTCTTTCTTTGTTCTTTATGCCAATATTGATAAATGGGAAAAGAAAGATAAAAAATTAGAACTTAATAATTTATTAGATAAATGGATTGTTTCTGAATTGAATCTTTTAATCAAGAATGTTAATGAATCGATGGAAGAGTATAATCTTCCCAAAGCGGTTAGAAATTTCCCTGGCTTTATTGATAATCTTTCTAATTGGTATATTCGTCGTAGTCGAAAAAGATTTTGGAAATCGGAAAATGATACTGACAAAAATGAAGCTTACGCTACTTTGCACCACGTTTTGGTTGAACTTTCCAAGGTGATGGCACCTTTCACGCCTTTTATTGCGGAAGAAATTTATCGAAATCTCTCCCACTCCTCCTCTAACTCCTCCCCTCGGGCAGGGGAGAAGGATGCTTCTTCGGTGCATCTTTGTGATTTTCCAATGGCAAATGAGAAATTAATCGACGAAGGGCTAAATGAAAAAATGGCCAAGGTGAGAAATGCCATTAGCGAAGGTCTGCAGCTTCGAGCCGAGAATAAGCTGAAAGTCCGTCAACCTCTTTTTTCAGTCAGTCTCAGAGAAGAGATTTCAAGCGTCGAATTGATTGAAATTATTAAAGAAGAGCTTAATGTTAAAAAGGTTGAATTTGACGAAAAACAAGAGGAAGCTGTCAGGCTTAATGTTGAAATAACCCCAGAACTCAAGCTAGAAGGACAAGCCAGGGAAGTTGTTCGCTATATCCAGGCTATGCGAAAAGAAGCCGGATATGAGGTTGACAACCATATCCAAGTGTGCTATAGTCCTAAGTTAGAAGTTTTTCAGAAATTTGGAGAAATGATAGCCCGCGAAGTTCTGGCTGATGAATTTCAGACCGGAAAAATGGAGAAGGCAGATTTGGAAAAAGAGTTTGATTTAGAAGGAAAAAAGTTTTCAATATCAATCAAACGCTAACTAATCGAAGCGTTTGAAAAGGAGGGACCATGCCGTCTCCAGAAAAAAAAGAAGATTGCGGACAGCAAGTTCAACCAGCATGGCCTCTAGAATTGCCCAAGTTTGAACTTGGGCCTGGGGTTTGGATAGACCCAGGGTTCGAAAAAATCTTGGCGGCGGTGGATGGTCAAAGCCAAGGAAAGGAAAAAAAATGACCTTTTGGGCAAACGTGCCCAAGGGGTCGTTTGCTTTTTTGATGGATTAAAACATTGGACAAAAGCGAAAAAAAGTGCTATAATAGATAGGTAATGGGCTTTCTTAAGCCAAATAGAGATAAAAAGAAGCGGGTGAACCCCGTTTTTTGTTTATTCTTCTATGAGCGGAGCGAATAGCAAAGAATAAACAATCCCGCACTAATTTCAAGTAAATCTTTATGAAAGCGTTGGAATCAAGCCGTTAGGCGATTAGCGCTGGAGCATTATTTTGACGGAACGATAAATTAAAATTGGTTGCGGGATAGTACCTCTCAAAAATAAAAATGAAAAAAATAAACATAAAATTAAATATACTGATTTTGTCACTGGTTTTTGTTTGTAGTACTTCTCTAGTTCAAGCAGCTGATATTACTGAGCAAAGAGTTATCAATCTAGTTAACGAGGCTAGGTTTAAGGCTGGTGTCTTAACTCTTCTTGAAAATCAAAAATTGGATCAGATTGCTAATCTGAAAGTTCAAGATATGTTGGACAACAAATATTTTGCCCATACTTCGCCAAGTGGCATCACTCCCTGGGATTGGTTTGATAAAGTTGGCTATGACTATCAATACGCTGGAGAAAATTTGGCCATTGATTTCGTTTCCTCTGAAGCTCAACAGAACGCTTGGATGAAAAGCGAAACTCATCGAAAAAATATTTTGAATGATAAATTCACAGAAATCGGAGTAGCAGTGGCAGCTGGAGAAATTGAAGATCATCAGTCGATCATCACTGTTCAAGTTTTTGCCGCTCCTCGAAAAAAGATTTTGCTTCAGCAAGAATTTTTGGGAGGCTCAACGCGAAAAACATTTTCCGAAGATGATTTGAAAGGAACAGTGCTGGCAGTCAAATCAAGCAATGATTCAGGAAACAATCTTTTCAGCTTCAAAAATATATCCGATTTTCTTTGGATCTTGATTCTGCTTTGTGCTTTTTCAGTCTTGGTTATTAGCCCACTGCATTTGGTGGAAAAATCCTATGAGGAAGTGTTAGTTTCTTTGGGGAAGAAGTTGAAAAATAAGGCTAGCAGGTTTACTTTTCCTCATTGGCTCAAGATGATATTTAGAAGTAAGAGTCACAATCAAAAAACAGAAGAAATAAAATCAATTAAAATAAGAATATGAAACTAGAATAACTATTTGTCTTTCACTGTTTCTTTTTAAGGTTCTTAGAAAAAAGACAGTGGAAGGTAAAACTTTCACCAAAACAAAAATTAAATATTTATCCTGTTAGATTTTCATGAGTCAATGTAGAATAAAAGAATCTGACGGGACAAAAACAAAAACGGCAAGAGTGAAAAATCTCAAGCCAAAACCCAAAAGGCAAGTTTCCTTGTCTTTGTCCTGAAAAAAGGACAATTTATAAGAAATAGCCCCCACTGGGGGTTATTTTATTTAAAAAAAGGTTTATTTATGCTAAGATGAAGGCGAATAATAGGGTCGAGGTCAACTTTAAGCTACCTTAACGCTTAACTAATAAATTAAGAAAAAACAAAATTTATGGGAATTATTTTAAAAAGTTTAGTTATCATTGTAGCAGTAGCTTCAATCGCTGGGGGTGCCACTCTGGCTGTTTTTAGCGATTCAGACACTATGGCGGATAATTCAGTTTCGACCGCCAAGGTTGATATTGAAGCTAGTGGAGAAGCTAGTTCAACTACTTTAGCCAAACCACTTATAGCGGAAGGCTTGGTGCCTGGAGAATGGTCTGATTGGGCCAGGGGAGTTATCTTTAATAAGGCTGATAGCACTAATGTCAGAGTATATATGTATCTGACTAATATATTAGGAACAGCTTGCGGAATGACCAATCTCAAGATCACCACTGGGCATGCTGGTTCTGATGAAGGAGAAAGAGAAAACATTGTTTTTGAAGGGAGAATAAATCGTATAGATACTCCGGGAGAAAGAAAGGAAATAACCAGGTTTGTTTTCGATGCTCCTGACTATCTGCCCGCCAATACTTCTTTGGTTATTCAACAAAAAGCTCAGTTAGCATCAGAGGCTGATAACAGATACCAAGGCGCAGATTGTACTTGGGACGAAGTCTTTGTAGCTGAGAGTGTTCTGGTTGAATAGTTTCTTGATCTAATCTTTTTTCATTCCGCAAAGTTTGCGGAATGAGTGAAGCAAAGATCGAATGATCTTAAAAATTTTTATGGTTAAGCTTTATAAAATTGGCATAGGTTTATTTTTGGCAAGTTTAATTTTGCTAGGAGTTTTGATTGTTTTTTCTTTTGTTCCGATGGTGGGAAACTATAAAATTTTTACAGTCCAATCGGGTTCTATGGAGCCAGCCATTAAAACCGGCAGTCTCATTTTTGTTTCTCCTCGAAGTGACTATGAAATAGGAGACATTGTGACCAAGAAGCTGATTAGTAATCCCAAATTGACAGTCACTCATAGAATTATTGAAGAACGAACAGAGAATGAAAAAAAATATTTCAGAACTCAAGGAGATGCTAATAATATAAGTGACAACGATTTGGTGCCGGAAGATATGATTATCGGAAAAGTTTTTTTGGCCGTTCCCTATTTGGGTTATCCGGTTAGCTATGCTAAAACTACTCGGGGGATTATGCTTATTATTGTCATTCCAGCAACTATAATAATTTATATAGAACTGAACAAAATTAGAGACGAAATTAAAAAGAAATTATTAGAGAGAAAAGAAAAAAAAGATGAACCAGCAGAATAAAATTGAAACTATGAATAAAATGAAGTTGGCCTTGCTGTTGTTTTTGTTTTTTCTATTTCTAGGAATCGTAGGTGTTTCCGCTACTCGGGCTATTTTTTCTGATCAAGATAAGATAAAAAATAATGAGATTACTACTGGGACTTGGTAGGGTAGCCTTTTTAAAAAAATTAAGCTAGACTTTAGACGAAATCGCTTTACAGAAGGTGATTTTTTTGTTATTTTCTTAGTAAACTTTTTAGGAGGGAGATATCTTGGCTTCAAATAAGAAGGCATTCGCAAAACTAGTTAAAATCTCTAAGGCAAGGTGCCCTTGGGGGACAGCAAATCCTGTGACAGAAGCTGGGAACCAGCCGACAGGTTATAGGAGAGACAGGTGTTGTGTAAAAAGGGATCCTCGTCGGCGCTAGCTAGAATTAGCTAAGTGCTTCAGGGGCCTCTGCGCGATGTGCAGGGCCCTTTAAAAATGGCTGAAAACAAGATAAGATAATGGATATGGGACAGGAATTTAAATATCAAGCCATTGTTCTGGGCAAAAGAGAGGTGGGCGAAACTGATCGTCTTTATATTTTGTATACTCGAGAAAAAGGTAAGGTGGCCATTTTGGGAAAAGGGGTGAGAAAACCCAATGCCAAACTAGCCGGAACCTTGGAAACTCTTAATTGGGTGGAAGTGTTTGTTTCTCAGGGAAAAGGTAGAGGCAACATCACCGGAGCGATTGGTATCAATTTCTTTCCCGGCGTTAGATCTAAGGGGGAAATTTTGCAATCAATTTTTAAAAATTTTTCAATCTTGGAAAGATTCATTTCCGAAGAAGAAAAAGACGAAAGTGTTTTCAAGCTTCTTCTGGAATATCTGGAAACTCTAGAGCAAAATAGTCTTTCCATTTCTCAAGATCAGATCAATTTTTTGAGTCTAGGTTTTATTATAAAACTCTTAGACATTGCCGGTTATCGTTTGGAAGTTAAAAGATGTGTGACGTGTGGAAATTCTCTCAAACAAGAGAAAAACTTTTTTAGTTTTCCTCAAGGAGGAATTATTTGTGAAAGTTGTTCGAGGAATGAAAATCAGAAAGTTTTTATTG
>Ga0180007_10004800_pt1 | contig 14133 bp, 13 predicted proteins | sample MM_PC_MetaG_FD_121122 | JGI IMG/M metagenome (GOLD analysis project Ga0180007, IMG submission 121122) | Groundwater microbial communities from the Aspo Hard Rock Laboratory (HRL) deep subsurface site, Sweden - MM_PC_MetaG | ecosystem: Environmental > Aquatic > Deep subsurface > Groundwater... | reverse complement strand
TCATTGCCGTACCACTAGCCGACACAGCACCCGTTCCCGTCAGCATAGCGACTTCAAACAATGCGTCGGTACCGTAAGCCTCCATGTAGAGACGGATTTCGAGAGGTATAACGGTTGTGCCATTAGGCACATGAAGGAACATAGCTGGCTTGGTCTGGTCGTTGGTGGCCGTCGCCGTCCATTGGTTCATTTAATTACACCCCTCCTATGGTACATCTTGCCACCTGGCAAGATACCTCATATAGACCACTGTGTTTGCCGTTGCAGCCCGTTGGCCGTAGTTGAGAATGGCGCAGAGGGGCACATCTGTGACGGCGGTTGCTTGATACGCAACCCCTATACCATCTACATAGAACCATGCATTGCCGGATGCATCCAGTGCAATCCTGAGTACTTTGGATTGGTTATCCGTCCACAAGGTTGCAGGTGCGATGGCAGCACCGGTTACCGTTCCCCCTGTGGCGATTGACGCCTTGTAAATTGTAGAGGTTCCCAGGTCTGCATCGATAAGGAACCCAACTGCATCCGTAGCTCCTGCTACCAGCGTAGCGGTGTCAGCATCGATGGTACCCACAGGGGTCGCCTCACTGGTGGCATCAGAGAATCCGAAGAAGACCACAGTACCAGAGACATCAACGATTTTTATTTTGGCCTCAATAACAGGACGCTGTGTAATATCGAAGATGAGACCAGTTGACAGGAATGCGATTTGATTGTCGGTATCGCCGCATGTCCCCTTGAACCCATGCTCACCACCTGCCGTCAACGCACCCAGGTCGTTTGTGCCATCGAGTTTTTGATAATAGTCGCTGGTAACATCGAGGGCATAACCATCGAACCAGTCAATATGTGTCATGCGCTTCGGCATCATGTCACCAACAACATTGGCTTTTATAGACGCACCAGCCTTAAAGATAAGTTCGTCGTCTACATATACGTCTCCCATTTTTACTCCTTTGTTGGGGTGCGGAGTGTTACCCCTTATTTATTTTAATACCGCTCACCATGATGTGAGCCTGTGGAGAAACCGGACGATTCAGGTGTCCAGTTATCCATCCACTTTTTCCTTGACGGGAATCCTTGCCCCTTAATACGAACTATTGCAGGAAGAGTTGGCAGCTTGGTCATGGGGACACCACAACATTCCGCACAATCCCCTCCGATTGACTGTATCCTTTCTACTATTCCCTTACACTTCCCGCAACAATATTTATAGATAGGCATAGGTTAAGACTTTCTCGTATAGAAGGCTTTACCGAATGTGTCTCGAATCTCTTCAGCGCCCCAGGCTGCGTCAACGATAATCATGTGTTGGAACTTCCAACCCAGGTCCCAATACTTTACGTTGGGTCCCATCTGAAGAGCGACGCCAATAGCATCCTGGTGAGCTAAGCAGCCGTAGTTACCCGTGGTGGCTGCTGTCAGGTTGTTGGTAATGCGCACCTGCGCGTTGTAGAGTTGCCCGAACTTACCGTTGGTCGTAGGAGCACCATTGATATAGTCTGCACGTACGAACTTGTCTATATTCAGCAAGTCCGACTTCATTGAGGGGTCTCCGATAAGGAATCTGCCCTCATCGGGTACGTCAGCCTCGTCCAGTGTTTCCACTAAACTGCGGAATGTCTCATCCGTAAAGGTGTTCCCGTCAGCATTAGCATAGGTGCCACCGCCAAGAGCCGAGATTAGTGCACCAACGAAGGTGTCTATCTTCTTGTCGATAGAATAGGCAGCAGCCTTAGCCGCAGTCTGGAGGTAGTCTGCCGCATCCTCAACCTCGGTCAGGGGGGAAGCATCAACCGATGTTTGATACCACTCGGTTACAGTGATTGACTCCGCAGTGGTTGAGGCGTCCTGTGGTGTAGGTTGTGTACCTGGCGTAACTTCCGTGGACGAGATTTCGGTCATTACTGGAATCCAGACCTTAGTTCCTTTTCTAAGGGCTTTCTGATACTTGTGAGTGAACGAGTCTGCTACCACCAAATGACTCATGGTGTGCATCTGCGCATCACTTGAAAATATCTCTGGCACGAACTTTCTTGAAATAAGTTCTGATAGAGGGGGATCAGTCCCAGTGTTATAGGCCATATTATGTCAACCTCTTTATTCTTTTATTCTCCCAGCCTCTTGAGCCTCTAAAATAGCGTTCCTGTTTTTAACATAGTCTGCAGGCGACATTTTCCTTATTTGTTCTCTTGTGAAGGAACGGCTAGTAGAGGTACCCACTTGGCTAGAGTCCGGTCGTGAAGGTGTTGGTTTCTTATTTTTAGGCTCAAGATTCTGGAACTCTTTAGCTCTCGCCTGAGCATACTTCTCCATCCCCTCATCTTCCTTGAAGACCGAAAGGTCATCCACGAAAGCCTCTACTTGCGAATGGATAGTAGAGTCAGCCAAAGCGTACTTGATCCCCAGTTCCCAAGCACGTATCCCGTTTTCCCTAATATCTAGTTTATCCTGTCTCTTTTTGCAATCACTAACAATATCATCAGCTTCTTGCCTCGCTTGGAAAATACGCCTCCGTTCCTTCTGTAAATCACGAATTGGAGGTGTGTCTCCCCATTCCTCAATCTCGGCAGTCTCTACGATGTTTAGAGCTGATTTGAGTTTAGAAACATCCCGCTTTGCATTATCCCGCTCTTCATAAACGGGGGTCATACGCTTATCTACTTCCGATTGTATTCGTTTGTCTATCCCCCTAGCTACCGCTAGTTGGAACTGAGGGGTGTCCTCCATCTTTACTTCAGGAGTTTCGTCCTTCTCTGATGCAACATCCTCAACAATCTCCGGAGCAGACTCCTTTTCTTCAGGGGGAGCCTCCTCCATAACTGCTGTGGCATCTTTCATTTCGTCCACGGTATCCTCCTTCTAACATTATCGCACATATTATTTAATTGTACAAATAGTTTCTATTCAGGGAATAATTCCATTAGTTTATCCCAAGATGAACCTGCTCCAGCCCCAACCGGCTCTCTAGTTTCAGGAGTAGATAAAAACTCGGTTTCTCTATAATCGTCCCACCAAGACTCATCCTCTATCCCCATCAATCGCATCTTTTCAACTCGCCTAGCATCTTTGGGCAAATCTTCAATCCAGTCATCTTTATGGCTAAATATGTAATCTTTAATTTCCTTGTTAAAAGATTGGAGTTTACGAAGGCTACGGGCATCTATCATATCCCAATCAATAGGTAGTTCAGACTTCTCAATCATGTCAGCGACATACCCTTTGTATTCGTCCATTGCCTTATCGTATGGATGCTGGTTTTCCGCAAGCCATTTAGCATAAGACTTCTCACCCTTCGGGTCCAAAAGTTCACCCGCTGTCCAGATAACTCCCATCGCTCCTGAATACTCAGCCCTTATACGTGTACGTGTTTTATCATACTCATACTTGCTGATTTGACCTCTAAGAAGAGACGAGGCATATTTATCTAACGATTCATGGCGTTCCTTGACTGCTGTTTCAGTAGCAGCCGTTCTCCACGCTTCAAACTCAGTCCCCCTTTCAGCAAACTCCATTTCGCCTTTCTTTTCTAGCTCAACAAGGTCAGGATGGTTCCGTTTCACATTTCCCTTATAGGCTTTCGGTAAATCCTCCCATGCTTTATTGTAGTCTGAAGAAGCGTATTTATCTCTGAGCCTCTTTACGTCATCCCACACAGATTCAGGGTATGACCTACCTCCCACAAACTCAGCGAACCCACGAATGGTACGGTTCTCAACGTCCCCTCCCTCCAATAGTGTAGACTGTAACCACACGGGAATGAAAGTCTCAGATAATACATTTTCCGTAAAATCCCACCAGTTATCTCTTGTTGGCTCCCCGATATAATTCTTACCTGTAAGAATGTCAATCGCCGTCCCTGGTACAGGCCCTAGATTTCCCCTAACGAATCGTAGTAATGGGTTTTCCATAGACAAGTCATTCAAGTTTTCTGGGTTCTCGGCAGCCTGCCCTATAAGACGAAACACAGAACGGTATTTAGAACCAATCCCCAAACGACTGTTCCCAACTGTCCATGTCATAAAATCTGGATGTCTATAGTTGAGATGGTCAACTATTTTTTCTGGTTTTTCTCTTAAAAGAAGGGTAAGCCCCGTAGCCACTGCAGCCACCGCAATTAAACCTCGCGTGAGAGCGATAATAGATAATCTTCCACGGAGTCCACCGGCTCCTACAGCACCCTTAGATGCTTCAAACAACATTGCAGCCACAGCACGATTATACCTTGGAGCTAAACCACCAAAACTTTCAATGTCTCTCATTTCCTTGGATACACCCAATCTCTTCGATGAGGTAAGACCATGAAGCGAATTGATAAACTCAGCCACTTGTGCCTTAGCCTCTGGCGTTGTTGCTATATGCATGAAGGCTTCTCCCCACTCCATCTGGGCAACTCCAAACCCTGCCTCAATTGCATTTTGGAATGGTATAAGAGCACCCCGAACACCCTTTCTTAATACTCTGAAAGGAGTCTTTGCCAAAGCAGCAGTAAGAGTCTCCTCTGCTGCTGGCCTTACAATAGGGCCAGGGGACAACCAACCTTGCCTAAATGCCTCACTCCATTCCGTACTAAGAGGAGAAAGTAACCGCCCTTCGTACCAATTAACCACATGCCTTTTCTCATTCATGTAAGCCTGAATAAATGCAGGGTCAGCAAGTCCCTGAACCATCCCTACACCAGCTTTCGCATAGGTTAGGGGGCGGTTCCCAATATCTATAATCAACTGAATTAGCATAGGGCTAAAATCCCCTGCAAGCAAGACAAAACGAGCTACCTGCCCAGGCTTTGCTAACTCATTGAGTGTCTTCTGAAGCAACTGCGGATTCTTGGTTCCTAAAAGGTCATTCAGTTCTCTGGAAATTGCCTGAGCTTCTGGGCCAGTGAATATCTTACCTTGGAAGGCAGGCATGTGAACCATACCCTCCCCGTATTTCGGGGTCATATTCCTTTCCCTAGACCGTGCTCTGGCTGAAACTGCTCTATTGGCATCTTTGGAGTATGTATCGGCCATCCCTTTCGCAGTATCACTTAGGCGTTTAACTTCACTCCCTGTTTGCTCCCCTGCTTGAATACGAGGGATTAGACTTTTAAGTTGAGCAGCTTGCTCTGGGAAATAAGTAGCAATAGATTTAATAAGTACATCTGGTAAACGTTCTCCCCTTACTGCTCTACTTAATGCCCTATTAAGGTTATTCGCTGCCCTTGCCTTATTCAATGCTGCCTCAGCCGCTAGTTTAATTGAGGTATCAGCAGCAGTAGTTCTCCAAGGTACTTGAGTAAGTACCCAATCGGCAACCTTCTTGTTGGCTACCCTTCTCAACGCCCCAACAACGTTCAAATTAAGGGTTGTATCATAAGGTAGATAGCGATACCCCACTGCTTGGGCCTCTTTAATAGTTGGAAAGAAACGAGTTTTCTCTACCCTTAATTTAGCACCAGGTCTTGCACCACCAGTCCCAACATAACCTACTTCTTCAACCTCACCAGTAGGTCCGACTTTACCGACTACCGCTCTTCCAGCATATACCTGCCCTTCTAATAGATTAACATCATAAATCTCTATTCCGTATGCCTCAAGGAAACTCCTCTTAGTCTGCTCAATCTCTTGTGCTAATTCAAGCCATTTCTTTTGCCTGTCAGTCAATTTATTAGCATACTTCTGAGGGAACTCTACCATCTCATTAGCCTGAATACCTTTTAACTTCCCTTTAGTGATAATACCTTGACTATTAACAGGACCGAAGACATTTTTCATTGTCCCCTTACGCATCAGGTAGGCCATAATAGATACGGCCTTATTCTCAGCCTCGTCTTCCAACACAGCCCTAGCGATATAAGCCTTTTGAGCCATTGTATTAGCAACAGCAGATGGATTTAACTCACCCTGAATTGCTCTAATAATCGGTAGATTTGCTATCTTGCGGAAAATATCAGGTTTAGTAGCTATATCAATAACCGTCTGAACATCTTGTAACTCAGGAAACAACCCCTTCCAAGATGCAGGCATTGGCTCCCCAGATAGTTCTGGAATAGTTGGGGCGGGTGGTTGAGTTGGAGGTTCACCTGCTGTAAGAAGTACGGGAGGTTCTGCTGGTACAGTTGGTTCAACCGGAACCTCTGGGGTAACAGGTGTAACCCCAGTGGGTACTTCAGGAGCAACAGGTTGTGCGATTAACTCACGAAGCTGGCTGCGGACTATATTAGGAGTTCCTTCAATAGTCTTTGTTAATTCTCCTGTATAGTCAGAAATATCTATATTGATACTCTTAGCATTTTGCATTTCCTGATTCAATGCTGAGAATTGTGATGCTGTGATTGTTTCATTTAGTTCTATATTGAGAACATTGCCCTCCTCCCAAGCTATACGAATTACACCTGCATCTAACCACTCACCGACAGGTGGTAGTCCTTCTACTAGATGTTGGAAAGCGCCCACCCCTCTAAACTCTCTACCTGTTAAAGTAACCCCATCAGGCAAAATAGCTACTGCTTCTCCTGGTACATCTATTTCTACAAGAGCAGCACGGAGGTCTTCGATTAAATCACTCCTTTGTTTTACAATTTCTAGCTCAGGTGTAACCTCAGTGGGTACAGCAGCCTCATAAACCTTCAGCATTTCATCTAACTCTGTAGTAGGGATACCGCCATAGGGACCTACTCTTGTTCCCCCATGAAAAGGATACTCTCGAATACTCATCTCTTCTTGAAGTTGTCTTATAGTGGATTGGAGGTCATCAGCAGATAGTGTTGCTATATCAGACTGTGCCTCAAGGCGAGCTAATTCAAGTTTTAATGCCGGTCTAGTTCCTTGTCCCTTCGGAAGTCTACCTGGTTTTTCAAGTAATGCTTGTATCTCAGCAATTCTATTAGGTTGGGCTGCTTCCCTAAGTTGCTGAAGTTTTAATTGTTCTTCCATAGAAATCTGAGTAGGTCTACCTTTGCCTACTGGACGCACCACCTCTACTCCACCGAACATACCAGGTTGTAACCCCGCCTCCGGTTCTCCTGGCTCAGTAGAAGGTACTTCAGGAGCAACTTCTGGGGTTATCCCAGTTCTCTTGTCTAGTTCTGCTTGATAGAGTTTCCGATACGGGGATGCTTTCTTAACCCTTATCTTTAGTTCTGCTGTAGACAAACTTTCTATAGGCTTTTTAAGACCCGCGGGTAGCTTCCCCCCAGGAAGAAGTGGTCTGGCTGGCTCACCTCCCATAGCCATTACATCAGCTTGCATTCTCGTCCGTGTAACTTTGGGAAGGAATCTAGCTTCAATGTCAGCTATTGTGTCTCTTACCGCTGCATCAACAGAGACTTTAACACCCCTTCTAGCAGCTTGTTGCTTTAGAAGATGATTGGTGGCTCTTTCTATAACCCAGGGGCGGTCTTTCACCATTAATCGGAACAATCCACTTTGTGCTTCTGGGAGTATGCGCCCCTCAGTTGCTATCCTCGTAGCCCATCGCTTTATTGCCAAATCAATAGCGGATTCAAAACTCTTCTTAGCTACTGCGGGGATTCCTTTAGTAACTGGGAGGACTATCCCATATTTAACAACAGCGCCAGTCAATTCACCTGCCCATATGTCAGGCAAGGCTAATGGGGCTAGAGCATAATGGGGAAGCCCAGTTGTGGCAGCATATAGACTTCTTAGAACCCCACCCCCTATAATCCAGGCAGGTATTTCTATACCTAATTCCGTTGCTAAAATGGCTGCGGTTGGATAGTGCTTTCTTGCCTCTTCCGCCATCGAAATATCTTTAGGTACATACTCTAAAATCTCAGGATGTTTAACAATGTAGTCTTCAATATCCTGATTAGTTACAATGTTATAATCCTTACCTAATTCTTTTGCGGTAGCGATTATCGCATTCTTCCCCCAGAATGTCTCAAGTGCCTCCGTCCCCCCCCTGCTCATTTCAAGAATCGTACCAGCTACTTCGCCAAGAGTTTCCTCCCTAGCTCGTTGAACCCAACCGCTAACCGTGCCGAGAATCTTACCTGTTATAGTTTCCCCAAACTCAGGAGATAAAGACTCATAATATTCTTGAGCTATCTTGAGTTCCTGCTCGAAGACTTTAACTCTACCCGGGTGCTCTTGCCGATAGACTTTCACTTCTGGGGTAAAGCGAGCAAAATCCTTCCACTTTTTTAGTTCTCCTTTAAGTTTTTCTAAGGTTTTAGGAGATACATCCCCATATTCGCTAAATATACGTTCATATTCCGCATTCAACCAACCCCTTGCAGCCGACTGTTTTTCCTTATAGTTCATCCCAGACACATTCGGTAATGGAGTTATGAGAAACGGTAGACGTTCCGGTTTTGGTGGTTGTAAGTATTGTTCTGCTGATGGCATCTCCGGTGTTATGCCAATCTCTTCAGGGGAAGGTTGTCTAAAAGCCCATTCTAATGGGGTCGGCCCCTGCTGTTCCCATTCTTGCTGTCCCCCCCTCTGTCCTTCAGACTCAGGGAAAAGACTCATTAGTTTATCCCAAGACTTAGTAGTAGACTTAGTCCTGATTCCTTTGCTCGTGTCTTCAATATCACGAGCTATGTCAAAGATTGTCTGCTCTTTCATTGCAATGTCCTTAGACGAGGTCTGAACTTACTAGACCATTCCCCTCTTTCAGATGGAGCTAACTGTCCCCAGCGTCTCTCAAAGGGATACTGCTGAACAAAAGCACCAAAGTCTCTCTGTCCGCTTCCCTGATAATCTCTTACCACATCCTCATACAGGTTCTCAACATAGCTCTGGTATCTCATGGGAGATAGACCTCTCGGAATGCTCTGTTTATAAATATCCCAACTCGGTTCTGGAAACCATCCTTCCGGTGGAGGGCCTCCAAACCCTGCTGCCCCGCTAACACCCATCCCTGCAACACCACGACCTACCCTGGGCATACCTTCCATAATCTGACCGCGCTGTTGTCCTGCTGCTTGAATCTGCTCTTGAGTCATTGTTGGAACACCCTGTGTTAATTCTTCAGGTCTATACCCCGTTCTGGCAGACTCCTCCGCTAACCACTTCTTATAGAGGCGTCGTGTCTCTTCTGCCATTGCCCCTTCAGCAGCGTGTGCTCTTGGAGAAACACCCTCTTTCCCTGCTGGGGTAAACTCCCAGTATCTTGCTTGAGCAGTCTGAGGCCCTTCTGATGGGAACATAAATCCCGTCTGATAAAGTATGGTATCCGGGGTATATCCCTTTTCTTTCATAAACTCAGGAAGAGTGGAGGGTACTCCTTGTGTAGTATCCATATCAAGCACATCGGCGTAACTCTGTAAGAGAGCATAGAGTTCAGTTTGTTCGTCACCCTCCGCAAAGTTGTATTGTTGAACAGTTGATTCATAATTCTGTAATGCTTGACTAATTAGATACTGTTCCTGAGTTGCAACCTGAACCCATTGCTGTCCTTCAGAACTTTGGAGATAAGTAAATACCTCCCGAAGGTCGGTCCCTTCTCCTAAATCTGTTCCTGCTAAACCATAAAGTAATCTGCGGCCAGAGGCATCGGTAGGAAGATGTATTAAAATGGCTGCCGTATCCCTGTCAAGGTCCTGAATCCCTGGCATCGTAGCTAGTGCTATAGCAGTATTCCGAGGTATACCAGCTTCAATCAGAGCGGAGAGTAGAGTCTCGTTAATGCCCCCTTGCGTCATCTTCGTAATCCTTTAAGTCTATTCATTGCCCTCTGCATAAGATTGGGTTGGTCTTGAATCTGGCCTGCCCTCGCCGTAATCGGAGGTTTTACAGGAATCCCAGGAGGTGTACCCTGCTGTCCCTGCGGTTGCTCTTGCTGTTTGGCCACTTCTGCATCTAGTAGATTCGCATCCTCGTCATCTCCGTCCTTTCTGAGGGCTGCTATGACGCGGCGTGCAGCAAGAGAGAAGAAACTGTAAACCTTCTCTTTGTCAATCTTCTCATCTTCAGCATCAGTATCTTGTACTAGATGGAACTCGTCTCGTATCGTCTCATCTGAAAGTAGGGGTCTCCCATTGGGGCCAGGTGCTCTAGCTGCTGCTGCCATTGCAAGGTTCGTCTGCTTATCCTGAAGGATATTGGCTACAATACGAGTTTGGAAGCGAGGGTTTTCCGGTAAGTCACCTGGTTTCCTGTCTAAACTATAGACATAACCTTGCCTATCTACCCCCTCAACGTGCATACCCTTAGCTTTGTCTAGTGCATTGAACTGCCTAACGAGTTCATTCGCTGCCCAACTCCGAGACTTTTCCACTGTCTGAATATATGGATTGAGAATCTTCAACGCCCCCTGAGTTAACTGTTGTAATGTAACCCCAGGCATTGCTCCCTGCGTCATACCCTGAACCACCGCAGATATACCACCAATACTTATATCCCTCTGCACCATTTCAAGGAACCTAATCATGTACTGTGGGATTTGAGGTTGAACACCAGGATAGAACTTCTCCCCTCGACTTATATCAATAGGAATAGTACCACCCTTTTGTGTGACATCCGTTTGCGAAAAGTCAGGAGGGTCCCCTTGAGCACCATCCCACTCAACAATATTAGGTGTTTTAGCAGCAGTCCCACAGGTCGTTAAAACATAACTTGCAACACGGCTCTTAACCTCTATTAAATGTCTATCATTGAATAGAATATCCTTACCGACATTTACAAGACCATCCCCTCCAATAACATAAGGTCGATTCCCTACAGGTAGAATATGCACTGGGTTATGTCCTATATGATGTGGTTTGGGGGATTTAACCCAGTCAAAGGCTTTTTCCCCTGATGAGACTAATACCCCATTTTCCTCATCATCCCAAATATCGTAAACATTAACCTCATTCTCATTATCACCTGTAACTGTTTCTCCATATTCCTGCTCAACAGCATCCACTGTCAACCGTCTCATATAAATGGACCATAACGTCCCTTTAGACCCAGGCCACCAAAGAGTGTTCCGAACATCCCACGGTCTAATATCTGGTATGAGTTCATCATCTTCCTCGAACAGGATAACCCTCTGCGCTAACCAACCTCGATTCGGGGCAAACCAACCCTGCTGACTCATCCAATCAGTAGACTCTGGTATTTGAGTAAGATTCTGGTCACTAACAGCGAATAACCCTTCTACAAACTGCTCCGCTTCTGAGAACGACTTGCGTGCCTTCTTGCTTCCATATTGAATCGGGATGCTGGTAAAGGGGGCACCGTTCCCAATTATATTTGCAGCAGTATCAGCAAGTACGGCAGCATCATTCGCAGTATATTGGTCGAAGACACCTTCTGTCGCAGGAATCTGGAAGGTACCCTCTATCATCTCCTGGGTATCGTCCATACGGTTATGCAATCCCTCTAACCGCTGCTTGGCTTTCTTAATGTTAGTAGCCCATACAGTTACATCATGGTCCATCTATCACCTCTCCTGCTGGTCAGGCACCTCTGGTATATCATCTCACCGTGTGCTCTGCCTTAACCCTCGTCCACCACCAGCAGGCTATTTCTTTTTTCTCTTTTTCTTTGGGAGATGCTTTGATGGGGTAGAGGTGAACTCTTTTAATTCTTCTTCAGTCATCTTTGTTTTAGTTCTCTTCCCTGCCCTCTTACGCCTTAACTCTGCGCCCATAAACCCGTGTTGCTTTTTACTAACGGCTGGCATCTTATCTCCCTGCCCAGTCCTTCATTTTCTTGTCCTTATCTTTATCGTGCTTCTTGTATTCAGAATTGTACTCTCCGATGCATCCGCCTTCTACACATAAATCCAGATACTCCCCGTCTATAATAACAACCTCCATTGCAGATTGTATCGTGGCTCCAGGTTCGTTAGGTAAGGGATGACTCCCAGTTCTATTATAAATGGATGGCTCACCACTATACTCTATTGTCCGCCCGCACCGGTCGCATATTCTCCGTCTCATCTTTAACCTCTCTAACCCTGACTTTATCACAGCATAACAAGCAATAGGCAAAATCTCCTTTTGGAACCATGCGGACTTTCCATCCTAATTCTTTAGAACACCTGGGGCATTCCATCTTCGTTGCCCTCCCATAGGTAGCATTACCTTAACCACTCTGGCTTTAGTTCTCTCCCTCGTTACGTATCCGAATCGGTCTATTAAACCATAGCATAACGCCTTGATTCCATGATTGTTCTTATCATCAGGTTGCTTCCCCACTACTACACCCGCTCTGTCTTCCTTCCACCTGTACGGCGCCGCCTCCCCAGTAAACGGATTGGCACATGCCCCAAACTCCGACAATAAACCTTTGCATTTAGGGTCTACAAATAACCTCGACTCATGGTCTATAGGGTTTACTGTTAGAAACGTGTGTAACCTCTCCCTACCAGCATCTTGGTCAATCTTGTTGCTCGCTAATCGTAAATGAGCCTTGCTCTGCCATATCTCCGCTACCGCCGGCATGGCTTGATGCTGTAACGCCGCTATATCTACCACCCCCCCAGATACTTGAGTCCACCACGGCTTCTGTAAACATATGTCTATTACCTGCTCGGTGACTAACCCCTGCTCGTATATCTCATCAACTACGTAAACAGTCTCACCATCTATCTGTACGACCTCTACAGCATACGCCCCTGCATATCCTGGGTCTATCCATAAATAGACGGGTCTGTCGTTGATCTCAAGCTCTCTCACATGGGTCAGGTGCCGGAACTCAGGGAATACTAACCCCTTCGGCGGAGACGGTATCCCCCCAAACCGCTCATTGAAATAGTCCTCTGAATACTTATCCTTTAACCTCTGTATTTCAGGGTCGTCTATCCCCCCCGGGTATACATAATGATTAGACCACGACGGTAATGAGTACGACTTGCCCTGCTGCCCAGGTAATCGATATAGCTTCCATAACTCAGGATACCACCCTAACGACGTCTCAAATGTCCCAGTCCCTATAACCCAGCCCCTCTTCTCCGCAGTCCGGTCACATAACCTGGTGTATTCATTATGCGTTATCTGCGCCACCTCTGCTATGATTATACCGTCCGGTGCCTCTGAACCTACCTTTAACCAGTCCTGTAATGACCACGTTTTGACTACCGCCCCACTTCTTAACTCCATCGTCCATTGGCTGTTCTTCGGTGTGTGTATATCTGAAGGGTCTACCGCCTCTAACTTTAACATCGACTTGGCTATGTACTCAAACTCTATATGACTCCTCTCATAATCCTTCGCAGCTATCCAATAAAGGTCCCCTTCCCACCACCTCATAGTAAGATACGCAGCAGCAACAAACGACTTCCCAGCTCTCTCTCCACCACCACCTAGTATCTCTCTCTCTGAAGATAATACTATCGCCTCTTGCTCTGAACTCCACTCCTGCCCTAACCTCTTACGGGTAACCTCTATCTGCTCTCTAGTTGCCAATCTGCTTCGCTTCTCTTAGCTCTTCCATGTACTTTCTAAACTCTATACTGTGCTCATGCTTCTCCGGCGCATACGCTCCATCCATCTTGTTAAGCTCAGCTATTGCCGGTATCCTGCTTATTCCCTTCTCCCTCATTATATCGGTTAAGATCTCTTTCCTCTCCTGTACGTCGGCTACAGCCTTCTTGTCTCCCATTGCATTAAGCCTGGCTAGTTCAGTTACTACCGTAGGATGGTCTGCAAGTATTGAAGCATTAGAGTCTATCCTGTTCCTGGAGTATTTAGGATGGTACACGTCAATATAAGCTGCGTGTTGTGTCATGCCCTTATAGATGTTCCGAGCATATTGCTTCTGTCTCTGAGTCACTCGACTACCCATTCTGTGTTAGTTCTGTATACTGGAAAGGCATCATAGGCAATATTGCTTGTCCCTATGTCAAAAGGCGGCCAGTTCGGTTTAATAGTGCAATTTCTACATGATTCCTTAAATGCACACACCTCACAGTTTGGTACATAACAACTAGGTTCCATCTTTTACCTCCAATGATACCCGCTTGAGACAGTAACCGCATATTTCAATCTTTACTTTTCCCTTAACTCAAATACTGTTTTACTTTCAATTAACAACCTCTTCTCTTTATCAGTCGGTTTTTCCCTTAACTTCCATATAATGTTAGGTATTTTATTCATCTTTACCTCCAATAACTTCTCTAAAATGTATGAAAGCCGTCTTCCCCTTCCTTTTGTATAACTTCACGGCCCTCTTAACAGACCATACGTCTAAGAGG